>Ga0315296_10002051_pt1 | contig 17320 bp, 13 predicted proteins | sample YL17G14_18_MG_FD_203921 | JGI IMG/M metagenome (GOLD analysis project Ga0315296, IMG submission 203921) | Sediment microbial communities from Yellowstone Lake, YNP, Wyoming, USA - YL17G14_18 | ecosystem: Environmental > Aquatic > Freshwater > Lake > Sediment | place: USA: Wyoming | collected... | reverse complement strand
CAGCGAGCGAGTTGCTGCTCTGCAGCTGGGTGAGAAAGGCCTGGAAGCCAGCCTGGTCCACCGGATCCCAGGGCTCGCGGGCGAGGCGGCAGCGCACGTACCCCCCCAGAAGCTGACACACCCAGAGGCGGGCGAGCTCGGAAGGCGGGGTGGCGGTGCTGGTGAGCCGCAGCTCCTGCAGCTGCTTGAAGTAGGCGGTCATGCGGTGGGTGTACTCCTGGAGGAACTCGCCGCCGGCTATCTGGAGCGTTTCCTCCCGGTTTCCGGAGGCGAACAGCAGAAGCTCGAGGAGCAGGCCCTTGCGAAGCGCGAAGCGCTGGATGTGGCGCTGGATCTGGAGCTGCAGCGCGTGCCCCTGCGGGATCGCCTCGGGCATCAGCTCCAGGAGCATCGTGGCGAACAGACGCTCGGCCAGGTGACGCAGCGCGGCGGCGATGATCGCGCCCTTTCCGGGGAAGTACCTGTACAGCGCGGCCTCGGTGAAATGAAGCCGGCGCGCCAGCCCGGCCGTAGTCACGCCGGCAACGCCGCGGTCTTCGGCCAAGTCGATAGCCGTGGCGACTATCGCCTGCTCGCGCATGGCGTGATCGTTCATCACGTCGCATTATACGAACGTGTGAACTAGTCCGCAATATGTCAAGGGAACGTAAAAGGAGTCCAGTTCGGTTTGCAGTGGCGAGGGAGTGCCGCCCCCGTCAGGCGTCCGGCCCGGGTCGGCCCTCCAGCTGCTCGAGGGCGGCGAGCCGGGCACGCCCGAAGACGCTTGCGAACGGCGCAACCAGCTCTTCGGGCAGGCTCAAATAGGTAAGCGTGGGGTCGCCCTCAAGCTGGCCGGCGAGGAACCTCTCGCGCACCATTTTCACCTGGGCCCGGGCGAGGTCGCGCTGGGTGAAGGCGAGCGCGAGGTAGACACGGGCGAAGACCCGTGCCTCGGGGGCCGGAAGGGTGATGTCCACCACCCGTTCCGGGGGCCGGGCCGGAGTGAAGCGCTCGCCGGTCAGTTCCCGCGGTCCCCCTCGCACGAGCGGCCAGAGGCGGCGGTACAGCCGCACGCCGGCCTTGCTGACCCGGGTCCGAAACGCCGGCACGAAGAACTCCTGCTGGACCTGAGGGCGGTCGCCGATCTGGTCGTAGGTCCCGTCGATGCCGTCGGTGAGGTGGGGAAGATCAACGATCAACTCGCCGCCGGCCGTGCGCAGCCGCAGTGGGAACCGCCAGAACGGTGCCAGCCAACGCCCTGCCTGCGGCTCCTCGTGGAGGTAGGGCACGATCACCCAGCGGCTCCCCCGCATGGTTACGAGCCGGTAGCAGTTGCGGCAGAGGTGGGCCTCGACGTCGGGGGCGAACGGCAGGTCGGCGCCGCACTCGGGGCAGCGGCTCGGGGAAAGGGTCGGCGCCTCGCCCTGCACGTCGGCGAGGGGCCGCGCTGCAAAGTCGAAGACGGGGGCCTCCCCCTCGACGGCTCCGGCTCCCCCGTCCACCAGCAGCTCGAGCCTCTCGCCGTCCAGCTCGACGGAAGCCAGGTGCCAGGGCCGGTAGACGAGCGCGACGACTTCGGGCACGAGAGTGGCGTGGAGGGCGATCGCCTTGACCGGCAACTCGGTGGAGCGGCGGGAGAGCTGCTGGACCTTCCGGTCGATCTCCTCCGCGCCGAACTCCACCGGGAGAGCTGGAACCGCCGCCTCCGGCGCCCCCAGCAGCGGGCGGAGCGCGCGCAGGTAGGAGAGCTTGCCCATCGGGGGAAGCGGCGCGCTGGAGGCCGCAACCGAGCCCTCGATGGTCGCGACCGCGAACTCCATGCGCTTGAGCCCCTCGGCGTCGCGGCCGAACGCGGCCTGGTAGAGAGTCCCGAAGCGGTGCCAGTAGGGGGCGAGGAAGCGACGCCAGGCGCGCACGGCGAGACGCGGCGCGATCCTGGTCGCGTAGGCCTCGGCGGCGCGCGCGACCTCGGCCTCCACCGCGTTCACCAGCGCAGGGGTTCGGTCCGGCGTCAGCATCGGCATATCCCGACCGTGCTCGTCCGGCCCGAAGCCCGAGTCGGCGATGAGCGGCCGGACCCGCTGGTCGTAGAGCTTGAGGTAGTGACGGTGGCTGAAGTGCTTCACCACAGCGGTCTTCAGAGCGTCCTCGCTCGTGACCAAGTCCGGGATGACCACCACGAGGGTGTCTGGGCGACCTGCCACCACGTGCACGGAGGCGCAGAACTCACACCTCGCCATGCGGTGGTACACCGGCACGGCGAGGGCCGCGCCGCAGGTGGGGCAAAGAAGCTCGAGGGAGAAGCCGGGGTCCTCGGCCTCGCCGCGCGACTCGCTCCTCGCCGTCGAGCGCGGTTCCGGCGCTGCGACCGGGGCCAGCTGAGGGACGCCGGCTCGCAGCGCCTTGAGACCCAGCGCGAGCCCCCAGCCCGCCCCGATGAGGCCGAACGCGACGAACACCTGGGCGTCGCGGATCACGAACGCACCGGCCCACGCCACCACTGAGACTACCCAGGCAACGAGTTGCTCCGGGAATGGTCTTCCGAGCCAGCGCAGCAGGCCCGCCGGCGCGAAAAACCCCGCCACGCCTGAGGCCGCGAACGTCGGCTGGGCGGCGGTTCGCCCGGAAAGAACGTGCCCCAACGCCCACAGCGCCGACGGCACGAGGAGGGTAAGGGCCCAGCCGGTCATCGGGGGCTGAGCAGTTGCGTCAGGTCCAGGGCGCCGCCGCTCAGCGCCTTGAGCAGCCTCATCACACCCTGGGCGTCGGCGATGCTGGTGGCGGCGTCGGCCATCGCGCCCTCGAGGAGCAGACGCGCCGCCTCCCGCCCCCCGGTCGTGCCCGGTGCTGCGGCCAGCACCTCCCGGCAGAGCTCGAACTGCTCGCCTCGCGGGGCGGGCCCGCGCTGAAGGCGCTGCAGCACGCCGCGCCAGTGCTCGATCTCCTCGGGGGTGACCACGCGGCGAGTGTATCATCGGCGCCGGTGTACGCCCGAGTTGCTTTTCCCACCGCGCTTCCCGACGCTCTCTCCTACCGCGTCCCGGAGGCGCTCGAGACCCTCGCCGTGCCTGGCGCCAGGGTGCGCGTGCGGCTGCGCGGCCAGGTCCGCGTCGGCATCGTGGTGGAGATCGTCGAGGACCCAGGGGTCGCCGCGGAGAAAGTGCTGCCGCTCGAGGAGGTCCTGGACCCCGAGCCGCTGGTGCCGGCGCACGTCCTGGAGCTGGTGCGGTTCGCGGCGGACTACTACGCGGCGCCGATCGGCAGCGTGGTCCGCTCGGCCGTTCCAGGAGCGCTCTTTCGCGTACCCCCACCGCTCGTCCAGGTGGGACCCCGCGCGCGGGAGGTTGCCGAGGAGGCAGGCCCCGCCGAGCGCCGCCTTCTGGAGCGACTCCTGGAGGCGCGGCGGATCACCGTGGCGCGGCTGCGCACCGAGGGGTGGGGGCAGAAGGAGCTTGCCGAGATGCTCCCGGCACTCGAGTCGCGGCACGCCCTTCGGGTGGTGGAGCGCGGGGCAGGGAGGCCGCCCGGGGCGACCGTCTCCGCGGTGGTCCTTGCCGAGCTGCCGCCCGAGGAGCGCGCTCGCCGCGTCGGGAACGCCCCGGCGCAGGCTCGGGTGGTGGCCTGGCTCGCCGAGCTCGGCCGCCCGATCCTGGAGGGCGAGCTCCTGGCGGCCTGCGGCTGCTCGCCCGGGGTGGTGGCCGGTTTGGTTCGCAAGGGCGTGCTCCAGCGTTTCCGACAGGTCAGGCACAGGGATGTGAGGCGGTGGGAGCTGGCGCCGCCGCCGCCGCCGACCGAACTCACCGAGCACCAGGCGCGCGCGCTGGACTCCCTGGTGAGCGCCCTGGGAAGGAACGAGTTCCGGGCGTTCCTCCTGGAGGGGGTGACGGGCTCGGGCAAGACCGAGGTCTACCTGCGGCTGGTCGCAGCGGCGGTCGCGCGCGGCCTCCAGGGGATCGTGCTGGTGCCGGAGATCGCGCTCACGCCGGCGCTGGCGGGGCAGCTCGGCAGGAAATTCGGCGAGCGTGTGGCTGTGCTCCACTCCTCGATGGCCGAGGGGGAGCGCGTCGCCGCCTGGGAGAGCGCCCGGCGCGGCGAGGTGGACGTGGTGGCCGGCCCGCGCTCTGCGCTGTGGGCGCCGCTGCCCCGCCTCGGCGTGATCGTGGTGGACGAGGAGCAGGATGCCTCCTACAAGCAGGAGGAGGAGCCGCGCTACCACGCGCGCGACCTGGCCCTCACCCTCGGTCAGCGCTGCAGGATCCCGGTGGTGCTTGCCTCGGCGACCGCCTCGCTGGAGGTGTTGGCGCTTGCGGCCCAGGGGCGGGTGGAGGTGCTCGATCTGCCCGAGCGGGTGGCCGGTGGACGCCTGCCCGAGGTCGAGGTGGTGGACCTTCGGGTGGAGCCCCCCGAGTCCGGCGAGCACGGCCAGCGGTTCCTTTCGACGCGCCTGCGTGAGCTGCTCGAGCAGACGATTGCGCGGGGCGAGCAGGCGATCCTGCTGGTGAACCGGCGCGGGTGGGCGCCCGTGTTGCTGTGCCGGGAATGCGGGCACCAGGCCACGTGCCGCGACTGCTCCATCCCCCTCACCGTCCACCGGCGGCAGGGCGCCCTCATGTGCCACTACTGCGGTTTCCGGCGCGAGATCCCCGAGGCGTGCCCGCGCTGCGGCGGGGAGGTGCTCCACCACGTCGGAGCGGGAACCGAGAAGATCGCCTCGCGGGTGAGGGAGCTCCTCCCCGACACCGCGGTGGACATCCTCGACCGCGACACCGCCCGCTCGCCGGCGCAGCTGCTCGCGACCCTCGAGCGTTTCTCCGCCGGTGAGAGCCGGGTGCTGGTCGGCACCCAGATGGTCTCGAAGGGCCACCATTTCCCGGCCGTCACGCTCACCGGCGTGGTCAACGCCGACAACCTCCTCGGCTTTCCGGACTTTCGCGGCGCCGAGCGCACCTTCCATATGCTCACCCAGGTGGCCGGGCGGGCGGGGCGAGGGGAGCGGCCGGGAACGGTCGTGATCCAGACCTACCACCCCGACCACTACGCGCTGCGCGCCGCGCTCACCCACGACGTGAAGGGCTTCGCGGAGGAGGAACTGCGCTACCGCAAGGCGTTTCGCTACCCCCCGGCCACACGCCTCGCGCTGGTGCGGTTCGAGGCCGTGAGCGAGAGCGCGGCCGTGGCGGCCGCACAGGCGGCGGCCCGGGCCATCGAGCCGGTCCCTGCGGGGATGCGGGTGGTCGGGCCGGCCCCGGCGCCCCTCGCCCGGCTGCGCGGCAAGTGGCGCGTGCAGATGCTGCTGCTCGCGCCGACCCGCCCGCCGCTGCGCGAGGCCCTGACCGTGATCTCGGCGCTGTCGGTACCCCGCGCCGTCCACCGCGTCATCGACGTGGATCCGCAAAGCACGGTGTGACCCCCCGCGGGCCCCTCCAGGCGTGAAGGCTTGAGCTTCAGCCCTGCACGCCTTCGAGCCTTCGGGCCTGCCTTACGTCGGTGCGGCCATCCTAAAAGGTAGGTGATGCGGCAGGCGCCGAACGACCGGAGCCTGCCGGCCTCCCACGTGTAGCGCTCGGGGACATGCTTCGGCGTCAGCGCGAGGAGCTCGGCCGGCGAGTACGTCCGGAGGCAGGAGACCAGGCCGTCCCATGCGGCCAGAAGCGGCACGATCGGCAGGAGGTTCGTCCACAGCACCCGGCGCCACGAGAACGGCCGGATGAACGGTGTGGCAATCCAGACGAACAGCGGCATCGCCAGGATCGTCGGGCCCCAGATCAGGAAGTTGCGCTCGGTGTACTCGAAGACCCCTATCCCTCTCCGCTGGCGAACCGCGTTGGCGAGGATCCGACGGGCCTCGGGCTCCCTGAAGTGGTGAAACGACGTGAACATCGTCCAGAAGCCGTCGAGATTGCCCGGGACGTCGGTTGCCTCGATGGGTGTGTCAATGATCGTGACCGTTCCGTGCCTTTCGCGCGCGGCGCGCTGGAACGCCTCCAGGTTCGGGTACTTGTCGGTGAGGACGACGCTCACCTCGACGCCGTGGTGAGCGGCGATTTCGCGGGCCACGGTGAGCGCCGACTTGCCCGCGCCCGAGCAGAGGTCAACGATCGATCTCGCTCCGCAGGCCTGCATGGCGGCCCAGAGCTTGCCGGAGACGGGGTGGTACGGCCTGAAGCCCTCCGCGAAGTACGACATGACGTCGGTGAGGAGGTTGCGCCACGTCACCGGAAACCGGCTCAGCTCGTGGAACTCCACCAAGTGAAAGCGTCTCATCGCTTGCGGCGAGTCTAACGCACCGCTGTGGCTTGAGGTTTGAGCAAGGGAGGACGCCCGGGCCTCAAGCCTGTTCGAGTGCGCACGCGAGCCGTTTAGTGCCTTCCACGATCTCAGTGCTTTGCGCGAAGGTGAAGCAGAGGCGCGCGTAGGGCCTGCCGTCCACCACCTCGCCCACGGTCTCCGCGGGCTCCGGGTAGAACGCCGGACCGGGGAGGAACGCCACACCCTGCTCCACGGCGCGCTCGAAAAGCTGCCGGCTGTCGCCGCCGAGCTCGAGCCAGAAGAAGAAACCGCCGGACGGTTCTGCGAAGCGGACCGATAGAGGTAGGTGCTCGCGCAGGGCGGAGGCCATCGCCGCCGCCTTGCCCGCATAGTGGGACCTGATCTTCTCCAAGTGCGACTCGAGGAAACCGCGGCTGCAGTACTCCGCGACCAGGACCTGCGCCACCACGGACGTGCACAGGTCCATGCCCTGCTTGGCGATCACCATCTTGCGGATCAGCTCGGCCTCGGCCACGGCCCACGCCACACGCACCCCGGGGGCGAGGATCTTGGAGAACGAGGACGCGAAGATCACGCCGCCGCCGGCGAGCGAGAACAGCGTGGGGATGCGCTCCCCCCGGTAGCGCAGCTCGCCGTAGGGGTCGTCCTCCAGCACCGGGATGGTGAGTTCACGCGCGATCCCGGCCAGCCTGCGCCGCCGGGCCTCCGACAGGCAGGCGCCCGAGGGGTTGGAGAAGTTGATGATCGTGTAGATGAGCTTCGGCACGCGGCCGGTCTCCCGGCGGCAGCGCTCGATCACATCGGGCAGAAGATCCACCTTCATGCCGTGCTCGTCGCACGGCACGAGCGCGAAGCGCGCGCCGGCGGACCGGAAGGTGTGCAGGGCACCGGGGTAGGTTGGCGCTTCCACGACCACCACGTCGCCGGGGTCCAGCAGCACGCGAGCCAGCATGTCCATGGCCTGCTGCGTGCCGGAGGAGATGACGATCTCCTCGGGCACGACGGGGCGCCCGAGGAGAGGCTCCATTCGCCGCTGGATCTCGGCCACGAGCGGGCCGTGGCCCTCGCTGGCGCCGTACTGCAGCGCGGTCGTGCCCTGCGTGCGCAGCGCCTCGGCGCACACGGCGAACTCCTCCACCGGGAAGATCGCGGGGTCGGGCAGGCCGCCCGCGAAGGAGATCATCCCGGGCCGCTGCGTCATCTTGAAGAGCTCGCGGATCGGCGAGGGGCGCATCCCCTCGGCCATCTGGGAGTAACGGTAGACAAACCCCACGCCTCACCTCGCGCCGCAGTGGCGGCCTCGCGATTGTACGACCTCGGTGTTCGATGGAGTTCTCGCAGCGGGAGTCCGCCCACCCGCGATCTTTCTGCAGCAGGCTTGAAGGCATGAAGGCATGAAGGCCTGAAGGCATGAAGGCCTGAAGCTCCAGTCCTTCGAGCCTGGGTGGTGCGGTCGGGCGGGCATGCCTGCCTGTCCGTCCGGTGAGACGCGGCGTCCTCCAGGTGAGCGCCTGGGGCCCCACCGGCGCTGTGGCGCTGAGATTGACCTTGGCACAGGGCTTGCTAGGCTTACGACCTGGAGGACGAGAGTCATGCTCCTGAAGTCTCGTTTTGTTCTTGGCTTTGTGACGGTGGCGGCGGCGACGCTGGCGCAGCAGCCCACGCCGACCCCGCCCGTTTTCGTAAGCGAGGTGACCGTCAACAACATCAACGTGGACGTCAAGGTCCTGGACGCCAACGGTGTGCCGGTCCCGGATCTCAGCAAGGAGAGCTTCCGCATCCTGGAGGACGGCAAGGAGCAGCAGATCACGAACTTTCTCGCCGTGATCGGCGGACAGGTGGCTGCCTCTCCCGACGGCACCATGGTAGGCGAGCCGGTGCCGCGGCAGGTCGTCGTCTTCTTCGACCTGTTCCAGCTCATCGAGTCGGACAAGAAGATGGTGCTGGATTCCCTCAGGGACCAGGTATCCGTGGGCCTGCCGCCGTCCGAGACGATGGTGATCGTGAGCTTCGACGGCACGCTGCGGGTGCACACCCCGCCCACCGCGAGCCGCGAGAAGCTCCTGGCCGCGCTGAAGGAGGTCGAGCGCCTCCCCGGGAGGGGTCTGCAGCACCAGATTACGCTCTCGGTCTACCAGACCAGCGGCCCAGGGATGGGTGGGAGCTCGAGATCGTACGCGGGCACCGAGTACCGGCGTGTCCTCAACGAGGAGTACTGGAACCAGATGAGAAGCATCGTGGGCCGGGTCGAGAGCGCCTTCTCGGCCACCCTCGACCGTTTCGCGGTCACGCAGGGCGCCCGCAAGGTCGTCGTGCTGATCTCGCCCGGGTTCCCACGCGCCCAGAACGTTCCCGTCTACCTCCTGCAGGACCTCTTCCGAGGCACGAGCGACGCCAAGGTCCGTAACGTGGGGCTTTTGAACCATGCGGCCCAGCTCGCCGGCGAGCTCGAGTACACCCTCTTCACGGTCGATCCCTCGGGGATGACGATGACCCAGCTCGACGCTGCCAGCAGGGCTCAGTCCACCTTCGTCGACGTCTCCGGCGCCATGTTCTGGCGCGAGTCGGACCGCAAGGACAACCTGATCAAGGCGGCGCAGATCACCGGCGGCGAGGCGATGTTCACCACGGACGGTGGTGCGGCGCTGGCCGACGTGGAGAGGCTCACCTCCAGCTACTACTCGCTCGCCTTCCAACCCGAGCACGTCGGCGACGGCAAGGAGCACCAGCTGAAGATGGAGGTCATCGGCCACCCCGACTACAAGCTTACGTACCGGAAGAGCTACGTGGACCGCCCGGCCGAGCAGAGGGAGGCCGAGCGCACGCGCGCCGCCCTGCTCACCGGCCAGACCGAGAACCCGCTCGGCGTGGAGATGGTGCTCGACAAGCCCACGAGCAAGTTCCGCTGGGGCGCGGAGGGCATGCACGTCTACCGCTTCAACGCCGAGCTGCGCATCCCGTACGCCAACCTCACCATGCTGCCGCGCGGATCCGTCGCGTGGGGGCAGATCCGTATCGTGGTGATGGCCACCGACCCCAAGGGCAACCAGTCGGAGCTCTCGCACCAGAAGGTGCCTATCGAGATCCCGGCCGACAAGCTCGAGGAGGCGAGGCAGAAGGGTTACTTCGCCTACCGCTTCGTCCTCGAGATCGAGGGCGGAACCCGCACGCTGCGGGTGGCGGTGGACGACGTGCTGGCGCACACGACTTCCGCGGTGATCGCGGACCTCAAGCTCTGACCGTCGCGAACGCTCGAGAGGGGCGCGGCCACCGCGCCCCTGTTTGCTAGACTCCACCGCGGGGAGGGTGCCTTGAGGACCAACCCGACACTCCGAATCGTCTCTGCGCTCCTGCTGCTCGCTGTCGTGGTGCTTGCCCAGGAAGCACCACAGGTGGACAAGCCCCCGGCGGAGAAGCCGCCCACGAGCCAGGTAGGCGGGCTGCGCTTCCTCGACGTCACCGAGGTCACGATCGTCAACGTCGAGGTCACGGCGGTCGACAAGAAGGGGCCGGTGCTCGGCCTGAAACCCGGCGACTTCGAGGTTTTCCAGAACGGGAAGCTGCAGGAACTCACGAACTTCGCCGTCTACACGCGCGCCGTCGTCGGCGAAACCGCTCCCACACCGACGCCCGCTCTGGCGACGGCTCCGGCGCCCCCGCCTCCCACCCCCGACACGGCCCCGCCGGTGAAACGGGAGCCGCGCTTCATCGCGTTCTACGTGGACAACGAGTACGTCCTGCCGATGAACCGCAACCGGGTGATCGGGAAGATGGCGGACTGGGTGTACACGTACCTCCAGCCCCCTGACCAGGCGATGGTGGTCTCCTACCAGAAAAGCCTGAAGGTGCTGCAGCCCTTCACCTCCGAGCCGGAGCAGGTCGCCGTTGCGCTCCGGGCGATGAAACGGTACACGGGCGGGGCCACCGAGACGAACAGCAGCAGGCGGCAGGTCGAGGACTTCATCGATGAGAACTCGAGCAAGCCCTCCTCCGTCAACCAGGCGGTTGACCACGCGCGCAGCTTCGCGCGGGAGCAGTACAACAACCTGACCTTCGCGATCGGGTCCATCAAGGAGCTGATCGGAATGATGAGCGGGCTGCCCGGGAAGAAGGCGATCATCTACCTCTCGGACGGGCTGCCGATGACACCCGGCTTGGAGCTCTTCTACCAGATTCAGGACACCTATCGAAACCCGGGCGTGCTCGGCGAGGCCCGGAACAACGATGCCAGCCAGCTGTTCCGCAGCCTCGTGAACTCGGCCGTTGCGGCTGGTGTGACCCTCTACACCATCGACTCGGCGGGACTCACATCCAACCTCGGCATCGAGGCCGAGAACCGACAGCCCCGGTCTGCGATCTCGGCCACCATGATGTCCAGCAACTACCAGGATTCCCTCTCCTACATGGCCGACCAGACCGGAGGCCTCGCGATCCTCAACGCCAACGACCCCACCCCCGGTCTGGAGAAGATAGCCAACGACTTCGAGACCTACTACTCGCTGGGGTACCGCCTCGTCCCCTCGGGGCAGGACCGCATGCACCACATTCAGGTGAAGGTCAAGGGTCACCCCGAGTACCGCCTGAGCTACCGCAAGACGTTCATCGAGAAGACGCTGCCCACCCGCATCGGCGACCGGGTCGTGAGCGGACTGGCGTTCGACCTCGAGGACAACCCGCTCGGCATCGAGCTCTCCACCGATGAGCCCCAGATGGCCGACAACGGGCGCTGGATGCTGCCGGTGTCGGTCCGAATCCCGCTCGAGAAGGTGGCGCTCATCCCCGAAGAGAACAATCTGGTTGGCTATGTGATGGTGTACTACGCAGCCCGGGACGACGAGGGGAAACAGTCGGACCTGCAGCGCACCGAGCACCCGATCCGCATGTCCGCCTCCGAATACGAGAGGGCCCGCAAGCAGTACTTCACCGTCACCGCGAACCTCCTTCTCGAGCCCGGGAGGTACCGCATCTCGGTCGGGGTGCGCGACGAGCTCACCAACCAGGCCGGCTACGCGGTCGCACGCCGGGCCGTACACCCGGAGACAAAGTGATGGGCGTTACCGCGCCCCGCCGCGGCTCGGGCAAGTCTTTTGTGATGGGTGTGGCGGTGTCCGCGGCGGTCGTCCTCCTTCTGGCGTGCGGAGGGGAGGCGGGAGCCCCGACCCCGACCCCGACCCCGGGCCCCGCGGCCCGGCTCGGCGGCACGCTCGACCAGGCCTGGACAGCCGCCCAGAGCCAGGTCGCGGATGTGTTGCTGCTGACCCGCGTCCGCCTTGCCCTGCTGGAGCACCTCGGCTCCGACGGTTTGCGAGTGCAGGTCGAGGCCAAGGGCGGCGTCGTGGAGCTCTCGGGCAACGTGGAGAAGCGCTCCAGCGAGGAACTCGCGGAGAAGGTGGCCCAGTCGGTGAGCGGAGTGCGGGAGGTGCGTAGCCGGGTCAGGCTCTCGCCCGAGGCCCAGGGACCCGAGCCGCCCGTTGCAAGGGTGGTGGGCAAGATCGAGCGAGAGGTTGCGGACGCGGTCCTCGAGGGGCACGTCAAGACCAGGCTGCTCGAGGAGCTCGGCAAGGTCGCCTTCGACATCGAGGTCGAGGCCACCGACGGGGTCGTGAGCCTCTCCGGAACGATCCCCGACGGCGCCCGGGAGAAGCTGGCCGTGGAGATCGCGAAAGGGACCCCGGGCGTCAAGGAGCTTCACGACCTCCTGAAGGTCAAGCAGTAGGGCAAGAGGCAAAAGGAGGGCAGCCCCGTCCTGGGCCTTCTTCCTTCCGCTTCCCGTAATTCCTCTCCCGTTTCCCCCGTCTTGGACCGGCGTAGAATGCCGGCAGCCGGAACGTGCAGAGAGGGAGGGGTCCCCCATGGACGTAAACCTCGAGCCAGACTTCCTGAGGGTCACCGAAAAGGCCGCCATTGCCGCGGCGCGGACCATGGGGTACGGCGAACGCAAGCACTCCGACAAGATCGCGGTGGAAGCCATGCGCCAGGAGATGGACACCCTCGCGATCAACGGCACCATCGTGATCGGCGAAGGCGAGCGCGACAAGGCCCCAATGCTGTACGTCGGCGAGAAGGTCGGCGCGGACAAGGACGGGCGGCTGGGCTACCCCGAGATCGACATCGCGGTGGACCCCCTCGAGGGGACCAACCTGTGCGCGACCGGGTCCAACAACGCCATCGCGGTGCTCGCCGCGGCCAGCAAGGGCGGGCTCCTGTACGCGCCCGACATCTACATGCAGAAGATCGTGGTCGGGCCCACGGCTCGCGGCTGCATCGACATCGACGCCCCGGTCAAGGAGAACCTCGCGCGCATCGCCAAGGCGTTCGACCGCGACGTGCACGACCTCACGGTTGTCGTGCTCGACCGCACACGCCACGAGGAGCTGGTCGCCGAGATCCGCGAGGCCGGGGCGCGCATCAAGCTGATCTCCGACGGGGACCTCTCCGCCGGTCTGTCCACCGCGATCCGGGGCACCGGCATCCACGCCCTCATGGGCATCGGCGGCGCCCCGGAGGGGGTGCTCACCGCCGCCGCCATCCGCTGCCTGCACGGCCAGATGCAGGGGCGGCTGGTGGTGCTGGAGGACTGGCACAGGAAGCGTTTGGAGGAGATCGGCATCAAGGACCACCACCATGTTTACAGCGAATCGGAGCTGGCGTCGGGGGACGACGCGATCTTCGTGGCCTCGGGCGTGACCAAGGGCGACCTGCTCGAGGGGGTCCGCCTGTTCGGGGGCGGCGTCCGGGTCTCCTCCGTGATCATGTCGCTCAACACCCACACCGTCCGCTTCATCGACTCCGTCTACATGGATGAGGACGGCGTCCTCGAGGTGATGCGCTAGGAGCCTGTCCGGGTAAACGACGAAAGCGAGAATTCCGAGGGCGCCGGATGGCAAGGAAGCCGAGCGAGAAGCCCGGAGGCGTAGCCAGAGCTACGTCGAGGACTTTTCGCCAAGGCTGACACAGCCAGTTGGATACCATCGGGATTCGCAGCCGGAGTATTACCCGGACAGGTTCCTGGCTGCCCCGGAACCCTCCGGTCCGAGCGTCCGGCAGCAGGCAATCGGGGTAGAATGCGTGGTCGCTGCGCCGTAAGGCCTGCGGCGACCCGCAAAGGGAGGTGCAACGTGTCGAGCCCGTTGGACAAACTGGAACCCCGCCTCATCTGGAAGCACTTCGACGCCATTCGCCAGATCCCGCGCCCGTCCAAGCACGAGGAGCGCATCGCCGAGCACGTAGCGAACTGGGCCAAGTCGCACGGTCTCGAGGTCAAGCGCGACGGTGCCGGCAACGTGCTGGTCAAAGTGCCGGCGACCCCCGGCCACGAGAAGGCCCCGGTCATCGTGCTCCAGGGCCACCTCGACATGGTTCCGGAGAAGAACTCGGACGTCGCGTTCGACTTCGAGAAGGATGCCATCCAGGTGCGGGTGGTCGGGGATTACGTCTACGCGACGGGGACAACCCTCGGATCCGACAACGGCGTCGGCGTCGCGGCGGCCATGGCCGTCGCCGAAGACCAGAAGGCGGTGCACGGCCCGCTGGAGCTGCTGTTCACAATCGACGAGGAAACCGGCCTCACCGGCGCCATGCAACTGGACAACAAGCTCCTCGCCGGCCGGATACTGATCAACCTCGATACCGAGGAAGACGCCGCGCTCTACATCGGGTGCGCGGGCGGCGCCGACACCCACGCGACGTTCACCGTCTCGCGCGAGGACGCCCTCAAGGGGACCATCCCGGTGCGCGTCTCGGTGCGCGGCCTGCGCGGAGGGCACTCGGGCGTGGACGTCCACGAGAACCGCGGCAACGCGCTCAAGTTCCTCCTGCGGACGCTCAACGCGCTGCAGGGGAAGGGGATCGAGTTCGGGATCGTCTCGCTCGCGGGGGGCAGCAAGCACAACGCCATCCCGCGCGAGGCCGATGCGGTGATCCGGATCTCCAAGGGCAACGAGAGCGCGGCTGTGGCGGCTGTAGATTCCTTTGCCCGGGTCCTCAAGGAGGAATTCGGGGAGATCGACCCCGGCCAGCGAGTGGAGTGCGTCACTCTCGAGGACCGGGAGGAAAATCGCAAGGTGTGGATTCGCTTCGACAACGACCGCGTGCTCGACGCGCTGCTCGCATGCCCGCACGGCGTGCTCGGGATGAGCCGCGCCGTGCCCGGCCTGGTCGAGACCTCGAACAACCTCGCGGTCGTTACGACCGAGGGGAACACCGTGAAGGTCACCACGTCCAGTCGCTCCTCGGTGATGCCGTCTCTCAAGGCCACCACCGAGCAGATCGGCGCGGCGTTCCGCTTGGGCGGCGCCGAAGTCGAGCAGCGCGACGGGTACCCGGGCTGGAAGCCCAACCCCAGCTCGGCGGTGCTCAACACCGCCCTCAAGGTTTTCGAGCGCGAGTTCAAGAAGAAGCCCGCGGTCAAGGCGATCCACGCCGGCCTGGAGTGCGGCCTGATCGGCGAGAAGTACCCCGGCATGGACATGGTCTCCATGGGCCCGCAGATCGAGTCGCCCCACTCGCCCGACGAGCGGGTGCAGATCTCGACCGTGGACCGCTTCTACACTTTCCTCAAGGCGACCCTCGCCGAGCTGGCCTAGCCGGCTCCCGAAGAGGACGACCGAGCCCCGGGGCTGCCGCCCCGGGGTTTCGTGTTGTTTCTGCTTCTTGTCCAGGGGCTGCCCTCGCTTCGCTCGTGCGGGCGAGGCGCCCGCGCTACGTCTTTTCTCCCGTGGCGCGGCTGCCCCCAGCCGCGCACCTTCTTTCCTGTCTCGCAAATGTGAGGCTGGCGCTCCGCGCGTGTTCGTCATTGCGAGCCCCCGCAAGGGGGGCGAAGCAATCCCGCCGAATTCGACGAGATCCCGCCACGCGGCCTTGCCAGGCCGCTCGCGGCGTCGGCGTCGTCCCCCTCGCTACGCTCGGCGTCCTCGCGACAGCACTGTGTGGGGACGGCGGTCCGCGCCGGCAGGCACGCGCGGCGCGGTGCCCCACAAGACAAGGGCGGCGGCGAGGACCGAAACCTTTCTTGGCGTGATGCGTATCTGGATCTGGATGGCGAACCTTGGGCGAGGGTTGCCACCCAGACATCCTTCTCCTCCGGGGGCGGTCAGCCGCCCCCCATTGTTATCGGGGCAGCCCTCCGACGGGGCAGAATGGGTGGCCGCGGGGTGGCTCGAGCCTCCTCGAAGTCGGGTCGGACAACCCCTGTCGCAACAGGGTGCAGCACGGGCGGGAGGTTCTGGCTGTCGTGACGGGAAAGGTTCTTGCCTGGCTGTCGCTGGGCCTCATCTGGGGCGCGACCTGGCTGTTCATCAAGATCGGCCTGGCGGACGTCCCTCCGTTCACCTTCGTTGCGATCCGGTTCTTCATTGCGGCCGTGCCGCTTTTCGTGCTCCTGCGCGTGCGGCGGACGCCGCTGCCACGGAAGATGAGCGACTGGGTTCTGACGGTAAGCACCGGTGTGCTGGGCTTCGCGATCGGCTACGGCCTCGTCTACTGGGGGGAGCAGCACATCTCGGCCGGGCTGACGGCGATCCTGTTCACGACCTACCCGCTGTTTGGCCTGGTGTTCGCCCACTTCATGGTGCCTGGCGAGCCCATCACGATGCGCAGGCTCGTCGGGGTCGTGGTCGGGATCGCGGGCGTGGCGCTCATCTTCGGCGAGCAGCTCACCCTCGGCTCCGCCTTGGCGGTGCTCGGCAGCCTGGCGGTGGTGGTCTCCGCCGCATGCGCGGCGCTGTCGAGCGTCCTCATCAAGGCGCGCGGCGGCCACCTCGATCCGGCGTTCCTGACCGTCGCGCAGATCCTGACAGGAGCGGTCCCGCTGCTCGTGGTCGGCCTGCTGCTGGAAGGGAGTCCGTTCGACCTGCACTGGACCCCGATGGCGCTGGTCTCGCTCGCCTACCTGGCGTTCTTCGGCTCCTCGCTGGCGTTCGTGATCTGGTACTGGCTGATCCGTGCGATCAAGGTCACGACCGCGCAGCTCCTGCCGTTCGTCAACACGCTGGTCGCGGTGGTCCTTGGCGCGGTGGTCCTCGACGAGGAGCTCGGTTGGCGCGCCCTCGCCGGCGGCGCCGCCATTCTCCTGGGCCTAGCGGTCGCCCTCGCACCCAACGGGCGCAGACCGCGAGTTGCCTAGTCGGCGGGCAGGGTGGGGGTCAGACCTCCACGACCCAGCGGTGGTTGCAGCAGTCTTGGCGCCGAGCAGCCGGCATGGCGGGCCTACCAGTAAGACGTCAGGCCCAGCCGCCGCAGGCGCCTGCGAAACGCCGTGTCGAAGGTGGCGAGAGCATCGTGACGACCAACCTTCGTGACCGCCGCAAGCACGGCATCGGCGAACTCGGGGACGCGAGCAGGCCAAAGATCGAAGAGTGTAGGCCAGGGCATGGAGTCCACACTGAGGACGCCGGGAAGGGCGAGCAGGTCCCGCAGCGTCGCCGCAGTCTCCGCGCCCCCCACCCTGTAATGGTTGTGCAGCACGTAGACCAGCTCGGTGCTGACGATCTGGTGGAGAACCAGCTCCTTCTCGCCCGCAGCCGCCTGCTCAAAGAGCTCCGCCGCCGCGGCCTGCTGACGAGGGTCCCGGTCGGTGAGGAAAGAGAGGACGACGTTGGTGTCGAGGACGATCCTCGTCATTCCGCGTCCCGGCCGCGCTGCGCCCGCGCCCGCCGCACGTCCTCGACCGTGGAGCCGCGCCCGACGGCAATTGCCTGGCGGCGACGGAGAAACCGGCGTGTGGCGGCCGTCACCCGGGCGGCGTTGCCCTCGACCTCCCACTCCAGCGTGTCCTGCGGCCCGACGCCGAGGCGCTCCCGCACCTCTCTCGGAACGGTGGTCTGCCCCTTGCTCGTGATCGCTGACTTTGGCACTCCGGCCTCCTTACAGAATCCTAGTAATTGTAAGGAGGCGTGTCAAGGGATTTCTGTCGAAGAATCCCTGCAAAGTCCCTGGGCGCGCGCTCTCGCCGGCGGCGCCGCCATTCTCCTGGGCCTAGCGGTCGCCCTCGCACCCAACGGGCGCAGACCGCGAGTTGCCTAGTCGGCGGGCAGGGTGGGGGTCAGACCTCCACGACCCAGCGGTGGTTGCA
>Ga0315296_10002050_pt1 | contig 17323 bp, 12 predicted proteins | sample YL17G14_18_MG_FD_203921 | JGI IMG/M metagenome (GOLD analysis project Ga0315296, IMG submission 203921) | Sediment microbial communities from Yellowstone Lake, YNP, Wyoming, USA - YL17G14_18 | ecosystem: Environmental > Aquatic > Freshwater > Lake > Sediment | place: USA: Wyoming | collected... | reverse complement strand
TAATCTGCCCCTCGTTCAGGCTCGATACCCTGCTTTCCGGGTCGTTGAGGTCGGTTAGTACGCCGTGTGTATCGCTTACAATAACGAGCTTCTCAGCGCCGACAGCTGCGCACACCTTGCCGGCGGCACTATCGGCATTTACATTCAACTTTCCACCGGTTCTGTCTTCGGCTACCGGTGCGATGACCGGTATAGTCCCATCGGCGCAGAGCGTCTTTAACAGCTCCGCATTTACCTCGACAACCTCCCCGACCAATCCAAGGTCGATTTTTCGCCCGTTTTCACCGGCCAGTCGCAAGGTCTCCGCAAACAATACACAACTGCTAAGCGAATGCAGTCCCATCGCCTTACAATCCAGATTAGTAAGAGTCTCACAAATCGGCGTATTGATTTTATGCACAAGCGTATGCTCCACTATTGTCAGCGTCCGCTCATCGGTATATCGCCGTCCCTGCACCCACACCGCTTCAAGACCCGCCTCGTTCATCGCTTTGGTAATCGCCTTCCCTCCGCCGTGCACAATAATAGGCCGTATCCCCACCGTGGCCATAAACGCTATGTCCGTTAAGAGCTTCTTTTGCATACAGGTCTCGTCGAGGATGCTTCCGCCTAATTTCACGACCACAATTTTGCCGCGAAACCGCCGGATATAGTCCATCGCCTCTATCAAGGCACCTGCTTTTGCAATAGCCTCTTCCAACTGCCTAACTCCAAAAAACATTTATGTAAAAGAAAAAGTCTATTAGGGCTGCACCAATCCGTCAAGCCAAATCTGCTGCCGCAGGACTTCTTTCAGAACTGCATAGAAGCAATCCCTGTGGCGCTGAAGATACCTCTGATGGACATTAACGGAGAGCGCGACAACAAGACTTTTCCTCTCATTTGCAGATGTGTGAAATGCAGCGAGCCAATAGCCGAGAGTATGCTCTTTTGTCCCTGGTGTAAACAGAACCTGCTGCCCTAATCTTTACCAAGAATCAAGGGCTGTAGGTATGAACTGTCCTCAATCAATGATGGCCTGATAAGTAAGAACTTTTAAATCCTCCGTAAATCTGCCGGTGTAAGGTATAAACTGGGTCATTAAGATGCCAATCAGCTCCTCCTCCGGGTTAATCCAGAAACCCGTACTGGCCGCTCCGCCCCAGCTATACTCACCCTCCGACCCCACCGTCTCTGATTGAGCCACATCCATAAGAACCGCAAAGCCCAGACCAAACCCGAACCCTTTCGCCATATTACCCTGCTGAATCAATTCGTTCGTCAGATGATTAGTGGTCATCAATTCAACTGTCTTGCGGCCCAGAAGACGGACACCATCCAACTCACCTCCATTTAGAAGCATTTGGCAAAAACGCATGTAATCCCACGCCGTGCTTACAAGACCACCCCCGCCTGAAAGAAAAAGAGGCAATTTCGAAAAGTCGCCCAAATACAGTGTCCCCTCATGCCCAACATCATCCGTCTCCTTCGCCTTGTACAATGCTGCGAATCGACCGATTTTCTCCTCAGGAACATAAAAACCGGTATCCTCCATACCTAACGGCTTAAATATCCTTTCTTCAAGAAACACATCTAATCGCCTGCCGGAAATCACCTCAACCAGGTAACCGAGAACATCGACCGATATACTATACCGCCATGCACTGCCCGGCTGGTTTGCAAGCGGCAGCTTCACTAATCTGCCAACCTTCTCCTCAACAGTTTCGTCCCATCTGAGCATCTTTTCATCCTGGTACATCTCCTCTACAGGACTGTCTTTGCCCAGACCATATGCTAACCCTGATGTATGCGTCAGCAGGTCACGTATAGTTATCTCACGCTTCGGCTCAGCCAGTTCAACGCCGGATTCGGTCTTTCTTACGAAGACCTTCACGCTCTTGAACTCCGGAATAAATTTTGAAACAGGGTCATTCAGATGAAAATGACCTTCCTCGTAGAGCATCATCACCGCCACACTGGTAATCGGCTTGCTCATCGAGTAGATTCGAAATATCGTGTCGGCTTCCATCGGCTTCTTTGACCCTCTATCACTCATCCCAAAACTCTCAAAGTGAGCCACTTTACCACGACGTGCGACCATAGTAATTACGCCCGCAAGTTTATTCTCATCCACATAACCCTCCATAGCTTTGTTAATGCGCCTCAGACGCTCCGATGATAGCCCAACTTCCTCAGGATTTGCTTTCGCAAGCCCATATTCTGCAATTGCCTCCCCCTGCGCCTCCGTCCCCAGCCGACTGCCGGCCTGACAACCAATCAGCACTGCTGCCAGCAACAAAACGACAAATTCCCTGAACCGTAACATCCAAACCTCCTTCAATGATTGTTTCTATTCTTTATGCAGAACAAATAAGAAACCTTCACCAATCGAACCATCAATCAAATACTACCCCCCCAAGCCCTATCTTGTCAGCCACCTCACGCATGCCGCTTATCACATCATCTATCAGCTCATCCACTTCAACGCCTAACATCTCTGCTCCCTTTTCAATCACGCTCCGGCTCACCCCCGCAGCGAACGTCTTCTCCTTCCACTTCTTTTTCACTGATTTGACCTTCATATCCATAACGCTCCTGCTCGGCCGAACCAACGCCGTCGCAACTACAAGACCCGTAAGTTCATCAACCGCATAAAGAACCTTTTCCATCTCACCCCTCGGCTCCACATCGGTACGCAGACCCCAGCCGTGACTCATCACCGCACGGATGTACTCATCAGGCCACCCTGCAGACCGCAGTATCTCCTCCGTCTTCTCACAGTGATGCTCAGGAAATTCCTCGTAGTCCAAATCGTGCACTAATCCGATTACACCCCATTTCTCCTCATCTTCACCTCGCTTCCGCGCACAGTATCGCATCACACCCTCTACCGCCAGCGCATGCTTAATCAATCCCTCGCTCTTATTATATTTCTTCAACAGCTCAAACGCCTCTTCCCGGCTTGGCTTACCTTCCACCATTACTATCTCCCGGCAAACTGCCGTATATCGTCCGCGTAATCATATACCCGAGCATCTTCGCCATATTAATATGATATTATCGTAACCATCGCCGGCACGCAATAGCCGTCCTTCGCAAAAATGTGGAAAAAATAGCCGAAATTTCCACGGCAAAGCAATCTTCTGCATTGCTCCAAAATAATCTTGCAGAAAAGGAAAAAATCGGTAATATAAAGGTAGTGCAAGATATAAACAAAAGGCCGATAACAAAGGTAAATAAACAAACAGAGAAAATTCGGCTCAAAGCAGGGGCTTTCATTATGAGAGAAAAAAGAGGATTCACATTAGTAGAGCTTTTGGTAGTTATAGCCATTATCGCACTGTTGATGTCGATATTGATGCCGGCCCTGACACGAACAAAAAAACAGGCACAGGCGGTTCTCGACATCTCAAACCTCAAACAAATGGGCATCTGTTTCTCCATGTACACCAACGATTGGGATGGCAGCTTTATGGCAGGCTGGATAACAGACGGAGCTGTCGATGTGGCGCTGAAAACCGATTATTGGATGGGAGCTTTGCAGAAGTACTACGGGGAGGAGGGCGACCTGCGCCTCTGCCCATCGGCCACAAAACCCGGAACCGAAGCAGGCTGGACTCAATTCGGCGGAGTTGCACCGGATTCTACGTTTTACGCCTGGGGCATCTTTGACGAGGCCTGGGACCGTGTGATACCAGGCCATTACGGCAGTTACGAGATGAATAGCTGGTGTAATAATCCGAGAGTTCGTCAGGATTGGATAGACCATGATAAATATAACTGGGATACTATCAGTCAGAAAGGCGCAGATAATATACCCCTGCTCGGAGATGGCCAGTGGGTTGATTGCTGGCCATTCGATTCCGATGAGCCGCCGGAATACAGCGGACAGCCCTGGGGCCATGTCCCAAGTCAAATGGCTCGTTGCTGCATCGACCGACACAACGGCTTTGTAAACTGGGTCTTTATGGATGCCTCTGCCAGAAAAGTAGGCCTTAAGGAAATGTGGTGCCTTAAGTGGAGCCGACGGTTCGACACAAACTATCCTCCGCCCGTCTGGCCGGAGTGGATGAAAACATTTAAAAACTATAAATAAACAGCAAAAAGAATTTGCCCTGATATAACCAAAATTCCACCTATCAGCAAAGCTAAATATGCGATTAGATTTGGTTATAATACGACGCTTTTTAACGCGGATTTTTCGCACCAAATGCGCAAGTTTATTCGCATAAGCGTAAGAATTTCAATCAAAAGTGCAGATTTTCGAACCAAACGCGCAAGTTCGTGTAAGAAACGTTTGAAAATATTCGAAAACTGATATGAAACGTTTGAAAACTGAGTAGAAATATTCAAAAACTGATAGGAAATATTCGAAAATATTCGAATTTTTTTCACCCCCCTGCGCATTTGATTGATTTTTAATTAGCCACTGATTGCACAGATTTCACTGATTCATTTGGTCACAAAAAGGCACAAAGAAAATCAGACGCAGATTGCCTAAGTTAACAAGAAGAAAATCAAAAATTAAAAATCAAAAAGCAAAATTGTGGTATCCCAAGGGGATGATATTTTTTATGATGTTTTTTGGATGATGGCGATTTCGTCGGGGGAGAAATTTCAGTAAGTGGTAATGCCATATAGCACCGGTATTCACGATGGGGACAGACGACAGAGGAAAACCCGAAGCACGAAATCCGAAATACGAAGCAAATTCGAATGGCCGAAATACGAAATTCAAAAGTAAATTTAATCGCTGATTACACGGATGAACAGATTTCTTGAGATGGGCTTTTTTTCAGTAGGTGGCAATGCCACATAGCGCGGATAGTCACGATGGGGACAGGGTTCGGGGTTTAGGGGGCAAGGGACAGGGGGAAAATAAAAAATCGAAAGGCAAAAGTGTGGTTCCCGAAGGGATGATTTTTTTATTGTGGGTCAGGCCGAGAAGGCATTGTCGAGAATATCGGGAATATCACTTGGATTATATGAGACATCGCTTTTCCATTTTCCAAAACCGCCTTTTTCATTTACTGCTCGGATCCATTCGGCTAAAAATTGTCTTTTTGTTTTGTCTCCAGCAGACTCTTGACCTTTGGTTTCAAGAATCAGATATTCACCATTGACAAGTTTAATCAGAAAGTCAGGCCAGTATTTCTTAACAACGCCTTTGAATATATATGTAATGTCAAAACCTAAATGGTCATTTTTAACCCAAGCATTTACATTTTTACTTCTATCAAGCTGAAAGGCCTCTGTAGCCTCCCATGTGCTGTCAAAGACACAAAAGTTAATGTGTGATTTTTTTGCAGGTTCGCAGGGCTTGCTTGTGTACCAAGTCCTCATATCAGCAGTTGAACGAATGGGTCTGTCTGAATCAAACACAGGTTCAAGGGTTTCTATATTGTCTTGGCGGATGGCGTCAGCAATATGCTGAACTACTTTATTCATATTCAGCGTGAGGATAATTCTTTTTTTCAAATCGTCCTGATGAAAGAGTGAAGGTGTAATTTGTATCTTATCGGCAGATATAAATTGTTCGACAATCTTAATCAATTGAGCAAGCAGATTTTGTTTGTTCCCTTTCCAGCTTTTGCTCATTCTTTCGTAGTTTTCCGCAGCAACCTCAAAAATAATTCTTTGGTATCTGTACTTTTCACCAAGTTTCTGAAGGTCTATTTCGCTGATTTTCGATAAATCAGGCTTTCCGTCAACAATCGGAGCCATTTCTGCTACTTGCGGAGTGTCAAATGCGTTTAACTCCAAAGGTTTAACTTTATCCCAATCAAGGATTAGTCTTGGCTTGAAAACTGCTTCTATACGGATGATATTCGGCCAAGATATTTCAAATTCCTTTTTATCATTAACCGGCTCAATAGCCGTCTTTGGCTGTGGTGGAGGCGGCGGTCCGCCATCGTCTTCTTTGGATTCGTGCGGTAAGAACGTAAACGGCACGCCGAAGATGTTGACGTATTCCGGCCCGAACATTTTATTTTCATCGAAATCATCATAAGAAGTCCTGCGCAAACCTCTGCCGACAACCTGCTCACAAAGCAACTGACTTGTAAACGCTCGCAGACCCATTATGTGAGTTACAGTTTTTGCATCCCATCCCTCAGAAAGCATACCAACCGAAATAACGTTTTGTATCTGTTCTCCCGCCTTGCCTTTTTTGCCGATAGTATCAACAGCTTTTCTTAATAGTTCTGCAAGCTCTTTTTTAGTAAGCTTCTTTTCAGGTTTTTCAGTTTCATCGAAGTTTTCATCGTTGTCATCAACAGAAGAAACCGGCTCATCCTGAGATTCAGCCATTTCGAGAACTTTTGAATCAATATGCAACGTTTTCTCTGGCACACATAGCTCATCAATTTTTATCCGTTTATGGTCAAAGGCATATTTGACGCGGGCAGCGGTATAGGTCATATTTGCAACAGTTATCATCACGGGCGGTGTTGTGCGACCGCTTTCCTCCCAAAGTTTTGCTGTTTCAAGCCAGTCTGCTCCAAGGAGTGTATAAGCGTTCACTATCAGGTCAGGCAAAGGTTCTTCCGGTTCAACTTTGCGACCAATATCATCCTTCACTTCCGGGTAGATGTGATATAGTTTTGATTTATAAGTATTGACATTCGGCAGCGCATCATCACGAACAACAACGCGCGGAGTTTTTACAAGACCCGATTCGATAGCATCATTTAATCCAAAATCACTTACAACCCAGCCGAAAAGGTTTTCTTCGGTACTTTGTTTTCCGGAAGGCGCAAACGGAGTGGCCGAAAAATCAAAACAGGTCATAATCCCTCTTGTCCTGTGAATCCTGTCAAGACCGCCGACCCAGATAGTAGCTTCTTCGGCGCTATCCTTCATATCCCTTTGTCTTAGATACTTGCCGACAGCTTCCGGATTAGAACGCCATGCGTGATGGGCCTCATCATTTATTACAATGATATTTTGAGTGTTGGACATATCGCCGAGAACTCCACGGACATAGGCCTCATTGCTTTTTACGCCGCGTTTATCGACTGTTTTCTTCTTTGCAATTTGTTCCTCGGTATCCCAGCCGAGTTTGTGCCAGTTGTGAATGACGACTTTTCCCCCTCTTATCTTTTCATATAAACCGGCAGGCAGGATACTAAACTCATCATAAAAATTGCCTGTCGAATCAGGAACAAGAACACCTAATCGACTTTTGACAGTCAGTCCCGGCGCTATAATGAGCACGTTTTTTGAAAAACGTGTGTCCTGAGGGTAAGTAATTTTGTTAAGAACCTGCCACGCAATAAGCATAGCCATTACAATGGTCTTGCCCGAGCCTGTTGCCATTTTAGAGCAGAGCCTTGTAAATTCTCCGCCGTCAGAAGGAATATCAATTCCTGTTCTTTCTGCTGCCGGTGCTTCAATCAGCCAGATTAGCGTTTCTATCGCCTCTATCTGACAAAAAAATAACGGATATTGCCTTGCGGCATTGTCGTTCCAATGCTCAAGAAGTCTTTTGGTTATGCCTGTAACGCCGGAATAATTTTCTTTCCATTTTTTAACACGTCGTCTGATTTGATTAACCAAAGGCAATTCGTTAAAAATTCCCGGGTCGTCAAAACCTCTTGAATCCGGTGAAGCAGTTATATATCCTGCAGGTCTTCTGCCTGTTCTTTTTTCAAAAGTCCTGCTTTCTCTGTGATAGAACCAGTGATATTTCGGCTCCTCAAAAGGCGAATTGATTATCAAATGGTCTATCTTGTCCTGACTCATTTGCCGCCTTTCAATAACTTTTTATCCTGCGGACTCTCTAAGTAATTCTGTCTTGAAACAACTCTTTTTCCGGTTTTGGATTCAAGGTCTTTTCGCGCCTTGCCGGCAACTCCGCCACCTTCGACGGCAGCGTGTTTGCTTTCGACAAACCCCTGAGCATTACGGTTGCGGGTTATTTCGGTCGTCGCAGCTTCACCTAACATTGAGAAGATTTGCTCGAGGTCGTTCATATGGTCACGGAGATTTTCGCGTTTCAAACCCTTAAGCCGTTTGTATTGCGAAGGCGTCAATCCGAAAGCAGCTTTCGATATTTCAGCAGTAAGGATTGAATATTCGGCGTCTTCTTTTACGCCGCGTTTCTTCCATTCGTCGGTAAGTTCTTCTCGAATGGCGATGCCCCGCATACGCTTTTCAATCCAGTTGTCGGAGTATCCCTTGGCCTTGTATAGTGCGCGGGTTCTTTTTGTGGCAAGTTCCGGGTCTTCGATTTCCTGCACTCTCTCGTAACCTACTCTTGCCAGCCAGCGTTTGAAGGGTTCGGCTTTGGGGCTGGGTATTGACTGGATAATGCGGAACATCGTTTCTGTATCAGCTATATCCGTCAGTCGCATTTTGCCGTCGGCAGCGGGCATTTTGAAAGCGTTACATTTTGTAACGGTTTGGTCTGAGCCCTCATCTTTCAGGCGTTTCTTCAATACTCGCCAGTAAACAGCTGGATTTTCGCTGTCGGTCAACGCTGCGACGACATCCACAACGGAGAAAAACCAGCTATGCCGACTATCGTCCCAGTGACGTCGGATTTCTTTGCCTTTGAAAACCGCTATTTTTGTCGTTTCCATCGATTAAAGCTCCAGTATTCTCAAACTTTCTATCCCTCTATCGTCTATGATTTTAACGGCAACTTGCTTATGCTCCCCTGCATCAAACGGCAGCGATACTGTTCCCCTGTATGCCTCTATCAAGTCAAGGTTAATTTCGGCTTTCAGATTTTTCGCAAGTTTTGTCCAGCCTTCATTTTCGCCCGCCATTGGGAAAAATACCTGCCTTGGATAAAGACTCCTGCCGTCATAATCAGTATCTAAAAGCCACATTGCGATTTTATCTGTCCCGCCGGAATCAAGTATTCCTGTCCGGGTATTGTAATAATCAAAACCCTTGACGGTAACTTGATATTTGCCTTTATGCTCACCCTTTTTTATCTGCTCAAGAACAACATCGGGCTGGCCGATGAGCCAGAAACTTTCATTGCTGGAGCGTTTCTTTTTCAAATCGTCAGTAAACAAATCGGCGTTCATCTGCACTTTAAGAAGTGCAACTCCCTGCCAATCTGTTTCATCTATATCCTTGGCCGCTTCTGGGTCAAATTGAAACGCCGCAAAAATAACAATTTTCGGGTTAGGCTTTAAATGTCCTGCCTCATCAATTGCCTGTTCAACCTGCCTTTGTTCAAGCGGCGCGTGCTCCGGCCCGAATGATATAACCACTCTTTGAGGTTTGTCTTCTTTCGTTTCTGCTTCAGCCTGCAAAAATCTTGTTCCGCCCAAAACTTCAACTCTGCTGAACTCTATCTTTTGTCCACCTTTGCCCCTTATACCGGCTTTCAGCAATTCACTTCGCCATTCATTCTGCCTCTTTGTTTCTCCGCTGCGAACAATCGAGGCATCGGCTACCGGCTGAACTCCAATCTCATCTATTGGTTTCACCATTGGTGCAGGCACCGCCTCTACCGTAAAAGGCCCCGTTACCCTTGTCCTCGAATTATCAATATATGGCTGGTCATAAAGTGTTTCCTCTGCCGATGGTTCATTGTTAGCGATGGATTTCAGCGTGATATGCGGAACGGTCTTATACTTAAACCCGCTGCCGACACCTTCATTCGGATGTGCAAGCTCATAATAATCAAAAACAGTCGTCATTAACTTTTGCTTCGCAAGTGCTATCGCAACCCTCGATGTATCGCAGGTAATCCATCTCCTTCCCCATTGCTCCGCCACATAAGCCGTCGTCCCACTCCCGCAGGTCGGGTCAAATACCAAATCTCCCGGGTCGGTCGTCATCAACATACAACGTTCTATGACTTTTTCTGCGGTCTGTACAACGAAAGTCTTTTCTGTCCTCATTAATAAATCTAGCCAAATATCTGTGACGGGAATCAAAGGGAAATCATCGAGATATAGCACATAGGCAAGATTTTTTCCCGTAGATATAAGCCTATTCTTCTCAATAAGATGTTTCATGCCATCAGAATGTGATGCCCAAGCTCTGCTCGGTGGTGGGTAATACTTTTCCCCTTCAAACTCTAACGCGTCACTAGTGCGATCGGCTGCCGACATTGAACATGGATTGCTCATTTTAAAAGGGCGCCATCTGGAAGGAATAAGATTAGGATTCTTTTTTTCTTCTAAAGAGAGAGGTCTTCTTATCTTTCCATCCGGAGATTCGATTTGGTCATATCTCATTCCAGTGGTCTCACCTATACCGGTTTCTTTGTCTTCGAATATTTTTCGAAATTTGTGGCTTTCTATATTTTTAGCGTACCAAAGAAGGGCATCGTAGGAGTGCTCCATCCTGCTAACTGTGAGCCCACTTTTCTTTTTGAATACAATTTGATTTATAAAATTTTCACCCTTAAAAATCTCGTCCATTAGTTCCCGCAGATGATGGACATTTTCATCGGAGATTTGAACGAAGCACGAACCAGATTCATGAAGTAAATCCTTTGCCAAAAGCAAGCGGTCTCGCAAATAAGTCAGGTATGAATGAATCCCCAGCTCCCAGGTATCGCGGAAGGCCTTTATCATTTCCGGCTCTTGTGTTAAATCTTCATCTTTGCCGTCTTTGACATCGCGTTTATTTACAAACGGCTGGAAATTTGAGCCGTATTTTATCCCGTAGGGCGGGTCGATATAAATCATCTGGACTTTTCCGGCCATTCCTTCTTTTTCAAGCAGCGAGTTCATAACAAGCAGCGAATCTCCCGCGACAAGGCGGTTAGACCAGTTATGGGCGTGTTTATAAAATTCTATTGCTTCTCGCAGCGGCAGGTTTTCATCGAGCGAATCAAAAAGTCCCGGCTGTTGTCGACCGTTTCTTTTTCGGACTGCTTCGATTATTGTTTTTGGGTCTATTCTTTCGTGGACGTGGAGTGAGCGTGTAGGCACTTGGAATGAGGTATGTTCAGCTTTTCCTGCCCAGACTAATTGCGGGTCTAAATGCGGGTCATATTTATATTGTTGTTTTGTTCCTGTATCTTTATCGGTATCGGGAGTAACAAGTCCGACCGGCGGGTTATTTATGCGTTTTTTGCCTTTATGGTCATATTGTTCGATGTTTCTTTTTCGGGCAGCTTTCTTAGCCATGCAATTTCTCCGCCATTTGTTTAATTCCTCGTGTTTTCCGGTAAATTTTAGAGATAATGATATTGTAAACTATAAAAGAAGGGGAAGCAAGCTTGCGGGGGGAATTAGTTAATTGGTTTCAGTCAAAGACCGGAACTAAGCGAATTGTCAGTTTTTTCAACTCGAGCGTTATTTTCTCCAGCCGCATCTTTTTATCCTCGATTTTAAAAACCGGCTCAAACGGCTCACCGTTCAACAATGAAGCCGTTGCTCGTGCCCAAAAATCTTCTGCATCAATCCTGCCCGCGGCTAATTGCTGCTGGTATATTCTTTTAGCTAACACTCCGGCAAGAGGCGTAATGTCTATAGCGCCAACCTTCACTCTCACTACCCGCAGATTTAAGAGGCCATTGGCATCAAGGTTTGGCTCGGCTACAACGGTGGCGACAAATTCAGCCCCTTTTAGAAACACTGTTCCCATTAACACTATGCTATCCGGCACAAAAAACACCATCGGTGCCGAAAACCCGATGCTTCCGAACTCTTTCGGCCATTCAAAACGAGCAACAATATCGTTTATCCCCATTTGGGTAACGACCAGATTGAATGGCTCCTGACGCTGTGCACCATTATAAAGTTGAGGCAATAACTGGTGCGTCAGATACAAACTGACCTCTTTGCTGTGAGCATAATCAAGCGGCTTATAATGGGCCGGCCTATGCAAAAGCAGAGCAAAAACAACAATTACTATAGCTGATACTATAACCAAAACAGCCAAAAGCAAATATACCTTTTTTTTGAATTTCGCCTTTTTGCCGACTTTCAAATCTGCACCTAATATTTAATTTGTATCCTGCTCTAAACCCGCTGTGTTCTTAGATTGGTATTAACGATATCCTGCGATAATACTTTTTCGCTTTTGTAAAATCAATTGCTAAAAACGAACCGAGTGGTTATAGTGTTTTAATCGCTTGCCAAGAAGATTTTTCCGGCAGGCATTAACAATTGATTATTGTAAGACGAAAGAAAGGCATTAAGTAATGGCAAATCATTTTACTGACCGTCTCTGCGAAGCTGTAAAAAGCAAGAGAACATCTTTAGTCGTCGGTCTTGACCCCGTTTACAGCCGGCTTCCCGCAGCGATAAAAAGCCATCGCGATATGAACGACGAGTTTGACGCAGCCGCTGCGGTGGACGCGATTTTCGACTTCTGCACACAAACAATGCGAATTGTCGCACCAATGGCACCGGCAGTGAAGATAAACATTGCCTTTTTCGAAAAGTATCTCTGGGAGGGCATAGAAAGTTATTATGCGTTGATTTCCGAAGCCGATGATTTAGGTTTGGAAACAATCGGGGACGTCAAACGCGGCGACATAGGCCACACCGCAGAACTTTACGCTGCCGCTCATCTGCAGAATCCGGAACTTGTCGGCCTGGAGGATACGCTCGCTCCTGATGCCATTACCATAAACGGTTTTGCAGGAGTCGAAGCAATTGTGCCCTTTGCAGATATGGCCGATAAGCAGGGCAAAGGCATATTCGTCTGGGTCCGCGCAAGCAACCCCGGCGCTGCTGCGATTGCGGACTTCGCCGATGCCAACGGCCAAATGATGTACGAGAAAATCGCTGAAATTGTCAACGAAATCGCAATCAAGCCCGAAAGAATCGGCAGCAGCAGCGGCTACAGCAATGTAGGAATGATAGTGGGCGGAACGGCGCCTGAGGTTACAACCGCCTTGCGCCGAAAATATGATAAGATATGGTTTCTTGTGCCCGGCTATGACTCACAAGGCGCCTCTGCTGCCGACTGTGTCAGGTTCTGCAAACCCGATGGCACCGGTGCATTAATCACCGCATCTCGTTCGATAATCTATGCCTATGAAAAGCCCAAGTACAAGGAGCAGTTCGGCGATGACTGGAAAAGATGCATCGAGCAGGCCGTCATCGACGTGAAAGTCGACCTGGCAAACGCTATGCAGACCAAACTTTGAAAGACGCATCTGGTATCTGGTGAATCGTATCTCGAATGACAAACCACAAACAATGGACAAGCAATTTTTCGCAGGTAAAAACATCTTAGTGATGGGCTTAGGCCGCTTCGGTGGCGGCGTTGACGTTGCCAAATTTGCATGCAATGCCGGGGCGAAAGTTACAATAACGGATTTGGCTACACCTAAGCAACTAAGTGATTCTGTTAGACAACTCGAAGAATTCTCCGATATTGAATATCACCTCGGCTCACACGACCCTGCTGATTTCAAGCAAGCCGACGTTATCGTAGTCAATCCTGCAGTTGCTCCTGATAATAGGTTTCTCAAAATCGCCCGGCAGCATAATAAATTCATAACATCACAGATAGAAGTTTTTTTTGAATTGTGCCCTGCGACGATAATCGGGATAACAGGAGCTAATGGCAAGAGCACAACTGCAGCTCTTACAACTCATCTTCTACGAGCAGGAGTCGATAGCAAAGATTTCAAACACAAGAAAATATGGTTCAGCGGCAATATCGGCAATGAGCCGCTGCTGGCTGTGGCAGACCAAATCAGCCCTGATGATTTGGTTGTGCTGGAGTTGTCGAGCTTTCAGATTGAGCAGTTGGCACAAATCCAGAAAGGGCCGAAAGTTGCACTTTTGACAAATCTTACGCCAAACCATCTCGACCGCTACGGCACATTCGATAACTACTGTGCCGCCAAAGAAAACATATTCAAGTTCCAGAAATTGGATGAAAATTTTCCTGCTGTTTCGTTTTTCAACGCTGAGGACAAAATTAGCGCCGAATGGTTTGAAAAATATATGAACGATGTCGGCAGAATTTGCATCAAATTTTCAACTGGCGCTATAAGCGATGAAATTAGAAAGCAATTTGGTTTGCCAGGCCGAGCTAATTTTTCTAACCTTGCCGCCGCCATAACAATTGTTAGGTATTTTGGTATTGAAGATGACCAAATTAAGAATTGTTTGCCGGAGTTTAAGGCCCTGCCTCATCGGCTGGAATTGGTCGCAGAGATAAACGGCGTCCGCTGGTATAATGACTCGAAAGCCACTACGCCACAAAGTGCGATTGCCTCGCTGGAGGCCTTCGAGTCCGCCGAAGGCGGAGTGATTATCATTGCAGGTGGATATGATAAGAACCTGCCATTCGACGAGTTCAGCGAAAAAATAGCCCAAAGTGCAAAAGCAGCCATCCTCATAGGCCAAACCGCTCAGAAAATCGCAGACGCAATAAAAAAGAAATTAGCCACAGAGGGCACAGAGAACACAGAGAAGATAATAAAAATTAAAGTTGTAGATTCATTAGATGAGGCAGTTGAAACAGCCAATACACTCGCGGTCGCCGGCGACGTCGTTTTGCTAAGCCCGGCCTGCGCAAGCTACGATATGTTCGATAACTTCCAGCACCGCGGCCAAGAGTTCTGCAAACTCGTGCGAGAAATCAGCGGTTGATTAATCACGGCACAGTTCAAATTGCAAAAGTTGTGGACAAAGTTATACGGCTGGTGTAAAGTGTAAGCTGGCTGGAACGGTCGATTTACCAGAAATAAGCAAGTTAGACGTATAGAGGTAGTAATTAAAGTGAATCGAGAACAATTACTTAAGCGAGTCAAACAGACTATTCTTGGAATTGAGCCTGATGCAGAGGTCATAATTTACGGCTCTCGAACTCACAGAGAAGCTGGGCCTGAATCCGATTGGGATTTTCTTGTTTTGTTAGACGGCAGTGTTGACCAGGAACGCATAGACGCTATTCGTCATCGACTTTATGACATCGAGTGGGAGTGTGGAGAAGTTATTAGTTGTATTGTGCGCAGCCGAAAAGAATGGGATAGTCCCCTTTATAAAGCTATGCCGTTTCATGAAAATGTCGAACGTGAAGGTGTAGTTCTATGAACGATCTGGATTTGCAGGGCCGAAGCATTTATAGACCAAATAAAAACTCTTATCAATCCGGACAGCTAAAACAGCCGCAAACTTATTCCAATCGCGGCCAAGAATTCTGCAAACTCGTGCGAGAAATAAGCGGCTGATTATAGGAACATACCTAGCGAAAACCAAAAAGCCGCAAAAAAGTTCAATCAGGCTATCCCGTCATTCCAAACCCAAAACAGGTCAATCAAGGGCTGTTAAAAAGTAGAGATTGCTTCGTCCCTATGCTCCTCGCAATGGCGAAAAGTGTGATTTCAGCGGCATCGATAGTAAAGCAGCCCCTTAAATCTGTCGATTTGCAAAGCACAAAGGAGAAAGGCAGGTGTTGATAATGGACGAAAATAACGAGCGGAGAAGTGAGCGGAGACTATGTTATCAGTGGCCCGTCTGGTTCACCGAGAATTTTAACGAAGCGATTTCACAAGGCCAGATGGTTGACATTTCCAGCACCGCTGCTGCGTTTAGCTGCCACGCAGACGAGCACTGTCCGTATGTAGGCCAACATTTAATTGCCCGCTTTAGTGTTCCCCGTTTCTGGCCTGGAGAGGCCTTTGATATGGCAAATTTCACCCGTTCAGGTCGTATCTGCAGGGTTGATGAGATAAATCGGTTCTCTCGGCGTGTTGCAGTGCAATTTGCAGAACCCCTGCCTTTCAGACCCGGCGAACAGGCCGACAGCGAATCTGATGCGAAGCTGCGGCTTAAGGCCGTAACAATATAATCCCTGCTTGCCGAGACACAATTCGATACAAGCCGCCGAACAATTCACAGATTCCCGTTTTTACTTTTTACTTTTTACTTTTTACCTCTTAACATACTGCTATGCTGGAAAAAGGGCTTGTTCAGATTTATACCGGAGACGGCAAAGGCAAAACCACTGCTGCGTTTGGCCTGGCATTGCGTGCTGCCGGCCAAGGAAACAAAGTGCTAATTTATCAATTCCTGAAGCCGCTGTCTCTTGATATCGGTGAGCGATTCGCCCTGCAATTAGGCGCAGTAAGAATCAGGGTCGAGGCTCTTGACGTCGAATGGGACATGGCCAAATCTTTCGAAGACCCAGAGCAGGTTACTCGGGCCAAAGCTGCTATTAGTGAGGCCCTTGATAGAATTGCTCAAACTGCAGAGAAAAGATTTTACGATTTGTTGATACTTGATGAAATAGTATTTTGCCTTTCCAAAGGCCTGGCCAAATTTGAAGATATTAAAGATGTTATTGATAGAAAAGACCCCGCTGTAGAAATTGTCTTAACCGGCCGAGGTGCCACCAAAGAATTAATAGCTCTGGCGGATTTAGTAACAGAGATGAAGAATATCAAGCATCCATTTGATAAAGGCCAGCGAGCAAGACGCGGCATCGAGTTTTAGTAATACTGAGAAAATCGGTGGCAAGGGTGTTGATACCTCCCCGGCATTGAGCTATCATAGCCGTGCTAAATTATAATTAGAAACTCAATCAACTCAGTGAAAGGGTCCAAAATGTCAATACAGAAAGCCTACGTAAAGCCTTATTGCAAAGGCTCGAAGATAACTCGTCGAGAGATGCTGAGCGGCGTTACCGGAGCGGCAGTGGCGACTGTAGCCGGAATGGCTATGCCCAGCGTCGCATCGGCTGATGTTGAACGGGTCATAAAAAATGGTCGCATCAACCACTCGGTCTGCAGGTGGTGTTACAGCAGCTTATCGCTTGACGAATTGTGTGCTGCTGCTGTGAAAATGGGACTTAAATCCGTTGAATTGCTCAATCCACCTGAACTGCCGACGGTGAAAAAATACAATTTAGTCTGTGCGATGCTCTTTTCGCACAGTCTGCAGAATGGTTTAAGCCACAAGGAAAACCACGCTGAGTGTTTAGCTAAGATTCGCGAGAGCATTGACGCCGCGGCTGAATACGGATTCCCGAATGTTATCTGCTTCTCAGGCAATCGCAAAGGTATGAGCGACAATGTGGGACTTGAAAACACTGTTGCAGCCCTTAAACAAATCATCGGATACGCCGGGGAGAAAAAGGTTAATCTTTGCATCGAATATCTCAACAGCAAGGTTGACCACAAGGATTATATGTTCGACCATATCGGCTGGGGCGTTGAGGTATGCAAAAAAATCGGTTCCGAACGGATGAAGATTCTTTACGACATCTATCACGCTCAGATTATGGAGGGCGATATTATTCGCACGATTCGCGACTACAAGGAATACATCGGCCACTATCACACAGGCGGCAACCCGGGGCGGAATGAAATCGACGAAACTCAGGAATTGTACTACCCTGCTATTATGAGGGCGATTGTTGAGACCGGCTTCAAAGGCTACGTTGGCCAGGAGTTTGTTCA
>Ga0315296_10002049_pt1 | contig 17325 bp, 16 predicted proteins | sample YL17G14_18_MG_FD_203921 | JGI IMG/M metagenome (GOLD analysis project Ga0315296, IMG submission 203921) | Sediment microbial communities from Yellowstone Lake, YNP, Wyoming, USA - YL17G14_18 | ecosystem: Environmental > Aquatic > Freshwater > Lake > Sediment | place: USA: Wyoming | collected... | reverse complement strand
CACAACCTCCCGGCTCCGGCTGGACTCACGATGAGCCGCCGCGGGCGCCGGCCCCGTGGGTGAGGGAAAGGTGAAGGAACTGCCCTTGGGTTCGCTCGGCCTGCGCTTGTGTGAGGCCCCTAGTCTCCTCCTCCCACCCGCCGGTTGTACTCTTCGATGATCTGGTCAGACTCGGCAGCGGCGTCCTCAAGGGCCTGGTCCGGATCCTTGGTGCCGGAGAGCATCGCCTCTACCCCCTGGTTAAGGGCTTCGCGGATCTGGTAGAAGGGCGCCAGCACGGCGCCCAGGGCCGCGGGGGTCGTGGGGCTCTCCAGGTAAAGGTCCAGGGGCACCTGGAACTGCGGATACTTGGCGACAACGTCCTTGGCCGCCGGTAGGTCCGTTGCCGAATGCCTTACTGGTAGGTAGCCGGTGCCGGCGAACCACTCGGCCTGCTGCTCCGGCTCCATGAGCCACTTGATGAACTTCCAGGCGGCTTCCTGCTCTTCCTCCGGCCGCAGGTTGATGGTCCAGAGAACACGATGACCGAGGAGAGGTGCCCCCGTGCCGCCGGGCACGCCTGGCACCGCGGCCACGCCCATCTCCACGCCCTCCACCCCCTTCTCCAGGACATCCATCACCGAGCCCAAGGCGGGGGAGTAGCTGAAGGTCATGGCGGCGCGTCCGCTGGCCAGGGCCAGCAAGGTGTCCGCGTAGGTGGGGTTCCGGCCGACATTGAAGGCCAGCCCCTCGTCGACCATGTCGTGCCACCACTGGAAGAACCAACGACCAGTGTCATTGTCGAAGAGCACTTTGGTAGCCCGGCCCTCATGTCCGTTTTCGTTATCTACAAAGAGGTCGTCGTGCTCGGCCTGGATGCTCTCCATCCAGGCTCGGACGTCCAGGGCGATGCCGCTCCGCACCACGTTCCCGGACGCGTCGCGCTTCAGGATCTTCTCCGAGTACTGGCGCACCTCCTCCAAGTCGCGGGGCGGCCTTTCCGGGTCCAGCCCGACCTCTCGGAAAGTCACCTTGTTGTAGTAGAGGAGGGGCATGCCGGCGCTGAAGGGCATAGCCCACAGCTTGCCCTGTACCGTGTACATCTGGATGGACTTCTCGTCCAGGTCCGATAGGTCATAGCCCTCCCGGTCGATGAAGTCCTGGACAGGGGCGGCGGTGCCGCTGTCGAGCATCCTCTGGGTGTCTACCTCCCCCACGACGGCGATGGCTGGGACCTTGCCGGAGCCCAGAGAGGTCACCAACTTGACTATGATCTCCGCGTCGGTGCCCTGGAAGAAGGCCTGCACCTTAACCTCGTCCTGTGATGAGTTGTACCGGGAGATCAGGCGTTGCAAGGTGTCCTGGTTAGCGGCCGTTTCTGAGTGCCAGAGGTCAATGCTGACCGTGCCGCCTGGCGGCCCAGCGCCAGGCGTCTCGCCGCTAGGCGCGGCCTCCTCGCCGTCTCCACCGCAGGCGGTCAGCGACAAGGAAAGGAGCAGGACAGCGACTAGTGAGAGCAGTGACTTTCGCATCTCGTGTCTTCTTGCGGGCCCTCTTGCCAGCCCAATTCGACGCACCTTCGGCTATTGGGGCGGTTCGGCCAGACTCATTGCCCCCATCAGGCCGTCGGACGACTACATAGTCACGCTAGTTGGTGGTAGGAGCAACAGCGGAATTGGCCGAGCCAATTGTACATCGGGCGTCAAGCGAGAGCCTAAAAGGCGTTCTGGCTCCTGTCGCGGAGAAGTCAACCAGGTGCGCTGTGGGGATGTCTCTGGCCGCGTTGCGATGTCGGAGGGGTTATCTTGAACCCGGTGGTCGGGGCGACTGGATTTGAACCAGCGACCTCCTGAACCCCATTCAGGTGCGCTACCAGACTGCGCTACGCCCCGACCAGCCCTCATGTTAGCAGGGGTGCCCCAGGTTGGCAAGCGCAGGGGCCTGGTCAGGCTCCGCGGCTGACGCCAGGCGCCTCACCGCCGAAGGGGCAGGCAGATCGGCCCCTCGTTCGGATCCCCCACCTCCTCAGCCAGACCGCGGTCGCGCAGGAGAGCCGTGTAGGCGGCCACCACAGCATCCAGCTCGTCGTGGGAGAGGGTGCCCTGGTGCTCGGCCAGGTCCGGGACCAGGGCCTCCAGCCGCTGGCGCAGCCAGGCCCTGCCCTCAGGCGTTGTCTTCTTGGGGATGGGCCGCCCGAACAGCCGCACCTTCGAGCCGTACGGGTAGATCTCGATAACCGCGAAGCCCCGCGCCCACATGTCGGCCGACAGAGCTATCCCCCTCTCGACAAGGGCACGGATAATGGTCCGGCGCGTCGTGCGGAAGATTCCGATGCCCTCATGGGCGAGCAGTAGCTCGCACTGTCGCCCCTTGCTCTCAAGGTCGAACGGCCACGACAGCGGCGCATCCAGGGCCACCAGGCGCGGTCGCCAGTGCGAGGCCAGCGACAGGATCTGCTCATCAGTAGCCACCAGGCCCACAGCCATAAGCCGGGCCTGCTCGTCGAGCACAGCGTAGCCCGAAAGCCTGGCTTCCGAGCAAGTGGGGTCAACGCCGAGGTAGGTCCGCAAGGGCATCGGGCGCAGCGCAGCCCTAGCCTCCGGCGATGATCCGGCCAAGAACGACAACGACGAGTCCAGACAGGGTGACCCCTCCGAACTCGGCGAGGATGGGGCGGGTCAGGTTCCCGATCAGGGTGTGGTGGACGAGGCCGGTGCTCACGTAGAAGGCGAGGAGAAGGAAGACCCCCGCCAGGAAGCCCTCCAGGGGCAGAAAGTGCAGGGACCAGCGGACCTCTGCCACCACCAGCCCAATGGCGGCGGCGTAGATGAGGGTGCGCCACGGGTTTGCCTCCGCCTCGCGCAGGATGTCGTTGGCGAGCAGGACGCTGACCAGGCCCACGACGGCCGCCGCTGGCAGCAGGCTAACGTCGTAGCTATAGACCACGGCGTAGAAGGCGAAGGCCGTAAGATAGGTGGTCATCGTGAGGATGAAGCGTGCCAGGGGATAAGCCGGCGCCAGGGGGTTCACGGAGACGTACTGGCCGTAGAGGGCAGCCGCCAGGAGGATCGCCGAGGCGGCGGCGGCAGGCCAGACCCAGTAGCCGGTGGCGGTGTCTTCGAAGAAGAGGCCAGCGCCCAGGGCGAGGAGCACCGGCAGCAGCAGGAAGGGTGCTGTGTCGGCTACGTCCCGGAAGACGCCTGAGGGATAGGAGCGGATGATGCCGTCCGTCCCCAAGGCCACCAGAGCCGCCACCAGGAGGAGGACCCAGGGTCTGGTGGGCTCGACGGCCAGGAACATGCCTACGCCCAGCCCGTAGACGGCGGCGAGCAGCGGAATGAGCCCGGCGTGGAGCCGGCCCCGCTCCAGAGTCACCTCCAGGCGCGTCGGCTGCTGCCCCGCGCTGGCCTTCTTAGCCATCGATTTCGACTTCGCCATCGGTCATCGTGACAGCACCCCGGCCGAGCGGGGTGCGCTGCATTTCCTCTAGTCCGACGCATTGTAGGCGGGGCCCGAAGCCAGTGTCAAACCGGCCGCGAGCTCAACCTTGCAACGCGCTACCCCCTCTGCTACGATAGGGTCGCCAGGTGGGGCTGTAGCTCAATTGGGAGAGCGTTTGTCTGGCAGACAAAAGGTAGGGGGTTCGAATCCCCCCAGCTCCACCAAGCTCTTTCTTGTTTCCGGCAACTGCCGCGAACAGGAGTAGTAGGCCCCCGCGGAGGAACCAGGAAGAAGGAACTGGGAACTTCCGCCAGAGGCGGATTCGCCTCCGGCGAAAGGCTACCCCACCCAATCCTCAGTTCCGAGTTCCCAATTCCCAGTTCCTCAAAGTGCAGAGAGCTGGCGGTCGCTGCGAGCCAGCGTTAGGGCCGAACTCGCCTCCGCCCGTTCGGGGCGGGTCCGCCGATGGGCGGACGGGAGCAGCGCCGGTGAAGGAGAGTGGTGCGGCGGGGTCATGACCCCAGGGTCGCGAGCCATACTCTTCCCTAGCCGGCGCCGGGTGCGCCCGTTACAGCGCCAGAGCCGGAGGCGCCCTCTGGGCACTGCCCTGAGCCCTGTCGAAGGGCAAAGCCCCGTGGCGTCTCAAGCAGGGTGGTACCGCGGGCTGGCCCTCCGTCCCTGTGGACGGGGGGCCAGCGTTTAGAATCGAGGGATTCGCCTTGGATACCGGTGACCAGCTACTGATCCTGGCGCGACTGGCCCTCGCTGCTTTCCTGGGCGCCTTCATCGGCCTGGAGAGGGAGCTGCGCGGCTACCCCGCCGGCGTCCGCACCGTGGCCTTGGTGGCCTTGGGCTCCGCCCTCTTCACTGAGGTCTCCCGCCTCATGGGCAGTGAGGACCGCATCGCCGCCGGCATCGTCAGCGGCATCGGCTTCCTGGGCGCCGGCCTCATCTTCCGCGAGGGCTACACAGTGCGCGGCATCACCACCGCCGCCACCGTCTGGGCGGCCGCTGCCATCGGCATGGCCGTTGCGCGGGAGCTCTACCTGGTGGCCGGCCTGGGTTCGCTCCTGGTGTTCGTTCTCCTCGAAGCGAGGCCAGTCGTGCGCCGCCTGGAAGCCCTCATCCTCAGCCTGGGCAGGGAGCTGGTGTTGCGCGAGGAAGAGCATGACCAGGAGCAGGACCGTCGGTAGATACGCGCCGTCTGAGATCGAGAAGAAGTGGCGGGAGCGCTGGGCCGCCGACGGCCTCTACCGCGCGCCTGACGATGACCCCCGTCCTAAGTTCTACTACCTCACCATGCTCCCCTACACCTCCGGCGACCTGCACATCGGTCACTGGTACGCCATGGCCCCCTCCGACGTGCAGGCCCGCTACTGGCGCATGCGCGGCTACAACGTCCTCTTCCCTATGGGCTTCGACGCCTTCGGCCTGCCGGCGGAGAACGCCGCCATCAAGCAGAACATCCACCCATACAAGTGGACCATGGACAACGTCGCCCGCATGCGCGAGCAGCTCAAGAGCATGGGGGCCATCTTTGACTGGGAGCGCGAGATCATTAGCAGCGACCCCGACTACTATCGCTGGACCCAGTGGTGGTTCCTCCAGTTCTACAAGCACGGCCTGGCCTATCGTGGCCAGGCGCCCGCCAATTGGTGCCCCTCCTGTCAGACCGTCCTGGCCAACGAGCAGGTCCTGCCCAGCGGCCAGTGCGAGCGCTGCGGCACCCCCGTCACCAAGCGCGACTTGGAGCAGTGGTTCTTTCGCATCACTAAGTACGCCGACGAGCTGCTGGACCACAGCAAGATCCAGTGGCCCGAGCGCATCGCCACCATGCAGAAGAACTGGATCGGGCGCAGCGAGGGGGTGGAGATCGCCTTCGGCCTGGATGCGCCGGGCGTCGAGGAGAAGGAGCTGCGCGTCTTCACCACCCGCCCGGATACCATTCATGGTGTCACCTTCATGGTGCTGGCGCCGGAGCACCCGCTGGTCGAAAAGCTGACCGCCGCCGACAAACGGGCTGAGGTGGAGGCCTACGTCGAGGCCGCCCGCCGCCAGAGCGAGATCGAGCGCCTCTCCACGGAGAAGGAGAAAACGGGCGTCTTCATCGGCGCCTACTGCAAGAACTTGCTCAACGGCGAGGACGTGCCCATCTTCATCGCCGATTACGCGCTGCTCTGGTACGGCACCGGCATCGTCATGGGCGTGCCGGCCCACGACCAGCGCGACTTCGACTTCGCTACGAAGTACGGCCTGCCCATCAAGACTGTCATCGCTCCCCCCGGCTACCAGGGGGAGCCCCTCGAGGCCGCCTACCTGGAGCCCGGCACGATGGTCAACTCCGGCCCCTTCGACGGCACCCCCAGCGAGGAGGGAAAGACCGCCGTCGCCGAGTACATCGAGAAGCAGGGCTGGGGGAAGCGCACGGTCGGCTATCGCCTGCGCGACTGGCTCATCTCCCGCCAGCGCTACTGGGGCGCGCCCATCCCCATCGTTTACTGCGAGCGGTGCGGCATCGTGCCCGTGCCCGAAGACAAACTGCCGGTGCTCCTGCCTGAAGACGCCGAGTTCCGCCCCACCGGCGAGTCGCCCCTAAGGCTGCACCAGGGCTTCGTCAACACCACCTGCCCCCAGTGCCAGGGGCCCGCCCGGCGCGAGACGGATACCATGGACACCTTCATGTGCTCCAACTGGTACTTCATGCGCTACATCGACCCCAGGAACTCGGAGCGCCCCTTCTCCCGCGGGCTGGCCCGGAAGTGGCTGCCCGTCGACCAGTACACGGGCGGCGCCGAGCACGCCGTCATGCACCTGCTTTACGCCCGCTTCTTCACCAAGGCCGCCCGCGACATGGGTGTGGTGGAGTTCGACGAGCCCTTCCTTCGCCTGTTCAACCAGGGCACGATCATCGCCGGCAAAGCGAAGATGAGTAAGTCGCGCGGCAACGTGGTGGCGCCTGACGAGTACGTGGCCCGCCTGGGCGCCGACGCCGTCCGCGTCTACCTGATGTTCATCGGGCCCTGGGAGCAGGGCGGCGAGTGGGATGACTCCGGCCTGGCCGGCGTCTCCCGCTGGCTGAACCGGGTCTGGAACCTGGTCCTCTCGCCGGTGGAGACAGCCTCCCTGCCCGACGCGCCCGCCACCCGCGAGCTGCGCCGCCTCATGCACAAGACCATCCGCCGCGTCACCGAGGACACCGAGAGGTTCCGGTTCAACACCATGGTGGCGGCCCTCATGGAGTACACCAATGGCCTCACCCGGGCCAAAGAGGCCGGCTCCGTCGATGCTGGCGCCTGGCGTGACGCCATCGACACGCTGCTGCTGCTGGTCGCGCCCTCGGCGCCCCACCTGGCCGAGGAGCTGTGGGCGCGCACCAACCACGGCTACAGCATCCACAACCAGAGCTGGCCGGAGTGGGACGAGGAGCTGGCCCGCGAGGAGGAGATCACCCTGGTGGTGCAGGTGAACGGCAAGCTGCGCGACCGCCTCCAGGTGCCGGCCGGCGTCACGGAGGAGCAGGCCAAGGAGCTGGCCCTGGCGAGCGCGCGCGTCCGCACTCACACCGACGGCAAGCAGATGCTGCGCGTCATCTACGTGCCGGGGCGATTGGTGAACGTGGTGGTGAGGTGAGAGCGGCGCGACTTGCCCTCGTTGTCCTCTTCGCCCTCCTCCTCGCCGCTTGCGGGGGGAAGGAGGAGGCACGCCCCGCCTCGCCGACGGCCCCGCCCGTAGCCAGCCCCACGCTGGCGGCGCCCACGACGCCCGCCGTCGAGGCCACGGCGACCCCGGTCACCGGCACCCCCGTCAGCTTCACCACCGAAGATGACCTCACCATCAGGGGGCGTCTCTTCGGCAGCGGCGAGACGGCCGTGGTCTTCGCCCACATGTACCCCAATGACCAGCAGGGCTGGTGGGGCTTCGCCGGCGAGGTCGCCGCTCAGGGCTACGCCGCCCTCACCTTCGACTTCCGCGGCTACGGCGAGACCGGCGGCAGCAAGGACATCGCGCTCATCGACCGCGACCTCGCCGGCGCCGTCCGCTACCTGCGCGAGAACGGCTACCAGCGGGTGATCCTGGTCGGGGCCAGCATGGGCGGCACCGCCGCCCTCAAGGTGGCCGCCCGCGACGAGTTCAAGGGGCTGGTCGCTGGCGTCGTCGCCGTCTCCGCGCCCCAGGCCTTCCAGGGGCTGGTCGCGCTTGACGACGTGGCCGACATCAAGGTTCCCATGCTCTTCGTGGCCAGCCAGGACGACGGCGTTGCCTTCGAGAGCCTGGAGGCTTTATACGACAGGGCCACCGGGCCCAAGGAGCAGCAGGTCTACCCCGGCGACGCCCACGGCACGGAGCTGCTGGAAGGCGGGCACGCCGCGGAGTTCAAGGCCCCCCTCTTCGACTTCTTCCGGAAGGTTGCCTGATGTAGCGGAGGCCTTCAGGCCTCCACGGCGGGTGGCGACCTAAAGGCCTTAAAGGAATTATCTTTACACCCTCCTGGGTAGCGCTTCGTAGCTGCAGGGCTTCAGCCCTGCCAAGAGAGCAGTCCCAGGAGCAGACCTGAAGGTCTGCAGCTACGGTGGTGCATCGTAAAGTTATTTTCTTGATGACCATAAGGTCGCCCCTACATGCCTGCACGCCGCCGATGGCGACTGGCCGCGTCAAGACCCGAAGAAGCCCAGGCTTAAGCCTGGGCTTCGAGAACGGCCTTACCCCGACGGTGGGCCTACGGACTCTCTGACTCCCCCGGTTTCGCCTCCAGGGCCTCGACGCCGGCCCGCACCGTGGTCATGAAGCTGGTGAGCTGCGCCTCTAGCTTCTTCAGCATCTCCAGCGCGTAGCGGTCGGCCTCGTCCATCTGCTGGTTGGCCGCCGTCTCCGCCTGGGCCAGGCGGGCCTGCACCTGCTCCTCGGCCTCCCGGACCATGACGGAGACCTTCTCCTCGGCCTGGCGGATGAGCTCTCGGCCCCGCTCTTCCGCGGCCTTCACGATCTGGTCGTCCTCCAGTCGCTCCTCGACCTGCATGTGGGCCTCGGACAGCACCTGCTCGGCCTCCTGCCGGGCCCGGGCCAGGATCTCCTCCCCCTGCTCCGCGATGCTGCGCGCCTCCCGTACCTCGGGAGGTACGGCCACCCTTATCTGGTCAATAAGGTCCAGGAGGCGGCGGCGGTCCATGACCACGTTGCCACCCAGGGGCAGACGGCGCGCCTCGCCCACCATCTCTTCCAGGCGGTCGATTAGGTGCTGGATGTCGATGGCCGGCCTCCCTAGCTGCGGGACTTCCAGACGGCCCCGAACTTCTGCCGCAGGGCTTTCGCCACGTGGGGTGGCACCAGCTCGCTAACGTCGTAGCCCAGGCTGGCCACCTCCCGGATGCGGCGCCCGCTGACGAACAGGTGCTCCAGGCTGGCCATGAGGAAGACAGACTCCACCTCCGGCACCACCTTCTTATTCATCAGCGCCATGTCGAACTCAGCCTCGAAGTCGGTGACGGCGCGGATACCCCGCACCAGCACGGTGGCCCCCTCCTTCCGAGCGAAGTCTACCACCAGACCCCGAAAGGGCTTAACCCGGATGTTGGGAATCTCCCTAACCGCCTCCTGAAAGAGCTGCACTCGTTCCTCGGTGAGGAAGAGGTTGCCCTCCTCCTGGTCATACACGGCGACGACAACCTGGTCCCAGAGGGCGGCGGCCCTGCGGGCAATGTCCAAGTGTCCGTTGGTCACGGGGTCGAAGCGGCCGGGATAGACGGCAGTGGGCACTGGTGGGACCTCCTAACGGTAGAATGAGACGCAGGTATCGCCGTGCCGGCGGGTCTGCAAGAGCGGGCATCCGCCCAAGGCCGGCGGTGCCTCCCTCCTCCGCGAGTGTTCGAGCACCAAGACAGCCCCCGGAGCCAGCAGAGCAGAGGCCGCCAGTCGCTCCAAGTTCTCCAGCGCCCGCTCGTCATTGTAGGGCGGGTCGGCCAGCACCAGCGTGTAAGGCCCCTGCAACCGCTCCGGAACCTGCCTGGCGGAAAGCGCGTGGACCGTCGCTCTCGCCGCCAGTTCGGTATGGGCCAGGTTTTCCCGAATCGTCTCGCAGGACCGGTAGCCCCGCTCTACGAAGTCACACCAGTCGGCACCCCGACTGAGGGCCTCGATGCCCAGCGCTCCGGTCCCGGCATAGAGGTCCAGGACACGCGAGAAGTCGGCGCCCATGGACCGTAAGACATCGAAGATAGCCCCTCGCACCAGGTCGGAAGTGGGGCGGGTACCGGGACCGCGAGGTCCCTTCAGGTGGCGACCTTTGGCGGAGCCGCCGATAACTCTCATCTGGCGGGCCGGCAGGCGAGCTTCCCCGCGGCACGACTACTCCCCGGCCTTCACCTCCAGGCTCAAGCGCTGTCCCGCCCGCACGACGCCGTCGCTGACCACCAAAGTCACCTCGTAGGTGCCGGGAGCGGGCGCCGTCCACACCACCGCCCCCTTGGCGCCGCCGTCCAGAGCGCCTTCGCTGGCCTCCCAGTACGGCTTCAGGAGAGAGCCGTTGGGCTTCACCAGCGTCACCTTACCCGATTCCGCCAGCTCCTGGATGGGGCCCCAGATGTTGGGCCCGGCCGCTGACAGCGACACGTCCTCCACCGCTACGCCACCCAACTGAAAACGTCGCACCAGGTCCAGCTTGAAGGCAACGCTGAAGCCGTTCTCGATCCACACCGTGCGGGCGCCCCCCTCGCCGGGATAGCTAAAGGTCACAGCCAGGGCCTCGTCGTCCCAGAAGAGGCCGGAGGCGCCCTCTTCTTGGTAGATGTTGGGCCCGACGATGGTCACCTGCTCCTCGGGCCGGATGTCACCCTCGGTCCGGGCCACCAGCGTGCTGGCCAGCCCCAGTGCCTGCGACAGCAGCAGGGCCTTGATTCCTTCGCCCCCCTTCTCGTGGCTGAAGGGACTCACCACCAGCATAAGCTTGGAGCCATCGACGTGCTGGGTAAGGAAATCGAGGACCTCCTCCATGCGCTGGTAGTAGAGGGACTGGTCGGGCTCTGAGACCAGCTCGATGGCATCCACGGCCTGGCCCAGGGCCTGCCAATCGTAGGCGCCGGTATCCCAGCCGGCTGCCTCCCGCACCGGGAGAGGCAGGGTCAGCGTGAGAGAACGGCCTTCGCGGTGGAGGGCGTCGGCCAGGTCAACCACGAACTGAGTGAAGTCGGCGCCCCGGGTCGGGCTCACCGCCCGGTAGTCGATATCGATGCCGTCGTAGGCGCCCTCCTGCACGACGCGCAATATGTCGTCGATGTGCGTCTGGCGCAGCTCCGGCGAGGCCAGTATCGTGTCCACGGCTTCGGAGTCTGGTGGCCCCAGGGCACGCACTGTAGGCAGCACACGCAGAGAGCTGTCTTCAAGTCGCGGGCGTCCGGTTCCCAGGAGGATGCCATCGGCAGCGGGAACGAAGTCCAGAGGATGGAGCATGGAAAGCGTGCGGGCGGCCTCCGGGTCTGTCTCCGCATCCGGAGGCAGCCAGCCCGCTACCTGCACGGCGGAGGTAGTGCGCCGGAGCACGGCCACGTTTTGGGGTAAGGAGGAGACCTCTCCCTGCGCGGCGGTGCCTTCGCTGGTCAGGGTGGCGGGGGCCAGGCGCCTCCACTCGCCGTTCTCGTAGGTGTAGAGGGCCAGGTTGTGGTCGTCGGCAGGGCGGGTGTCCAGTTCGACAGTCAGAAGGGCACTGCCTTCCGATTTGCCGGCCTCCAACTCGTAGAGCCGGCTCAGGACTTCCCAGCCGGCCGGAGGCTCCGGAGTCTTGGATCGTGGGCGAGAAGTGAACCCGCCGGGGCCCACCGGCCCGGCGCCGCCGCCGCCTTTCAAGATGGACACGGGCGGGAGGACGAGGATGAGGAGAACGATGGCCAGGACGACAATGACGCCGACGATGAAGATGGGAGTCCGGTCCCGCGGCACATCAGGCTGGAGCAGCTTGTCGAAGGGGCCCTGCTCTCTCATCCGGACCTTTCCTAGTGCCAACGCCCCCTAACGCAGGGCGACGGTCACCTCCAGCGCTATCTCACGTCCGCCCCGGTTAACGACGCTCTCGGTCTTCTGGTTGGGTTGGAGACGACCGAGCGCGTTGATGAAAGAGAACGCTAATCAATCTCAACATTTTGTTCGACGGCTCATTGTAGCACAGCCTCTGGGACAAGCCAACCGACTTTTCCGGAGGTCAGCCCCTGGCACATTGGGCGCGTCCGCGGCCTGCACTACCTTGGCATGTGACCCTCTTTACAACCTCTTGACACGGCGCTATAATACCGTTGCTCTGACTGTTGCGACTGAGGGCGAAGCGCCTCAGTCCTATTTTTTGGTGCCCAGGAGCGAACGATGGTCTCGAAGCCGGTTCCTCTGACCCGCGAAGGTCTCGCCAAGCTGGAACGGGAGCTGGAGTACCTGCGCACCGTCAGGCGGCAGGAGGTGGCTGGTCGCATCCACCAGGCGAAAGAGCTGGCCAGCACCCAGAACAACGCCGAGTATGACGACGCCAAGAACGAGCAGGCCTTTGTCGAGGGACGCATCCTTACCCTGGAGAAGATGGTCCAGAACGCCGTCATCATCGAGGAGCACCACTCCAGCCGCGTCGAACTGGGCTCCAAGGTGAGCGTGGTAGCCGCCGGCGGTAAGGAAGAACACTACACCATCGTCGGCTCCGCCGAGGCCAGCCCCAAGGATGGCCGCATCAGCAATGAATCGCCCGTGGGCCGCGCCCTCTTGGGCAAGTCCGTGGGCGAGGAGGTGCAGGTGCAGGTTCCCGCCGGCGTCCTGCGCCTGACCATTAGTGCTATAGACTAGGCCCGCAGGGGCGAACAAGAAGGCTGGGGCGGGCGGGCCGAATGGCCCCCCGCCTTCGTATTGGGGCGACAGCCGCCGCGTCTGCCCCTCGGCAGGCAGGCGCAGGCAAGGACCGGGTGCCAGCCGGCTCCAGCGTGAGTCTTTCATGAGCAGTCGCAAGGACGAGTTCTACCGGCAGCGGCGGGCTAAGCTGGCCCGCCTCCGAGAGCGTGGCATCGACCCCTACCCACCGCGCTACCGGCGCACCCACACCGCCGCCGAGGCATTGCACGCCTTCCAGGCCTGGGAGGAAGCTGGTGCCGCCGACCCGGCCCCCGACGTGCGGGTGGCAGGCCGCATCACGTCCATGCGCGACATGGGTGGCGCTACCTTTGTCGACCTGCGCGACGGCTCCGGCAAGCTCCAGGCCTACCTGCGACGGGACGTCCTGGGTGAGGAGGCCTACGAAGGCCTGCGCGACCTGGACCTGGGCGACTTCCTGGGCGTAGCAGGCAGCCTCTTCCGTACCCGCACCGGCGAGCTGACGGTAGAAGTGCGAGAGCACACGCTCCTGTCGAAGGCCCTCCTGCCCCCTCCCGAGAAGTGGCATGGCCTGGCAGACGTGGAGACCCGCTATCGCCAGCGCTACCTGGACCTCATGGCCAACCAGGAGGTACGCGATCTCTTCACCCTGCGCAGCCGGGTGGTGGCAGCCATCCGTCGCTTCATGGATAGTCGTGGCTTCCTGGAGGTGGAGACGCCGGTCCTCCTCCCGAAGGCCGGCGGCGCCGCCGCCCGTCCCTTCGTCACCCATTACGAGGCCCTGGACCACGACTTTTGTCTGCGCATCGCCACCGAGCTGTACCTAAAGCGGCTCATCGTCGGTGGCTTTGACCGCGTCTACGAGATGGGGCGCGTCTTCCGCAATGAGGGCCTCTCCACCAGGCACAACCCGGAGTTCACCCTTTTGGAGAGCTATGAGGCCTACGCCGACTACAATGATGTCGCCGCCATGGTGGAGGAGCTGGTATCGCAGGTGGCCCAGGAGTTGCTGGGCACCACCCGTATCCCCAACCCGCCTGAGGCGGATGGCGAGCTGGACCTTTCACCCCCCTGGCGCCGTCTTACCGTCGTCGAGGGGCTCCGCCAGTATGCTGGACTAGACCTGGAGGCATACTGGGAGGAGGCCACCCTGCGCGCTGCCGTCGAGAAGATGGGCGTCGAGGTGACCCCCGGCGCTGGCTGGGCGAAGCTGGTGGACGAGGTGCTGGCCACCTGCGTCGAGCCCTGCCTCATGGAGCCTACCTTCCTCATGGACTATCCGGCCGCCCTCTCGCCGCTGGCCAAGAAGAAGCCGGATGACCCCCGCTTCGTGGAGCGCTTCGAGCCCTTCGTGGCCGGCATCGAGCTGGGGAACGCCTACACGGAGCTGAACGACCCCTTGGAGCAGCAAGAGCGCTTTCGGGAGCAGGCCCGCCAACGCGCCGCCGGCGACGAAGAGGCGGAGAGGGGCGACGAGGACTTCCTGCGCGCCCTGGAGCACGGCATGCCTCCCACCGGCGGCCTGGGCCTGGGCATCGACCGGGTGGTGATGGTGCTCACGGGCCAGCGCGCCATCCGTCAGGTGATCCTGTTCCCCCAGCTACGTCTCCGGGACTAATGCAGCCCATCTACTGCCGAGGTGCGCCGTGAGCCAACCAGGGCGACAGCAGGGCCGCGCGGGCCCTTTCCGGGCCGTCATCTTCGACATGGACGGCGTCATCGCCGACAGCGAGCCCACCTATCGAGAGGCCATCAACCTGGTGCTGGCGCCCACCGGCCACCAAGTGTCAGAGCAGCAGTACGAGGAGGTCATCGGCACCAGCGTCCACTTTACCTGGCACACCATCCTGGACATGTTCAGCATTGAGGGCGACGTGGAGGAGAACCTGCGTCACTACGACCAGACCGTGGTGGAGCTACTGCGCCGGCCACGGCCCCCGCTCCCCGGCGTACGAGAGCTCCTGGCGGAGCTGAAGCGCCGCCGTCTGCCGGCCGCGCTAGCCACCTCCTCCTGGAAGAGCTGGGCGGAGGCGCTCCTCCAGGCCACTGGCCTGGACGGTGCCTTCGACGCCGTGGTCTGGCGGCAGATGGTCGAGCGCTCCAAGCCGGCGCCCGACCTCTTCCTGCGCGCCGCCGAGTTGGTGAGGGTCGAGCCGGCCCGCTGCCTGGTGCTGGAGGACACCGCCCCCGGCCTGGAGGCAGCGAAGTCGGCCGGCATGCTCGCCGTGCAGGTGCGCTCGGCCAGCACGGCCCTGCCGCCGCAGCCCCACGCCGACCTGGTGCTGGACAGCCTCGAGGACTTCCCCCTCTCGCTGCTGGCGGAAGCCTGAGGCGCCAACGGGACGGCCGAGCGCCTCTCATGCTCCACCTCGACGCCTTCGCCCACCGCCTGCTAGAATCCCCCTCGGGAGGAACCAGGGACTAGGAACCAGGAACCGGGAGGTGGGGAGCTGGTTCCAGGTTCCGGGTTCCTGGTTCCCGGGGTAAAGGGGTTGGGGGTGGACAAGCACCTCACCGTCACCGGCTTCGTCGTCCACGGCGATAAGACGCTGCTGCTCTGGCACCGCCGGCTGCGCATGTGGATGCTGCCCGGCGGCCACGTGGAGCCCGGCGAGGACCCGGAGTCGGCCCTGCTGCGGGAGATCGGGGAGGAGACGGGCCTGAAGGCGCGCATCATATCGGGGCTCAAGCCCCTCCCCTTCAACTATCCGGCTCAGGTGGCGCCGCCCTACACCATTCTGGTGGAGGACAGCCGGGAGTCCGACGGACCCCATCAGCACATCGACCTCATCTACTTCTGCCGCTCGCTAGACGGCGAGGCGCTGCGACCGCCCCGGCCCGATGACATGCTCGTCTGGGTCAGCGAGGTGCAGCTCCGTCGCGGTGAGCCCGTGCCCCTGGGAGGCTGCGGCGTCGATGTGCCGATCTCCGAGGACGTGCGGTTGCTGGCCCTGGAAGCGATACGGACCGCCCGAGAGACGGGCGACTAGCCCGAGGACGAGGCAGATGCTCAGCCTTCAGTTCATCCGTGAGAACCCGGACGCGGTGCGCGAGGCCGTGGCTCGACGCCACGTGACGGCGCCCATCGACGACATCCTGCGACTGGATAGCGAGCGCCGACGAATCCTGCTGGAGGTGGAGTCGCTGAAGGCGGAGCGCAACCAGGCCGGCAAGCGCATCGGTGCCAGCAAGGACGCCGGCGAGCGCCAGCGCCTCATCGACGAGATGCGCGGCGTCTCGGAGCGCATCGACACGCTGGAGAAAGACCTGCGGCAGACGGAGGAGCGCCTGAACGCCCTCCTGCTGGAGGTGCCCAACATCCCCCGACCTGACGTCCCCCTCGGCGAAGGCGAGGAGGACAACGTCGTCGTGCGCCAGTGGGGCGAGCCGCAGGACTACGGCTTCACGCCCGCGCCACACTGGGACCTGGGCGAGCGCCTGGGCATCATCGACTTCGCGCGCGGCGTGAAGCTGTCGGGCTCACGGTTCTACGTGCTCAAGGGGGCGGGCGCCCGCCTCCAGCGCGCCCTCATCGCCTACATGCTTGACCTCCACGCCGGCAGGCACGGCTACACGGAGGTGTACCCGCCCTTCGTCGTCAAGGAGGAGTGCATGTGGGGTGCCGGCCAGTTGCCGAAGTTCGCCGATAACCTCTACCACGACGTGGAGGACGACCTCTGGCTGGTGCCCACCGCCGAGGTGCCCGTTACCAACCTCCACCGTGACGAGATCCTGGAGTTGGGCACCCTGCCGCTGCGCTACGCCGCCTACACGGCCTGCTTCCGGCGCGAGAAGATGAGCGCCGGCCGCGACGTGCGTGGCATCAAGCGCGGCCACCAGTTCGACAAGGTGGAGCTCTACAAGTTCTGCGTCCCGGAGGAGTCGGACGCCGAGCTGGAGTCCATGACTGCCGACGCCGAGGCGGTGCTGCGGGGCCTGGGCCTCGCCTACCGCGTCAAGGAGCTCTGCACAGGCGACTTGGGCATCACCGCCGTCAAGAGCTACGACCTGGACGTGTGGGCGCCCGGCTGCCAGGAGTGGCTGGAGGTGTCCACCTGCTCCAACTGCGGCGACTACCAGGCGAGGCGGGCCAACGTCCGCTTCCGTCGCGAGGCCGGCGCCCGCCCCGAGTTCGTCCACACCCTGAACGGCTCCGGTGTCGCCCTGCCGCGCACCCTGGCCGCCCTCCTCGAGACCTACCAGCAGCCCGACGGCGCCGTCGTCGTGCCGGAGGCGCTGCGTGGTTACATGGGGGGAGTGGAGCGGATAGGGTAAGGAGCTGTGATGATGGCCGACATCGTGGAAAGGACTCTTCGACGCCTCGATGAACTCATTGAGATGGGGCAGGCCGGTGCGCGATACGACCAACGGACTTTTCGCCGATGGCTGACGAGCACGAGGAACCTTATGCTCAACTTCGTGGGACCGAAGACGGTCCACTATGAGTCCTTCGACGCTGTGTACAGCCCGATGCAAACCGCAATGCAGTTCGGCGGACTGAGCGTCTACGACGAAGGGGACCACATCCGTCAGATTGTCGGGGTTCTAGAGGCCGCTAGGGACGACATCGCGGCAGGCCTCATGCTGAGCCAAGACCTCGTCATAAGCGCCGCTAACTTCGGCGACATACTGGATCAGGCAGGACATCTCCTAGAGAACCACTACAAGGACGCCGCCGCAGTTCTGATCGGAGCAGTGCTCGAGAGCAGCCTCCGCAAGCTCTGCGACAAGCAAGGATTGACGTACACAGCCAAGGAGACGATGGAGCCCCTGAACGTGAAACTGGCGAAAAGTGGGGTCTATGCGCCCCTGACGCAAAAGATGGTGACGACATGGGGGGACTTGAGAAACAACGCCGCCCACGGCCATTTCGACAGGTACGCCGAGGCTGATGTCCGCCGAATGCATCAGTGGGTCACCGGTTTTCTCGAGCAGCGGCTTCGCTAGCACGGACGGTCCGACGCCCGGCACCACATCCCACGCGTTTTCACTGTTTGCCTCCGTCCATTCCTGTCCTAACCCAAGGTCGCGGGGCCACCTTGCCGGGGCCGAGTCCGCCTCGGGCGGACGAGG
>Ga0315296_10002048_pt1 | contig 17328 bp, 15 predicted proteins | sample YL17G14_18_MG_FD_203921 | JGI IMG/M metagenome (GOLD analysis project Ga0315296, IMG submission 203921) | Sediment microbial communities from Yellowstone Lake, YNP, Wyoming, USA - YL17G14_18 | ecosystem: Environmental > Aquatic > Freshwater > Lake > Sediment | place: USA: Wyoming | collected... | reverse complement strand
GATTCAGGAGGATAACAATGAGTGAGTCAAAGACTATGAAGCAGCTTCATTCAATCAGAGAAAAAAACTATGAAAGGATGAAACATTTGCCGGTAAAAGAGCAAATCAAAATAATTCAAACAGAAGCAGAACCGATTAAGAAAAGAATTTTAGAAAAAATGAAAAAAAAGGAGATGCCCGCAACAGGCAGATAACAACGGCTTTGCGCAACGGGCCCTTCGGCAAACAAACAGGCTTCATATTGGATTCTTCGACCGTGGCCTGTTTGTTTCGCAATGCCCGAACGTTAGCCTTCATTATTCCTTACCAATGTCGCTTCTGTAGCGAATTCCTTCAAAATGGATTTGCTCTATGCCTCTATAGGCAATATCTCTTGCTTCTTGCAATGTCTTCCCTCTTCCAACAATATGGAGAACCCTTCCCCCATCAGTAACAAGACCTTTTTTTTCTGAATTATTCACACCTGCAAAAAATATCTTGCAATTTGGATCATGAATATTTTCAATCCCTGAAACAGGATAACCTTTGCCATAGCGAGCAGGATAACCTGGATACCAGCCCTTGCTTTTTCCGTCTTTCATCTGACGTGTCCTGCCTGCTGCAGCGACCACATCACAGTAATAATCCTGCCTCCACTCGACCTTTCTTTCACTCAAAAACCCGTTGATGATCTGGAAGCTGATATCACTCAAAGGAGTTTTCAGTCGAGGGAGGATTACTTCAGCCTCAGGATCACCAAGACGTACATTTGCCTCCAAGAGAAAAAGGGTGTCTTCAACTAACATCAATCCACAGTAAAGTATTCCTTTATACAAAATTCCCTCTTTTTCTGCAAATCCTTTGATCAACGGCATCGCAACTTTTTCACAGACGAGATGAGTGAGCCATTCTCCCTCAAGTCGGTGAGGAGAATAGGCACCCATCCCTCCTGTATTCAGACCCTCGTCATTATCATATGCCCTCTTATAATCCCGGGCAACTGGCATCGGAGCTATTGCATTCCCGTCAGTAAAGACAAAGAAGGAAATCTCTGTTCCATAGAGTCTTTTTTCAATTACCACCTTGCTTCCTGCCTCGTCAAAGATTTTTTCTACCATGAGCCGATCAATAGCATGATAGGCCTCCTTGTCATCTGAGCAGACAATTGATCCTTTTCCCTGTGCCAAGCCATCGGCTTTCACCACCACAGGATATTTCACATATGCAACATAATCCTTTGCTTTCTGCGGGTCTTCAAAGACCTCAAACTCTGCCGCAGGTACACCTATCTCTCTGCACAATAATTTTGTATAGGCCTTGCTTCCCTCAAGAATGCTTGCTCTCTTGACTGGTCCAACAACAGGTATCTTTTCCTCCAAAAGTAGGTTAACAATCCCCCTTGTTAATGGACTTTCAGGACCAATAAAGACGAGGTCAACCTTTTCCTTCTTTGCCAGTTCTAAAATTTCTTCATCCGTCCTCGCATTTTCGCACCTGATCTCTCGTGCAATACCAGCATTCCCAGGTGTACAGATTACCTCTTTTACCCCTGGGTCATTCTTAAACTGCCATGCGATTGCATGGCCTCGACCTCCGCTATCAACTACAAGAACCTTCATCTATTCCTTTAAACTTTCTTGATATTTATCAAATAATGAGTATATCCTAAACCCAAAACTCAATACGAATACTTACAGTATTGGTCTTGATAGTAAGCCAGCCCTTTCTACAATAACGGGTACTATATCTTCCCAGGCCACAGCCATGATATGGATGCCATGGATACCATCTATCTCTTTGAGTTGGTCGATGATCTCCAGAGCTATCTTTACCCCTTCTTCCTTGACATCCTTGGCCTCCTCCATACGGGTTACTATCTCATCCGGTACACTAATTCCAGAGACATTATCCCTCATATAGCGCGCCATTCCTACAGACTTTATGGGTATTACACCGGCAAGAATGTGAACTTGTTTATCCAATCCCTGATCTCTCACCATCTCCATCCACTTGGTAAACTTACCAACATCAAAGACGGCCTGGGTTTGAATGAAGTCTGCACCAGCCTTTACCTTTTTAGCCAGCCTCATGACCCTGTACTCAAAGGGATCAGCAAATGGATTTTCAACCGCCCCAATAAACAGCTGAACTTCACCGGAGATTCCCTCGCCGCACAGAAATTTTTTTTCATCTCTCATGGTCTTAAGAGTCTGAACAAGCTGAATAGAATCAATATCATAGACGCCTTTAGCCGTCGGATGATTGCCAAATCTTTGATGGTCACCAGAAAGACAGAGTACATTTCGAATTCCTAAGGCAACTGCGCCCAGGATATCACTTTGGATAGCGATCCGATTTCGGTCTCTGACCACCATCTGCATTACGGGGTCAATCCCCATCTCCTTTAGGAGGATACAGCCGCTCCAACTTGACATACGGACGATGGCTGTCTGATTGTCTGTTACGTTCATAGCATCGCAATAAAACTTGAGGAGTTCCCCTTTCCTCCGGATGACTTGTGCTAAGGTACCTTTGGGGGGACCTACTTCAGCAGTTACGGCGAAATAGCCCTCTTTAAGAACCTTTTCCAGATTGCTTCCCGCTTTCATAATACATTAACCCCTTTGAGTTGGTGACCCATCTCTTAAGCTTGGGTCCCAGTTTTTAGGAAGTATAATCTCCTCCAGCATATGAAGAGATCCAATTTTAGAATGGCGCTCAATAATGAGCTGCCAGGCGCAGGGCAAGTTGGGTGAAATCTCACATTTACCGCCTTGAGACCCACCGCATGGGCCGTTGAGCAAGCCTTTAGCACATCTGGCTATCGGGCAGATACCTCCGGTAAACTCCAGAACACAATCACCGCACTCCATGCACCTTTCAGCCTGCTTCCACTCAGCATGGCCAGAAGAAATGGTATTGCAGCCAGGATGAATTACCTTATGAGTAGAAGAGGCTACTGTCTGAATCCCTGCACCGCAAGTCATAACCAGAACGGAGTCAGCAGATTCAATAGCCTCGGCATAGGCTGCCAGTTTCATTCTGGTTAATGCCTCATTGCATACCATATCAATGAGGGAGAATCCACTGATAGCCTTGCCCTCTTCTTCCAGCCTCTTTTTAATCTCCAAAACCTGCCTCTCACCTCCGCTTTCACACCCATCTGCACAACCTTTGCAACCTATCAAAAAAATAACCCTGTCTTTGGTTACGTAATCCAATATTTCTTCAAAAGGCTTTTGTTTTGAGATAAGCATTCTAAATTACCACCTTCTTTAAGATTACATTTTTATACAATGTACAGCACAGGCTATACAAGGATCAAATGATCGCACTATTCGCACTACCTCAAAGGGATTGGACTCATCTTTTATCTTCGTCCCTATAAGTGCCTGTTCCACAGGTCCTGGTTGTCCCCTGTCATCACGGGGTGAAAGGTTCCAGGTACTTGGCACCACACATTGATAATTTGCGATCTTTTTATCCTTTATCTCTATCCAATGTCCTAATGCCCCTCTCGCTGCTTCGACCAAGCCGACACCTTGAGACTCATCAGGAATAATATAATCAACATATGAAGATTCGCCGGGCTTGAGCTGAAGCAGCCAATCATGCATAGAATCAGCTATATATTTCGTTTCCACGGCACGTGCGACGTGTCGGCCCAAAACTGAAAAAAGGTTTTTGGGTTCTGCCTTGAACTTGGAAAGAATCGAATCAACCAATTCCTTTATCCTTGAATCATGACCAACATAATTGGTCATTACTCGAGCGAGGGGTCCAACCTCATAAACCTTGCCTCCATAACGCGGAGCCTTTATCCACGAATAAGCACCTTCTTTCCCAAATTTTGGCTCTGTCTCGGCCGAGCCTGATTCATACCATGAATATTTTACCTCCTCGGAGATTTGAGTTATGTCAAGCTTATTGACGTTAAGGTCTATAGAAACAGTTCCCTGTTTAAACAGCCTTTGTCTCTTGGTAAGGTCTGATTCCTTACCATCTAAGTCATAACTCCCATAAGAAAGTAAATTTCTACAGCCGACCCCTATTTCAAAATAATCGCTATATGCCTCAGCAATAGCTAAAACATCGGGTAAATAAATCCTGTCAATGAAATCCCTGAGTTCGTTTAACCTCCAGATGAAGGAAATTATTTTATCCGTGGTGGGCACCATAGTAACACCCCCTGGTATAACGCCCATATTATGGGGCATTTTGCCACCAAAGATTGAAAGCATCTTCTGGGCCTTGCTTCTCATGGAGAGGGCTTCTATATAATGGGCTGCTACTTCTTGGTTCGCATCATCTGAGAGGCGATAATCACCTTCATATCGAGGGACAAAAGGTCCTAATTCACCTCGCTCTGCAAACTTCCTCAGTGAAGACAAAACAGCATCCGAACCCTCATACCTGCCAACCTTGGTTATATCTACGTAGTCGAGAGCGGACAGGTGATAAAAATGCAGGATATGATCTGCGATGTGGGCGGCCCCTAATATTAAATTACGCATAATCCTTCCATTATCCGGTATCTTGTCAGATATACCAAAGGCACTATCTAAATTTAAGGCTGCAGCTATAGAATGGCTTGTGGGGCATACACCACATATGCGTTCGGTCAACATTTGAGCATCTCGAGGATCCCTGCCCTGAAGAATGAACTCTATCCCGCGAAAAAGCATTCCTGAACTTTTAGCATCTTTTACTTCTCCATTTTCTACCGATACTTCAATCTTCAGGTGTCCTTCGATGCGAGTGACTGGATCTATAATAATCTTATTCAATTTCTATCCTCCTTCCAACAATCGGCAGGGCCTCCACATCCATTTTCTGATATAACGGAGAAACTACATCAGGAAATCCAAATTCACAGCAACCTATGCAGGGAGAGCCCGCGTTGATACACCAGTTGACCCCGCCATTCCAGAGTCTCAACGGGCAATCAGCATAAGCTACCGGCCCTTTGCATCCCAATTCGTATAAACAGCCGGGCTTATTGAAATTTTTTGCAAATTTTCCTTCATCAAAGTCGGCCCTGCGGGGACATCTTTCGTGGATCAATCTTCCATAGAAGGCTTTAGGGCGTTTATATTCATCTAAATCCTCCTCCTTTGGCAGTCCATTTAAAAGGAAGCTGGCTACAGTGCCAACCAGCCAGTCGGGATGGGGAGGACAGCCCGGTATATTTATTAAAGGAGTAATGATGGAGAGAGATTTGAATAATTTATCTACCCCTACACATTTGCTAGGATTACGATGAGCTGCGGCTATTCCACCAAAAGCAGCACATGTACCTAAGGCAATGACCGCCAGAGCTTCCTTCCCGAGGGATTCGACCGCTGAAAGCATAGTTATCGGCTTTTCATCCTTTTCTCCAATGCACCCATACGCTCCGTCCTCAATTGTGGGTATGGCTCCTTCGATCATCAAGATATAACTTCCGCTTTTGCGTTGTTTCGTTTCCTCCATTTCCTCAATGACCGCCTGTCCTGCTCCAGCCATTATGGTTGGATGGAATCGAAGGTTAAGGTGTTTTCCAGGAAGAATTTCATCAACAAGAATGTTTTTGATGGTTGGACTTTCTGAATTCAAGATAGAAACAGAGCATCCGGTACAGGTAGCACATTGTAGCCAAATTATTGGATATTCTTCAACTTTTCCCATGATAGCTCCTGTTGGTATTTTATTTAAATTATCTTAGTGTCAAATTCCATTATAAAAGTAATAATAGTATTTTTTCCTTTTCCTTTCTTTTCATACACTGCTCTTTTGCAGCTCCATCTATATTCTTCAATCAAACTTTCCTTGGTTTTAGCCTATTCCTGCATGCATCTTTGCGGATTGGACTGTGTTATACATAAGCATCACTATTGTCATTGGTCCAACACCCCCTGGCACAGGGGTTATTGCCTTAGCCTTTTCTTTGACAGTCTCAAAATCGACATCTCCTACTAAGCCACTCTCAAGCCTATTCACACCTACATCAATTACCACCACCCCATCTTTCACCATATCTGCAGTGATAGCCTTTGGTCTCCCGGCAGCTACAATCAGGATATCCGCCCGTTTCGTATGAGCGGCAAGGTCTTTTGTACCGGTATGACAGATGGTAACTGTAGCATTAGCACCTTTATTTTTCTGGAGCAACATATTCGCAATTGGCTTACCTACTATATTGCTTCTTCCTACAACTACCACCTCAGCACCATCTGTTTCTATACCAGACCTGATTAAGAGTTCCTGTATGCCATGAGGTGTGCAGGGCAAGAAATTAGGTTTGCCGAGCATCAGTTTGCCAACATTTATTGGATGAAAAGCATCCACATCCTTTTTAGGATCAATAGCATCTATGACATTGGCTTCATTAATATGCTTTGGTAGAGGCAGTTGCACGAGTATTCCATGAATCTTGCTGTCCTTATTGAGTCTTTCAATATGGGCCAAGAGTTCTGCCTCAGTTGTATTTACTGGAAGGTCAATACGCTCAGAATATATACCTAATTCCTTACATGCCTTTTCCTTTGCACCAACATAAACTTTGGAAGCCTCATCTTCACCTATAAGGATTGTAGCCAGCCCTGGGATAACATTATATTTTTTATTTAATTCTGTTATTTCAAGTTTCAGTTCTTCCTTAATCTGCTTCGATATCTCAGAACCTTTAATTATAATTGCTGCCATAGTTCCTCCTACTTTATTAGTCCCTTTTTTTAATTAATTCCAGCAGTTCTACTCTTGTGGACTGTTTCGTGCGAAATATTCCCCTGACAGCAGACGTTACCGTCCTGGTACCTGGTTTCTTTATGCCCCTCATACTCATACAGAGATGTTCTGCATCAATAATTACCATTGCGCCTTTGGGTTTAAGCCTTTGCATTATCAGGTCAGCGAGTTGTGTTGTCAAACGCTCCTGCACCTGTGGCCTTTTAGCAAGAATCTCAACTGCCTTTGCAAGCTCACCCAATCCGACGATATTCCCTTCTGACGGTATATATGCAACATGGGCTTTACCGATAAATGGAAGCAGATGATGCTCGCATATTGAATAAAACGGAATATCTTTCAACAAAACCATCTCGTCATGACTTTCACCTTCTATGGGTTTAAGTATTTCTTCAGTAGGTGTCTTAAGACCAACGAATATCTCTTCATACATCTTTGCAACTCGCTCTGGTGTTTCCTTAAGCCCAGCCCTTTCAGGATCCTCACCAATGCCTTCGAGTATGAGCCTGACACCCTTTTTTATCTTTTTTAAATCCATATAATGTGATCGCCCTTAAAATTCGAGTTCCTCAATTGTATCATCTGCTATGATTCTGTGTCAAAAACTACAATCATCTGCTCATCGAGTAAACTTTGACAAAAACCCCTTAAGATATATATCCTTTACATATGAAAGACAATTGGGTAGATCTCCTTGTCACGTATGATAGTCTTGAGGCTGAAATGATAAAAGACTTGCTTGAGAGCGGTGAGATACCTGTGGTCATAAGGTCAGCAAAAGTAAGTCCTTATCCTGTGAACATCGGAAAGATAGGCGAAGTTAAGGTGCTTGTTAGGGAAGAAGACATCGAGAAGGCAAAAGAGCTCTTAAAAGATATTGAAAAGTTAGAACAAGAAGATGGATTAGAGACATAAAAATGTTAAATCCTTTGGGATTTTCTTCATCCTACCCTTGAAATATACCTTTTTAAATCTTCTTTGAGCTGTGCTATCTCAAAAGGCTTTGTTAAGCATTTTATTGCTCCAGCTTCTATTGACTCAGCCATTTCAGTGTTTCCTGCGTGTCCTGAAAAGGTGATAGCGGGTACAGTGGGGTTGATCTTTTTAATGATTCTGAGTGTATTGATGCCATCGAGCTTCGGAAGTTTTATATCCAACAGGACAAAATCATAAAGATTATTCATAAAACTCAATACCGCTTCCACACCGTCATAAACAAGGTTAACAGTATACTTTTCCTCTTCTAACTCGTTCTTTAAAACTATAACGAAGTTCTTGTCGTCATCAGCCAAAAGGATTTTCAATACGCTTTCCCCTTCTCTGGTTTCTGAGTTCTGCCACAATATATTTCTTACTCTGTTTATTAATAGAAGTATAAAAAGCAAGAGCAATGCCAGAATATAACATATTGATTTTATTGGGCGTTTATGGATAAAAGAGGTAATTTCATCAGGCAATTTGCCTTACTCACAGGACATATTGCCTGAAAGGTTATAGTGGCAGGGTTATTGTGAAGGTCGTGCCTTTCCCCTCTTCTGAAATCACCTCTATTCTTCCATCATTATCAGTGATTATCTTATTCGCTATAGAAAGGCCGAGTCCAACCCCTCCTTTCTCTGATTTTGTGGAAAAGAAAGGGTCAAAAATTCTCCTTATAAGTTCTGGAGGTATTCCTGAACCTGTATCGATAATTTTTATAAATACCATGTTGTTCTCTATACCTGTCTCAAGCGTGAGTGTGCCATTATCATCCATGGAATCAAGTGAATTAATAACAACTGCCAGAAATACCTGTTTCAAGTCACCTTCACTTGCTTGAATAAGTGGTACTCCCTCGCCATAGTTTCTTAGAATGCTAACCCCTTTTAATCTTCCCTGAAGGCTGATCAGTTCAAGAGTCTTATCGAGTATTTCATGTGCATTGACATAACTTTTTTCATATGTCCCTCTACGTACAAAAGAAAGCATATTCGTTGTAATCTTTTTGCATCGTGTAACCTCTTCATCTATGATTTTAAAATAGTTTTTAAATAATTCATGGTCAACTTGTCCCTTGTTTATTCTGTTAAGCAGCCCTTCTGCGCAGCCACCTATTGTCGCAAGTGGGTTATTTATCTCATGAGCTATACCAGAGGCCATCTGGCCCAAAGCAGAAAGCCTCTCACTCATAATAAGTTGCATTTCTGTTTCTTTTTTATCTGTAATGTCCTGAACTGTTCCAAGCATTCGAGCAGGCTCTCCGCTCTCACCAAAGGTAACTTCTCCCTGTTCGTGAACAATCCGCACTGTTCCATCCGGCAGAACAATGCGGTGGTCAATATTGTAAGGTTTTCCATATAATGCCTCTTTAACAGCCTTCTTTACAAAATCTCTATCCTCTGGATGAACATAACTTAAAAATGCATCGTACGTTGCACCAAACTGTTGAGGGGTCAAACCAAAAATGCGATAAATCTCGTCAGACCAATACAATTTATTTGTCTGTATGTCCCACTCCCAGTTCCCCAGATGTGCAACCCGCTGTGCCTCAGCAAGACTTGCTTTGCTCCTCATAAGTTTTTCTTCCACGTTAAACCTGAAAATCGTTTCACCAATGAGAGGAAACATTGACTCAATAAACTCTATGTCCTTTAGCGGTACCTTGCTTTCTCTTTCATCAGCAAGATGAATTGCTCCAAGCATCTCATCGCGATAACGAATTGGAACGACCGCAACACTCGCATAGCCGGTCTTTATACACATGCCTCTAAATCTTGCTTTTTCTTCCTCTGAGAGGCTGCTCACGAATTTGAATGTATTATTGCAATAGAATGACCCGCTAGGCGTCATAACTGTAGCATCCTGCGGTTCCAGTCTGCCTGTGACTACCCGGATGCACGCACACATGTCTCGCTTTACTGAAAGAAGATTCTCGGATTCCATGAATGATTTACTAAAACCTGTAAAAGACTCATAGGGGATATTCCCCTCCTCGTCTAACACCCTGATGCCAACGTTGCGACAACCACTCCAGTTCTGAATTAACTCTACTGTTTTGTTCAGATATTCTTCTCGTGAAAATGTCTGCGCAAACGATTTCAGCAGAGCATTATTTGCATTGACTCGCTTCTCTGTCTCTTTGCGTTCGGTGATATCCTCGACTGTGCCCTCGTAATGAAGCACCTTCCCGTTCTCATCACGCACAGCACGCGCGTTCTCTGAAATCCATAGTATACTGCCATCTTTTCGAAAGACCTGAGATTCAAACTCGGTTATGGTGTTATATGCTTCCATAAGGAGAATAAAATCTGAACGACGATCAGGGTCAACATAAATTCGTGAGATATCCGTGACCTCTGCTAACAAACTTTCAGGAGACTTGTAGCCAAGCATACGTGCCAGTGCCGGGTTAGCGCTGATGTAGCGCCCATCAGGTGTAGTCTGGAAGATACCCTCAATACTGTTTTCATAGATACTCCGATATTTTTCTTCAGCTTGTTGCAGTGCTTCTTCTGCCTTCCTGAGCATTGTGATGTCACGGGCAGCTGCAAAGACACCATGGACGTTCCCTCCCTCGTCCCGGTACACAGTAGCATTGTAGAGCACTTCCGTAACATGACCAGATGTGTGACGGATGGCAAGAGGATAATCCCTCACAAATCCTTCCTTGAAAACCTGCTCATATCCCTCTCTCGACTTTTCAGTTTCGGTAAAGTAATCAGAAAAATCACTCCCGATGAGGCGTTCGCGGGAAACACCGGTTACCAGTTCCGTTGCCCTGTTTACGTCCATTATCTTTCCATCTGTACTAATGGTGACAAGAGGATCAAGGCTCGCCTCGATCAGACTTCTGCTATACAATGAAGCTGTCTGTAATGCTTCTTCTGCCTTCTTGCGCTCAGTCACGTCATTGAGTGAAAAAACAAGAAACTCTACTTCACCTGCTTCATCTAACAAAGGCGTGAGCGTCCAGTCCCAATAAGTTATTCCCCATTCAGGATGATCAGGAAAGACAAATGGTTTTGCAATAGCCTGATACGGGGTTTTTGTCTCAACAACCTGTCTGAATATTGATTCATTTTCTTCGTGTGGATAAAAATCGAAATGGTTATGTCCGGTAAATTCAGATATGTCACGCTGACAACACTTGGCATAGGCTTCATTAACTCGAATGAAATTGAAGTTTCTGTCAAGAAAGACCAGAGGAGTAACTGTAGAAGCAAAGAAGCCTTCTAAAATTCTTGATTGCTCAATCAGCATTTTATTTGCTTTTGCCAGCTCATCAGTTCGTTCCTGAACCCGTATTTCTAATTCGTTGTGGGCTTTTAGTAACGCCTCCTCTGCCAGATTTTGTTTGGTGATGTCGCTTACTGCTGTCCGGCAGTAATCAGCATTACCTTCATTGTCTTTTACCACTATGCTCTCAAATTGCGTATAGAAAGTTTGATCGTTCTTTCTTTTAAGCTTCATCTCACATGTCTGCCGGATCTGTTTTGTTAAGACATTAATGAGATGTGTATGAAAAACATTACGGTTATCTGCATTTGCAATAAAAAAAGAAAACGGCTTGTTAATCAAAGAGTGCCTATTGATACCCAGCAGATTTGCTCCTGTGAGATTTACCTCCCGTATCACTCCATTTTTATCAAAGGTAAAATACCCGATAGGGGAAAAATCATATAAATCTGAATACTTACTGCATAATGCTTCGAGTTCCTTCTGTGCCCTGCGAAGTTCTTTATTTTGCATTTCCAATTCAATCTGGTGTGTCCTGAGTTTATTAATAAGGTGTTGGGCATCATCAAAAGAGAGCTCTTTCAGTTTCGCAGTCTTTTTTTTAGACTTTATTTCTGCCTTTTTGCGAAGATCGGAAAGATTTTTTGGTTTGGGTTTAGACTTCTTTATTTTTCTGCTTATGCGTGAAGACTTCTCTTTTAAGTTCCCCATTTCGCTTTGCCTATATTATCCTATTGCAACAGAAGTGCCTTACCAGAACCCTTGACTTTGCAAGAGTTAATTATTCAGTTATCCCATAACTTGCTAATTTTCTATAAATAGTCTTTGGATCGATACCGAGTATTTCAGCTGCCTTCATTTTTTGCCCTCCTGCTTCTTTGAGAACTTTCATAATATATTCTCTTTCTATATCTTTGAGCTTCTTACCAGAACCCGTATTGTCCACCATTAAATCTGGAGGTAAATCGTGTGTGTGTATTGCTTCACCTTTCGAAAGTAATAAGACTCTGTGAACCACGTTCTGTAGTTCCCTTACATTTCCAGGCCATACATATTCAGAAAGAATCCTCAATGCCTCATTACTGAACTTTTTGTTCTTAAAGGCTGGATTCTGATTAATAGTATGCTCTACAAGTAAGGGGATGTCCTCCTTTCTCTCCCTCAGGGGTGGAATAAAAAGAGTGAGCGTGCTTATACGGTAGTAAAAGTCTGACCTGAAATTACCTCCGTCAATCTCTCCTTTTATGTCCCGATTGGTAGCAGAGACAAACCTCACATCAACTTTGATCTCCTTTACACCACCGACCCTAAAAAAACTTCCTGTTTCAATTACCCTCAACATTTTACCCTGAAGTTGTGGAGACAGCTCGCTAATCTCATCGAGGAAAAGGGTCCCTTGATTGGCTATCTCCAGTAATCCTAATTTCTTCACATAGGCACCGGTAAACGCCCCCTTTTCATGTCCGAATAATTCACTTTCAAGCATATTTTCAGGAATAGCTCCACAATTAATCGGAATAAAAGGACCATTAACCCTATGTGATGCATCATGGATAGCCTTAGCAACAAGCTCCTTTCCCACACCACTCTCACCGCAAATAAGCACAGGAAAATCTGAAATCGCAACTTTTTTTACATTTTCCAAGATCTCAAACATAAGGGGGCTTTTCGTGATTATCTTGTAAGTTTCAGCCTGTCTTTTTATCTGGGTTTTGAGGAGCAGATTCTCACTTACCAATTTTTTCTTCTCAAATGCCTTTTCAATAATTACTTTTAGTTCTTCTATCTTGAAGGGCTTTGTGAGATAATCATAAGCACCGAGCTTCATTGCCCCCACAGCTGATGAAACCGTTGCGTGGGCTGTAAGGATCACTACCTCTGTTGGTACCTCGAAAGCCTTTATCTCCTTCAGGACATCCATACCGCTTAGACCGGGCATTTTCAGGTCTAAAAGTAATACATCATACTCGTCCTTTTTCAGCATTTCTATTGTATCAATGCCATTATCTGTTTCATCAATATCAAAACCAGCATCGGAAAGTTCATTCATGAGAACCTTCCTTAAGTTTTTGTCATCTTCAGCGATTAATATTTTCATCTTTCTTCATTTCGCAAAAAAGATAGTTTTGTGACTTTATATTATAACACCTCGTCAGAAGTTTCAAAAAAAACTATTTATACCCCCCACCTAACCTCTCCCTGAGCAAGTCTACGACTCGTCTACGACCCTTAGGGTAGAGGGGATGGTAAGGGGGGTTACGGAATACCAAGTGAATCAAGGATGCTGAACATAGCCATTACTGCTGGTGATTCACCAGGAAGCTGAAAAATTGGTTTCCCTTGAAGGTCGTAATTAAAGAGTAAATTGTCCTGAGGAATGAAACCAGCAACATAAAGTCCTCTCTGTTCTGCTAAATTCTTTAATTCCTCTCCTTCATGATAAGAGATTCTATTGATAATTATCAGCCGCCTATCAATTTCAAGTCTCAGTTCATCAATCAATTCATTAATTCTTCTTGCTGTCTGGATACCTCTCGTAGTTGGATCGCTCACGATGAACAGTAAATCAACTTTATGGGTTGTTCTTCTGCTGAGGTGTTCCATTCCCGCTTCATTATCTATAACAACATACGGGTATGTGCCAGATAGTTTATCTACATATTTTCTTATAATATTATTTGCTGCACAATAGCAACCAGGCCCTTCCGGCCTTCCCATAACGATCAAATCAAACCCATTTAACTCGATAATTGATTGCTGAATCTGATAGTCAAAGAGTTCTTCTGTGGACATGCCACCAGGTCTTTCTGCGCCACTTCTAATCTCACGAAGAGACTCCTCTCTTAATTTCCCTATTGTGGTATGGACATCGACTCCGAGTACCTCATTAAGACAGTTATTAGAGTCTGCATCCACTGCGAGAAGAGGCCCCTTTTTTTTCTCAATAAGATAACGGATGGTAAGTCCTGCGATGGTGGTCTTCCCTGTACCGCCTTTGCCTGCCAATGCGATTACAAATGCCATCTTTTTATAATACATTAAACCTGGCTCTTAGTTGAATTTTTTCACATAATAAAGGACAATATAGTGAAGAGTACGTTGTGAATTATGTTTTTAACAACTTTACATCTGAAGCAATGAAAATAGCCTATTTTTTTAGACTTTTAATAAGGTATCTGTTACCTGCCCTCATAATCATCTCGCTTGTAATAATAACAAACCTGACTTTAACTATCGCTGAAACTAAAAATAGAACACCTCAATATGTTGGCTCATTAGTCTGCAAGGGTTGCCATAAGGGCGCATATGACAGCTTTACGACTTATGCCAGAAAGAGTAGATCATTCTCAAGCATCGAAAGGGTGAAAAAGGGGTTGACAGAAGAAGAGATTAAGGGATGTTATTATTGCCATACCACTGGATATGGCAAACCTGGCGGCTTTGACAGCCTTGAAAAGACGCCCCACCAGAAAAATGCAGGCTGTGAGGTATGCCACGGACCAGGGGAATTCCATGTGAAGACAAAGAATCCTCAGTATATAAAGAGGCGTATGACCAAAGAAGACTGCGAGGTCTGTCATACATCGGAAAGGGTCAAGGCCTTCAGATATAAGCCTATGATTCATGGAGGCGCACATTAGAAAGATAAAAGCGAAAGAAGTCAGGAGATAGGATGTTTGGTTTTATAAAAATGCGGTTGGGTTATAAGATAATGGCTGCCATGGTAATCACTATAGCCGTGATCTCGATATGCGAAATAACCTTTCGAATTTACTTCGGGACTAAAGATAGGTTAGAGCTGATGACCATGGCTGCCAGGGAACTGGCTTCCTCGACCTATGCGGGTATAAAGTATCCCATGTCGATAGGGGATAGTGAGGCGATTAAAAGGCAATTATCAGACATAAGAGCAAAGGCAACAGAGGTTGAGGTTTTTATCACTGACTTCGATCAGGAGATAATTTATTCCACCCATGAGGACAAAGTAAAGACCAGGGTAGCGGACTCCATTCACAATAAAGACACCAAGCGAGCTTTGATCGAGGTGTTAGGAACTGGGTCCGACCCAAATAGGTCATTCGATGATGAGATCTCAGGTGTAAGATATCACGTTATGATGTTTCCTATTTTAAATCAAAAGGACTGCCATCACTGCCATGGCTCTTCCAGACATGTCCTCGGGAGTATGATAGTAAGGGTAAGCGCTGAGCAAATCTATAAGACCGTTGCTGCCCAACGAAACAGAACTCTATTGTTACTTGGATTCATCTTACCTATTGCGGTAACCATAATCTATCTCTTAGTGAATAGGCTCATAAGACGCCCTGTGGAGAATTTAGCTGATAAGGCAAAGAGGTTTGCAGAGGGTGATATGTCTGTCTCCATTGATGTAAAGACTGAAGATGAAATTGGAGTCCTCGGCAGAACCTTCAATTATATGGTCGAGAGTGTTTCGTCCTTCAGTAGAAAATTAGAGATGGAAGTAACCAGAAAGACCATTTTATTAAATGAACGGACTCATCTCCTTTCCTTACTCGAAAGGGCTAACAGAGAGCTTAGGGAGCTGGATAAACTAAAATCAACCTTCTTAGCTAATATGTCTCATGAACTTCGAACCCCTATGAATGCTATTATCGGCTATACAGAACTCTTGATAGATAGGGTCGATGGCCCTATTAACGAAGAGCAGGAAAAAAGTCTAAAAAAGGTAGTGGCCAATGCAAAACATCTTCTGCAATTGATAAATGATGTCCTCGATGTATCCAAAATAGAGGCAGGAAAAATAGAATTGGAACATAAGGAGATCGATCTGAAATGGTTAATTGAGTCTGTTATCCCTACCTTTGAACCTCTGATAAAACAGAAAGGGCTTGCACTCACTATTAATCTTGCCGAGGATCTACCTATCATTTATGGTGATGAGGATAAGGTCAGACAGGTTTTGATAAACCTGTTATCCAATGCTGTTAAATTCACTCTTAAGGGCGGAATAACCATAAGCGCTAAAACATCTGAGCGGGGCATTAAACCTGGAGAGCAACCTATATTTTTAGAGGTTTGCATCGAGGATACAGGCATAGGTATAAAAGAGGAAGATATTGGAAAGATTTTTGATAAGTTCGTCCAGGCAGACCTCTCCACAAGACGTCAATACGAAGGCACAGGCCTCGGGCTCAGTATTGCCAGGGGATTGGTCGCACTGCATAAGGGTGTAATCTGGGCAACGAGCAAATACGAGGAAGGAAGTAAATTCTGCTTTACACTCCCGCTCAAAAAAGAGCTACTCGAAAAACCTGCTGAGCCGATAGTAGAGTTGAAAATGGCTGAAGGCCTGGCCGAATATTTTGGAAAGCCTGTTGAGATCTTTTTAAAAGAGCCCGAATATGCTGGTAAGCCAATAAGATGCTGGGAATATACCCGTTGTGGACAACCCTCCTGTCCTGCATATGGAAGCAAAGAACCCCGATGCTGGTTAATCCTCGGGACTCATTGTGCGGGCATGAAAGTAGCTGCCTATCCAGAAAAGGTAGATTTCTGCAGGGGCTGTGAAGTAATAGAACGCCTGATACTCGAACAAGAGGGGTATAAGTCTGAAGGAGCAGAATCACTCAAGGGAGGCGAGAAAAATATTGTATTAGCAATAGATGACAACCCGGAGGCGATTGATATTATAAGGAAATATTTAGGAGAGGATTACAGAGTAATAGGCCTCATCAATAGTGAAGAAGCAGTGGAAAAGGCAAAAGAACTAAAACCTCTGGCAATTACCCTGGATATCATGATGCCAAAAAAAGACGGATGGCAGGTGCTGCGAGAGCTAAAAAAGACACCAGAAACTCAGGACATTCCGGTAATCATTCTCTCGATTGTAGATAATAAAAGGTTAGGTTTCAGCCTGGGTGCAACAGAATATATTGTCAAACCAGTAGAGAAACAGGTTCTCTTACGAAAATTAAGAAACTTAGAAAAAACCACGACAATAAAAAGGATATTAGTAGTAGATAATGATCCAGATACAGTAAAAATGATGAGTAATGTACTGAAAGAAGCAGGATACAAGATAACAATAGCTTATAATAGCAGGGATGCGATTGCCTCTATAGAGGATTTCGAACCTGACCTGATTGTCTTAAACCTCACCATGCCTGAGGTAAGTGGATTTGATGTCATTGAATATCTTAAGACAGAAGAAAGGGCAAAAGATATTCCCCTTATTGTCGTCACCCATAAGGATTTAACCGAAAATGAGATAGATGAACTGAATGGCAGGATACAAGGAATATTGAATAAGGGGATACTTACTAAAGAAGACCTTTTAAATGAACTGAAAGAAACTATTACTAAGGTCAGTAAAGCTCAATGAACACACTATGAAATTTATACTATTTCTCATTCTTTTTATCTTAG
>Ga0315296_10002047_pt1 | contig 17329 bp, 15 predicted proteins | sample YL17G14_18_MG_FD_203921 | JGI IMG/M metagenome (GOLD analysis project Ga0315296, IMG submission 203921) | Sediment microbial communities from Yellowstone Lake, YNP, Wyoming, USA - YL17G14_18 | ecosystem: Environmental > Aquatic > Freshwater > Lake > Sediment | place: USA: Wyoming | collected... | reverse complement strand
TCCCAAAATGTGGTCGAATCGGTTCTGCTTCCCAGCATAATCTTTTACTTTTTTCAAAATTGTATCTGAATCGTACTGTTTCCTCGTTTCATTGAAGGCTCCTTCAGGCAAGGACATCTCTTCATTTATTACTTCGGATTCAGAACCTGCGAAAATAGAGTTCAAGCTTTCCTGAATTCTGCTAATAGCCTGCATATCTATCTGACCGACACGCAGAATCCCGATTTTCATCGCTCGCATTCCATCTAGATGTTAAATATTTCGCCAGTTTTCGGGGCTACTGATTCCAAACCTAACTCACTTTTCGCCCATTTTGCGAGAAGCTCACAGTTACCCTCTGCACCGTGAACCACGTAGACTTTGGGTTTTCCGCCAAGTCTTTTCAATGCTTCTTTGAGGTCGCTTGCTCCGCAATGTGATGAAAAATCGAAATGCTCAACGCGAGCTTTGATTTTCCTCATTTTTCCATCGATGACGCATATTTTCTTCTCAAGCAACTCCTTTCCAGGTGTTCCTGGAATCTGATAGCTCACGAGGAAGACTGCATTGTCAGACCTTTTACCAATCTTCGAAGTGTAGAAGACTGCCGGTCCTCCCTTTAGCATGCCTGCTGGCGAGATTATGACACCGGGCGTCTTGGCGGCTCTTCTACGGTCTCTCCATCCTTCAACCCAGTTTGTTGAGTGTATGGCGTCGGCGAAAGCTTTGGGGTCCTTTAGGAACTGTGGGTAACTCATCATGATTCTGCTTACTTCACGAGCCATTCCATCAATGGTGACTGGATATTCAAAGTGGTGAGCCGCCAGAACACAGGCCAGTTCTTGACTTCTGCCAACTCCGAAAGCCGGCACCAAAACTATGCCGCCTCTTTCCACGACACTTATGCACTCGTCCACGAAGCGTCTTTCAAGTTCCGAGCGTTCGGTGTGGTCTTCGTTTGCGTAGGTGCTTTCGATTATTACCGCATCCAAGTCTCCGTAACTCATCTTTGCGCCTTCAAGCAGTCTTGTGTTTGCAATGTTGAAATCGCCGGTGTAAAGCAATCTTTTTCCCTCGGCCTCAATGAGGGTCTGCACGCTTCCTGGGATGTGCCCTGCATTCTTGAATTGGAATCCAATGTCTCCGACTTTTTGCTCACTGTCGAAGTCTACGTGCTTGCTGTTTAGCATCATTGACTTAAGTTCCAAGAACTCAAAAGGCAAATAATAACTGGACAAATGGATGAAGTCGGCGATCAGAAGCTGATTCATCTCAGTTGTAAGTCTATTCGTATAAAGCGGTTTCTTTCCTTGAATATAATATATCGGAATCGCACCTGAATGGTCTAGGTGGCTGTGGGATAGAATTATTGCGTCTACCTCTTTCGGTGGCAGGTGCATTGGGAACCCTGGTTCATGGTCCAACATGGCGCCGTAGTCAAGCAAAACCTGGGTTTTTTCGGTCTTTGCCGCTATTGCTATCCTGCCAACCTCTCGGGTACCACCCAGAAACCTAATCTGAAACTGCCCCATTTGTTTTTTCAACCGCTGTTTCAGTAATCATGCCATGTGCTCTTTTAAAAACGTATTGACTTCCCAGTTGAAAAAACTTTAACCAACCCCTTCTTGATGACTTTAAGAATCTCATCAATGTCCAGTGAAGCTTGAATTTCATTGTAGACAGTCCATAGTTCACCGGTGTTGTGAGCATCGCTTCCAGCAACTCCAGGCAAGTTAAGTTCTTTCGCCAAGTTTTCCGCCAGTTGGTTGACGTGCGAGGGCGTGTTTCCATTCAACGTTTCTATGGCATCTACAGCGTAGAGTTTGGCTGAGCTTCCGAGGCCGTACTCTCTATAAGGATGAGGAACAATTACAATACCACCTCTTGCTTTCGCAAAGGCTATCGTGTCCTTGATATCCCACGGCGTAGGCGGTCTTTCTTCGATGCCTAAAACTATCAAGTCACCCAGTGGCGTGCCTACCTCTATGCCTGGAATTACCAGAATATCTTGATAAGCAGAGGCTAGCTCTTTGACCTTGGGATAGCCTTCAATCGTATTATGGTCTGTTATGGCAATGACTTTGATAGATGGATGAGCGTAAAGTTGATCCACAAGTGATTTTGGGCTTATTGAGGAATCCAGCGAGTACTTGGTGTGAAGATGGAGATCGGCTTGAATCAAGCTTGTTTCCTCAAGTCTCCCGCAAAATCCTATCTAGGCGCGTTGTCGAGGCCTCTTTTTCCTTTTTATTCACATTCATACATCGAAATCTGATGTTTTCCTTCAAGCAAGCCTTCTTGACTGTTTCCAGGATAGTCTTTCCCCAGTTCTGGGGGTCGTCAAGCAAAACAACCATCTTGCAGTTAATACGAGAAATATACCGAGTTACCTGGTCTGCAACGTAACTAACGGTTTCATCGTCCAGCGGCAGAACGGTTTCGTGCTGTGAAAGAGGATAAACTTCATCAAGTTCATAAGGAATCACGCCAAAAGGCGCTGCATAGAAACATATGTGGACCCTTTCCGAGTACTTTTTGAAATCGTGAAGGCAAGCTGCGGTTTGCTTGAATTCCATTGATTTGTGAAAAGGTTTCATTCTGGTTTGGGGTGCCAGCAACAGGATTTGTGCTTTCGGGGGAATGTATCTTTCCTCCAGCCTCTTCTTGTGACGAACAACTTCCGGTCGCATTAGATCCACAGAGTCAAAGATGAAAAGCCCGCTGTTTTTCGCTGCAACATCATGTTTCTCGATGAAGTCTTTATATTTGTTTAGCTTTTTGAGTGCTTGAAGAAGCGATGGATGCACGTGTGCTTGCATTTGCAGGTGTTCCCAGAGTCGGCCATCTTTTATTGCCTGTTTTATGCGTCTAATCTCAACCGCGGAGACGTACAGGTTGTGTTCGGCAAGGAATGTCTGTCTTTCATTTGGATTCATCTCCGCTACCTCTTTCGGGGTTGTTCGTGTGCACCTAGGGCAGGAGCATGGGAAATATTCCAGTTCGTTCAATCTTGATGTGCCAGCTTCAGTCATGTAGCGACCTTCTTTAGCGTACAATGCATATGCAGCTGAATCAAAGAGGTCGCAGCCGAGAGCTACTGCAAGTGCGAACATGAACGGGTGTCCTGCTCCGAAAAGATGCAGAGGCTTCTGAATGGGTAGGTTCATCTTGGCAGTCATTATCATGTCAACGAGCACATCAAACCTGTAGCGTTCCATGACTTCGGTGGGGCTTCCCAAAGCATGTATCTCGAATGGCAGTTTTCCCATTTCTCGGGCTGACTTGACAACAAGGTCTAAGTATCTTCCTCCCTGCACTGGACCGACCCAGAGGACATCGTCTCTGGTTTTCTGTTTGAAGAAAGCTTTTGCACGTTTCAGTGTTTCATTGACTGTTTTCTTTGCATATTCTTCTGTCACTCTCCACGCCGTAGGTATGTCCAATATGGTGGCGATGTCTGAACCTATCATTTCCTGAAATTCAACGATCTCTTTCGGTGTTACTTCTACGTCTCCGTAAACTAGAATTTGATACGCGCCAGAATCAGTCATGACTGCTCCGTTGAAGTCCAAGAACTCGTGCAAGCGGTTCTTCGTAAGCTTGCCGTATGCGCGTTTCTTCAGAATGTATGCATTCGTAATGATGGCTTCAAAACCAAACTCCTCACGGATCTTTCTCGGAGGAACGGGCTGTATAAGTGGGTTTACAACAGGGAAAAGCAGAGGCGTCTCGATTGTTCCGCTCTTTGTTTTTAGTCTGCCTATCCTTGCAAGTAGATCTTTTTCTTTGATTTCAAAAGACATTACCAAACCTTACACATGACAGACAAACACACATATAAAAAACGTGCACTAATAAGTCATCAGTTGGATGGAGTGATTCACATGAGTATGAACAAGGCTGTGAAAGAAGAGCTTTCTGGCAATGTAGCCAAATCCTATGTTGCACAAATCTCGCGTTTCCACCGAATTCAGGCTTCAACAATGTTTCATGAAGCTGCAGAGTATGTCAAGAGTGAATTGATCGAGATGGGTTTAAACGATGCTGTTATCGAGCAGTTTCCTGCTGATGGTGCGAAGAAATACTGGACACATGTTTCTCCAGTCGGCTGGACCGTGAACAGTGCAGAACTGCGTCTAATCGAGCCTGAAGAGAAGCTGATTGTGACGTACGAAGATATACCTCAATGTTTGCACACTTGCAGCAACGCAACGCCACCGGAAGGAATCACAGCTGAACTGGTTGATGTGGGGGCTGGAACCAAACCCGCAGATTACGAAGGGAAAGATGTTAAAGGAAAATTTGTGTTGGCAACAGGCAGGGCGAGGCGAATTCATGAGCTGGCTGTGTACAAATACGGGGCTGCAGGCGTGATTACGGACACAATAACTTTCGAAATGCCAGGCGTGCGAGAGAGTCTAGACGTGCCAGATGCGCATGCTTACCAATCAATCTGGCCTTCAGCAGAAGAACTCCCCAAAGTGAAGTTCGGATTCTCGTTGAGCAAACGGCAGGGGAACCAACTTCGCGGTTTGCTTAAAGGCGACAAACCGGTGAAGCTGCAAGCAAAGGTTGACGCCAAACTGTTTTCAGGCAACTTGGACGTTGTGACCGCCACAATTCCCGGCGCATCAAAACCAGACGAAGAGGTGTTCCTGATTGCACATCTATGTCATCCCAAACCCAGTGCCAATGACAACGCTTCGGGGAGCGGTCTTCTACTCGAAATTGCGAGAACAATTACAGCGTTGATCGCCAAAGGTAGGATCCAACGTCCAGCGAGGACGATTCGGTTCATCTGGGTTCCTGAAACGTTTGGTTCAGTAGCATTTCTACATCGTCATGAAGACTTGCCTAACAGATTGATGGCAGGGATAAACTTGGACATGGTTGGCCAAGATCAAGAATTGTGTAGGTCTACGCTGAACCTCGACCGGACTCCAGATTCTCTGCCTTCATTTCTGAATGATCATGTTTTCAGTCTTATGGAGAAGTCGGTGAAAGAATTTGATGCGCTCTCGGAGTTTGGTTCAACGTCTACGTTCCGCTATGCTACTGGTGCTTTCAGCGGGGGAAGTGATCACTCGGAATTCACGGACTCAACAATTGGTGTGCCTTGTATCATGTTGTTACAATGGCCAGATCTCTATTATCACACGAGCATGGACACAATCGACAAGGTAAGTGCGGATAGTCTGAAACGTGTCGGATGGGTCTCAACTCTTGCTGTCTTGACGCTGGCGAACGCTGGAGTTGAAGAAGCCTTTGTGCTTGCTGCTCAGACCGCTTCAAGAGGGATGTCGAGGATCGAAGATGCAGGACGAGGAGCAATTCAAGAACTCATCGAAAAGAAGAATGACAGAAACTTCAAAGATAGCCCAGACGCGCTTGCTAGAGAACTCGTGAAGACAGAGCTTCGTCACAGAAACAAGATGGAACACATCATTTGGCGTGAGCGACAAGCAGTCAAATCGGTGGCGAGATTGGGCGAAAGCGCTGAATTGAATGCCTTTCTGGACAGATACTGTGAAGACATTGAAAACTTGGGGAGAAAGGAAGTTGCGAGACTGGAAGAGGCTTTGAATTTTGCTGCCAAAGCTTCAAACCTGACACTTCCTGTTGCGACTGAAGAGGACAGGCGTGATGAGCTGAAGAACCTAGTTCCTAAGAGGCTCTTTAAAGGAACCCTTAGCTTTGACGCTATTAGGAAAGGACTGAGCGAGAAAGAGTTTGAATGGTACCGGGAAATTGGGGAAAAAGACAAGGAGTTCGACAAGAAATCATATGAGATTCTGAACTTCATGAATGGGAAGAGAAGCCTTTACGAGATTCTGAAAGAGGTCTCAGCGGAGTACAGCGAGACCGAATCGGAGCATGCATTGAGGTTTCTGCGAGACCTTGAAAAGATAGGGTTCGTAGCCTTCGAGTAGCCACCGTTCACATGTCGTATCAAAACACACTTATACCATCGTTTTTCATCTACTACCCATTCGTGACGCCTATGAAGGAAACGGTCCAATGGTATGCTTAGTCGAGATGTATGAAAAGCCGAAGCTTCAAGACCCCGTGTTAATTGAGGGTTTGCCAGGAATAGGTTTTGTTGCCAACATCGCAGCTCTGCATTTGATACACGAATTGCAGGCCAAACGTTTTGCTGAAATTCATTCTTCGGCCTTTCAGGATCTCGCCGTTACCATAGAAGGCGGAAGAACACGGTCTCCGATGAATGAGCTTTACTATTGCAAGGGCAAAGATGGCGAACGTGACATTGTCATTTGGTACGGCAACACTCAGGCCTTGACAACTGCTGGGCAGTATGAGCTTTGTGGTCGCGTTCTGGACATTGCCAAAGAGTTGGGATGCAAATATGTTATAACCTTGGGCGGGTTCAGGCAAGAGGAAGTGAGGACGCCGCCGCAGATTTATTGTGCAGCCTCAGACCATGAGACCTTAGAACGGGTCTTGGGCCTTGGAACAAAAATAATGGTTGGACAAATTTTCGGAATCGCCGGAATCATGGTCGGCTTGGCAAGGCTCAGGGGAGTGAAGAGTTTCTCGCTTCTGGTAGACACGTTGGGCACTTATCCAGATGCGGAGGCAACTCGTTGCACTCTGTCAGTTCTGAACAAGTTTCTGGGCATGAACATTGACCTGTCTAAGTTGAATTCTGCCACAGAAGAGACGAAGAAGATACTGGAGTCTTTTGGTTTAATCCGAAATGTTGGAGAAGAAAAGAAGAGAGAGGAACAGCAGTTCCGCTGGTTTATCTAGGTTTTGCCTTTCGCTTCGCCCATGAACTGTTCATAGACTTTTTGCACGCGTTCAGCAGCCGGGCCTGAGCCTTCGACAACGCCCTTTTCTGTAATCTTGACTTTGTCCATAACCCAGATGAAGCCTTTATCCTCGTAAAGCCTGACCATAGTGGGAAACACCTTCTCGAGGCGGTCAGCCAGCGCCTTCAGGTCAAAAGGCTTTTCAACAGTCAATATTTGGGACACATTGTTTCCGTTGAGGAAAACTCTGTGAAGAATTCTGCCTTCTTCGTCTTTTGCCTCTGAAAGGCATAGACTCATAGTGTCTGGGTTGATGCCGAGCAAGTTGCCGCTGAACTTCTTCCCGCTTGCAGTCACAACAATCACGTTCTTGTCCGCCAGTGCCGATACTTCAGTGAAAAACTTCCTTTGTGCTACTGACAATTCTGAACCTCCATTCTTGCATATGAATCTGCAAAACGACTATTTAGGACTTTAACGAAGCTGTGATTCTGAAGGACTTACTTGAGTTCTACGTCATCTGCAAGGTACTTGAGGTCGAACGGTTTCATCAATATTCCTGTTTTTAGGCTGACGATAAATGATTGAACGTCAGTTATGAAGTCTGCGAATGTGACCGTGTAGTCCCTCATGAAATCTGCATATTTAGAATAGTTCTTGTGGACAGATACCATGACTGCGTCTTTTCCCAGACCTTCCCCGTCGGATGCAAAGAAAATGTTGGCGTGTTCCATAACCCACTTTTTCGCTAAAGCCATTTTCTCCTGTACCTTTCTTTCTTCGTAGGTCTTGGCTTTTGCGAAGGTGATTGCCAATATTTCATAGCCGATCTTCTCAAATTCGGGGACGATCGTGTAGCTTCTGATGTAGCTTGCGAGGAGCCTTCTGTTTCTTGTCACTGTCGGCTGTGAAGCTCCAATTGCTTTGGCCAACTCTCTGTCGCTTCTCCTTGAATCTCGGAGCAACTCGCGCAGCAGCTTGGTCATCCTTTCTTCTTTCATAGGTCTTCCATCCAAGATTGTCTACCTATTTTTTATCGTTTTCGGAGAATTCTTGATACAATTCATCTACGTTCTTTGTTCCACTTCTTGCTTCAGTAGCATGACGCTTTTGGGCGGTAAGTCCCGTTGGACCACAACGTTTGGGCCTATCCAGCTGTCGTTTCCAACTTTGACACCAGGCATAAATAGCGCGTTTATTCCAGTTTTGACACCGTCACCCAGGACTACACCTAGTTTTCTTCTTCCAGTATCTGTAACCTTTTCTTTGACCATCATTTTGACTGCTTTGCCGTCCAGCCTGTAGTTAGCGGTGATTGTGCCGGCAGCAAAGTTGCATTTCTCCCCAATTATGCTGTCGCCAACGTACGAAAGATGACCGATGTGCCCGTGATCCATTATTATGCTGTTCTTGACCTCGCAGGCGTTTCCTATCCTGACTTTTTTCCCGATACTGGTGTAGGGGCGTATGTAACAGTTTGGTCCAACGTCGCTCTCTTCATCTATGTATGCAGGGCCCTCGATGTATGCTCCTGAACGTATGCGTGCAGTTTCTGCGACTGTTACGGGTCCTAGCAAGTGGGCACCATTTTCTATAGTTCCGTTTATCTTGTGTTTCATTTTTGTCAATGCCCAGCGGTTGGCTTCCAGCAGATCCCACGGTCTTCCTATGTCAAGCCATTGTTTGCTGTCAATTTTGACGGCGATCACTGGTTTGTTCTCGTCAATCAGAAGTGAGAGCGCGTCTGGGATTTCCAATTCACCTCTGGATGATGGAGCTGTCTGCTTCAGTTTCGCAAAGATCTCTGGGGAAAAAACATAGATGCCTGCGTTAGCGAGGTTTGTTGAGGACTCTTCGCGGAGCGGTTTCTCAATTATCCTTTTCACTCTGCCGTTGTCAAGTTCCACTACACCATAGTTCTCCGGTTTCTCAACAGGAACGACGGCCATTGTGGCAGCAGGTTTTTCCTTCTGGTGCATTTCGATGACGGCTTTCACCGCTTCTGCATCGAAAAGCATGTCTCCGTTGACAACTAAAAAGTCTTCTTGCATGAAAGGTTCAACGATGCTTACTGCGTTGCCTGTTCCGAGTACTCCCTTCTGCTCGGTGTACTCAATTTTCAAACCGAACTTTTTTCCGTCATCAAAATGTGTGCGTATCGCATCGGCCATGTAATAGACGACTATTACAACTTCTTTTATTCCTGAAGCTTTCAGCGCGTTCAGGCAGTGTTCAAGTATCGGTTTTCCGCCGACCTTTATCAAATGTTTTGGTCTTGTTGTTGTGATCGGCTGGAGCCTGACTCCTTCTCCGGCAGCTAAGACTGCGGCTTTCATTTATTTCACTTTCCCAGCGAACTGTTCGACTAGCATGATACCCTTTTCCATTATGTTCTTTGCTGTTTTTAACGATTCACCCTCGACTGTTAGTCTTACTAAGGGTTCGGTTCCAGATGCCCTGATGAGAATCCATCCGTCCTCCAGTGAAATGCGAATGCCATCGACTTTTGAAAGTCCTTTGCGTTTTGGGAATATTCTCGGAGAGTTTTCACCGATTTTCTTCACGACTTTGTACTTTTCATCGTTGCTGAAGGCGATGTTTTTTCTCAACGTTTGATACTCTGGTGTTTCAGCGATCATCTCTGTCAAATTCCTGTTTTCATCTTCAAGAGCCTTCAAAAGCAGAACTGATGAGAGTATCCCGTCTGGGCAGTGGTGAAATTGTGGATGTATCCATGCTCCGCATGGTTCTCCTCCGAAAATGGCGTTCTCTTTCTTCATCACTTTTGATAGATAAACGTCTCCGACTTTTGTTCTCAGAACTTTTGCTCCATGGCGTTCCACCATTTTTTCGATACACATGGAGGCTTCAACGTTTGTGACGATTATTCCGCCGCCGTTTTTCTTGGTTACGTAAGAGGCATACGCGGCCAAGACTCGGTCGAAATTCGCAAGTTTTCCTTTTTCGTCTATGAATGTTACTCTGTCCCCGTCGCCGTCATAGGCAAAGCCCACGTCTGCCTCGAGGTTTTTGACAGTTTTTGCAAGAGATTTCAGAGACTCTTCATTTGGTTCGGGGCTTCTAGCTGGAAAGAATCCGTCTGGCTGAGCGTTTAAAGCAGTGACTTTGCAGCCCAGAGCGCCGAGAACTCTGGGTGCCAAACTGTATGTGGCTCCGCATCCTGCGTCCACGACCACATGCCATTTTCCGCAAAGTTTCACAGACTGTTTGATCTTTTGAGTGTACAAGTGCGTTGCGTCTAGGTGTTGGATTTCACCAATGTTGCGCCAATCTGCAAGGGTGTAGCGTTCATGTTTGAGGGTTTCTTCAACTTGATCTTGACTTTCTTCGCCGTAGGCCATGCTATCAGGGTTGAAGACTTTGATACCGTTGTACTGAGGTGGGTTGTGAGAGGCTGTAATCATCACGCCCACGTCTGCGTTTATTTTTTTCGTGAGAAAAGCTAGGACTGGGGTCGGAAGAATTCCCATACAACTTACGTTTACTCCGCATGACATAAGTCCAGAAGCCAGGGCGTTTTCAAGCATCAAGCCTGAAGTTCTCGTGTCTCGGGCGACAACCGCTCTCTTAGCCTTGGAATGTGTCCCAATGGCCATGCCTATCTGTGTTGCTAGAATCGGTGTGAGATCCATGTTTACGACGTCGCGGACTCCTGAGCTGCCAAACAATTTGGCCATGTCTTTCACATCACTTCAGCGTTAAACCGTCTAATCATCAAGGCATTTGCACCTTTAAAAACTAGGCGACTTCATCTGAGAACGAGGCGTATGCAGATCCAGACGATGTCGCCGACAAGCAACGCTACGATTAGGCCTGCTGTGACGAATATGAGCATTGGTAAGCCTGGGGTTGCCCAGATTTTGTCTTTGATCGTGCCAGCGTTTATTGCTGTGTCGAGTCTTTTCACTATCTGTTCTCTTCCTTCGTCTTTGGGTAAGATGAGCAGTTTTCTTTTGAAGCCTTTCTGCGGGTTTTCTTCAGTGTCTTCCATTGGGTAGACATGCCATTTTTCTTTTAACTTGCTGATGGTAACTTTGTAACCTGTTATCATAACGGTGATCTTCTTTCCCAATGACTCTTTTTTCAGGTCTCCTTCAAAAAGGGGTTCGTGTGCTCTCAAGCGCCAGAATACGTTGTAGACCAGAAGTGCGACTGCCGTGAAGGCGGCAAAAAGCACCGAGTTGCTGAAAACTGTCATTGGGAAAAAGGTTTGTGAGATCGGGGACGGCTGTCCCGCTAAGGGTGTAACAAGCTCTTCAGGGTAGAATGGTAGCGCTAGTGCAAGGCACATGAGAGCTTTTGCGTCTGCGCCCCCGAATCCGCCCGCATAAAAAAGTATAACTGCGAAGGCCGAGGTCAACCCGAAACAAATGCCATACGAAACGAGCAGTGACGGGTCATACAGAAGTAATTCTGCAAGTGTGAGCGCCAGAGACAGGGGTCCGAGAATTATCCAAACTGTGTCGCTTACTTCGCGAGACTTATAGTCACTCCATGACGCATAAAGGAAAAAAAGTACGACTAGGCCAGTCCTTGCAGCGTCAAATGCTAGCACATTGGGCACCTTTGATGATGTTATCTGTGAATTGCTGTTTCTGTATTTAATTGTTGACGTCTTTCAAAAAGACGGGACTGGCTATTGTTTGAATTCTCCCGAACTGGGGGGCTGTGGTTTTTATGGGGTGGTTGGTGCTTGTTCTGGCCAATCGATTGTCTGCTGCCCTTTTTCAAACACTTTGAAGTAGTATATCGTTCCTGCTGTCCAATTATAGTCAATCGTTAGCCTTGCCATTCCGCCGGACTTGAGTGATTGCGGGATAATTGTCTGGTTCACAAGATTCGAGGCTGAAAGTCCAATGTAGAGTGTCGTTATCGTGGTGTCTGAGCTTCCTGAGTTGCCTATGTCAACGTCGATTCTCTTGACGGCGCTAACGTTGTAGAAGTTCACGTTCATTTTGTAGAGCATGACGCCTGCACGTTGCCCGGCGTTGTTCATGTAGGTCATTACCCAAGCGTAGGTTACGACGATGGCGGCTACTGCTATTACGACTAGAAGCAGTGTTGCAAGTATCGGGGATATAGCTTTCCTCGATTTCTTGATTCTTTTAGTCAAAATTCTCACCTTTGATTTGATTAGGAAATCTCTCGATTGATTATTTAACCTGTATGAACTTGAAATCCACATTCAAAATCATTCCAAACCTGAATAAACAAAGCTAGCTCTCCGTGGTCACTGCTACAGTTGGCGGATACTCAACGATTATCCATAAGCCTGTTGCGTTGCCACTGTTCAGCGTGTAGATCGGTGTTGTAGCATCAAATGTCACTACGGCTCCGTTCCACGTGATATCCAATGCAGACGTGAAGTTGTAAAGTGTTGTCAACGCAACTGGAGCAAACATGATATCTTTCGTGCTGTCTGAAACTTCGAGAGTTCCTGTCTTGTTCGCAGTCAAAGTGTCGAAGTAGTAGAGTTTATTATTGCAGCTGTCTGTGAACATTATTCCTGATCCTTTTGTTCCTGAGATGAATTGACTCCAGTGGTGCGCCGAGTTTGCCATGGATTGGTTGTAGAACCAGCCTGTTCCGTTCGACACGATTGGATAGCCAGCTGCTGTTCCGTTTTCAGTCTGCAATTGACTAATAGAACTTGTCAGTCTGATTGGGCATAGGTCTGTAATGGTTCTGTTTCTGGCTGATTCCGTGAACATTAGTCTTAATTGATATGTGTAGTACGTTGCATTGGCTGGCAGCGTCAAGACTATGTGAGCATAAACGTTTGGGCAATTAGGGAGTAGAGCATTAGATCCCCATTCGACCTCGTGATGCAAAACAACTCTCACGGGGCCATTGACGATTGCCCACATCGGTTCCGAATATCCAAAACCTGCCACCACATTGTTGATTTGCATTAATATTGCCGTAGCATTTGATGTGCCCATTTTTGATGTTACCTTAAAGGGTCCATGATCTTCAGGGTCCGATACTACTTTTAGCCACAGTTTTGTATTGTTTATCGTTCTCTGAGTGGGATCAGTATTGACAGTGAAGTATTTGTTGGTATACGCAAGTGGGGTTTGAACGGCTGTGTCGCTTCCATTCCACCATATCGTGACCCTGGAAACGTTCTTGTTGATTAGGAAAACCAGCATTGTTCTGCTGCTGAAGAGACTAGCGTTGTTAGTCAAGCCAAGGGGGATTCGGTAGTCGGAGGCCCAATCCTCAACTTGGAATGGTACTTCAGAACTTGTACCGTTTGTTGTGGTTTGGTTGACATGCAGTGACTTCACAGTTATGGGCGGGATTGGTTTTGCTTGAGTTGTTGACTGTAGGTTTTGTCCAAGCCACCGCATGTTACCGTTTTGCCATAGTTCCATAACCAAAGTAGCATCGGACAAATTCGAATACATTGTGGAATTCCATGTCAGCGCGTATGTGTAATGGTTGAAGGATGAAGCGACGACGATTATGCCTCTCTGATCCTGGACTTGAATAAGGTATGAGTTCGGGTCCACTCCAGACGGGACGTCAATGAGGTACGTGCCGTTCGCAAAAGCTGTCGGTTCCGTGGTTGGGTTTATGAGTGTCCAGCTTGAATTCGAATAGGAGTAGTTGTAGAATTTGAAGTTTCTTTTTCCGAGGTTTATGAGTGGTTCATCTTCATCCTTAGTTATGTTTAAGAATGCTTGAGTGGTTGATGTTGTATTCATGATTTGTATACTCAGTTTGCCTGAAGTCTGGTAGTCTATTCCGGAGATTCCGAGACCTGTCAAGTTGTATGTTATTTTCAGATCTCCAGTGCTGTAGCTTGTGTTTGTGAACCAGTATGTATAGAGGTTCGAAGAGTTCAATGAAAATGAGGTTCCCCATTGCGGGTGTATGTTTGCGATGTTGACTAACCCGCTCTGAAGATATTTCAGTGCGCGCTCCTTTGCGTATGATGTGTTGCCAGTGACCTGCAGGACTGAACCGTAGTAGCCCACTGTAAAGCCTAGGATCTGTTTTATCGCCAAGTTCGTTTCATCTATTGCGCTCAGTATCTGCGGTTGAGTTTGAATGAGACTGTTGCGGATCGTGGAATAGGTCATTACTACGGTCGCGATGAGGATGACCGCAACAAGCAAAGCCGCGATAATCGAGAACTGACCACGGTCGTTCATTCTATACGCCTCCAGCTTGCCCGAGCTGAAGAACTACCAGCCTAGAAGTTCCATTGACCATATAATCAGAAGGGTAAAGTCTGGGATTATAATAAGAAAGGAGACCAAGTGCAGTGAGTCTAATATCCGGTGTTCTCGTTAAGCCCAATGCCAAGAATGAGCCCGTAATGTTTACATCATTTCTAAAAATGTGGTTGTACACTGCTCCAGGGATTTTGTAGCCAACTTGATCAAATATCTTTAGTGCCACAGTGAGATTGTAACTCAGTATGGACGTTGACAAGGCTCTTGTTGAAGTCTGATTGGACGACGGGTAGATTCCATAATAACTACAATTGTCTGCTACAGTTGACGAAAGATAAACAAAACCTGGAATTCGGGACGCAACTTCTGCTGGATCATAGCGGTATGACTGATTATCTAAACCTTGTAGGAATGCGTTGATTCCGCCTTTTTCCACTTTTTGCATTCCGTAAATACCATAGGTGTTATCTGCATTCGCAAATGCCTCTGTGTTGCTTGCATAATACAACGGATAACCAACGATGCTGACCCATGTCCAATTGTATTGACGGGTCCTCTGGCCAAGCGTATAACAATATCGCGTGTAGGGGTAATCGGCACTTGGACTATAGCCCTCATTCTGGCGCCCATAACCCTGACAATAATCCTTTGGTATTGGCACACATTCTCCGAACGTGTTTATGACCACCGCATTTTGTAGTGTTTCGCCTTGTAGCGATTGATTGTTCAACATCTGGCCGAGCTGAGTGGTGTTTTGCACCATTATTGTGTTTTTGAAGTATGGAGACAACAAGTTATACAAGTCTTGCGCGAGGCTTTGGGCAGTATATCCCGTAATCCACCATCCGTTGGCATCACTGCAATTCAATATATACAGCGTTCCCCCGCCGCTGTGCTCTCCAATCTTCTCTGGAGTTACGCTAAAAGTAACGTTTGACGAGGCAACGAGATAAGACGCTGCTTCTGAACTGACGCCAAAGTTCTCAGCGTTGGAGAAATATCTTATGGCAGTATACAGTTGTGCTCCGCCTTGAACTTCATAAACAGTCAGATTGTAGACCAGGTTCGGCGGCAAGCATGCGGAGAGCGCAATCTGAAGTTGCGCCCAAGCCGGGGCATCGTTTGCTTTGAACACTGTCGCGCTTAGGTCATAGTCTCCGTCTAAGGTCTGAAGCGTCGTCAACGCCAGCCTTGGGAGGTTCATCGGCGAAACTTGCCGCGGCGAAGGCAGAACAGCAAACAGGGAGGATATTATGAAGGCTCCGGTGATTATGATGATCACGAGCAGTATTTCGATCGTTCGCATCATTTTAGCCAATCGCTCCGTAGCCTTTCAGGCTCCACATTGACAGTTTTGCTTGGTAGGCAATGCCGTTGACGAGTACTTGGCGTATGTCTGTGACGACCCATTCTGGGTTACTTGCGGTGCTGCCAAAGGTCACTGGAAAGGCCATGGAACTCATGCCCCATGGCATCAAAACAACGCCATATTCGTTGTTGCTTTGATATGTGACTATCAAGATTCCTGGGTTGTAGGTTGGAATGGTGAGGTTCGCATAGGTTTCTTTCGTTCCCAGTCCATAAACAACCTTGCCGAGTTTCCCCGTGGAGGTTCCCATGGGCATCTCACGTAGTGTAAAATCTTCGGTCAGTAGCACAAAAGTTGCGTTGAAGAATACTGACGACTCTGGCGGGCCATAATCATGCACGTTGTAGCTATGTACAAGCAGCACTCGCCTATCTTCAAAACTGTCAATGAGGGGAAGTACGTACTCTTTATTACCAGTCACACGTTCATGATAACCTATTCCGACAAGCCCACTCATATGTGCGTACGCGATAAAGGCATAAGCGGTGTTATTATCGACATCTGGAATTTGTAAAACTGCTGAACCTTCGTCATTCGTATAAGTAGTATTAAACAAGCTTGTGTAAGAAGGGTTTTTTTGCCCACCTTTGTCAACAACTTTCAAAAAACAGTAGCTTACTTCTGCATTCGAAAGTGGAAACCCCTTTCCTGCAACATTGACAACAAGCGTCAGCGGATTTGCAGCGTGGGTTTCCTCAACGGAAACCGTTACGATCGGTGTTATCGTGAGGTTGAATCCGTATGTGTTGGTTGTCCCAAGCAATTGCGCTGCTGTGGAGTAGTTGATTGCTTTGGTGTAAGGCACGAATAGAAAGTTGCCGAATCCTATACTCATGTTGCTGTACGTCACTCCTGTTCTCGGATAAGTGAACGGATTTCCAGTCAAGGATTGCAGCCGCATGAGCGAGAAGGGACTGAGCCTGTACTGGGTGAATTCTGGATCCTGCAAGCCGAAACTTGTCGGCGTACTGTTGGTCTTTCCCCAATTAAGCGGGTAACCAGGATTAAGCATCACGTTGTCGAGCAGGTCGCTGCATACCGTGGCAAGGTGCCTGTGCTGCTGATACAGAATCGCTGTTTGAATGGTCTGGTTGAAGAGGCTGATGAAAAGCAGCAGCGCTGCTAGGAAAACCGTAAGCGCGACTATATGGTCTATTGTTGACCCTGCCAACTTTCATCCTCTCGTTATCCATCAAACCCCAATAGTATGGTTCCATCGGCTTTCTTCTGAGCGGTCACGCTTGCGCGAGTGGAATTGCTTAGGAAAAGAGATGGTTGCCAAGCTACATTGGGTCCAAGGATTACTGCGGTTGTGACTGAGTTCTTGGTTCCCGTCAGCCAAACCGTCAGATCTATGACTTTGGTGTAGTTTGATCCTAAGCCTGAAACTGGTCGTAATGTTCCGTTGGCGACGTAGCTGATATCTTCAATGAATGGTGGAAGCCCCGGAGAATAGGACACTTCTCCTGCCGACATAGTTACATGGTTTAGTGAGAAATACAGCTGTTGCATCGTGCTTGAGAGTTGTCCTGCAATATCTTGGAGGGCAAGTGTCCGGCGTGAATCTACCCAAGTATTCATGATCCAACTTGCGGTTAGCGGAAAGAGAAAAATCTGCATTATCAGCATTGGAATCATTATCATATATTCAATGGTTATGTGGGGCATTCATTTTCCTCCGCAGATCGGCTAACCCTGCGTTCCCAGGGAGACGATCACCTCACTTGTGTAGAACTGTAGAATGGAGTCGCTTGGAACATTAACTTCTTCTGTAAGATGCGCGAAATTGAAGAATGAACTGTCAAAGCCTAGGCCGCTTTTCGGAAAGTCTACTTGTAGTTTGATTTTGTTGACGTCTCCCTGCGTCAAAACATTGACTGACGTTCCTTGGAGCGTCACTGTTGGTGAGATACGAGTATTGTTTCCTGATGCGAGAATGGGAAAGTAGAAGTTGTAGTAGTTCTTTGTCGTTCCGCCAGTTGTCATTGTCGAGTTCAGCATTC
>Ga0315296_10002046_pt1 | contig 17329 bp, 6 predicted proteins | sample YL17G14_18_MG_FD_203921 | JGI IMG/M metagenome (GOLD analysis project Ga0315296, IMG submission 203921) | Sediment microbial communities from Yellowstone Lake, YNP, Wyoming, USA - YL17G14_18 | ecosystem: Environmental > Aquatic > Freshwater > Lake > Sediment | place: USA: Wyoming | collected... | reverse complement strand
CCCCGCGACCATCGGGCCACCTTCGCCTGCACCGGATGCGGATTTGCAGAAACCTGCAACGAGCGCTCTCTGGAGCTCGACAATGGTCTTCCGGACATCCGAGTGCCTGCTGATCATACTCGATGCCACGCTGACCAGGTTGCCCTGTAGCTGATCGGTCACGTCCTCTCCGTCCAGGAGGACTCTCTGCTCGCCTCCAGCCTCAGGGCCAAGAAGGACTTCGATTTTGGCGGACCTGGCGAGCCTCATGGCGGCAAGGTCGTTCATGGGATCGAGTCCTTCCCGCAGAGCCTTCAGGGCCAGGGCGCGATAGGTCGCGCCGGTGCCCAGGTAGGCCATCCCCAGCTCCCTGGCGAGGCCGCGAGCGAGGGTGGTCTTCCCGCTTCCGGCGGGACCGTCAATGGCTATGATTACGCAGTCGGCAGGTTCCATTGGGAGCTTCCCCAGCGCTTATTGGGAGCTTTCGTCGCAGCCGGCTCCGCGACTCTCCAGATTAATATCCGAATGCTCGGAGCTGCCGTTTCTAGCGATCGGCCCTCGGCTCAGCGGGAGCTTCGCCCTCCCGTGTGATTCATGCCAGAACAATGCCTTGACCTCCGGATCAGCTCAGCATCTGGACGAGCATGATCCGGAACGTATGCTCCTCGAAGTCGTTCGCATCGTCCGCCTGGTCGTCGAAATCAACCAGCTTGAGTGAGGTCTCCAGCGAGAGGTCGCTCCCGAGCATCCATTTCATGCCGAACTCGAGAGTCTCCCTCTTGGAGTCGTACGTAGCCTGGTTTCCCTCGGAGACGACACCCTCCCAGCCGCTCCACAGAGTGAACGTCCTGTCGGGATGGGTGTAGGAAAGGCGCGCCGAGTAGCGGTCGACCTCGGTGAATCTTTCGCGACCGGGATAATCGTTGTCCGTGTTCCCGTACAGAAGGTTAAACTGGAAACCCTTGACCCAGCGCGACGTGAGCGTGACCGTGATCACGTCCTGGGTGCTGTTGTTCGATTCATCGGCCCTGCTGTCTCGCTCGACCGTGCGCCAGTCCACCCGAAGATCGTGACGGCCCTCCCAGAAGTTGAATGTCTGCATCAGACCGAGGCTGAGAGTCTTGACGGACTCGTCGATCCTGACCCGCTCCCCCTCCGGCGCGTCATTCGATCTGTCCTGCATGTTCAGCCCGACCATGAACGTCGGGCCCATCCGGTCAAGTCTGTACCTCAACTGCCCGCCGTACATCGAGGTCTCGGTCGTGTAGTCAAGAGTGTCGCTGATGTTGTTGTGGTACTGCTCCCAGAACAGCCTTCCCGTCAGCGCGCCGCGCATGAAATTCAGCCTGTCCTCGATTCCCCACGTCTCCCGATCCTTCTGGAGCGACAGTCGACCCAGGCTCGTGAATCCCGGCTCCACGCGCTGCCATCGGGCCTTAAGGCTGTGCCCGCCCAGTACCCAGGCAATCTCGGCCTCGCGCGCCTGCGCGCCCGAGACATCCTCCGTGTTCGGATCATCGTAGTTGTAGTCCGACTCCGCCCACGCCCCGCGTACCGCGCCGTCGCCCCCGGCGAACTCCCATAGAAAATCGATGCTCCGCACGGTGTTCTCGCCCGGATTGCCGTAGTCGGCGATATCGCCCGGCTCTTCTTCACCGCTCAGATAGGTGAACCCGAGTCTGAGAGGACTGTCCTCCCAGAGACCGACACGCGCGGCCCACATACGCTGCTCACCGACTCCTCGACGTATCGGCCTGCCATTCTCATCGTAGGTCGATTCAGTCTCTCTGCGGGCCTGACCCTCCGCGAAATGGAGGGTGAACGGCTCGACGGTGCCCCAACCGTACGCCCCCCGAAGCCTCAGCCCGTCGATCGTCAGCGTGCCCAATCGCGGTGTGGCGTCCCCGATCGTGAAACCATGATCGTCCTGCGCCACGTGAAAGCTGTATCTGTTACGAGGCTGCTCGTACTTGCTCTCGTCGGTCGTCAGGTAGAACCTGAAATCGAAATCGGTTTCCTGCGACCTTCCGCGGCCGTTGAGATCGAAGATCGAGGTGTTGTCGGGCTCCTGGCGAAGCCTGGCGCCGAGGCCGTCGAGCTCGACAAAGGTGGCATCGACGCTCGCCCGGCCGGTCAGCCGGAAGAATTCGGACGGAAGGCCGCCGACAACCGGGCTGGGCGGACGTGGGGGACGGCGAGGTGCGCCGAGATCAAATAGCGTCGTCGGTGCGGCGGGTCCGGCGGGAAGCCCTCCGCCGCCGACTGTGAATGTTCCCTGAGCGACAGGCTGTTGCTGCGGTCCGCCGGTCTGAGTCATGAATACCTTGATTGTGTGCTCGCCGGTGGTCAGCATGCGGTCGGGGTAGTAGCTGAAGCTCAGCGCGTCCGGATCCCATCGCGCGGTGATCGCCTTGTCGTCGAGCATGATGAGATAGAAGAAATCAGGGCCGACGTAGTAATCATCGATTTTAATCAGGATGAGGGTATCGAGGGGCGCGACGGGTTCGTCCAGCGACGGATGCACAATTGTGGCGATTTCCAGAGGCTCGTGCGGGCTTTCCTCCTGCGCGAAGGCGGCATGAGCTGACCCGAGCAGAAGCAGGATCACAATTGTGAGCGAGAATTCGCTCGCGTACCTTGTGAATGAGGCCATAGCCTTCTCCGGTTCCCTGAATGCGAATCCGCGCGCCGATACCACCGGACCGCAACCCGGCCAAGCTTCACGTTACATCTATCGGCGCATCGATCGTAAACATCAAAAGCTCAAAACGCAAGCTCAGTCGATCTGCTCTCTCAACTCCATAATACCGTCAGTAATCCCGTCCCTGACCGCCTCCTGCTCTTCCACTTCAGCGCTCCTCTGTTCGTACTGCGGCGACCAGGCATCACTGATCTCGGTCAGAGCGTCCAGCATCCCTTCCAGAGCCCCTACATCCCCCAGGGCATCCTGCAGTCGACCCATAGACTCCGCGTACTGATCCGCCGCGTCCGCCACCCGCTGGGAGATCTCCTCGCCGGGCAACGGCTGCTCAATGCCCGCAGCCTCACCTCTGTTCTCGTCAAGCCACTCCTCAACCTCGTCCGCGGCTTCCGCAGGATAGTAGATCGTGAACGCCCCGATCGACTCAGATTCGTACCCCTCCGGAGGCCCGATCGACTCGTCCAGAATGAACGCCCCTTCTGGAAGGGTCGCCAGAATCTCGTCCATCCGAATCAGGAAGTCATTCAGCTCCTCAAGGAAATCGCCCAGCTCGGCCACCGCATCATCCAGGGCTGCAGTTGCAGCATCCGCGTCGGCTTGCGCCTGCGCGGCAGTCTCGCGGGCGGCCCCAAGCTCCGCCTGGGTTTCTCCGATCTTCGCCTCGATACCCTCGCCGACCCCATCAAGGACATCGCCCAAGTCCGGTTGCCCATCTATCATCTCCGCGAGCTGGCTCTCGACCGCCTGCTTGCAGCCGCAGTCCTTGCCCTGGGGCTTGCCGCCTTGGCCGGTCGTGCCCCGCCATGGCTCGAGCGGCTCGTTCGCGCACTCCTCCGGATGGTCCAGAATACACATCAACCTGTCGATGAGGCAGCTCAAATAGGCATCGTAGGCGGCGTTGTATGCGCGCAGCGCGGCCAAGAGGGCATCCCAGGCGCGCTGCTCGGCATTCTCCGCCAGCAGCTTCGCCGTTTCCGCTCTCTGTCTCGCGAATTGCGCATCGTCCAGCGCCTTCTGAGCATCCTGCAGACGTTTCTTCGCAGCGGCGAGTTGTTGCCCGATATTCCCCAGCGCCGCCTTGAGCGCCGGAAGCGCAGCATTGAATTTCGCGGGGTCGTTGAAGTAGATCCTCACTCCGCCGACCGTCCCCGAGCTCCGCCCCCCGGACGGATCGGTGCTCAGCCCCTCCATCGCGTTAATCTGATTCCTGATCTCGTCCATCCGGGCCTGTAGCTCATTGACCTGCTTCTGCGCGGCGTCCACTTCGGCCTTTGCCTTCTCCTCCGCCGCCTTCGCGGCGTTCAACGCGTCCCAGGCGGCCATCAGGACATCGAAGGCTTGGGACCAGGCATCGGTGGCGGCGTCCAACGCGGCTTCGGCCTGTACCAGGGCGTTATACTCGTCGGCGCACGATTTGCATGGGCACGGCTTGACCTGAGGTCCGCCCTCCCCTTCACCCGGCCTGGCGCCCGGTACGCCCTCGCCTTCGCCCCCTATCTCGCCTCCCTCGCCCTCCCATCCGGGCACGCCGACCCACCGCCCATCACCGTCAGGAAGGAACTCGCCTGGATTCGGCGGTATTGGAGCAACATAGCCTCCACCGTCGGCAGGAACGTCGGACGGCGGCTGCCCTTGCTCGCGCTCGCACTCCCTGAGCCGCCTCACGCAATCGTTGTAGTTGAATTCCGCAAGATCGGCCACATGCTGGGCTGTCTCCAGCTCACCGCGAGCCGTCTCAGCATCATTCACCGCACCATCGAATGCTCCCGTCGCCGACCGCAACGCGGCTTCGGCCATGTACAACTCATATTGGGCCGCCTCCAGAAGCGCGAGCACCGCATTGTACTCATCGCTGCCCGGAGGCAGTGTCCCGAGAACATCGCGGAAGTAGTCTACCTTTCCGGCGGCTTCGGAGACTTGGTCGAGAGCATTCTCCACCTGCCCGCCGGCTTCCTCGGCAATGTTCAGGACCGCAGCCAACGCCGCTTCGGCGTCCGCCACAGCACCCAGCGCATCCGACCAGGCGTCGAAAGCGCCGTCGCAGTTTCCACACGGATATCCCGGCTCGGCACCTTCGGGTCCCGTGCCCTGTCCCGGCGGCGGCTCGGCGGGAGCCTCGCCCTCCCGTTCCGCTCCGGGCCGCGGGCCCTCACCGGGGGCCGGTGCGCCGGGCTGCTCCGGAGCGCCGGGCATCCAGCCCGGGCCCGCGCCGGGCTCACGCAGATGCGGAGGAACATAGGGCGGGCAGCCGCGCTGCTCGTGGCACAATCGGGCCAGCTCGATACACTCTTCATACTGGCTCTCAGCGATAAACAGCTCGACCGCAGCCTGGACCACCCTGGTCTGGGCGCCAGTGAATTCAGTGAGAGCAGCGTTGTACGCATCCGCGGCCTCAAGATGAGCAGCCAGCGCTTCCGCAAGGACCTGCTGAGCCTGCAAATGCTCATCCTGAGCCTGCTCGAGCTCGTCGGCGATCTGGCTGATCCAGGGCTTTATGAGCTGGAATATCTGCCAGAACACATCGAAGTTGCTGAAATAGATGTCCACGCCCTTGTAGCGGACGTAGTTCGGGCCGTACTCGGGTGTTCCGCCGACCACCTTCGAGAAGACATGCTTCACCATGAATGAGTCGAGGTCGGCCTGCAGCTCTTCCATCCTGGACTGAGCCTGGTCTGCGGCGTCGCGAGCGTCCTCAAGCGCCTGGTTCGCGGCGTCCAGCGCATCTCTGGCGCCCTCAAGTCGCGTCTCAGCCTGCGCTAGCTCGGCCAGCGCGGCCCGATGGGCCTCCCGAGCGGACTTCACTTTCTCCCACAGCTCGTCGCAGTCGTCGCACTCGCATTCATCCCCACCCGTGCCGATTCCGGTCCCCGGATCCGACGGCCGGAGGCCGCCGGCACTAACGCCGTCGCCTGTAATCGGAGGTCCCTGCGGGTCGCTCTCTGTGCCGGGCGTACCCACGCCGCTGCCCGTCTGGCCGCCCGGCTGCTGCCGGAAGCAATCGGGGTACATCCATTCAATAAAGGCGATAGCCTCTTCCAATTCCCGCATGCGCTCGAGGCAGTCATTCAGCACGCCGAGAGCTGTGTTGTACGCGACCTCGGATTCCTGCAGCGAAGTCGTTGCGGCATCGAGATTCTCAGCCTCCGGGTTGACTCCGTTTTCCGCGTCATCGACCGCCGCCTCACCAAGCTCGTGCGCTTCCTGGGCGGCGCGAAGGTTGTCCCATAGCTCGCCATACTCCGCGCGGTACTCATCGAGGAACGAATTCAGAAGCTCGGCGCCCTGATCGCCAAGGAACCAGATTCCGACCGCGCCGCCGAAGGCCTCGACATAACTCCAGCCCGGTCCGGGATTGGAGAAACTGATGTAGTTCGAGAAAATATGCTCGGCGAAGAAGTCGTAGCACGCCTGCATGGCGTCGTCATACGCCTCGTCGGCTTCGGCCTTGTCGGCGCGCGCCTCGGCCAGCCTGTCGAGCGCCTCCTGGTACGCATCGAACGCCTCGTCACCTCCAAGCTCCGCTTGGAGGCGCCACCGCTCGGCCTGACGCAACGCGTCCCATTCACCGCGGCAGTCTTCCGCCAACTCAGCCTTCAGCTTCGCCCACTCGAGCCATGCCTGCCAGCAGGGATTGTCCCAGGGCCAGATGATCGTCAGCGGGAACTCCGCCGTCGCCCCGCTGATATCAGCCCCTACCGTCAGACGCCCGTTGCTCCTTCCGTCAAGCACGAGCTGGCCCAGCATCACCCCGCCGTTGTACATCTGCATCACGAGATCATCGGGACCCATGCCGTCGCTGACCTCGCCGACCACAGTCAGATTCAGTCCGAACACAATGGCCGCGGGACCGAAGTCGGGCAGGGGATTCCAGTCGCTGAACTGGATCCCGGCAAGATTCAGATCGATCGTCATCGTGTCCCCGCGGTCGTCGGTGATCCAGACTGACGCGGACGTGCCGAATCCGATACCCCCGGCCGCACCCTCGGAGATCACCAGCGTCGCCGGCACCATCCCGCAGCCCTCGATTATTCTTAGAGTCGGGAACCATGCGATCTCGCCCTCAAACGGAATCTCCTCAGGCCTTCCGGGGAGCCGACCCTCCACGCAGAACGCCCATATCTCGCTGAACACCGGCGTCTGCGGACCGACCGTCACCGGCATGCCCGGCATCGCCTGCGGCACCACCTCGACCTGCCACAGATAGAACCCCGCAAGCTCCTCGGCCGTGAGAGGATACTGGATCGATGTCTCCATGATCCCAGACTGTCGCCATACAGGCTGGTTCGCCATTGCTTCCTCAGCCGACTGACCCGGGTAGACCGGATAGACCGTCAGCGTGTGCGAAGGCACCCAGGTCTCCATGTAGCCGGGACAATCGCCGGCATAGGACGCCCAACCGAACAGCGGGAATGGACTTTCGCAACCGCCAAGCGCTTCCGCGACCTCTTCCGGAAACTCCTCCGGGTTCTCATAAAACACACCGGGCACCGTCTCAGCGGGTACACCGGGCCACAACAGGTCGACCTGCAGGCACAACGGATCGATCTCGACCAATTCTTCTCCGGGAATCTGAATCGTCACCGACACAGGCAGCGCCGCCGTATCTCCGAGAATCGCGTCCGTGGCAATCATGCTGCCCATGAATACGCCGCCGCCCGCAGCCATCATTTCGTCGTCGATCGGGATCGTGAAGATCACATTGACCTCCGCGGACTCGCCCCCCGGAAGCTCGCCGACGATGGACGGCCAGATTTCCACCATCTCAGGAGTGATTCTCAGGCCGCCGCTCGAGACCAGGTCGGTCATGCTGATTACTACCTGGTGGAAGTCGGCCTCGCCCGTGTTCATGATATGCGCCAGCCCGGTGGCTTCAGCTTCTTCACCCGCAACGCCGGTGAAGTCGATGAACACGTCCAGAAGCGTCTCTTGCCACTCAAGGACAGCAGGCTCCTCGCACAGAATCACTCCGAGCGGCGGGCCGTACGCCCACTGCCCGTCCGGATTCGTCACGATCAGGCTGAAGAGATCCTCCGGCGCGTCGTCCCTGACGGACAGAGTTATCTCGATGGTGTGGGCGTCTATGAAGGTCGTGTAGACATCGTAAATGTAGTCAGTCGGGGACCCTCCGTACTCGAACGTCGCCTCGATCCCCGGCTGGAAGAAATTGCCGTATAGCGTTTGGACATCACCGATCGCTCCGACGCACACGGTCGCCGGTATGAGATTGCCCGGCTCCGGCGGCATGGGCGGCTGAACCTGCTCGAGGACCTCGAAACCGTCGGGAAGAACGCCCTCGCGAAGGTCTGGGTTCGTCACCCGCACGCTGTAGAAACCGATCGGCGTGTCCCACTCGATGCTCAGACTTCCTTCGATCAAGCTGTCGGAAACGACTGTCGCCGTTAAGTAGAAATAGGCGCTGTCGGGGAAGAACTCGACCGTCGCGCCCGTCTCGAATCCGCTGCCCGCGATCTGGAAGTCGAGAGTATCCGACTGATAACCCTGGTTCGGGATAATCGAATCGACGACTACAGGCGCGAGCTGAAAGACTTCGAAGCCGTTGACGAGAATGTCCTCGCCGCCGTCGGGATTCTGGACATGAACATCGAGAAGGCCCGGAGTGATGGCCGGGTCAATATCGACAAATACATCAAAGAACGAGGTGGATCCGTAAGATACGCCGACGATGCGAACAAGCAGGTCCGAGAAATCGATCTCAATTCCATCCTGGAAACCCTCGCCAGTCACGCGTATCTGGAGGTTCATGTCGCCCGGGTAGCCGGACGGGGGATCCAGGCCGAGAATCACGGGCGGGATGATGGGTTTTTCGAGAACGGTGAAGCCGTCGATCACGATATCCTCGCCGCCGTCCGGGTTGGTCACCACAACATCCGTCGGGCCGGGCGTCGCATCGATGTCGATGTCGATGTACACATCGAAGAGCGAATCGCTCATGAAATTCGGGGTGCCCTCATAGATTCCCGGATGACCGAAATCCACCGTAAGGCCGTCCTGGAAATCCGCGCCGGTGAAGCTGATGAGCAGGGCGGTATCGCCCTGGTAGCCGGAATCAGGATCGATGCCCAGGATCGTGGGCGGGACTATCGGCGCTTCAGTAACCTCGAAGCCGTTGGGCAGCGTCGCGGACCGCATCTCAGTGTCCCAGACCGTGACATCCCTGAACCCGATCGCCGCGAGCTGATCGATGGTGATGGTGGCGTCGACCCTGTTCGACGCCATAACGGAGAAAGTATCCACTGTGATTCCCGCGCCGAAATCGACATCATTCACCAGGTCGAGATTCGCGCCGGCTATCACAACGTCCAGAGTCTCGCCCTGCGCTCCCTGGCCGGGGACGACATTCTCCAGCGACGGCGGTCCAAGGATGACCTCGAAGCCGCCCGGAAGAACGTCGTCGCCTCCGGGGCTCGTCACCGTCACATCCCTGAAGCCGAGCGCGGCTGATTCGTAGATATCGAGCTCGACATCGATCCGATCGCTGGAAGCGACCGGCACGGAAACATCAATGCCGCTTCCGAAGCTGACGGAATCCACCTGGCTCAGGAACGCCCCGTAGATCGAGACGGGGAGGCTCATCGCCCCGCGCTCGCCCTGATTGGGGTTCACCGACTGTATCTGCGGAGGAGCCAGGATGACCTCGAATCCTCCCGGAAGGGTGTCTTCACCGTCCGGGCCGGAGACGTAGACATCGTGGGGACCGTCGGGAGCAGTAGGGGCGATGTCGAGGAGGAGGTCGATCTGGCTCTCGCTCGTTCCCAGAATGCTGAGGGTGATTTCCAGTCCGAAATCCACCGTGTCGACCGACTCGAGGTTCTGCCCGTAGATCGTCACCGGCAGCGACGCGGCACCCTGCATGCCGTAATCCGGCACTACCGACTCGATCACGGGAGCGGGGGAGATCACCTCGATGACCTCGAATCCGCTGAACATCGTGTCGTAGCCGTAGGGATTGAAAACCGTCACATCCCTGAAACCGGGGGTCGCGGTCGGGGAGATATCGAGCTCCACATCGATCCGATCGCTGGAAGCGACCGGCACGGAAACGGCAATGCCCGCTCCGAAGGTGACATTTGTGACATCCCCGAAGTCCGCTCCGAAGATCGTCACCGGGAGGGCGATATCGCCCTGGTTGCCCTGGGGCGGGTCCACGTACTCGATCTTGGGGGAGCAGTCGAGGACATTGAAGGCGTCCGGAAGAGACCCCGTCTGCCCGTCGGGATTGGTGGCTGTGATGCCATAGAGGCCGGGCCATGTGCCCGATCCGATATCCAGAGTCAGTGTCGCCTGTGTCGGGCTGTTGTACAGGACCGACTTGACCGTGATCCCGTCGGACGGCTGGAAATCGAAGTCGATCCCGTCGATGAAATCCGCTCCGGTCACGATCACGACCAGGTTTGTGTCCCCCCTGCAGCCCTCGGTCGGCTCGATCCCTGTTATCGAGGGCTCGGGATACGCGAGCACCTCGAACCCGTTCGGAAGCACTCCGTTGCCGTAATCACTGTAGACGGTGACATCGCGGAATCCGGGGATCGCGAGCCAGTCGATGCTGATCGTGCAGTCAACAGAATGGCTGTAAACGCCGTCGATCGAGTTGACCGTGATCCCGCCGCCGAAATCCACCGACTTCGTCGTGTACATGAGGTCGCCCTCTATGGTCACATGCAGACCCGCATCGCCGGTGTAGCCGCTGCCGGGCACGACCCGTGTCGGGTTGGGTGTCTCGGGGGGCAGCACCTCGAATCCGTCCACCAAAGCCCCCTGAAGGTAGTCCGGGTTAATAACGAAAACATCACCCGGACCCAGCGGGGCAGTGGGGTCGATGTCGACTGTGAACTCGAGCCTCGTCGGGTCGATGAATGTGACGCCCCCGACGACGGTTATGCCGATGTTCTCGAAGAACACCGAGGCTCCGTTCTTGAAGTTCTGTCCGGTTATTACAAGGAACAGATCGGTCTCACCCGCATGCCCAACGTTCGGCTCAATCGCCAGCACGACAGGCGGCTGGGCGGAGGCTTTCGTCCACGAGAAGACGACGAAAGATGCAACCGCCGCGAGGAAGATCACTGACTTCAGGGTCCTGAGTAGGGAATTCATCTGGAGTCCTCCTTACGGAGCAGTGCACGCAGGCCGATGCGCATCCTCAAGCCGAAAGGCTCAGGATACACGCCGCCCTACGCAGCAGAACTGCGACAAGAGATTCATGGCAATCATCCGGTCATGCTGCAACGCGGCACTGCCCGTGAACAAACGCTGCACCGTCCTCTGCTTCAACGGGAGATTATATCAGATCGAATCACCCGCAGGGGACTATGGACGGCTCAAGCGCCGAGAAAATGGCATTCGGGCGCAGGGCCGTCACAGATGCGTGACACGGCGGCGCATCACAGAATGAACCGATGGAGGTTTTGCATTCCGGGGACCAAAACGCCGCGCTCAGCCCGCATTTTTCTGCAGGGCCCGTCAAATGCGGCTTCCGGCACATTCCTGGTTTCCTGAACTGTGCCGTCCGTCACCGCGATCCGCAGGTCGCCTCTCTCATTCTGATAGGCGTTGAGGCTCCGATGGGTTGCCCGTGACCACCACAACCGCGGCCGCCCATTGCTCCTCATGCGTCACGCTGAGCCAGATCTTGAGGACGCCGATCCTCTGTGCGAGCTCTGAGGCCGCGCCGTCGAGACGAAGGGCGGGCGTTCCATCGTCCTCCATTACCACGTCGAAATCCCGCCACCGCAGACCCATCCCCCTGCGTCCGCCGATCGCCTTGAAGCATGCTTCCTTTGCCGCAAGCCGGGCCGCGAGACATGGGATTCCATCCCGTTTCGTCATGCAGTACCTTACTTCCTCCTCGCTGAAGCATCGCACCAGAAACCTCTTCCCGTGCCTCTCCAGCATCCGCCTCACTCTCTTTCTGTCGACAAGGTCCACACCAACACCCAGCACACTGCCGCCACCTGACTCAAACCGTGGCGCCGTCAGTTCTCCTGATCCGAAAGGGGTTTTCTCAATTTCCTCCATGGTGCACATCGCCCGCCCGGGCTTCCTCCCGGGCATGCATCCTCGATCGGGGCTCCCAGCGGGAATTCTAGAGGATCGGGGGATAGAAAAAAAGCCCGCCGGATCGTCGCGGGCGTGTTTTCGGAGGCACTGGTGGGCGGTGCGGGATTCGAACCCACGACCTCCTGCTTGTAAGGCAGGCGCTCCAGCCAACTGAGCTAACCGCCCATGTGTCTGTAATTATACTCGCTTCCCGACCGCCCTGACCACCCTCCGACTCCAGCCCTCAAGCGTCGCAGCATCAGAAAATGACCCGCCCGTCGCATCTCGCGGGCTTCTCGACCCCGACCAGGCTGAGAATGCTGGGAGCCAGGTCGATAAGAGACGGATCGTCGACCGTTATCGGCACCGTGCTGAATAACACGCCGAGACACGTCGACGCATCGAACGAGCAATGATCGCCCGACCACCTCTTGTGGTTGACCTCAACCAGGTCCTCCGCGGCCACGCCCAGGCACGTCTGCCAGCTCACCCGATATCCGGGAGCGAACCCGACCACGATATCGGGCGCGTACGTCATGCTGTCCCCATGATAGATTTCGTCCGCTGGATACACGCCCACCAGCATGCGCTCGCCCGTATCCGGATCGCGCATCTCGCGAAGACCGGCCACTATCTCATCAATCAGAGCATCCCTCTCGTTCTCGGTCACAATCCCCTGGGATTCTCTTCCCTCCAGATTGAGGTAGATCTGGCCGAGGCCGAGCGCGTACGCCCTCGATTGCGACCAGTCCACCCATCCGAAGAACTGCGAGCCCGGGCTGAAGAGCTCGTACACGCTGCTCGGACTGCCTCCGCGCCTCAGTCCGGCGAGCGGGTCGAATTTCTCCGCAAGATAGCCGTTGTCCACGAGCCATCTGTTCAGGTTGACCGCCTTGTGCCACGTCTGGAACCCGTGGTCGCTCATCACCAGAAGCACGTCATCATCGTCGAGCACCTCATCCATCACCCTCCCGACCAGCGCGTCGGCCCTCTGGTACACCCTCAGGATGCTGTCGCCGTACTGCTCAGCCAGGTCGGGATCATACATCGGATGCTGAGGGTCCAGAAGCCGCCAGAACATGTGCGACACGTGATCCGTAGCCTGGAAGACCGCCGAGTACAGGGTCCAGTCCTCTTTCTTCATGAGATCGACAACAATGCCCGCCTTGATGTCCCAGTTGTCGAGAAGGTCCTCCAGATAGACATCCTCGTCGATCACATTTTCATTCAACGCCCAGGTCTCCGAGTCCCAGCCGTAGGTCTTGAAATTGCCGTACTGATCGAGAAGCCTGGGAGCGAAGTTGGTCGGATAGCTCAACGCCGCCGCTGTGCCTCTCGGATCGATGTTCACCGGGGTCACATACACCTGGAAATCCGGCGCAGCCTCGATCAGGAAGAGCCTGAAGAATCCCTCTACGCCGACCCAATCCGTGACAAGGTATTTCACCGGGACCCATCGGCTCCATTCGTGCTCATTCAGGTCAACGGCCAGAGTGACCTTGGTCGGTCTGGATACCGCATAGAGGACCGCCAGCGCGAGCACGAAAATCAGCGCAGCCGGCCCGAATCCTCTCGCGGCGCCTTTCATCACCCGGGCGAGAATGCCCCAGAGGATGATCGCCACGATCAGTGAAATAATCGCCCCTCCAAAGAACACGATGAACCGGAACGGCGTCTGATTGAGAATGCGGAACTGCACGCTGTGCGCCGACTGATCCACAGTCATCGTCACGGGAGCGCGAAGCTCCTCGTTGCTGCCGGGATTGACCGGACTGTACGGGCCGGGGAGGAAGGTCTCGACCTCGTCGCCCTCCCGGATGACCTCCATAACGCGCCCGCCCATCTCCGTTCCGCCTGTCGACCCGGTCCGCTCGCGCGCCATATCGAGATCGTCCACGTAGTACACGTATGTGCCCATTGTCCGGCGGATATCGGGCACGCCGAGCCCGGAGAGAACCTTCGAGCCCGGGGCCTGGTCCGGCGGCATGTTCATCGGCATCATCACCCCGACCGTCTTCACCCCGGCCTCCGCAGCGTACGCCCAGTAGGACGGTCCCTGACGGCAGTTTCTGAGCACCGCCGGCTTGATCGGGATCGTGGCAAACAGGAACTCCGGGGTCATCACCACGTCGGTCATGTTCAGCTCCGGGAAGTACGTCTCCGGATTCCGCCTCAGGAAATCGAAAATCCCCGTCTTGCCCGGATTCGTCCCGGTGACAAACGCCGACCATGCCACGGGCGACTCCGGAGGTGTGGTGCTCCAGAGCGGCACGTAAATCCCGCGTTCCCTGAGTCTCGCAAGGTTGGGCAGCTTGCCCTCGTCCATGTACCTGCCGGCGAGATGGTAGTCCATCCCGTCGAATCCAAGCACCACAATCCGCCTGTCGCCCGCGGCGGCTGCATCCCTTATCCCGCTCAACAGTACAAAGCTCAGGACCACAAGTGCGAGCACCAAAAACAGGCCTCTCTCCACGTGAGAGATCGGGCTGATGGTCACACGATGATCGTCCGTCCGAATCCGCATCTTCCGTATCGCATCCTGTGCTGAAAAAATGGAAACTCCCGGCTTACATGGTCCGGGCCCTCCTCTGCCTGTGACTTCGCCAGTATACCACCCCCTCACTTGAGCCGCGACCTTCGCCCCTTGCGCGCCATTTTCCTCACACTGGGTGCCGGGCACAGGCTGAGCTCGACGAAGTCGAGCGTGCCTGTGCCCGTCTGGCGATCTCCCTCCAGCCCGCCTGAAAATCAACTCGCGGATGCACCCCTTGCGCACGATTTTCGCGCCATGTAGCATGTCGATGTTCCCGTTCGACGTTCGATCGCCATGATGCCGCGACATCCGGTAGCCCCGAAACCACCGCCCAGGGTGCTGAAAGCTCTCAAGAGCGCGGGCGAAGCGCCCGAGGCTACGGGAAATCCCCTCCTGACGCGGTATCTGAACGATCTCGCGAGGATAGGAGCATGGAAGGTCCTCGTTCTGCACTACGTCGCACTGGTGGCTCTCGGACTGGGATTCTGGCATACAGCGCAAACAGGGGCAGGCACTCACCCGGAGATCCTGCTCAAGCTGCTCGCGACATACTGCTTCTTCATCGGAGTGCTTGTTGTTCCCCTCGTCTCGCCGATCCTGTTCCCGCCGATTGACGAGGACGATCCGTCGTTCGGGACGCTCCCGATCGGTCCGGTGAGCCTTGTGGATACGCGCATGCTGGCCACCGCGCTCGTCTCCGCACTCGCGCTCCTTCCTCTGCTCCCGATTCTTGTCATCTCATCCCCCTTTCTGGGCGGCGGCATCGATATCCTGTCGGCCATGCCGTTCCTCCAGGGGGTCCTCAGCGCCGCATGGGTGTTCCTGCTCATGGAGATGGCATGCCCCGCTCATAACCCGGCAGGCCGCATGGCGCGACGCCTCGCGGTCATCGGGGCGTTCCTCCTCCTGCACATAGGGCTGGTCGGGCTCATGGCGCAGCTTTCGCCCTCCACCCTGCAGCGCGCCGCTCCGCTGAAAATCCTCATTGATGTCAATCCGTTCAGCCAGCTCTACATCCTCATCGAGGGCGCGCAGCAGGCGCGCCTGATCTTCGCAACCGATTTCCTCAGGCTGGTCGATCACCGCCTCTATCTGTTCATCCTACAAGGGCTGGTCTTCGCACTCGTCCTTGGCGTGTACCGAGCCGTCCTGAACTCGCGGTTCCGCTCATCGAACGACTAGAAAAAAAGCGGGGCGGAGCGGGGAAGCTCCGCCCTGGGTTGTTTGTCACCACTCGCCGTCGCAGGCTTCAATATTTAGCCAAGCGATGTAATAGCGTGAGGCGAGCAAGGGATGGTATGACTTCCAGCCGGGGGGGTGGACATGAAAACAGAAAACCACTGGGAGCCTACCAGGCAGAAAGTCGCAAAAGTCTACCCAAGAAAGGAAGAACACGTTGGTACGATAGCAATCCGGGCATACATCAAATGCTTCCTCAAGCCATACGTCGCCCGAACCATAACCACCGTTCAGCAAATCCAGCCAACCCTCTGTCTCAGAGTCAATCCCGAAATGCCAGTACTTGATATGCCACAACAGGCCTTCCGCCTGGACTTCCCTGGGAGCATCGGGATCGATCGGGCCAACCTGCTCGACCGAAAACTCATAGGGAATCGGCGAATTCGCCTCAGGAGGGAAATCGACCGCGGGATTAGTCACGGGATAGACCAGGGATGGCGCCCAGTGAGCGTAGACCGCGTAGCTTGCCTGTATCGGGCCCTCGGCGGGGGGACGAATGACGAATGTGCGGGTGATAGTATATCCGGCCTCGAACATATGCCGGTTCTTGCTCGTGTAGTAGGTCTTGAAGCCGTTGATCGTCCCGAGATCCTCACCCGAAGCCATGCGACCAGGGTAATAGCGGAGTATCGGCAAATCAGCCTCCTCTATTTCGAAAGCATGCTTCCAGTGCTGCGGTTGATCCGGAGACCAGATAATCGTGTGACCGTCCGGATTCATCAGCTCCGCATCACCCTTGCGGTACGAGGAGAACCGGGAATCCCAGAAGTCAATATCATCGCCGTGATTGTGTTGATATATCTCGGGATCAGGGATATACTGCGATGACGGGAACATGATTATTCCCTTCACATCGAAGCCCGTGTAACACGGATCATTGTACGGATGGGTGATTGATATACTGACCGCCAAATCGCCGCCGGGGAGGAGTTTGATCTTCGTGATATTGATGCAATTCTTCCCCGGCGAGACCTCGAGGAGCTTGACGGCATTGATGTGGTAGCCCCAGTAGAAGTACACCTCAGCCGATCTCCTGGGGATTATCGAGTACTCGGAGCCATCCCGCGCGATCACGAGATCGTACACCCCCCAGCTCACGTCTCGGGCGGCCATTTGCGCTTGCTGCAGCGTCAAGTGAGGCGACAGGACCGTTGTCGGTGGGTTCTCGGGGCCCGACGAGCAGGAGGGGACGAAGATGAGCGCAAGCAGAAGGCAGATCCATGATGGTCTCATGATGTGTGCTCCTTAATCCTCCCTTATGTCGCCTTCGGCGAGATATGCCGTATAAGTGTCATCTGTCCAGCCCATGCCGAACGTGTCGTACTGCCAGCCTGATGGATCAGGGTTCCTCAGACAGATAGTCAAGCCGCTGAACGGCCAGTACGGGTCCCATTCGAGCTGGCTGGTGACGGGCGTATGCTGCACCTCGTCGAACTCGAATGTTTCTTCGAGAACTTGAACGTGGTACGCAGAGGCTCTGATATCCCATCCAGCAGTACCCTCCCCTACGTAATGACGACTGAGAGCAATCAGACCGTCGTAGCCGTCTTGCTCACCCTGGTAAGCGGCAAGGTCCGGGCAGCGACTGTGGTCCACCTCGCATACGGGATAGTCGTAATCAGGCCCGATAAACGGCGTGGCGACCATTATTACGCGAAGCTGAGGGCAAACCCCTCCCTGATGGGCGCATCCACACTCCCAGGCTATTACCGCTTCGTTCAGCCCGGACGAATTCGGCAGAACCTCGATTTTGGGAAGAATCTGATGCCCGTTGTCGATCTCGGGGGAGATTCTGATATTGTAGGGGGGATGGGCATAATTCG
>Ga0315296_10002045_pt1 | contig 17330 bp, 15 predicted proteins | sample YL17G14_18_MG_FD_203921 | JGI IMG/M metagenome (GOLD analysis project Ga0315296, IMG submission 203921) | Sediment microbial communities from Yellowstone Lake, YNP, Wyoming, USA - YL17G14_18 | ecosystem: Environmental > Aquatic > Freshwater > Lake > Sediment | place: USA: Wyoming | collected... | reverse complement strand
TCAGCTCCATTTATCTCAACTATGTAGAACTCTTCTATGTTGCCAGGCGTCTGCATCCAGTAGTTATGGTTTCTCACATAGTGGAAGGCTTTTTTCACTGGATCATAACCCATAGATATCCACGGCCCAGTTCCAATGGGCCCATGGGCAACATAATTTGACCCATCAAGCTTCTTGACTGTGTAGGTGCCTTGCCAAGTGTTGGCAGGGTTCAGGCCCCCGCGTCCAATGTCTGCAGGACCCAAGTCCTTGTAGGCGTGCCAAGGCAGTATGGCGATCGTAGACAGCAGAAACTCTCTTTGAAGAGGACCATACTTAGTCAGATGCAAAGTGACCTGATACGGACCCGTGATCGCAACTCCATTCGGCCCACCTAACAATTCCCCGACTCGAGATTGCCACAACGATGCATAATCCGCGTTCATTATCAAGTCGAAAGTGTATTTCACGTCCGTTGCGTTGAATGGCCAATCGTCGTGCCACTTCACACCTTGTCTCAGGTTGATGACCCAAGTCAAACCGTCGGGTGAAATGTTGACATCCGTCGCCAGAGCGGGTCTGAGCGTCTTGTTGAACCAGCCTTGGTATTCAAACAGTCGGTTGTGCACCGGGCCGAAGACATCAGACTGATCGTATCCTATGGAATACTGCGGCAGCAGAGGAGGCGTGGGACAGCAGACAGCGAACGCGGCTGTAGTCTTGCCAGGGTTTGTCCATTCCTCGGGGTGTGGGTAGAACAGAAAGTTCCACGTTGATCCATCTCGGGTCTCGAAACCCTGTAACTTGGGATTGATGGCGATCAAATCTGTGGGATAGTAAACTACCGGCATTGGCATGTTCTGCATGTACCACTTTTCGAACTCGTTCATCCAGTACATATGGTCTTGGACGGAGGTGGCCTGGTCATAGTTGAGGATGATCTTGTCTAGCTCTTTGGAGTTGACAAGACCATAGTTTACTCCGGTCGGGGGGAACTGCGAGCTGTGGAAGAGTGAGAACGGATCAGGGGTCAGAGTGTCATAATAGTATCTCTCCGTGTGTGCGTCATAACCACCATCTGCGTATGTGCGTCCTAACGGTGTCCCTATACGTCGCGGGTCGATGATTGACCAAGGCACGTACACATACTCTATGTCGATTCCAAGTTTCTGCCACGTGAGCGCTACCTGGGTTGACCAGATCATCCTCGTTTGGTCGTTGTTAGGTATCATCATCGTCATCTTGAAGAATGGAGCCGTTTGCGCGTACGTCGGAACCGAGAACGGAATGACGGCAAAGAGGGTCAATAGGCATAGCATAGACACTAGGTTACGGTTTCGCATAATTTTCTGATCACGGAACTGCTTTACTCTACATTTGACAATTTAATGTAGTAGTAAATACAATAGCGACGGTATTTATCGAACGCATAAGCACCAATGCGGACTGAGTACGCTCGGCATTCGCCGAGTTTATAGTACCCCCGGAAGCTTTCAGGATCCGTCTGGACCAAAGCGTAAACGGAGTTTGGTATTGATGAATCGTATACTACGCCATACTATCAGAAGAATTCTTTTCATGATACCGCTATTCATGGTGATCACGATGCTTACGTTCTACATGATAGATGCAATAGGCGACCCTGTGACGATGATGCTGGCGGAAGTCCCAGGTGTTTCCCAATCTCAGATCGAAATGGTGAAGAAGTTTTTCGGTCAGGATCTACCTGTATCCGTGCGCTATTTCAAATGGTTATTCAATGTCCTTCATCTCGACTTTGGATATTCTATCTATAAGGGCTTGCCAGTCGGGAGCCTGTTGGTTGCGTACGGGATACAAACGATGAAACTACAAGTCGCAGGCTTGGCAGTTTCGGTACTCATTGGCGTTTACCTAGGCGTAAAGTCTGCGGTTAATCAGTACAATAAGAAAGACATTGCTATCGTGAGTTCATCTTTGCTGGGTCGATCTCTCCCTGCCTTTTGGCTTGGATTGATACTTATTCTTGTATTCTCGTATTGGTTGGGCATCTTCCCGTCTCATGGCGCCGTATCTTATGCCGACTACATTTTCGGGAATAGAGTTCTGGACGAGCTATGGCACATGACTCTTCCCACGCTCATGATAGCATTCTTTGATCTTGCCACCTACACACTTCTCCTTAGATCCAGCATGGTGGATGTTCTGAGAGAAGACTTCATACTAGCCGCGCGCGCGAGCGGGCTGAGCAGAAGAACCGTCATTTGGAAACATGCAATGAGGAACGCCATATCTCCTCTTGTCTCCTATGTCGGCTATACGTTTGGAATAATGATAGCCAGTGCGCCCGTCACTGAAACGGTGTTTAGTTGGCCGGGATTAGGCGTCCTATTCGTTGATGCAATCACGAATCTCGATTATCCCATAGTGATGGGCGTTGTCTTCATTCTTGTTATAACAGTATTTGCTTCCAATCTGATAACTGACATAATTCACGCAATCGTCGACCCAAGGATTGAAGTTGAGTGAGCGGCATGAAGCGAAGGCTACCACTTAGAATCTTTAAGGAGAACAGCTTTTCAGATCTTGCTTGGCAGAGATTCAAAGGTAAGAAGATTGGGCTTTTCAGTCTATCTCTCTTGCTGCTAATAGTCGTAATGGCAGTATTTGCTCCGACGCTTGCTTTGTACGATCCAAACGATCAGTCTGCTCTCTTTTCCGGGACGGGAGTCTACGCTGCACCGAGTTTTGATTATCCTTTTGGTACAGATAGATTTGGCTTTGACGTTTACAGTCGAATCGTTTACGGTTCAAGAACTGCGCTGATGGTGGGCGCTATTACAGCTGTTCTTGCAACACTGATAGGAATTCTCGTAGGAGCTTTAGCAGGATACTTGGGTGGGCAAAGAGATGAAGCTCTGATGAGGTTCACAGAGGCGTTCATGCTCATACCCTCCTTTATCGTGATAATATTCCTTGTCAGAATCTTCACTATTCTATCGCCAACTAGCTTCCTGAGGAATATTCCCCTTGTCACGCTGTGGATCATCATCTTCACGTTGACAATATTTGATTGGCCACCGATAGCGCGGATCTGCAGAGCCCAATTTCTAAGAATCAAAGAACAAGAATTCGTTCAGGCGGCGCGATGTCTGGGCTCGTCCAGATATCGAATACTCTTTACGGAGATACTTCCGAGCGCGCTGCCTCCCATCGTTGTGCTTGCGGCGCTTGAGGCTGGCTCAGCAATCTTGTCGGAAGCGATGATTAGCTTTCTTGGTTTCGGAGATCCAAAGGTTATTTCCTGGGGGCAAATGCTTCGATTCGCAGCGCCCGACATGAGGTGGGCTCCGTGGGCGTCTATTGTCCCCGGATTCTTCATCTTCGTAACGATTCTGGGATTCAATCTGCTCGCTGACGCGTTAAGTGATGCCCTTAACCCGCGCCTGAAAGAATGATAGAAGATGGCAGCCTTAAGCAAACCTTCGTTGAGCGTCGAGAATCTTGTGACTTACTTTTGCACGTCAGCGGGCAGTGTGAAAGCCGTCGACAACGTTTCTTTCGATGTCCGCGAAGGCGAAGTGCTGGGAGTTGTGGGAGAGTCGGGGTCTGGCAAGTCGGTGACTCTCCTGTCGATACTGGGCATTGTCCCTAGGCCAGGGAGGATAGTTAGTGGCGAGATTCTTTTCAAAGGCCATGATCTCGTGACTAAGCCCGAGGAAGAGATGCAGAAGATACGTGGAAAAGACATCGCCATGATCTTCCAGAATCCAGCCTTCTCTCTGGATCCCATTTACACTGTAGGGAATCAATTAACTGAGATTCTGCGTTGGCACACGCATCTAGACAAGATAGAAGCCAAACAACGAGTGATGGCCTTATTCGAAGCGGTCAGGTTATCTGATCCTGAGCAACGGTTCAATCAGTATCCGCATGAACTCAGTGGCGGAATGAAACAAAGAATCGTTATAGCAAGAGCGCTGCTATGCAATCCCAGCCTCTTGTTAGCTGATGAGCCAACAACCGCCGTGGACGTTACGACACAAGCACAGCTCCTGAACCTCATGAAGGATCTCAAGAAAGAATTCCACATGACCGTTGTGTTCGTCACGCATGACATGGGCGTAATTGCGGAAATGGCCAACCGGGTGGTTGTCCTCTATTGCGGAAAGGTGTGCGAAATCGCCAGCAAACACACCATCTTTACGAGACCGAGACATCCGTACACAGAAGCATTAATCTCTTCAGTTCCCCGTTTCGAGACACAGCGCAGCCAAGACCGAACGCTGAGAGTTATACCGGGCACCCTCCCGAACCCAATAGCCCCACCAACAGGCTGCAGGTTCCATCCGAGGTGCATGTACGCACAGTCGCTATGCAAAGAGAAAGAGCCGGAGATAGTTGAACTGGAGGAAGGTCATCTAGTTTCATGCCTTAGAACCCGGGAAATTGACTGGGGGTCTACATATGGCCAGCAATGATTTGATCCTAGAAACAAAGAACCTGGTCAAGTACTACCCCGTGACAGAAAGAATGATTCTGCGAAGCAAGCAAGTTGGAATCATCAAAGCGGTGGACGAGGTTAGTCTAGAGATCCATAAAGGCGAAACACTCGGCCTTGTGGGAGAGAGCGGATGCGGAAAGACAACCTTCGGAAAGACAGTTCTACATCTGATTAAGCCCACATCCGGCCAGGTCTACTTCGGAAACAAGAACGTCACGGAAATTTTCGATTCGCGCGCGAAGGAGGAGATACTCGCATTACGCCGCAGAATGCAACTCATCTTTCAAGATCCCTATATGTCGCTTAACCCCAGGCGCACGGTAGCCGACATAATAACTGAACCCTTTAGGATACACAAGCACTTACCAGTAGACAAGTGGAAGTCGAAACTCCTAGAGCTACTCAGACTAGTTGGTTTGGAAGACTACCATGCCTACAGGTACCCACATGAGTTCAGCGGTGGCCAACGACAGAGAATCGGAATCGCTCGGGCGTTGGCTGTAGACCCTAGCTTCATCATATGCGACGAACCGGTTTCTTCGTTGGATGTCTCGGTCCGTGCACAGATACTAAACCTACTCGCTGAATTGAAGAAGACCCTGGGCCTGACTTATCTATACATCTCTCATGACCTAAACACTGTTTGGCATATCTGTGACAGGGTGGCGGTCATGTACCTCGGTAAGATAGTTGAGGTTGCAAGCGTAATTGATCTCTTCAGCTCTCCGCTGCACCCTTACACCAAGCAACTAATAGCGGCGATTCCTATTGCCGATGTGAACCGACAACCAAAGGAGTTTGGTTTGACTGGTGAAGTGCCGAGCGCCCTGAATCCTCCATCTGGCTGTCGTTTTCATACAAGATGCCCCATACGACAGCCTCATTGTGAAAAGATAGAACCTGAACTACGCCGCGTTGGGAACAGGCTTGTAGCTTGCCACGAAGTCTAGCTTCGAAACTAGGGTCTGTAGTTTTCATCTTGAACTGGCTTAGTGTTCTTGCGTATGTATTCCTCGTTCAACTCTATCCCGAGTCCTGGTTTCTTCGGAATCTCGACGTAGCCATCCTTGTCGATCTTTATCGGCTCGGTTAACATGGCGTCTCTAGCACGGTAGTCAAAGGCCGGTGGATGATAGCAGTATTCGACCCATGGGATGTTTGTTGAGCCTATTACCTGCAGCGTGGCAGCTAACCCTATACCTGGTCCCCAGAAGTGCGGCACACAGAGCTTCCCGTAGGCCTCGGCGAGAAAAGCAATCCGCCTAACTTCCAGGATACCTCCAGCGTGCATCACATCCGGCTGCACAATGTCCAAGGCATTGCTCTCCATTACAGTCTTGTAGGTGTGATAACCGAACATTGCGCCGCCTCCGGCAATTGGAATATCCACGTTAGCACAGAGTCTTGCGCTTAGCTCCACGTTGTTGAAATGCGGTAATGGCTCTTCAAGCCACAGGACTTCATACTTTTCGAGGCCTCGAGCGTAAGCAAGGGCGCGCTGATAGTCGTAGAGGGGTCTAGGCGTCCAAGCCTGCATTGCGTCGACCATCAGATCCAAATCGTAGCCGACATCTTCCCTGATTTTCTTCACTACATCAATTACGTCTTGGGGGTCTGGCCACATCCATCCGATGTGGAGCTTCACAGCTCTGAATCCCTCTTCAAATAGCTCACATGCGAACTGCGACCACTTATCGGGGTTCCATAGTGGATATTCCTCAAGCACTGAAGCGTACGCCTTGACCTTGTCCTGATATGCTCCCAGAAGCTTGTAGACCGGTAACTTTGCTTTTTTCCCAATGAGATCCCACAAAGCCATCTCAACGCAACATGGGCGAGGGCTGACCATCGTTCCAAAGGGTTGCTGACGGAAGTATCGCACAAATCTTTCCACATAATAGGGTTCTATCACTTCGCCTAGCAGTATTGGTTTAACCTGTTCTTCCAGATAGTTAGACCACCAGCGGTGTGTAACATCCTGAGCGCCGATGCCCGTTATTCCTTCATCTGTTAACAATCTTACGAGAGTGAACCTTTCTGTTTTCTGGACTGTTTCGGGATTTTCCACGGTGCGCAGTCCGGGTTCATTCAGCGGCATCTCAACACAGTACGCTTTCAAATCAGTTATCTTCACATAATATCGCCCATGGGAACAGCTATGATAAACGTACGATTGTTTATATCAATTCCAAGATTCCCTATAGAACTGTTCTTTGAACGTTGTAAGAGCTTGTAATGGCGCTCTATTTAGTAAATAGCAGGTAACATATAGTATGTCAAACTCCAGTCCCAATCTATTTCAACTCCAATCTCTGCCGTTGAGTCCCCCCACTAAACGTTCCACATCATGGCTGCCCGCATCCCACTCTGCTTATCAGGATTGCGAAATGCCCTTTTGCTGAATATTCCCATCCAGGGTCAAAAGGCTTCTCGCGCCTGTTTTAAAGCGGCTAAACCCAAATTTGGCGATTGTGCTGCTGTCTAATTCCAAGTTTGGTGGGTAAACAGTATCCCGTTGCCGTCGCTAGGGTTGCGGCCAGATATGCCTCGGCTATGCCGCATGACATCCGTGACCGAAGAACCAACACTGATCGTTTCTGCCAAGGTATAGAAACCGGGGCGCGTCCTAGACCGAGCAAGCGGTAACTTCTGTGTCTAGTAGTCTGGTCTTTCTAGCGGGTAGAGATTCGGCATACATCTGAAATGAGGATTCCTGTGTCACTGGTGATCTTCCAAGGATCATGAGCTGGTTTCGAGTGCTTCCGAAACTTCAGCTTTTCCACGGTCGGTGAGACATCAAACCTGCTTTCGAGTGAGTCGCTTGTCGTCTGTTCTATCTCGGCTTCCACGTGCTTTATGGAGAAATCTCTGAGACCGCCTTCCCACGTCTCATACGGCTTCAACACTTCAGCGATTGCATCTCTGGCTAGCCCTTCCAAATGCTCTCGAATCTCCCTTAGTTTGATTTCCACTCTCTTTGATATGGGCGGGTTATCTTTGCTAATGCTGATGGATCTTCTGAGGTCTCTTAGAGGCCTGATCATTTCCATTCTCTCCAGTAGATAATCCCAGAGTTGCTTGGGAGGTTGCGAAGCCAAACGATAACGGAGGTTCGAATTCATCCGGGGCCGACGCATAACGAGTGCTAGAGACGGGGAGGATTCCGTAAGCAAGGGTAGCTAGGAAACTCACTGAACCCATTATGTCGTGGGTTCGTATCCCACCGGCCCCACCATATCAGGGGATTAATAGCCAGTTTTTTACTGTGTTCCACTCATTTTGAATCGGAAAACGCCAAATAACGGCCGTGGAGTGATCCATCTGAATCCGTAGAGAAGATTGGCGGCGGGAGATTTGGATGTTTCTTTCGCGGACGAGCGAGCGATCTCGTAACAGTGGGATGGAGTTGGAGCGGTCACTGTCTTTTTCGGGCTAATTCTTCTCTGAGGAGGTTGCGATATACGTCGAGTTTGTTGAGTGCTTCGGCTCGGGGCATGCGGTCTGGTTCGTGTTCAAGTAGGGTGCAGAGTCTGCTGTCGGCTGGCAAGGAGTCCCGGCACTTCCTCGCCCACGCCTTCAATCCGGCGAGGCTGACCATCTCTTCATCCTCGTTCGACAGCTTCCAGGCACCTCAGCTATTTTTCGTCGAATCGTTTGACCCGGAGATCCTCTTCCTTGCTCAGGCTCTTACCGAGGGCATCGCCGAGTTTGCGGTTGATTGGCTCACGCGTTCGCTCGTCCGGAACGGCTCCGAGATCGCCAAGCCCCAAAATTTCCGGCTCTGTGTAGCCAGCAACCTTCAGGCATTCCAAGTTGAATGAGGCTAGGATTTCTTTACTGCTCAACTGTTTGGCCTCTTCGGGCAAAGCCATTCAGCAAGCTCTGTAACGAGCGGTGCCGACTTATCGGCTTTCAGGTTAGGTTCTTTTGAAAAGGCGGCTTTTGTCTCACCGAAGCCTACAGTAAGGCAGCAGACAAATATCTTGTCACCCCAACGTAGGTCCAGTGGGATTTCACCCCACTATTTGGTGGGGTTAATCCGCTTCTCCTCGTTATTGAGGGTTCCAAAGCCTCCTCCAACCCATCTGGATCGGTGGATCATAATCATGTGATGCGTCGAACAATCCTCATGCTGTATCCTTCGCGTGATGTACCGCTCGCCCACATAATCCCGATAGGTATGCCAGAGTCCGTGACCAACAAGAAAAATCGTTGATGAACTCCATCATCCAAGTTTGATACATCCCAAATAGTTGAAACTGGGCCGAGGATCTCTTCCTTGGCGGTCGTCATCATTGAGATTATGTCGGAATACGTATATGGTCGACGTGTGGGTTTCGTTTAAGGTTCTGAAGCTTGGCAAAAACCCGTTTTGCTGGCATAAACCCTGCTGTGATAACGCCCTTCTCTGACAAAGGTGAGCTAGACCTCATCGGTTTGAAGGCGAACATAAAATTCTACATGGATTCAGGGGTACACGGTCTAGTGATCAATGGGAGTACAGGCGAAGCTGCCGCTCTCACTAGGGAAGAACGTGTCACGATTATCAAGGCTGCCGCAGAAATCGCAAAGGGTCGGTTGAAAATAATCGCCGGAACAGGTGCATCGACTACCGGTCACGCAGTCACATTCTCACGAGACGCAGAGGAAGCAGGAGCCGATGCTGTGCTGGTCATAACGCCCTTCAGCGTAATCCCGAACAAAGAAGGACTCTACCAGTACTACAAGCAGATATCTCAAGCGATAAAGATACCGTTGATTGCCTACAATCTACCTCAACACACTGGTGTGTCTCTCGGAGCTGAGACACTAGTCAGACTCGTTGACGAAGGTCTTGTTGCCGGAATCAAAGATAGCAGCGGGAACATGAGCGTCATGGCCCAGATTGTCAAAGAAGTGGGCGACAAGATCTCCGTGCTAACTGGAGCAGATGACCTTCTGCTTCAATCCTTTGTCACGGGGTGTTCTGGCGCCATAATCGCTTTAGCCAATATAGCGCCGAAGCAGACGGTGCAGCTGTACGAATCGGTTCAACGAGGCAACATAAGCGAGGCCAAGGACATGTACTTTAAGCTCTTGCCGGTGGCTCAATCGATAATCTCACCAGAAAACTTCCCAGCACAAGTCAAGGAGTTAGTGAAACTCATGGGAAGACCCGCCGGTCCATGCCGATCACCAATCTTGCCCGTGAGCACGGAGGAACGAAAGAACCTAGCACGTGCCCTCGAACACGCTGAACTGGTTGAAAAGATCAAAGCTTAACAGCCTGTGTCCCTCTACCTTCTTAGGCCCCTTTCAAAATCAAAATCAGGATTTTGCGAAATCCGAAACCGGAAAAAATCTGACTATGCGGGTTCACGCATCTTCCCTAACCTTGGCTCCGAACTTTCGCTCGTGCGACCATTCTTTCGAATTCAATCTGACATTTCCCCTTCAGTTCCTTGAAACCTCGTCTAACGAATCTGACAGCTTCTTCCACATTCCCGTACTCTGAGGAGAAAATACGACAGCTTCTCCCGTTGTTTGCTGCCTACCTTTCAGATGTCACAGGCCGGAGAATTGATTCATTGCGTGTCTTTGATACGCTCGCATCAGGTGCGTAGAATACGTGACTAGTGTGAAGGCAACTTATGGCTTGACCTCTTTGTGGGACAAGATGGCCCCGGCTAAGTTGATTTATCTCTTTTAGGGTCGAGAATGCTTTGCGCGCCACCAGCGATAGACTGTTCTCTCATCGATTCGTAACGCTGTTGCGATCTCTCTGGTTCTCCAACGCTCAAGCTTTCTATTGATGATCCATCTTTTCCGTAGTTCATCGTAGTTCATTATCCACCGTTGCCTCGCCGCCTTCGATTCAACTCTAGACATTCTTATCACTGACACATCAGGGTGGATAGCTCAAGGCATAAGCACGCGGGTCTGTTATCCCAGGACATCTGGCACACTCATAAGTTGAGAGGTTAGAGTGTGTCAGCATGAAGAAGCCAGGACACATGACCGTCTACAGGATCCTATGTTCCTCAGACCTAAATAGACCCCTCCAACAGCACCTCCTGCGGCCTTCAGGAGGTTTCGTCTGTCCTTTCTTGCCTCACCTATCTTCACAAATACCTGTATCCGGCCTACGTAACTCTCTAAATGACGAGACGAATATCGACAACTAAACGTTAGATTCCAGCCTACCCAGCAGAGTCTGACCTTATGAAAGACGTTTCCGATGAGGTTCAGGAAATCTCTTGGTGATCACGCTTTCTATTACTTTGCGCGGCAGCTTTTCTCCGTGACTTTCAACCTAAGTACGCTAACGACTATTCGTATCTACCGATGTGAAAGCCGTGACCGATTGGGTCGCCTTCCTCGATGACCCATCGGTTTATTCCTGTTATGAAAGGTCTTGCTGATAGTCCAGGAATAATTCCATCGAATTTTCCGACTTTGACCTTTCTGACGGCTTTGCCCTTCATCACGAGTTCGGGATTTACAGGGCTTTCCACAATTATCTCTTGACCCAGTCCGAGTTCTCCTTTCGCAACCTTCGCTGCCAGCTTTGCGCTTACCGATGTGCCCGCGGGTGATACACATAAGCTTCCAACACCGAAGACGTTGCAGTGCTTGTAATTGTTCTTTGGCAATGTGGGTTTCGATGAGAATTCCATGATCGTGATCTTGTTAAGGTCTGGGTTGAGGGGGTGAACGACCTTAACCCGTTTGTTCGCGGCATCTACGACAGCCATTCCGGCTTTAATCAACCGGTCCGCATTCTTTGGGTCGACGACTAGGCCCGCTTCTTCAGAGTCCACAATGGCATACCATAGTCCGCCATAGGAGATATCAGCGTGCAACTTGCCGAATTCCTCTACGTCAAGAACTGTAGACTCTTGATAAAACGAGGGGACGGCCTCATAGGAGATATACCCAACGACGCCATCCTTTATTTCTGCGCTGCACCGAAGCAATCCACCAGCGGTGTCCAGCTTGATTTCGGTGACAGGTTCTTGCTTCTCCACTATCCCGAATTCGAGCAGAACCTTGCAAGAACTGAAGGTGCTATCGCCGCAAGCCTCCCAGAAGCCGCCCGCATGATAGTAGACTATTCCAGCATCGGCTTCCGGGTTGCATGGCTCAGTCAAGATTGCGCCAAGAATCTCTTTGAATCCCCTAGGGTGCAGCGCAACGGCCTTCCTTAAATGGTCAAAGTGTTCTTGACAGTACTTCGTTTTTTCCCACATGGTTTTTCCACGTATTCGTGGAAACCCACTCATAATAAACCTGGTCGTCTCTGCGCAATTGTGCGAATCAACGGCAGTTATGACTCTTCTAGTCTTCAAACAAACCACCGTTTGTTCTTATTGCGGGAATCTCTGATTATAAGTCTTTCTTAGAGTTTTCTGCTTTTCTCGTATCCGGAAATAATTTCGTATATGAAGTTAAGCTTCTGAGGATGAAACTCAACAATAGGAAGATTCAGTGGCTCATACAGGAGAAGTTGAGGGGGAGAGCTTACGACCCCTCGACGATTAGTCAGCAGAGATATGTCGACGAGATGGCCAAAAAGACCGGGCTGACGATTCAACCTGTGAAGACTTCGCACGCAGCCGTTGAGGGTTCTGACGTCATCGTGACAGCGGGCCCGATTCTCAAGAATCCCAGTCCGGTGATCGTCAAAGATTGGCTTAGAAGTGGAATATTCGCGTGCCCGTTGGATTTCGATTCCTATTGGAAACCCGAAGCGATGCACTCAATGGGAAAGTTCTGCACTGATGACACAGAGCAGCTGCTCTACTACCGATCGCTTGGCTATTTCAAGGACATACCATCTGTCTACGCAGACTTAGATCAGATAGTGCTGGGACGAAAACCTGGCAGAGAAAACGATCAGGAGAACATAATGTCAATGAATCTCGGCTTGGCTATTGAGGACGTGTCCGTAGCAGTTCGCGTGTTCGAGAGAGCGAAGAAGAAAGGTATAGGACACTGGCTGGCCATCTGAACTCTCGAAAGGATCAAGGATTTTGTGATGGGCCTAGCCCACATTGGAATCTTGAAGAGGATCTTCAAGGATAGGTGAAGGTATGATTCTTGTTACGGGAGCGGCTGGCACAACCGGTCGCGCGATAATTTCTGCGTTAGGCAGCATTCTTCATTGAAAGGATGATGGACCTGCTCGCAGACGAACTTGGCATGGATCCTGTGGAAGTCAGATTCAAGAACGTCAGCGCCGAACCATTCGTTTCGCCGCTCGGCCTGAGAACTGAACCATTCAAGCCGTTTCTTGAATCCGCCGCGCGCGAACTAGATTGTCAAAACAGAGCACGAAAAGGACCCGTGGGCTTCTCATGTTTCGTACTGATCCCTACGATACAACCTGGAGAATCGCCAAGAGTGGCGATTGCAAAAGGGAAGGTCAAGGTTTGGATGGGTGGCTGCGCGCATGGTCAAGGTCATGATATCCTAGCCAAGGTACTGGTAAGTGAGGAGTTGGGTGTCCCAGAAGCTTGCATTGAAGTTGAGAAGGGTGACACCGACCAACTGAGCAAAGGTGTCGGAACTTGGGGCAGCAGAACCGCCATAGTTGGAGGGGCAGCTCTTGTTCAGGCGTGCCGAAAAATCAAGGATGAGGCCAAAAAGGCACTTGGGGACTACGGCCCTGATGCCTTGCTCGATCATGAGTTTGATGCCGAAGTCTTCTTCTCCCGGCGTGAACCGCTGAACTCATTCAGAGCGAACTTGGTATCTGCTTCCGCAGGCGAATTCGGTGAAATACGAATTGATGAGTGTATGGCTTATTATGACGCTGGGCGAATTCTTAACCCGGCAATGGTCGAGAGTCAGATAATGGGCGGCTCCGCACAAGCGATCGGGCAGGTGCTGTATGAAGAAGCCAAGTATGATGAAGAGGGCCAGCTACTCGCAGTCACGATCGCAGAAGCAGGAATGCCAAGGGCCCAACACATGCCCAAGTTCACAATCAAACTGGCAACCAACTCTTCGTCCCCCAACCAACCAAGAGGAGTCGGAGAAAGCCCAACAATGGGTGTCCCACCCGCCGCCATCAGGGCTATTGAGAAATTGACCGGTGGGAAACTCACGAAAACACCAATTCGACCAGAGGACATTTCATCTAAGAAACTTTCGAAATGATCCAGCCCCGACTATGCCTTATTGTGAGTCGGCTTTTCTCTACCGAACAATATCACTGAAATCAGGACGAGAGTGTAGGTCGCTGCGATGAGCCATGAATCCGCATACCCAAACCACACAACAAGTGTTGAGAATGCTACTGGAGACCAGAACCCTGCAACCATCTGAATGTTGTTCACCCAGCTCACCGCAAGCGTCTGGTATTCATTAGAGACTGCACGGGCTTCCCGTGCTGCTAGATAAGTCACAGTGAAAGCTCCCGCGCAAAATCCCGAAATTATCGTGGACGCGACCGCTGAGTAAACGTTTCCTAAGGATACTATTGCTATCGCAATCGCGAGCAGCACCCCCAACGAGAACAGCAGTGCTCGAGGCTTTCTGGTCTTATCGTACAGTTCTCCGAACAATGGAGATGCAAAGATCGCGCAGAAGGGTGCGAGGCTTCCGATTCCTCCAGCAAGGGCTGGGGCCAGACTCAAAGTTCCTTCCAGGTAGTAGACCATGAAAGTGGTTATCAGAGTTGTACCCGCGTTGAAACCTAACAGCTCAAGGGAAAGCAGTAGTAGCCACCTGTTCGAGAGGATCTTCTTCAGGTCAGATACTCTGACCGTGAAGCCATTCCACTCCTCCTTCGGCACGTAGATGAACAACAGCACGGCACCCAGAATCCCCAGGCCCCCTCCCACTGCAAGGCTCATACGCCAACCTGCTGCTTCAGCCAAAACTGACCAAGCAAAGAGACCTAGGCTTCCCCCAACGTAGAAGGCACCGTTGAAAATCCCTACGCCAACGCCTTGTGACTCACGTCGGAAATAGTTCGACACCAATGTGACGCCTGGGCCAAAGAATAGGGCCATGCCGACGCCGACAAAGAATCGCAATATTATGAACTGGTAGAAGTTCGAAGTTATTGCGGTCAGTAACACAGCTGCTGACGACAGCAGCATGCCATACGCTGCAGTGGCCCTCGGACCGACCTTGGCTGCGAGTATCCCTCCGGGAACTTGGAAAATTCCCACACCAATATAGAAGCTAGCCGTTGCAAGGCCAAGGCCTGAAACGTTCTGGCCGAAATCATAAGCGATGAATGTGAAAACAGCGGCCACGTTATACCAGTTGACCGCGTAAACGGTTCTCGAGAGGACGAGCGAAGTAACTGCGGCCTTGTTGAGTATCTTAGTCATATCGATCGAGTAGTCCAGGAATAGTGCTGTCTCGCAGTGAAATTGGATGTTTAAAGAATTCTACTGACAAGAACCACGATAGGTCTTGTCTCGGAGTGTAATGTATTCGAAAACCGAAATTTCATAACGCATTCTTTTCAAGAAGGAATGATCTCTTCAGTTAGCACTATTTTTGAATATTTCCAACCGAACCTTGTAGACTTCATGACAAAATTGCAGAAGGAAATGGACAATGTGATTAACGATCTGAGCTAGACTCGCATCACTTCCGAATGCCAACGACTGAGTTAGTGACAACATAGCGATGATCGTCTGCCACTGCCTTTTCGTGTGTGGGTCTAGTGGTGCGCACACACTTAGGTTACGTGCTCAGGCGATCCGAGCTGTGACCTTACTCTACTTCCATTACGACTGTTGTTAAGGTTGACCTTATCTTGTCAAGTCTACGAACTTTCCAAGTAATGACTTCTTTCAAACGATCCATGGAGTCCGATTCAACTTTCGCGACGATGTCGTATACACCGTACACGGAATATGCTTCTTTGACCTCAGGGACCTCACGGAGGAGTCTTAGGACTTCGGCTTCCGAACCTGTATCGACGTTAAGAAAGACGAATGCCTGTGGCATAAACTCATACTCGTTCTACATTACAGCTGATGAGGATTATGAGAGCGCGTCTTGGTTTCCAATTTCAGTTTCATAGCAAGCAAATCGGTCAGAGCTTTGCGTATTGCTGCGGTACTATTGGCAAGCTCGCCGCGCTGGGAACAAGGATTGCACCGGGTTCGAAGAGTCACGTGAGCACTTCCACACGTTGTGCTAAGTTTTCGCTTCAGCTCTCCTTGCTAGGATTTGTTTGATTTCAATTGGAATCCGAGGCTCGTAGCTGATCTGAAGCACCCATCGCAGCAAGTCGCGTTCGGAAACGAGACCGACGAGTTCCTCTTTCTCGATGACGGGGAGCCTGCGGATACCGTGCTTGAGCATGAGGTATACAGCTTTGTCAATAGGGGTACTCGGAGTTACAGTAACAAGCGGACCGGACATAACTCGCTTCACCTGGGTCATCAGAACCTTTGTGCTCTTCGCAACTTTCCGAGATATGTCACGCTCTGTGATGATTCCTACAGGTTTCTTACCCTCGACGACCACCACGCACCCGATATTATTCTTGACCATCTTCTTCAGCGCGTATCCCAGACGGTCGGTCGGTTTCACTGTTTCGATGGGGCTAACCATTACCGACTCTACGAAGTCAGCAAAACTGCCAAGTTCAACCTTTTCCGTCATGCTTAGTCCCGATTGCGCACCAAGCATCGTCACGTATTACTTCTAACATTTGCCGTGTATTACTTCCTCACTCTGTATGGAATCGGACATGTGACGTTTCGTGTGTGCACGCCAGCAGACCTTTCGTGTGTGTGGGTCTGGTGGTGCGGGCAACAGAACTTGAACCGTTGTTCCTGTGTGTTGGTAGTGGTGGGCCTGGCCGGATTTGAACCGGCGACCCCACGATCTCTACAGATCGCGTATCAGTCGTGTGCTCCCCTCAAGAGGCTATGCGAACGGAATAAGGCAAACGTTGGCCTGGATGAAAGCGCTTGCATAGACTCCTTGGTTTGATGTGACGAGGGCGGCATAAGCATATGTATGATCTACTGTCGCCGCTAGGTTGATTTTGTTACCTTGATCTCGATCGTTGACACGTTTCGTACTTGTCCTTCCTCGCCCAGCTGCTCGGTTCCGATGATGATGTCCTTTACGTGAAGCTTGCCTTCGAAGAATCGTCTTCTGCACACTTCAACGACGTCAACGGCTGCTGATATGGCTCGTCCTCTCGCTTTGATTGAAAGCTCATTGCTGCCACTGTTGATTTGCATCAGGATCGCTGTAACATACGCCATGATAGGCTTCTGTCCAATGAAAATGGTATTGGAGGGGGGTCGGCTCTGCCGGGTAGGCGGGGTTGCCTCAATTTTCTGTTGTTCTGTCATGTTCTGCTCACCACTTTCTATTTCTGTTACACATTGGATAGGACGAAGAATCCGAATCCGCTGCGTATGCCCACGCAAGGGGCTGCCCTCTACTTAAGTGTCCTTCGCTGGGTTCACATTTTCGTCCCCGAATCTTTGACCTTGTTGCGAGCGGGCTGCGAGTTCCTTGTCGAAAACGAGCCAGTGCATTATCTCTGTGTGTGGGTCCAATGGTGCGCGACGACGACGCACATGAGCGCTTGAATGGCAGACTCCCACCGAGGTTTGCGGAATCTAAGTCGAATGAGAGAATAAGCGGATTACTCTAATCCAAGACTCCACCAAACGCTACCACAATGATTAAGCCAGAATCAAGTAACTTTGCAGTGAAATGGTTTAGGATGGTTCGCCTTTCAGTAGTCTGTTGCACGAGACGCGTCCAGCCCAGGTTTGATTGGATTAAGGAGTCGCTGATCCAGCAAGAGTACGAGGATTTCGAGTATATTCTCGTTGATGGGCTTGCGGACCAGAGGGGGAAGGAGGTTCGAGAGTTCTTCAAGGATGTGCCA
>Ga0315296_10002044_pt1 | contig 17332 bp, 12 predicted proteins | sample YL17G14_18_MG_FD_203921 | JGI IMG/M metagenome (GOLD analysis project Ga0315296, IMG submission 203921) | Sediment microbial communities from Yellowstone Lake, YNP, Wyoming, USA - YL17G14_18 | ecosystem: Environmental > Aquatic > Freshwater > Lake > Sediment | place: USA: Wyoming | collected... | reverse complement strand
GCTGTGTCCGTCCAGTTTGGCAGGCGAGGCGCCTGCCGCTCCATGGCTCGGCGACCGGCATCTGGCTGCGGGCGAGACCAACACTCGGAGTTCACACCCTCGGTAACCACAGTGGGCTGCGAAAACATCGGAGGTGTGTGCATCTCCGGCCCGACGTCGCCCAGGGGAACGATTCCCGCCTCGTCCATGACAATCGTCACAACCTGGCGGCGACAGCGATCACCCACATCGGCATTCCCGATGGCGGCAGCCTTCAGACCGGCCCGACGCAGCGCTTGGCCCATCAGTCCGAGGCGCAGCGGGTACATCGCCTCGCCGTTCTCTCGCGTGACTAATGGCAGCCCGAGGTAGCCGACTCCGCCAGGCGGAAGCCGCTCCCCCGTCCGTGCGTGGAACAGGTCGCGCCCTGGCACATCGCCATAGCGCTCATCGTTGTTGAGGGCGAATTCGGCAAGCTCCGGGTTCAGCTCCGCCGCGGCCCGGCTGCCCGCCCCCAAGGTCAGGTAGGCGGCTGGCGCCGTGGGAAGGCCCTGCACCCGCGTATTCATGGAACCAACGGCACATTCCCGGAGCCACTTGCCCATGAAGGGAGCCCGACGGGAGGTGTATTCCTCCCATGTGGCGGTGTCGGCAATGATGATGATAACCTTACGGTCTTGCGCAGCCGGCCGCGGTTGCTGCGAGGCACCCGCCGGAGCGTGCGCGGTGATAGCCGCAACTAGCGCGAGGCTCATGAGGGTCATGCGCATCGGTCGCTCCCGCCCCCGGATGGGTGGGCCGTCGCCAGATAGACTTCCTGCGTCCGCTCGATCATGCGCACTAGCGAGAAGTCTCGCTCCACGCGCCGCCGGCCGGCCTCGCCCAGAATCTGCGCTTTCTGCCGGTCGGCAAGCAGGTGTGCGACCGCTTCAGCGAGCGCCTGCGCATCGCCGGGCGGTACCAGCACGCCCGTCTCACCGTCCGCGACCACCTCGCGCACCCCGCCAACCGCGGTCGCGACGACCGGCTTGCCCCAGGCCATTGCCTCCATCGCCGTGAGCGATGAGCCTTCGCTCAGCGACGCCACCACGGCCACGTCAAAGGCCTGGGTCAGCGCGGGCGCCTCCGCGCGATGCCCGGCCAGCGTCAGACGGTTGGCTACGCCAAGCTCCCGGGCCAGAGTCTCGACCTGCGGCCGCAGCGGCCCGTCGCCGATGAGCGCAAACCGCACTTCCGGGAATCTCCGGCCCACCAGCGCTGCCGCGCGCACGAACTCGAGCGGCCCCTTCTGTGGCGCAAGGCGGGCAACCATGCCCACCACCGGGGCGTTCTCAGGCAGGCCCAGCTCGCGCCGCGCCCAGGCCGGGTCCGGTTGGGCGAAGGCGCAGAGGTCAATTCCGTTCGAGATGGTGAAGAGTTTGGATTGCGCCGCAGCCCCGATACCCTCGAACTGCGCGTGCAGGCTGTCGGATACGGTGATTATGCGATCCGCGCGCCGCGCGATCAACCCCAACAGCCATCGCCCGCGCCATCCGGTTATGGGCTGGGAGCTTGTACTCGTGAGGAAATTGTGGAGTGTGCAAATCAGCCTGGCGCGCGGAGCGATGCGGCGAGCGAGGGCCGCCGCTCCCGCGGCGGAATAGCCGTGGGCGTGCACCAGGTGATAGTGCTCGCGGCGCACGAGCGCCGCCAGGCGAAGCGCGGCGGCCGCGGTGCGCCCAGGGGATGCTCCGAAGCGCAGGGGGTGCACAGCGCAACCACGGCTCCGCGCCACCTCCGCTGCCGGATCATCGGGCATCCCTGCAAGGGAGAGGTCGAAGCGGCTGTGATCGAGCCCGCGCACGAGGCCGGCGACGTGCTGCGCCATGCCGCCCACCGCCGGCCCCAGCGCCAGCACCACCCGCAGCATCTGGCACGCCGCCGGCGTCGCCGCGATGGCCCTCGACGCGATGCTCAAGACTTGCTCCCACGGCAGGCGCTCATCCATCGCGCCTCGCCGCCCTCGATGACTGCAAATTATAGGCGCTTTGCGTCTGAATTGACAAGGAACGGTTCGTGCTGCTTATCCTAATAGTGGAGCTCCACCAGAGCAGGCGTTAGCATTTCGCCGCAGAACAGAGCACATCGTTCAGCATGTCCAAGGGCATAAGGACGCTTCGTGTCTTCGTGGTTTCGTGCCGGGAGGCGCGGCATGGGTGTGCAGATACCGATTGATCGAACGCGCATTGAGGAGTTCTGCCGGAAGTGGCGGGTGAAGGAGCTCGCTATCTTCGGCTCGGCGTTGCGAGACGACTTCGGCCCGGAGAGTGATGTGGATGTGCTGGTGGAGCTTCAACCCGATCACGGCCTCAGCTTGTACGACTGGGTGGACATGATCGAGGAACTCAAGGCTATCTTTGGGCGCAAGGTTGACTTGGTCGCCAAGGGCGGCCTGAGGAACCCTTTCCGTCGCCGGGAGATCTTGCGAACAGCGGAGGTGGTCTATGCGTCCTGATGACCGCGACGCCGGCTACTTGCTAGACATGCTCCAGCACGCGCAGGGCGTGGTGCGGGCGATACGGGGCCGCCGGAGCCGCATGGGTCATGGAGTTGAGGCTGCGTGCCGCCGCTTCGCGCTTGGCACAAAGAGGGGAAGCCGCGGTTTGCCCCGAAACGTAGGATAAGTGCGGTGCAGTCGCGTCACTTTGCCGGGAGGAGGATGCAAAGACCATGCTATTGCCAAGCAAGGACCTCATCGCTAAGGCGGCGGAGGGAAACTACGCGGTCGGAGCCTTCAACGCAGTCAACATGGAGAGCGCGCAGGCGATTTTCGCCGCCGCTGAGCGCGAGCGCGCGCCATTTCTGATCCAAATCACCCAGACCACTATCAGCTACACCGAGCCCGAAGAGCTTTTCGCCATCATCCGGACCCTGGCCGGGCGGGCAACGGTGCCGGTCGCGGTGCACCTGGACCACGGGCGCTCGTTCGACTTAGTCATGAGGTTCCTGCGCCTGGGCATGACCTCGGTGATGATTGACGGCTCGCTGCAAGCTGACGGCAAGACCCCGCGCTCTTACGAGGAGAACATCGAGGTCACGCGCAAGGTGGTCGAGGCCGCGCACGCAATTGGCGTCACGGTCGAGGGCGAGATCGGCCGGCTGGGGGTCATCAAGGGCGAGCACGAGGATCATCTCACCGTGCCCGCGGAGGCGAAGAAGTTCGTTGACGACACGGGCGTTGACCTGCTGGCGGTGGGCATTGGCACCACCCATGGGCTGTACAAGGGCACGCCGTTCATTGACCACGACCGCCTGGCGGAGATCCACAAGGTGACCCCGGTTCCGCTGGTCATGCACGGCGGCACCGGCGTTCCTGACGAAGCAGTGCGCAAGGCCGTCGCCCGCGGCATCCGCAAGATCAACATAGACACCCAGATTCGGGTGGCGTTCTACGACAGCTTGGCCGAGCAGATACACGCGGCTGAGAAAGAGCACGCGGACGCGGAGGCAAAGGGCGATGTCCGCAAGTACGACATCCGCAAGCTCTTGGCGCCGGCGCGCGATGCGATGACCGAGGTCATCGCGGAGAAGATGCGGTTGTTCGGTTCGGCGGGCAAGGCGTAGACGCGGACTTAATCCACCACCCCAGCCGTGTCCCTCAGGCGGCCTGCTGCGGCTGTACGCGAGCGCCCCATGCTCGATTTTCGCGGCCCCGTATTCAGCATCGCCGACGATCCGCAGATATACCAGGCATTCCCCGATGTGGTGCGAACTGCATCGGGAAAGCTGCTGGTGGTTTACCGGGAAAGCGACGCGCACCTCGCCACGCGCACGCGCATCATGCTCACCGAAAGCCGCGATGGCGGTGACACGGGAGCGCGCCCAGCGAACATCGCTGCGACCAGCACGACTGGAACTGTCCCCGACTGGGTGTGTTCGTTTTCAGTGGGTGTGGGACGGAGCCGCGCGCTCGAACCGGGCGCGGCTTCCCGCCTGCGGCGGGCAAGCGCTGAAGTTGACTCGCCTCTGGCGAGCCGCGAATCGCGGGGTCAGGCGACCCCGCGCCCAGTGCACTCCTCGGTCGGCGTTGAGCACGGAGTTGAACTGCGATACCCACTCTCCGCGAAGACACCCCCCGACTGGCGCGGCTGCCCGATGGGCGGATCTTTGTGTGCTATTATCTGCGCGGCGACTCGCCAACCCCGCGCATACGCGGATGCTATCTCACCAAGCGCGACTTCGAGCGATAGGAGGAGTCGAATGGTAGCTGGGACGCTGGCCCTCATGTTGATCGCTTGTGCGTGCGGCGCCGCGAGCGGCGAGGGCAGCGTGTGGCTGGCAAAAGGTGGGCGCGCGGTGTGCTCGATAATCCTGCCCCCTCAGCCCAGCGATGCCGAGCGCGCCGCCGCCGAAGAGCTGCGCACCTATCTGCGAAAGATCAGCGGCGCGGAGATACCTATTGGCGGCGATGCGCCCGCGCACATCTTCCTCGGTCGCGCTGGCGTCTTTGCCGGGCTGCCCTTCGACATACCGAAGCTCGAGTTCGAGCACTTCCTCATGCGCACGCGCGGCGGAGACCTCTATCTGCTCGGCGCCGAGGACGCGGCGGTGCAGGACGCGGTTTACACGTTGCTGCGCGACCTCGGCTGCCGCTGGTTCATGCCGGGCGAGATTGGGGAGGTGGTTCCGCGCTGCGCCGACATCGTCGTCGGCAGCCGCGACCGCATCGAGGGTCCCGACTTCAGCATGCGCGACATCTGGTTCTGGTCGGCCTCGGCGGGCCTCGCAGAGTGGTGCCGCCGCAATCGCGCCGGCGGCGCGTGCGCCAGCATGGGGCATAACCTGGTCTCCGGCCCGCTGCCGCCCGAGAAGTACTTCAAGGAGCACCCGGAATACTACGCCCTCGTCCGCGGCGTTCGCACGCCGAGCCAGCCCTGCACCTCCAACCCGCAGGTGATAGATATTGTCGCGCAAGACGTCATCCGCTACTTCGACGACAACCCCGGTGCTATCAGCTATTCGCTGTCACCCGAGGATAACGCCGACTTCTGCGAGTGCCCCAACTGCACGGCGCTCGACAGCGGCCGGCGCGATCCGGGGTTCGACAATCTCCCGGTAGTGACGGATCGGCTCGTCCGTTTCTACAATGCAATCGCCGAGCGCTTGCAGCAGAAGCATCCCGGCAAGTGCGTCGCCTTCTACGCCTACTTCAACCACACGCTGCCGCCGACGACAGTGAGGCTCCATCCCAACATCCTGGTCGCGGTCACCGCGCAGCAGTTCTGCACGCTCCATTCGGTTGCCGACTGTCACTGCTCGTCGCGACGCAAAATGGCCGCCATTATCGAGGAATATGCGCGGCAGACGAAATTCGTCTATATCCGCGAATATGACCCGATGCCCAGCGCCGCTGAGCTGCCAGCGCCCTTGTTCGGCGCCCACCTGCGCGACATGCCCTGGTACCAGCGCCACGGCGTGCGCGGCTTCTCGTGGGAGAGCCACCCATCGTGGGCGACGCTGACGCCGAACCACTATATCCTGGCGCAGATGATGTGGGACGCAGACCAGGATCCGCGGGCGCTGCTCGCCGACTTCTACGACAAGTTCTTCGGCCCCGCTGGTGCGCCCATGGCGCGGTACTACGAAACCCTGGAGCGCTCGTTCTCCCAATCGCATGTTCATCCCGGCTGGGGTAATCGCGACTTCCCCTCGGTGTTTACCGGCGATGTTATGACCGATTGCCGCGCGGCGCTGCGGGAGGCGCAAGCCGCAGCGCGCACTGCGCCCTATCGCCAGCGAGTGCAAATGGTCGCGCTCGGCTTCACCTATCTCGATTCCTGGCTTGCCCTCAAGCGCGCGATTGCCCAGGGCGACCACGAGGCGGCGGTCGCGGCGCGGGCGCGCACCATGCGCGCTCTGGAAACGCTCTCCGGGCTCAACGGGGACTTCATCCTGCTCTCAGATGCGCAGTACCACATCACCCGCGCGGACAATGAGCTGGCGTGGATTCTGCCCCGATCGGTGAAGTTTCGCCGCGATAATGATGTGATCGAATTGCCCGTTGCCTGGCGTTTTCGTAAGGAGGAGAGCGAACAGGGCGCTGCGGCATGGGCCGGCGCGGGCGGTGATGATTCCGCCTGGCGCACGATACGGACCGACGCGCAGTGGTGGGAGCAACTTAACGAGCCGCTGGAGAACTGCCGCGCCTGGGCGCGCACGCGGTTCATTGTTCCCGAGGCCCTTCGAGGCCGGCGGCTAGTTCTGCGCATCGGCGCGCTGGACGAAGAAGGGTGGATCTATGTCAACGGGAAACTCGTGCACCACCGCGAGGCCGCCGGCGAGAACTGGGACGAGCCGTTCGAGGTTGACATCAGCGACGCGGTCAGCTTCGGCCAGGAGAATCTGCTGGCGGTCCGCGCGCAGGCGGAGACCACCCTCGGGGGCCTCTGGCGCGGGGCGGTGGTCTATTCGCCCCGCCCGGGATAGCCGGAATCACCGAGCGCCATTTCCCGCTGGGGAGTCGGGGGCAGGGGTTTGAATGCCGCAGCCGCGGCCAATTCCATCGCCTCGGTCGCGCTCACCGCGGGTGCGCCCATGGCCTGCAACCGCCGCGCTCCCTCGGCAAACTCCGCCTCCTCCCACAGCACCGCGAAAACCGGCCGGCCCTCCGCGAGCGCTCGCTTCGCTGTCACGAAGCTGCCGCCGCGGTGCCGGCACTGAACAACAATGACCGCCTTGGATAATCCCGCCTGAATTCGATTGCGCGCCAGCAAGGTCTCCCTGGTCGCCGGCGTGCCGGGCGCAACCTCTGAGAGTAGAGCGCCGGAGCCGGCGATGTGGTCGGCAAGCCCGCGATGCTGCGGCGGTGTGATGCGATCAATGCCACTGCCCAGTATCGCCACCGTGCGCCCGGCGGTCAGGATGCGTTCCCCCGCGACGGCGAGGTGTTTCGCCGCCAGGGCGCCGCGATGCGCCGCTGCATCCACGCCGCGGGCAAGGCCGCTGACGACAGTTACGCCGCGCAGCGCGAGAGCCTGCGCCATTGCCGCGGTGACGCTCTCGCCGGCGTTGGAGGGAGTGCGCGTTCCTACAATCGCCACCGCGGCCTCGTCCTCGGGCGCCAGCGTGCCGCGCAGGTAGAGCAGGGGAGGGGCGTCGCGCAGCGCGCGCAGGTTATCGGGATAGGACCCGTCCTCCAGCGCCAGCAGGCGCGTGCCCGCTCGCTCCAGGTTTGCGGCCAACTGTTCGATGCGCGGGAGGTCGGCGACGAGGCGGCTCAGCTCGCGGACTTGCGCGGCGCTGAGCGAACCGATAGCAGCGAGTTCCTCGACCGGAGCCGTCAGCGCCGCCTCCGGCGACCCGAAGCGCGAGGCTAGCCGGCGCAGTGTCACTGCCCCGGCGCCCGGCAGGTGATTGAGAACAAGCCAGGCCAGGGTGCGGCGGTTCATGCATCCTCGGAAGTTGAGGGCCGGCAATTGAAGCACGGCCGCTCCCGCCACGTTTCAATCACGCTGGCGAAGATGCGCTGAACGGTCGCCATTTGCCCGCTCATGTGCGCCGATATCTCGTCATGGTCGAGCGGCCTCTCCGCCATTCCGGCCGCCCAGTTGGTGATGACCGCGAGGGCGGCGTAGCAGATGCCGGCTTCCCGCGCCAGCGGCGCCTCGGGGACCCCGGTCATGCCCACCAGGTCCCCGCCCAGTTGCCGGAACATCTCGATCTCCGCCGTCGTCTCGAAGCGAGGCCCCTCGGTGCAGACGTAAACCGCCGCTGGATGCAGGTCCTCGCCGAGAAAAGTTCCCGCCCGTTGCAGTTCTTCGTGCAGTTGTGGGCAGTATGGTCTGGTCATGTCAAGGTGGCGCACGCCGCTTTTGCCATCGAAGAATGTGCTCGGGCGGCCACGGGTGAAATCCAGGAACTGGTCGGGCAGCGCGAAGTCTCCTGGCTGCATTGCTGCATTAAGCGTCCCGACCGCGGCGGACGCAAGAATGTGCGTCACGCCCAGCGCCTTCAGCGCGGCTATATTGGCGCGATAGTTGATGAGATGCGGGGGAACCGTATGGTCGCGCCCGTGGCGCGCGATGAAGGCCACCTCCTGGCCCGCGATCGAGACGACCTCAACCGGCCCCACCCCGTAGTCGGTTTGTACGGGCAAGGCATGCCTTGCCCCTACGTCGCCGACGGAGCAAAATCCCGTGCCGCCGATGATTGCGAATCGCATATGCCGCCTCTCGTGGTCGCTGCGGTTGCGCCGTCGCCGGGTGTGTTGGTTCGCAATGGGTGCGGGAACCGCAGCAACCCCTCTCCCTTTCAGGGAGAGGTCGGGTGAGGGTGCGTACCTACAGGACCTCACCCCCTCCTCAATCCTCCCCCTGAAACGGGGGAGGATTGAGCCGCACGCACCGACCTTCCGGCAACACATCCGTTGACAGGTCACTTCCACCACACCCCGCAAACAACCTGCCGGCAAGGCGCTGCGGTCCGGGGGGAACGGGTGTGTTCGTTTCTAGTGGGTGTGGGACGGAGCCGCGCGTTCGAACCGGGCGCGGCTTCCCGCCTGCGGCGGGCAAGCGCTGAAGTTGACTCGCCTCTGGCCAGCCGCGAATCGCGGGGTCAGCCTGCCCGCCATAGCCGCCGCGGCGACGGCGGGGCGACCCCGCGCCCAGTGCGCTCCTCCGTCGGCGTTGAGCAGGGAGTTGAACTGCGATACCCACTCTCCGCGAACACACTCGCTTTAAGAATGGGGTTGACATGCGGCAGAGTCGTGGTATACTGGTTACGGACGTATCCCCTCCGGGGGGAAGGGATATCGCAGCGTTCATGAGCGAAGCGCGTTCTGGCGAATCGAGGTGAACATGATGCCTGTCGCGACACGAGTGGAGAGCCGCGCCCACGAGCGCATTTTCGATGACATCTCGAACCGGCTGGCCCGGGTCGAGGGCCATGTGCGCGGGATCAAACGCATGTGGCAAGAGGGCAAGGACTGCCCCGAGGTGTTGCTGCAAATCAGCGCGGTGCAGGCCGCGCTCAGACAGATCGGGCGCATCATCCTGGAGGAGCACGTCGAGCAGTGCCTGTCGGAGGCGGGGCGGCGCGGTAAGTACGACGAAGCCCTCACGGACCTGAAAGACGCGCTCAGGCAATACGTCTAGCGCGCAGGCTGCCGCATTGATGGCAGCACGATTTGAAGTCAGAGGGAGTGCTCATGGAGTACCTCATAATGCTGGCGTCCGCATTCGGGCTGGGGGCGGCCCACGCGCTCGAGCCGGGCCACGGCAAGACCGTGGTTGCGGCCTATCTCGTCGGTTCCCGCGGCCGCACTCTGGACGCAATCATCCTGGGCGCGGTGGTGACATTCACCCATACCTTCAGTGTGCTGATCCTCCTGATCGCCTCGACCATTGCTGCCGCCTACATTGTGCCCCATCAAGTTGAGCGCGGGCTCGCCATCGGCTCGGGGCTGCTGGTTACGACAGTCGGCGCATGGATGATATACACGCGCACCAGGCGCGGCCCGCCGGTTCATTCGCACAATCGAGAACACCACTTACACAATGCCCTCGCTCACGGCCACGGGCATGACTACGGATGCGAGGACAATGACCGGCACCAGCCTGGCGACGCGCACGACCACGCAGATGACCATGCTCATCCTCACGCGCAAGGTGACGACGACCCCCGGCAACCGGCTCTCGTGAGCGCGAAGTGTGCATTGCCTTCTGCCGGTACAACAGGGCACGCCGACCCGGCGCCGCAGCCGCGGGTGGCAGTACGCGGCCCCGTGACCGGGGTCGGCGTTGGCTCGCTGGTGGCGCTGGGCGTTTCGGGCGGCATCGTGCCCTGTCCTGCGGCGCTGCTGTTGATCCCGGCGGCCATCGGTCTGGGCGCGGTGCTCAAGGGCCTGGGGCTAATCATCAGCTTCAGCCTTGGGCTAGCGATGGTGCTGATGGGGATTGGGATCATGACCCTGAAAGCCGCCGGCTTCGCGTCCGGCTGGCTCAAGCGCGGGGATTGGGCGCGGCGCATCTCGGTCGCAAGCGCCTATTTCATCACCCTGCTCGGGTTGGCGCTCACCGTCAAGGCGCTTCTGTTGCCTGAAACACACTGACCTTGGGTGGGCGATGGATCGCCCGCTGGGGTCGCTCAGGCTTGCCGCGGCGAACAGGCGCGTGATATAATTCCAGCCGCGAGCGACAGCGTCAGGCGGCGCGGGGGCTTGCCGGCCGCGTTGCCTAGGAGGGCGCCGCGGTTCGCCGATTTGCCCCTCACGGGCCATCGTGAGCAATGCAGTGATTCGCGCGAGGAGGGTTTGCTAGTCATGGCGGCGGTAAGGCTGCGCAATCTGACCAAGTATTTCGGCAAAGTGAAGGCGGTCGAGAGGCTGACCCTTGACATCAATGACAAGGAATTTCTGGTTCTGGTCGGGCCCTCGGGCTGCGGCAAGACCACCGCGCTGCGCATGATCGCGGGGCTGGAGGAGGCGACCGAGGGCGAGATTTACATCGAGGACCGGCTGGTCAACGACGTCTCGCCCAAGGACCGCGACATCGCCATGGTCTTTCAGAACTACGCTCTCTACCCGCACATGACGGTTTACGACAACATGGCCTTCGGGCTCAAGCTGCGCAAGTTCCCGCGCGCCGAGATCCGGCGCCGGGTGCACGAGGCGGCGCAGATGCTGGGGCTTATGGGGCTGCTCACACGGCGGCCCAAAGAGCTGTCGGGCGGTGAGCGCCAGCGCGTCGCCCTCGGCCGCGCGATCGTGCGCGAGCCCAAGGTCTTCCTCATGGACGAGCCTCTTTCCAACCTGGATGCGAAGCTGCGGGTGCAGACTCGGGCGGAGCTCATCAAGCTCCACCGCCGCCTGGGCATCACCACCATCTACGTCACCCACGACCAGGTGGAGGCGATGACCATGGGCGACCGCATCGCGGTGCTCAAGGACGGCGTCATGCACCAGGTGGACACGCCCATGGAGCTCTACAACCGCCCGGCCAATCTCTTTGTCGCCAGTTTTATCGGCAGCCCGGGGATGAACTTCATCCCCGGCACCATCGTGCCCAGTGACGGCGGCTATGTCATTGATGCCGGCGATTTCAAGCTCCTCCTGCCGGAATCCCATGCCCAGCGCGCACGCCGCAAAGAAGGCGCCAACGTCATTTTCGGCATCAGGCCCGACGATATCTATGACCGGTCACTGCCCACGCCGGTGGCCGCGACGCCGGATAACTCGGCCCGGCTCATGGTTGATGTCACCGAGCCGATGGGGGCCAGTGTTTACGCCTATCTCACCAGTGGCCGCCACACGCTCATCGCTGATCTCGACGGCGAGACGAGCGCCAAGGACGGGCAAGCGCTCGACGTCATCTTCGACATGGAGAAGACCCACATCTTCGACCCCGAGACCGAAGAGGCGCTCATATAGTCCTCGCAAATGGTGAGCCGCATGCCGGCCGCGACCTCGGCGCGCTTGCTCCGAGGTCGCTTTGCAAGCTCGACCCATGGTAGCCAAAGACGAAAAACTCGACCTGGTGGAGCACTTGGAGGAGCTGCGCACTCGCATCATCCGCAGCATCATCTACGTCTGTGTCGGCTTCGCCGCGGGCTGGATGCTCTACCCCCCGATCTATCACGTTCTGATGGCGCCCTTGCAGGGCCCGATTCGCGAGGTCGGCGGACAGATCATCTTTCGCGGCATCACCGAGGGGTTCCTCACTCGCTTCACCGTTAGCGGGGCGACGGGCATTGTCATCGCGCTGCCGGGCATCCTCTATGAGCTGTGGGGGTTTGTCGCGCCCGGCCTGACCTGGAGCGAGCGCCGCGCCGCCGCGCCCCTGCTGCCAGCCGCCGTCGCCCTCTTCAGCGCCGGCATCGCCGTGGGCTACTTCATAACTCCGCGCTTCGTTCGCTGGATGCTCTCGCCTCCGTTTAGGCCTGAGGGCATCGGCATCTTGCCCAGCCTCCAGGCTCAGATCGGGTTCCTGGCCAAGCTTTACCTCGCATTCGGGGTCTGTTTTCAACTCCCGATAGTGCTCATGTTCCTGATCAAGGCGGGCGTGATCTCCCCTGATTTCCTCGCCGCTCGCCGCCGGGAGGCGGTTCTGGCGATCCTCGTCATCGCGGCCCTGATCACGCCTACCTGGGACCTGGTGACGATGATGATTCTCGCCGGGCCCATGATCGTGCTCTTCGAGGGCACCATCTGGCTCGCGCGCTTTACTGAGCGGCGCCAGCGCACAGAGGAGCTCGCCGAGGCGCAAGCCGATGAGCCGGAAACCGCCGCGGATTAGCCCTCCTTGGTTCGCGTTTCCCCTGGCGTGCGCCGCCGCGATTCATTTCGCTGCGGTTGCAGCGCCCACGATGCCCGCAGCCCGGTCCGCTCCACTTCACCACGCAGTGTGGCGCGCCCGCAATCAGATCATCATTGACGGTCAGCCGACGCCCCTTTTCTGGGCCGTCGGCATGGCAGATCCCAACGAGATCGAGGAATATGCGGGCCTGGGCTTCAACACCATCGAGCTAGCCCTCGGCGCGCCTTCCGAAGACACGTGGAAGGCAGCTAGCGACTTGGCGCAGGCAGCCGCCGCGCGCGGCATGTATGTCCTGCTGAGCCTGGCTCCGCCCAAGGACGCCCTTGGCGATGGCGCCTCGGGCTTCCGGGTAAGCGCGCTCGATCCGGGCTATCGCGCGGCAGTAACCGCCTACCTGAACCCCATCGTCGGGCGCGGCGCGGGCTTGCCCGGCATGGCCGGCTGGATTATCGAGGCGGTGGACGCTGAAGGCCTGCGATACAATCGCGCCGATTTCGCCCACTACCTGCTGCGCTGGCACGGGAGCGCCGCCGAGGTCAGCCGAACCTGGGAGGCGCCGATCGGCGATCTTGGCGCGGTGACCGAGGGCTTTGTGGCCGACCTGGATTCCGGCAAACTCCTTGGCATCGGGCGCGCGTCCCTCGACCTGGCCCGATACCGCGCCCAGGCTTATGCCGACCTGCTCGACCTGTGGGCCAACGAAATCCATCGCCTCGACCCCAAGCACGTCGTGCTCGCCGGGCGCCAGCATAGCTACCGCTCGGCCATCTCGGTGCCGACAAGTTGCGATGGCATGCTTCTGGGGCTTTACCCGGGGGTCGCCGAGGACGATCTGGAGACCCACAACATCCACGGCGTGGACATCGCCCGCCGCGCCAACCAGTTCGCGGCGCTGCCAGTGTTGAAGGTGTCCGCGGCGCCGTCGGGCGCGCGACTGGCGGAATGGGTCGCCCAGGCGGTGCTTCACGGCGCCGCGGGGATCGGGCTTGCCGACTGGAGCGACATTCGCGCCCACGAGGCCGTGAACCGCGATCTGCGCGCGGCCTTGCTCGTTACGCGCGAGCTGAACTTGTGCCCGCGGGTCGTCGCCGCGACTGCTGCCATTCTCTACGAGCCGTTCGCCGCCGGCGGCTTCGCCGGCAGCCGGCCGCTTTACGGTTGGCTCAGCAGCGCGTCAACCAGCGAGCCAGGCAAGCTTTTCCGGGCGCTCGCCAGGGGCACCGTCTTCGGGCAGATTGACTACCTGTCCGAGTCCAGCCTCGAAAGTGTTGACCTCACCCGTTATAGCGTCATCATCGCCCCGCTGGCGCTGTCAGTGACCGATTCGGAGCAGGCGACAATCGCGCGCTACATATCTGGGGGCGGAACCTTCCTGGCCGACCTCGGCGTCGGATTCGCGCAATCCGGGAGCCTGGAGCGCTTGCCGCCCGGGTTGGCCGCAATGTTTGGCGTCAGCGCGGGGCCGGGAAGCCAGCAGGGGGCAGTGAACTTCATGGCCCTGGCGCCGAGCCCCCGGTTTCCGTCACTCAGACGCGAGATGGGGACTTACAGCGCAGAGAGCCGGGCAACCTTCGATCCGCCGACTTACTACGTGCTTCTCTCGAATGGCGCGGCGCCGGTTCTGGCGCAATGGCAAAGCGCCCCCGCGTTCGCAGGCATCATGGCTCGTCCGCAGGAGCAGGGGTGGGCGCTCTATGGCACCACTCGCTTATGGCAGGATTGGCGGCTGGGCAACCCGGCGTTTGATGTGTTTCATCGCGACTTGTTTGGGTTCGCCAGCCCCATCGCGCTGAAACAAGATGCCGGGGTCGTGCCTGAGCATGAGTTCGGCGCTTTCGAGGATGGCAGCTTGATGCTGCTCAAGCGCGGGCGCGAGCTTACCGAGATACTGCTTCGCAACCCACGGGGCCGCGTCTATCGCATCTGGGGCGGAATGCAGGAGATCCGGCCCGCGAGCGCCTCCGCGAACTCGCTGCTGATATTCGGGCGCAGCGGGTTCCAGCTCGCGGAGCCGCTGCCCGTGGAGGTGTCGGTGGAGACTGAGCGCGTCCTGGTTCAGATGGTTGATTATTCGGCGGAGGGCGCATCTTTGGTCCTTTACGGCCCGGGGACGCAAATCGCGGCCGACGCCAGCGCAGGTCTCAGCGCGACCCCGGCCGGCGAGGTGACGGCGCGCGTGCGCATCGCCAGGGGCGCGTACGCGGTGCGGCCCGGAAGCCGCCACGAGATCCGCATCCGCCCGCTCGCGAAGCAGCAGGGCGCGCTGAGCGAAGTCACCGTCGGCCGCGACGGAATCCTCAGCTTCGACGCCCCAGCCAACACCGTGATCATCATCAGGCGCGTGTCAGCAGGCCCGGGCGCTGGCTCAAACCGTTAGCGGCGATGATGGCCTCTTGCGGCGGATTCCCGCGGACGCGCACGTATCTTCTGGAAAGTGGCTAGGCTTTCAGCCGCCATGGCGGCCCGATTGTATCGGGCCTAGCCACGCTGGACCAACGGGTGAGGCCCCCCGGTTGACGCCGACATCACGGCAGGGCAGGCGCCTCGCCTGCCAGGGACCGGCGCTCAGGTTGGCCGCAGCTCATACTCCTGGTCGGGATGAGTGGCGAAACTGACGTTCATTTCGCTGCCCTGCGCGAGCGCGACCTCGTTGCCGTCCCCGGCGATGACGGCAACGCGCCGCCCGGGCCAGGGGTTAGCGATCGCACACTGCTCCCCGAGCAAGCTGTGGATGCGCACATCCCGGGTCTCGCCCTCCCGGGTGCGAACCGCCGAGATGCGAAAGCCCCCCTGCGCCGCGAAATCCTCCATGACGATCTCGGTCTGGGGTGGAACCGCCGGGAACAGATGAATGGCTTGGTACGAGAGCAGCAGGTTCTCGGCGCTCACGGTCGCCCCCGGGCGCCAAATACCGAGCCGTGGCCGGACACAGTTGTCGAGGTAGAAGGCGTGAGGCCCCCAGACTCTGATCTGGTCGAGGGTGCGCTTTGCGAGCTCCAGCAGTGCAGGGGGCGAATCGAGTCCCACGTCATCGCCCCAGAATACCGCCGCGAGGGGCGCGGGGATGTTGTACTCGATTGGCGGCGCGGCGGCGACGTCCACCCATACCGGCCCCGCTTGGGCGGCGAAGGTGGGGTAGGGGGCAAGCCGCCGGGCGGCGCTGCGCCACGCGGCGGCTTGCGCCTTGGCTTGGCCAAGGGCCTCGGCCGCGCTCGCAGCCGCGGTGAGCAAGTAGCGGGTGAGGGTCAGCGCCGATAAGCAATCGCGGTTGCGCTCGAAACCGCGCGTTAGCCCCCAATGCTCGGGGGACACCGTGGGCACGATATGCAAGAGGCCGTCCGATTCCTCGGTCAGGTAGGCCGCCATGAAGCGTGCGCACTCGCGCAGCACCGGCCAGGCGAGGTCGCGCAGAAACTGGCGGTCGCCGGTGTAGCGGTAGTAGAGCCACAAGGGCTTGGTGACCAGGCCGTTGATGCCCATGTCTTGTTCCCAGGTCAGGTTGGTGTGGGCAATGCCGCGGCAACGAAGCGGGAAGTGCACCAGTGGGTACATCGCGCCGGGCAGGTCATACACCTCGCGCGCGTTCTCTCGAACTTGCGGCAAGAGGGTGTGAATCATTTCGCAATAGGGCAGCAGCTCCTCGAACTGGCCGAGGGTCAGCAGCGGCTCCGCGCGAATCTCGTTGAGGTGGAAGTCGCCGTGCCACAGCGCGGAGTCCTGGAAGCAGAACTTGGTGCTCTCCACGCTGCACAGGGGGACGTCGCCGTAATAGCCGCCGGGCCGGCGCAGACTGGGTCGCACAATGCTGGGCGCCGCCAGGCGCACGGCAGCTTGCACCCTCGCCCGCGCAGGATGTTCTCGCCGCGCCCGTCGCAGCGCTTCTGACTGCTCCCGGCGCAGGCCCTCGACGCCGAGCTTTCGCGCGTCATCCAGCGCCTGGCATGCGAGCGCCGTGGGATCGGCCGCGTCTTGTGTGGTCGTGATCGTTACCAGCACCGCGAATGATCGGGGCGGCGCGTTGAACCGCGCGGTGGATGCGGCGCCCGTCGCCTCGTTTATCGGCGTATAGCGCTTGGCGACGCCGTGGCTGAGGCGGCCCTCGCGTTCCGCCCACAGCGCGGTGCCGAGGCCGCGCTCTCCCTCGCACAACTCGATAATCGGGTTGGCTCCCAAAGCGAGCGCGGCTGCGGCTACCGAGAAGCCTCCGGGAAACGTCGGATCGGCCGGGAAGGTGAAGATGATTCCCCAGTGGGCATTGGTGCGCCAGCAGCGCGGCGGTGGGAGCTGCTCGAAATCCGTGGGCGGCGTCCTGTCGCCGAGCGACGGGTTGAGGACGCCGCCGGGGACAATGGTGTCGCGATGCCGATAGACGCGCAGCCAGAAATCGCCGGCGGCGAGACCCTCGGTCTCGAGCTCGACTACCACCAGCGGGCGCGCCAGCGCGACCCAGATGAGAGCGCGCAAGGACTTCGTATGACCCTCAACGGTGAGCCGGATTCCACCGGCTGACTCGGGCTGCGCCGCACCTCGCAGGGCGAATGGTGCGCCAAGTATTACTTGTGCCCCGGGCTTGGGGCACGGGAAGTCGTAGAGATTGTAGGCATCGTAAACGGTGCGATTGGGGTCGGCGGCGACCTGTGACAACTCGTCGCGCATCGCCAGCTCGCGGAGCTGCTGGAGGCTCACTACGGGCTGACGGTCACCAAGCCAGCGGCGGTCCCAGATGTCGGCCTTGCCCAGGGACAGGGTTGGCTGCGCCGCAGGCCCCCAGAGCCTGACCCCGAGCACGTCGTTCTCAAGCCTCAGCGCATCATGGGGGTCGCGCGGTAGAGGCGCAGGGGCCTGACTTTCATCGGGCATTGACTTTCACTTTGATGCAAGCCTCCAGCGAGGCGTTGAGTCACGACGAGCGAGGCGCTGAAGACTGAGGCCTCGCGGACACCTATGACATTCAGCGCAGGCACCTAATACTACTCCGTTACTTTATCAATGCTATTGGGATCGCGAGGCCGACACCCCTCTCCCTTCGGAAGGGAGAGGGACAGGGTGAGGGTGGAACCCCG
>Ga0315296_10002043_pt1 | contig 17336 bp, 12 predicted proteins | sample YL17G14_18_MG_FD_203921 | JGI IMG/M metagenome (GOLD analysis project Ga0315296, IMG submission 203921) | Sediment microbial communities from Yellowstone Lake, YNP, Wyoming, USA - YL17G14_18 | ecosystem: Environmental > Aquatic > Freshwater > Lake > Sediment | place: USA: Wyoming | collected... | reverse complement strand
TTCTTCTCCCAGTTCTGTGCCAGGAACTCCTTGCTCTGGGGCAGGCCGCGCACTTCGAAGATGAGCGGCGCCGGCTTGTAGTCGAGAAAGGCGACCTGGGAGTTCGGCGTCTCGCCGTCATCGTCGTAGCCGAAGCGGCCGCCGATGGCCAGCACGCGCTCGGGCAGCGTCTGCTGGCCCAGCGCCCAGCGGCAGGCGTCCATGTAGTGGATGCCCATGTTGCCCAGGTCGCCGTCGCCGTACAGCCAGTTCCAGTGCCAGTCATAGTGGAGGTATTCGCGCGTCACCGGCTTGATGGGCGCCGGCCCGGACCACAGATCGTAGTCCAGGGTTTTCGGGATGGGGGTGGGCGCGCTGACCTTGCCGATGCTGGTGCGCGGCCGGTAGTTGAGGCCGTGGGCGTACAGCATCTTGCCCAGCTTTCCCTGGCGGGCGTAGGCAAAGGCCTCGCCGATGCCGCTGCGGCCGCGCGGCCCGTGCGGTGAAGCGACGATGCGCTTGTACTTGGCGGCCGCTTCGACCATCTTGCGGCCTTCGAAGATATTGTGCGAGGCCGGCTTCTGGCAGTAGACGTCCTTGCCCGCCTGGCAGGACCAAATCGTTGCCAGCGCGTGCCAATGGTTCGGGGTGGTGATGACGACGGCATCGACGTCCTTGCTCTCCAGCAGCCTGCGCATGTCGGTGTAGCCTTCGGCTTTCTGGCCGCTGTCCCTGAGCCTTTGTACTTCCGGGTCCAGATGGGCCCGCTCCGGGTCGCACAGCGCAACGATGCGGACGCCCGGAATCTTGCTGAAGGCCTTGATCTCCTGCTTCCCCTTCCCGCCGATTTTCACGCTGGAGCCCACGCCGATGACGGCCAGGCGGATATCGTCGTTCGCGCCCAGCACCCTGGAAAAGGGCGCGACGCCGGCCGCCGTCGCCGACATTTTGAGGAAGTTCCTTCGCGTGCCGTGAATCATCATCAACCTCCGTTCCGCCGGAGCAGCTAACATCGGCCAATCTTAACCCGAATTATCCGGGAATGGCGCGATGCCCCAGCGCGCGTCTCGCGCGCCCGTTGTAGCGCCGGCGTCTCGCCGGTAACCGGTCGGCGACCACAGGACGATTACCGGCGGGACGCCGGCGGTACAAGGTGGCATTTTCAGGGCGGCGAAATGCAGGCCCGACCCGGGGGCCGGCGGGACGCCAGCGCTCCATAATCCGGGCGTCTTCTTCCGCTTAGTCGAGTTGCACGGCGAGGCCGGCGCCGCAGGCCTGCGCCGCGCGGCAGGCCAGGTCGGCGACCGCCAGGTCCTGCAGCGCGATGCCGGTGGAATCGAACACGGTGATCTCCGTTTCGGTTTCACGCCCGGGCGCCAGTCCGGCCACGATCTGTCCCAGTTCGGCGTGCACCGAGGCCAGCAGGCCGGCCCGGAAAGCGTGCTGGCATTCGCCGATCTCGCGCGCCTGCGCCAAATAATCGACAACGACTTTTGCGCGGGCCAGGATGAGGGGATCGAGTTCCTGCTTGCCGCGGGTGTCGGCGCCCATGGCGTTGATATGAGTGCCGGGGGAAATCCATTGGTCGGAGATCACCGGCTGGAAGGAGGGCGTGGCGGTGACCACCACGTCGGCGCCCTCCACCGCGGCGCGGGCCGAGGGGCAGCAGCGCGCCCGCAGCCCCGATTGCCCGGCGGCCTCCGCCAGCGCGCGGCTGCTCTCCTGGCGCGCATCGAAGCAGCGCACCTCCTCGATGGGCAACACTTCGCGCAGCGCGGCCAGTTGAATCCGGCCCTGGACGCCGCTGCCGATGATGGCGGCCACGTGCGAGTTCTGGCGCGCCAGGTAGCGGGCGGCGATGGCGCCGGCCGCTCCGGTGCGCACCACGGTCAGGTAATTGCCGTCCATCAGGGCGCGCGGGACGCCGGTTTCCGGATCGTACAGCGCGATCACCGACTGGTGCCCGGCCAGCCCCCGCTCGCGGTTCGACGCCCAGAACCCGCCGCCCTTGTACCCCAGCCAGCCCCGCGAGGCCAGGTAGCCGGCCTTCACCCCGAAGAAGCCGCCGTAGGGGTCGATGCGCTCGCGGATTACCGGAAACAGCAGCGCGTTTCCGCGCCCGAACTCCAGGAAAGCGCCTTCCACGGCGCGAATGGCCTCGTCGAGCGGCACCAGCCTCTCGATCTCGGCCCGGGTCAGGAGCAACAGAGACTGCGACATGCCGGCATTCTAGGCCCACAGCCGCCCGCGACACAAATAGATAGGCGTTCACCGGACTTATCGCCGCCGCCGATAGCGCCGGCGGTCCGAGCTTGATCGGCGCAATCGGCGAAACCTGCGGCTCGATCTTGGAGCCCTTCGAACTTCGCTCGCGACGATATCCGGTTGCACGAGTAATCGGTTTTTGCTAGGCTGGCGCGCATGGCCATCCCGTTCCGCCAGTTGGAAGTGTTCCGCGCCGTGGGAGAGACGGCGAGTTTCACCCGCGCCAGCCACATCCTGTTCATCTCGCAATCGACGGTCAGCCAGCACATCCGGGAGCTGGAGGACAGGCTGAAGGTGCGGTTGCTGGACCGCAACCGGCGCCGGGTGGCGCTGACGCCGGCCGGCGCGGCGTTGCTGGAGCATGCCCGCCGCGTCTTCCGGCAACTGGAGGAAGCCGAAGCGGCGGTCCAGACCGGCGGCGACCCCTACAGCGGGAAGCTGTGTTTCGGCTGCGCCTCCACCACCCTGCTCTATCTTCTTCCCCCGGTGCTGATCGAGTACGCCCGCAAGTACCCGGAGGTGGAGCTGAGCATCATGGGAGGCACCATTCAGGAGGTGTCGGCGCAGCTCTGGGCGGGGGCGCTGGATTTCGCGCTGGTGGTGCTGCCGCTGGCGGCGCCGGGCCTGGCCAAGACCCCGCTGTTCGAGGAGCCGCTGCTGGCGGTGCTGCCGGCGCGGCACCGGCTGGCCGCCCGCCCCCGCCTCACCATTCAGGACCTGGCCGGGGAGCGCTTCATCCTGCACCGCCCCGGCCAGAACACCCGCAAGCTCATCGACCGTTTCTTCTTCCGGCACAAGATCGCGCCGCGGGTCATCGTGGAACTGGCCGAAACCGAGACCATCAAGGAGATGGTGGCGCACGGCCTGGGCGTCTCGCTGCTGCCGGCCAGCGCGCTTTCCGGGCGCCAGGCGGGCACGGGCCTGAAGACTTTCCGCATTGCCGGAAAGGAACTGGCGCGCACCCTGGCGCTGGTCCACCTGCGTCCGCGGGCGCTGCGCCCGCCGGCCGCGGCCATGATCGAGCTGCTGCAGCGGCACTTCGCCTCCCGGGCCGGCGCCTGAGCTTTTCCGGCGTTTGGTGCATCGCCTTTGCCGATAACCGGCAAATCGAATTATCCATTTGACAATCAAACAGCCGGCCGGGATGATGGCCGCGGAACCATGGAAGAAGAACGCCTGCTTGTCTGTGCCCGGTGCTCGGGCGGCTATCCAACGAGCGAGCCGCGCTGGCGGTGCGTTTGCGGCGGCTATTTGCGCCTGAAACAGGACGGCGCCGCCTTCCCCGCGCGGGACCTCGGCCGCCGGCCGGCCACCGTGTGGCGCTACCGGGAGGCGCTGGGCATCGAGGACGAACGCAACATCGTCACCATGGGCGAGGGCTTCACGCCGCTGGTGGGTTTCGAAACCGCCGGCGCCGCCGAGGGCTGCCGGCTTCTGCTCAAGCTCGATTACCTGTGCCCCACCGGCTCCTACAAAGACCGCGGCAGCACGGTGATGATCAGCAAGCTCAAGGAATGGGGCGTGACGGCCATCATCGAGGATTCCTCCGGCAATGCCGGCGCCTCGCTGGCGGCCTATGCGGCCGCGGCCGGCATTCGGGCCGACATTTATGTGCCCGCCTCGATCTCGCCAGGCAAAGCGGCGCAGATCGTCATCCATGGCGCGAACCTGGTGCAGGTGCCGGGCAGCCGCGAGGCCACGGCCGCCGCCGCCCTGAAAGCCGCCGACAAGACTTTTTACGCCAGCCACAATTGGATCCCGTACTTCGCCGTGGGCCTGAAGACGGCGGCCTACGAGATCGCCGAGCAACTGGATTGGGAGGCGCCGGACTGGGTGGTGGCGCCGGTGGGCGGCGGCAGCCTGCTGATCGGCCTGTACCTCGGCTTCCAGCACCTGTGGCAGTCCGGCGTGATCTCGCGCATCCCGCGCCTGGCCGGCGTGCAGGCCTCCGGTTGCGCCCCGGTGTACAATGCCTGGCGCGCGGGCAGGGCCGAAGTCCTGCCGGTGGAGAAGGGGGACACGGTGGCCGAAGGCATCTGCATCGCCAACCCGGTGCGGGGCAACGACGTGCTGGAGGCCATCCGGGGCTCGCAGGGCGTGATGTGCACGGTGACCGACGAGGCCATCTGGCAGGCGGTGGAGACGCTGGGCCGCCGCGGCATCTACGTCGAGCCCACCGGCGCGGTTTCCGCCTCGGCCATCGACGCGCTCTGCCGGCAGGACGTGATCCGGCCGGGCGCGCGGGTGGTGGCGGTGCTGACCGGCAGCGGCTTGAAAGCCACCGACAAGATCGTCGATCATTTCCTGGCTGCCCCGGCGCACGCCTGACCGCGCCTCACAACCGCCGTACCGGATTCCGATCGGCTATGCAGGTGGAGATTCGCGAGCCGCGCACCCCCGAGGAGTTCCGCAGCTACTACTGGCTGCGCTGGAAAGTGCTGCGCGAGCCCTGGACGCAGGACCGCGAGAGCGAAAAGGACCATCACGAGAACGATGCGGTCCACCTGATGGCCTGCCTCGGGGACCAGGTTTTAGGCGTCGGCCGCCTGCACTTCAATTCGCCGGACCAGGCCCAGATCCGTTTCATGGCCGTCGAGCCCGAATATGTCCGCCGGGGCGTCGGCAGCGCCGTGTTGAAGGAACTGGAGGCGCGCGCCCGCCAGATCGTTCTGAACGCGCGCGACCCGGCCGTCTTCTTCTACCAGAAGCACGGCTACGAAATCCTGGGACAATCGGAAACGCTGTTTGAGGCCATTCCGCACACCAGAATGGGCAAGGCGCTCTGAGCCCTGGAACCGAGGCGGCAGTAGGCAGTAGCCGGAGCGAGCGGCCTTTTGTGCCGTGCTTACTGCCTACTGCTTAGTGCTTACTGCTTACTTCGCTTGGGCGTATCCTGGAATCATGAAGGAACGCCGATGATCCAAGTCGATCGTGATTACGTCATCCGCACGCTGGCGGACCTGGTTCGGATCAACTCCATCAACCCCACCATCACGCCGGGCGGGGCGGGGGAGCACGAGATCGCCAGCTACGCCGCCGAATCGATGCGCCGCTGCGGCCTGGCCGCCGAGCTGCACTCGCACGCCCCCGGACGCACCACGGTGGTGGGCACGCTCGCCGGCAGCGGCGGTGGGCGCTCGCTGCTGCTCGATGCCCACCTGGACACGGTCGGCGTGGAGGGCATGACGGACCCCTTTTCCGCTGAAATCCGCGATGGACGCCTGTACGGCCGCGGCGCCTACGACATGAAGAACGGCATGGCGGCGGGCATGGCGGCAGCCAAGGCCCTGGCCGACGCCGGCGTCACGCTCGGCGGCGACCTGCTGGTTGCCGGCGTGGCCGACGAGGAATACGCCAGCGCCGGAACCACCGCGCTGGTCGAGATGCACCGCGCCGGCCGGCTGCGCGCCGATGGCGCCATCGTCACCGAGCCCACCGCACTGGCCGTCTGCCTGGCGCACAAGGGCTACCTGTGGATCGAAGTGGAAACCGTCGGGAAGGCCGCGCACGGCAGCAAGTTCGAGCTGGGCGTGGATGCCAACATGCGCATGGGGCGCTTCCTGGCGCGGCTGGAGGGGCTGGAGCGCGACCTGCGCGCCCGCCCCCCGCATCCCCTGCTCGGCCCGCCTTCCCTGCACGCCGCCATGATCGCCGGCGGCACCGGCCTGAGCACCTACGCGGCCAGTTGCAGGCTGCAAGTCGAGCGGAGAACGGTGCCGGGCGAGACCGAGAGCCAGGCCACGCGCGAGATTCAGTCCATCCTCGACCGCCTGGCCGTGGAAGATACCGGGTTCCGGGCTTCGGCGCGCTGCTATTTCGCCCGGGAGCCGTTCGAAGTATCAAGGGAAGCGCCCATTGTCCGGGCCGTGGCGCAAGCCGCCGGCGAGGTGCTCGGTGGCCAGCCGGCTTACATCGGCGACACGCCCTGGATGGACGCCGCGTTGCTGGCCGCGGCCGGCATCGAGACCGTGGTGATCGGCGCGGCCGGTGCCGGCGCACACGCGACCGAGGAATTCGCCGACATCGAATCCGTCGTGCAGCTCGCGCGCATCCTGGCCGAATCCGCGCTCCATTATTGCGGCCGCGCCTAAGCCGGCGGTGCAGGCGTTCGGCGCCACCCGCGAGCGGCCACGGCCGCCCCAACTCCCAGGAACACCCCACTCACGGTGAGGTTGGACCTCTTTCAACCCGGGCTGCCACAGGGAATGACGCCGGCTAGTATTCCCCACATGATCGTGGCGCCGATCAGGGCCGCTCCCGCGCCGCCGGTCAACAGGGCCCGCCGCTTTCTTTCCGGCACCTTCCGCGCCGGCGGCATTGCGTTCCCCACTGCTTGCCGGACCATCCGCCGGTGCACGCCGAACTTGCGTGCCACGCCGCGCACGGTTCCCACCCCGTGCTCAGACTCCCGCCTCATCTGCTCGAACAGCTCCACCTTCGCTCTCCTGTCCACCGACCCTCCGTCCGGGCTCGCAAAGCCCGAAACAGGATAGTCAGTTCTTGTTTGATGGGTGGAGCCAAATCAGATGATCAAAAGGGGCCAATTCAGAGTAGCGAAATCATGGTCAACACGGTTTGGAAGTACCACCAGTTCGAGAACCTGAACCTGAGCACTTGCGACCGGGCGCTGGAGTTCGCTCTCGGCCTCGTGGACGTGCTGGTTCCCTGCCAGGAGTTATATCGGGAAGCCTTCCTTAGGGAATCCGGGTGCTATAGCTACGACGCCAGTGCGCGGCTGCGGCGCGAATGGCCAGCGGTCCACGGTTTCCTGAAGCGAGTCCGAAACAGAATTCCCTACCAGCAGTGACAGCGGACGCAGAGTGCCGGTGGCCGTACCTCAAATCAGCAAAAATGGTGCCCGGGGCGGGAATCGAACCCGCACGGCCCTTACGGGCCAAGGGATTTTAAGTCCCTTGCGTCTGCCTGTTCCGCCACCCGGGCATGGGCTGGGACCATTTCCCGTGCCTTGAATGTAGCGGAAAGCGGCGCGTCGGGCAATCCCGCCGATGCGGGGACGATGGACGGCGGTCGGCTGCCGCGGCGCAACCGAGCCGTCCCGCCCTGCGGGATTAGGGAGCGGCTGCCAGGCCGGGCGACCGCTCTGTTGCCGCGCCGGTCAGCCCCGGGGAACCGCTCGGTCGCCGCGGCGACCTCGCGGCTCTGTTGGTGCGTGCAGTGCCGTAGAATAGCGGGGATGGAAACGCCAAACTGGAAGCAGCAGCCGCACCGGCGCTACAACCCGCTGACGCGGGAATGGGTGCTGGTCTCGCCGCAGCGCACCGAGCGGCCCTGGCAGGGCCAGGTGGAGCGGAGGCCCGAGGCCGCGCAGCCGCCCTACGAGCCCTCGTGCTACCTCTGCCCGGGCAATGAACGCGCCGGCGGCGCGCGCAACCCCGCCACATGTATCCTCATCCGCGTGTTGCAGTCAGCGCCCGTCTGCCTTCTCGGCCGGGCGGGGGCAGGGCGAACCTTCGGCAGATGACCAGGCTGATAGCACCCATGAGGGAAGGGTTCTCTTCTATACTTGATGGCTGAAGCTTCATCGAGTTGAGATTGCCCGCCAGTGCCCTGATTCGTAAATTATGCCAGATCCCGGGTTCAATGAGGTCCCAGGCACGACTGATCTCCCCGCTGACTATCACCATCTCCGGATTAAGTCCGTTAACCAGCAAAGCAATGCCTATGCCGAGATATTCGCCGGTCTTTTGAAGGGCCAGGAGCGCGTCCCGGTCGCTCTCCCTCGCCAGGGCAACGAGTTTCGAGAACAGTATCGAAGTTGCAGCGCCTGAAACTCCCCTGGCCTGGAGGTAGCGGTTGATGGTGGCTGTGTTCGATGCGAACGACTCCCAGCACCCGAGATTGCCGCAGCGGCAGCGGGGCCCGCTGGGATCTATCGAGACATGCCCGAACTGGCCGGCTCCCAAAGTAGCGCCGCGATAGAGATGGCCGCCGATGATAATGGCGGTCCCCAGGCCTTCATCAATCAGCAGGTTGATCATGTGGGAAGGCGCCAGGCGCGTCAGCGAGCCAAACCAAATCTCAGCCAGGCCGGCGCATCGCACGTTATCCTCGAACATGATGTCGTGGCCAAATCTGTGCCGCAAGTATGCGCCGACTTCCACCTCGCGCCAATCAAGATTGGCGGAGTAAATGATCTTTCCCTGGGAGCGATCCATCAGCCCCGGCATGCTCACTCCGATGCCTTCGCACTTAAGACCGGCGGGCAGATCTGAGTGCAGGGACCGTTCGATCTCCTCAGCCAGGCGGGGCAGGAACCGTTCCGGGTCGGAATCGGTCTTGATCGTCCTTTGGCGGAGAATCCTGCCGCTGAAGTTACTGGCCGCAATCAGGGTTTGCCGCGGCGCAATGTGAACGCCGAGGGCTGCCGACCGGTCACCGTTGATGCGCAACATCCGGGGTCGGCGCCCGCCAGATGAGTCACCAAGGTTGGCCTCGTAGATCAGTCCCTCGCCTATCAGTCGCTTGGCAATAGAGGAAATCGTCGATTCCTTCAGGCGCGTGATGCGTGCCAGATCGGCGCGAGAAATCGGCTGCTTTTCCCGGATGACGTTGAGAACGATGGTCTGGTTGACGGAGCGAAGCGCCTCATTATCCAGGACGCCGAAGTCGCTCAAGCTGGGGCGGCGAAGATCCATCACAGGGTTTTCCGGAGGAGAACTTTCCCCAGAGTGAAAAGTATCATCGCCCTCCAGCCCTGTCAAATGAAAGCGTGCTGCCTGATTTTTCAGTCGCTTATCCCCTGCCAACAATCGCGTGGGTGCAGGGAATAAAACCTGAGCCGCGAAGTAAGGTCCCTTGGCCTCGAAGCAGTCCTTACCGGACTTCGCGCGCCATGCTCCGGCGGCGGAGCGCCCGGCAGACCTTCAGTTGTCACCGTTCGATGGGGGCCGGCACGGCAAGCTTGACGCCGGCCTTCAGTTCGCGCAACTCCGACGCCGCCGGTTCATTGGTGGGATCGATCTCGAGTGCGCGCTCGAAAGCCTTTCTGGCAAGCTGTGCGTCACCGAGGGCCTTCGACCCCAGGCCGGCCAGCAGGAAACGAGTCGAGCCGGATGGCGGAATCGGTTCCTCGGATATCCGCCGGTCGTCGGAGAGCGCGGCGAGCCTCGAATACAGCGCGCGCGCCTCGGCGGTCCGACGCAGCCGCTCCAGCGCCACGGCTTTGTAGTAGTAGTGTTCGGACCAGGGCTCGAAGGGATCGGTCGGTGATTTCAAGGGATCCTCGGCCGCCTTTCGCCACAACGGGTCGGCATCGCTCGACCTGCGCGCCTCCTCGAATTCCCGCGCCGCGGCCACATACTCGCGCGCCAGGCTTTCGAAGGCGGGCCGTCCGACACCCAGGTGGGGCGGGTATTCAGTGGCTCGTAGAAACTCGCGGGCCGCCTCTTCGTGCCGGCCCGTTTTGTGATATTCACGCGCCAGCCCGATGTGCGCCCGGCGGTAGACGGCCAGCGCATCGCTATCACCTTCGCCGGGGGCAAACGCGGTGTCTCCCATCAGACGGGCCGACTCGGCGAACAATCCCCCATCCGCATAGGCAGCGGCAAGAGCCAGGGCTACTGCCGGATGGGACCGAACGGTCGCCGGCGCGCGTTCCAGAAGTTGGATCCTGTCCGCGGCCGGCTTCACTTTTGCCAACACACGATCCAGTTCCAGGTACAAATGGAAGTCTTCGGGCGCATATTGGATTGCCCGGCGGAATTCTTCGACGGCTTCCTGGGGATTCCCGCCGGCGAAGAGCCCCTGTGCGAGATTCCGGTGCGCGACGGCGTTGGATGGATCCAGGCGCAGCGCCTGGCGCCAGGCCTCCATGGCCTCCGCCTCCCGGTATTTCGATGCCAGGGCGTTGCCCAAATAGTACGCCGCCCGGCCGTCGTTCGGATTCCGGGCCAACGCGGAACGGAGGATTTCAATCTCTTCCACGCGGTGTGGGAAAACAAATTCCGGATTGCCGGCGGCCGCCAGTTTGTATTGCCGGCCGGCACACGATTGGTCGCCGCGCAGGGCGCAGAAGTACCCCAGCGCGTAATGAAGCATGGCAAAACCGTGGATCTGGCCGGCGGCCTCCTTCAGCGCCGCGGCGGCCTGGCCCGGCTGCCCTGCCGCGGCGTAATCGAAGGCCAGCTCGAGCGCCGAGTCGGGCTCCCGCGCCAGCAGCCTGTCCAGCGTCTGCCGGGCGCGCGCAGCCTCCGGATCGCGGCCCATCACACGGTATATCTCACTCTGCTCGCGAAGCGCGAAGCAGTCGATGGGAGCTTGATCGACAACCGCTTCGATGTCGCGCCTGGCGGCCTCAAGCTTTCCTGCCAGGCGTTCGGCCATGCCCAGGACGGTGCGCGCCTTCAGGTCCTTGGGGTTGAGGACGACGGATTCCGTCAGATGGCGCACAGCTTCGTTACCATCCGCCTCCATCAGGCTGATCTCTCCCAGCACGAACCGGGCAGCGGCTTCCAGATATCCGGATCGCACCACCCAAAACAACTCGTCCTTGGCTTCGGAAAGCCGGCCTTGCGCGCGGCGGACCAATCCCAGGTAGTAGTGCGCTTCGGCGGAGTCGGGGTTTCGCTGGATGGCCGCTTGCAGGTGGCTGCCCGCGTTCTCATACTCTCCGCTCAGAAAGAACGAAAGCCCCAGCGCCACGTGTGCGGGGCCGAAACCCGGATCGCGCTGCAACGCTTGTTGGTAGGCCACCCGGGCGCGACGGATGTCGCTTTTCTTGTCGGCCCCTAGCCCGTCGAGGTAGGCGCGTTCGGCGCTCGATGCAATCGCCGGCAGCGCTGAGGGGCGCTCGGCAGGCTTGAATGCCGGGTTGCCGTCGACCGGCATATCGGTCCGGTAATCGAACAATCGGCGTCCGTCCCGACCAGTAACACGAATTGTCAGCGGAGCATTCCCCAGCGTCTCAGGCAGATCGGTGTCCAGGATGAAGGGCGCGGCAGGCGTGAGATCGACCGACCGGGAATGGATCGCGCGCCCAGAGGCCTCAATCGCGAGAGAAGCGCCGGAGAAGGATTCGGTCACGTTCAGGACGATCCGGAGCACGCCCGGCCGGCGGATGGCGTGAAGCGCGCCATTGGAGTTTGCTTCATCGAGCCCGCCTTGCATCCGGTCGACGGGATACCAGTACTGAACGAAACGCTCGACGCAATGGGGCGCGATGAATTGATGTTCCATTTGCGTCTCAAACCGCCCGGCCTGAAACTCCACGTACGGCCCGTCGTTATCCGTGAGTCTTTCTGTCCAGACCTGGGCGGCCTCATCGTTGCCCCACGTCCATGTTTTCTTGCCCGGCAACTCCCGATGGTCGGCGACATGGACCATGCCCCAGTCAGAACGCTGGTAGTAGACCGCCAGGAAGTCGCGCATGGACTTGCGCGCGAACAGCGACAAGGGGTTAGGCGTCTCAGCAGACCTGCCGATGTCAACGCCCTTTTCTTTGGGAAACGAGAACACGGGCCACAGTGTGTGCGGGTAGGCCTCCCGCATGGGATACACGAACCGCTGGTCATCAGTGGCATGCGCCGCGGCATTGGCCCAGTACCAGTAGCGCCCGGGGGTCTCGCGCCGGTTATTCAGCGTGATCTCGGTTTCGACGACTTTTCTACCGGGCCGCAAACGCACCGTTACCACCCATTGCATGCCTTGGATCCGCTCGGTCTCACCCACGGTAACAGCGACGGATCCATCGGCGCCAACCCCAGTGACATAGTCAACCGGCGACATGGTGGTCACCGAATGGCCGTCCGGGAAGTTCCACTCGATGCCGCCGGCCGTCCATGCCCCCCGGATGCCGACGATCGCCGGCTTGACAACGTGATTCGTGTACAGCACGTCCCGGTTGGCGAGCTTGTCGAAAATGGCGTAGATTCGACCGCCCAGCTCCGGCAGCACGATGACGCGCAGATAATCGTTTTCCAGGTAAACGGCCCGGTGGCTCTTGTCCCGTCGGGTGTTGCCCAGTGAGTCGAGAACCGGATAGGGATATACGGGTCTCCCGCGGAAGCTCCCAAACAACGCAGGGTTTGGATCAGCCTTGCCGAGTTCGTAGGTGGGAATGGTTAGATTCTGCTCCCAAACCCTGGCCGGCGGAACCGCTTCCGGGGACGAACCGGCGGTCCAGGAGACAGCGAGAAGGGTGAGCAGCAGGCTTCCGGGAAGGCGCAACGGTCGGCAAGAACCGCAAGGGGCGCGAGCGCGCATGGACTTAACTCCGTCAGGCACTTTCTGAGGAGCCAAAAGTATCTCTGTTGCAACTGCCTGTCAATGCTGTTAATTTCTTTGTCCGCTGTGAAAGAATATGGGACCCAGAAACTATTGAGCCAGAACGAAGCCGCCCCCGACATGCCTGCAAGGCCGCTCGGCTGGTTGCGCGGCCACAAGAACGACAGGCGCGCCAGGCGGGCTCAGTTGACGGAGAGACCATGCGCGACATCTCGCGAAGACAGTTCCTGGGCCAGACGATGAACGCCGCGATAGCGGCGGCCACAATGGCAGCGCCGCCTTCCGCAGCCCGGCCCAGTGTGTTGCTCATCATGACCGACCAGCAGCGCAGCGATGCCCTCGGTGCGGCTGGCAATGCCGTGATTCGCACCCCGCATCTGGATGCGCTGGCTCGCCAGGGCGTGCTGTTCACGGACTGCTGGGTGCAGCACCCTGTTTGCATGCCCTCCCGCGCCTCCATTTTTAGCGGCCGTTATCCCAGCGCGCACCGCGTCCGCACCAACGGTGTGGCCTTGCCGCGTCAGGAAAAGACCCTGGCCCAGATATTCCTCGAAAACGGTTACAGGACGGGCGGCGCGGGCAAGTTTCATTTTCTGCCGCACCTCAACCGCCAGCTCCCGACAATGGAAACACATCCCGGTCCGTTTTACGGCTTTCAGGAGTTTCATATTGGTGAGGACGACCGAACCGGCGAGTACGGCCCGTGGCTCAAACGGAATCACCCGGAATACTCCGGCAAACGGGATCACGAGCTCCCGGTTGAGCTTCACCACACTTACTGGACGGCGTCCCACACCATCGATTTCATCAGGAAATGCGCCAGCCGGCGCGAGGCCTTTTTCGCCTTTTGCTCTTTTGTGGATCCGCACCAGGGATATGACCCGCCCCCGCCCTACCGGGCCATGTACCGGGAAGCGGACATGCCCGCGGCCATCACCCGGGGGGGTGAACTGGAAGACAAACCGCCTTTCTTCAAAACGTTTTCCAGGCAGTGGCAAAGCCTGAATGATCGAGTGCCCTATCACCGCACCCAGTATTACGGCGAAGTCACCTTCATCGATGACGCCATCGGCAGGATTCTGGCGGTTCTCGAGGAGCTGAGAATCCGCGAAAGCACGCTGCTCGTCTTCACTTCTGATCACGGCGACATGCTGGGGGACCACGGACTGTTTTTCAAGGGACCGTTCCATTACCGCGGCTGCACGAACGTGCCGCTGCTGTTTCATTGGCCCGGACATTTGAAAGCCGGGAAACGCGTCGCGGGCATCGTTCAGGAAATCGACCTGCTCCCGACCATCACGACCTTGCTCGGCATGACGACTCCGCCCGGCGTGCAGGGGAAATCTCAGAAACCGGTATTGACCACAGATTCAACCGACACCGGCTACGAATCAGCCCTGATTGAGTTCGGGACCTCGGGCGCCACCGTCCCGAACCTCGTTCGCCCGGATGCCGAGACGCCGGATCTTTACACCATTCGCGGCGCAAAGTGGAGGATGAGCTATTACCCCGGGAAGGACTACGGGGAGCTGTACGACCTGGAAAACGATCCCCACGAATTCGTCAACCGATGGAAGGACCCGTCCCTGCAGGCCACGAAGCGCCAACTGAAAGACGAACTGCTCGACCGCGTCCTTGCGGCTCACGACCCGCTTCCGGTAAGGGAAGAACTTTATTGACGGTGTTCGGCGCCATGGGGAGGATATGGCGCACTAAGGAAGCCAGAGACCCAGGGTTTCCGGCGATGGCAGGTCCGTTTTGTTGACTTCGTATTCCTCGGCCAGGCGCTCGAACAGCCGCGACTTCTGGACCCAGAACAAGGCCTCGCTGTCGTAACGGACCAGCACGTTATCCAGCCAGTAGGCCCGGTTCTCGGACAACCATACCTCCCGGAACATGCCCTTCAATTCGTGGACATAGTCCCGCATGTCCTGCGTCAAACCGTTTCCCGAGCTGATGCGGGACAGGTTGCCGGCGGTGCGCGACTTGTCGGCCAGCGCCTGGCGATAGGCGTCGGCGATCGCCTTGCTGATCTGGACTTTCATTCCCAGGCAATCCAGCCGCCGGGCCGCAAGGCGAAGGAAGGGGATGGTGTCGCGGTGCAGCCGCGCGTTGCCTGCCGCCGCCGTCAGATCAACCAAAGCCTCCTCGGCGCGCCGGCGCAATTCCGAGGAGACGGGCAGCACTTTTCTGACGCGCTCCGCTCCCAGGCGAGAAAAGGGATCAAACCAGAACAGATCGTTGTACGCTTCGCCGACGCCGGCTGACAGGAGGAGATTGTTGATGCTGTCCAGACGCCGAATGGAGCGGGCGAAGGTTTCGTCGCCGTTGCGGTAGAAGGCCCAGTCGAAGGCGCGATCGAACGCGGCCTCATCCACCGCCCCTGGCTGCCATGAGGCCGCGGCCGAAAAAACGACGCCATACCAGTTGCTGCCGAACAAGCCCTCTCCATCGTCGGCCCAGTAGGTATTCAGCATGCCCAGCGCGCCAAGACGCTTCCCGTCGCGCACGAAATTGTTGATATTGACCAGGGAGCCGCCAAGACCCGGGAAGATCCTGTTCGTCGCTCTGAGTCCGGGGCATACGAAGACGTCCATGCCCGCGTTGCGGAACGGCGCGATGCGGGCGGAAAAATCTTCCAGCGGGCCGTAGTGCCAACTCATGGCGATCATTTCCTTGGGCAGCTTGGGAATCTGGTCCGGGTAGGCGAGAGCCATGTCGCCCCAGAACATCAGCCGTTTCCCCGTGGGGCGTGATAGGGCGAACACCTTCTGCATGTGCTCGGCGTAGGCGGCGCCCAGGCCGACCTGTTTCAGGTACTCCCGGCTGCGCCCCTGTCCCAGTTGACGGACCTCGTCTCCTCCCACGTGTACCAACCCGCTCGGGAACAGCGCCGCCAGTTCCGCAATCATCTTCCCGATCCATTCGTAGGCCCGGTCGTTGTCCACCACCGACAGGACGCGCCCAAACGGGATTTCGGCCATGTCGGCGTACCGCTCCACCTTCAGGACGTGATGCAGGTGCCCGAAAGTCTGCTGCTGCGGCAGCAGTTCGACGTGGTACCGGCGGCCATACTCGATGATCCGCTTCATCAGCTCCGGGGTAATGGCGCCGCCTTCGCGTGTTATGCCGGGGGCATGGGAATACTCGAAGACGTGCTCCATGTAGAAGCTGAGCATGTTCATCTTGTATTCCGCCAGCGTGCGGATTACCGACTTCATCTGCTCTTCGGTGGGAATGGGGCCGCGGCTGACGTCCCAGGACAGACCGCGGTAGCGCAGGGCTGGCCAATCGGAGATGGTGAGAAAGGGAATTCGCGCGCCGGGCGCTTGCGACGAGGAAAGCGGCAACTGCCGCAGGGTCTGGATACCGTAAAAAACGCCCGCGGCCGTCCGCGAGGCGACCAGTACGCCCGTCCCATCGACAGCCAGGAGGTAGGACTCGCTGCGGTCGAGGACGCTGCCGTCCAACCCCCGGCGCGTGATCTCACGATCGATTTTCGGGTCGCCGGGTCTGCCCATCAGAATCGAGCACCGCCCGCCCTTTGAGAAACCAACTTCCAGACCGGCAGTGGCCTTGAACTCCTGGGCCAGGATATCGGCTGCAAATCTGTCCTCCGGCGCGTTGGAGGCCAGGCAAAGGCGAACCGGCAAGGGAAGCTTCAGCTCGCCGGCGGCGGTCGACAGATTTCGGGGAGCGGGAATCAGCCTGGGCTCGACGGCGCTTGCCCTCACCGACAGGCAGGCGATCGCTAGCAGCAAGACGGTCTTGTTGGTCATACGGCCATCGATCCCGGCGCCCGGCCGTTCACCACTCGATGCGCAGGCCCATGCGAAAAGCGCGAGGCCCCGGCGCATCGCCGGTGGCCCACCCCTGCACCCCGCCGGCGGCGCTGATGACGCCGACGCCGGCCACCTGGGAAATGTTCAACGCCGGATTGCTGTAGTTCGGATGATTGAATAGGTTCGTGGCCGTCGCTTCCCAGCGTAGGCGCGGCCGCCGTTCCCCAAACTCAAAGCTCTTGAAGATCCCCATGTGACACGCGTTGACATGCGGACCGATGATTACGCCCTTGGCCGACGTTCCAAACTGCCCCGGCTGCGGCGCCTGAAACGCTCCGGTGTCGAACCAGCGGGAGAGGCTGCGTTGGTCGGCGGGAAGATTCGCATTCCTCAACTGATCCGGGCGAATGGTCACGCTGGCCGGGGTCCGGCTGGCGCTGTACGCAGTCCCCGTCGGATCGGGTCCCGTCCACAACGGCGTCAGGAAATCGCCGGAGAAGAAGCTGTAAACCGCGGAAAGCTCCCAACCGCCGGCCGCGAAGTTCGCCAGCCGGGAGGCACCGGACAGCCAGCGCCTGCCCTTGCCGAACGGGAACTGGTAGATCAAGTTGGACGTAACGCGATGAGTCGGAATGCCGTCGGTCACCACCGCCCTCTCCCGGTGCCGGTCAAACGGATTCTCGGACGTCTCTCCCTGCTCGAGGTCGCCGATGTCCCGGGCCCACACCCAGGAGCCCTGGAAGTAGAGTCCGCGCGCCATGGAGCGCATCGCTTCCGCCGTCAGGCTGTTGTACTGGTGGCCCGCCCCGTTGGTGAGGTAGCTGACAGCGGGGTACGTCGGGAAAGCACGCGGCTTGTCGGCATACGGCCTGGTGTCCGGCACCGGCGAGTTGTAGTTGTAGGACCACAGGCCTTTTCTTGTGTTGGTCCCGATGTACGAAAGCCGGAAACCGGTATTCCATCGTTCATGCTCGATGGTGAAATTGTACTGCATGCTGTACGGCGTTCTCAGATCCGGGTTAACCGCGTTGGGAATGGAAACCGTGGCCGGGCCGCTCACGCCGGTGG
>Ga0315296_10002042_pt1 | contig 17338 bp, 18 predicted proteins | sample YL17G14_18_MG_FD_203921 | JGI IMG/M metagenome (GOLD analysis project Ga0315296, IMG submission 203921) | Sediment microbial communities from Yellowstone Lake, YNP, Wyoming, USA - YL17G14_18 | ecosystem: Environmental > Aquatic > Freshwater > Lake > Sediment | place: USA: Wyoming | collected... | reverse complement strand
GCAAAGCAGATTGTCAGTGTTCAGGAGGTGCGCCGCCAACAACAACTACAACCACTGCACCACCAACCACTACTTCAACCAGCACGACGACATCGACCACGACAACAGCAGCTACAACCACCACTACTATTCCACCCAACGTTAAGGTTAAGGGAGTAGCATTGGATTACTACACGGGTCAAAGGATTGACGGTACGATAACGGCCATACCATTAGAGAATCCTCAGAACAAGACGAGTGCAACGATAACAAACGGCGAGTGGGAATTAAACCTGAACATGAAAGTAGAGGATGTGGAGAATCTGATTTTTGTCGTAAATAGTAGTAATAAAATCGGGTACAATCAGTTGCTTTTGCCTGTCTCTTCTTCGATAAAACCGAATTGTACGACGCAGAACATTTCTATCTCAGGATACGGAGTTGATGCGGGTTATGGGACTACTATTGCTTCCGGAAACGTGCAAGTCTCTATCTTGGATACTGATTACACTAATACTGCCACATTCACTGGAGGAATATGGAGCATAGATTTACATCCTTGTTTGATTCCTGGGCAAGTATACACGCTTCAAATACTATTATCGGATAACACGGGAAAACGAGGGGAAATCCTTCAGAAGTATCCAGCTAAATAAAAACCGATAATTCAATTTTTTGAGAATCAGATATAACTATTTAAACTTTTTATTGAGAATAATTATCGGTTCATGCTTACCCCTAACAAAAATACAATACGAACTTTGAAGATTGGAAACAAATTTGAAGTACGCAAGAACTGTAATGTCTAGATTAAATGAAAAAATATGGATGCAAATGTAACGCAGAAATGCAAAGATAGTCCATGTTTCCAATCCGAGTGAAGACAGTAGGTAGTCTTATGTAGGGGTAATACTAGTAAAATTTTCAGTTATAGACTAAACAACTGTCTGAACTGAGAATTTACTTGTCTCTTCCTGAATTTCGGTAACTTTCAGGACATCAATCCTGAGTTACAATCGAAGGAGAAATGAGCATTGAAGAAAAAGAAAATTCTCCTAATCGCAGCAGCAATATTGCTGTTGACAACGATCTTCCCGAATGTCCCTCTGACAAAATCAACTACAACAGATCTCGGTATAGAACCACTGTTTCAGCATAAGGATACAAGGATGCTTTGTTTACGAGGTTGCTCTCTCTATGGAAAGCATGCATGGGATGTGGTCCATGAAACAAAAAGCATTGATGATGTGCTTTCTTGTAACCATTGTTACTGGTACTGCGTGGCTGCTTCAATATCGATGATAACATTGTATTTTGGCGGAAATATATCGCAAGATAGAATAATGTACTACATACATGCAGAACTTTACCGAAAATCTTATAATCCGCCAGAAACAGATATAGGGCATGGATGGGGACTTAGTGTTGGAGAGGGGACAAAAGCATTGTCATGGGCGTTAAACAATGTTTCAATAGAACATCAAACAGGGAAACCTTCATATGATCAAATCGTTCAATGGATTAACTCAAGTCGACCTGTTATGATTACTGTTGGGGGTCATACGAGAGTAATAGACGGCTATGACGGGCAATACATGCATGTCATCGATCCAGCATACGGTTCTGAAAGCAGGATATTATACGACAACTTGGATATGTACCAAATCGACATACCACCAACCAACGCTACAGCTAGAAACGATGAGCCAACTATCTGGAAAGACAGCGACAACGACGGCATCGTAGACTTCGACGAAATCTACAGGTTTCACACTGATCCCTACAGCAACGACACTGACAACGATGGGATTCCTGATAAGATAGAAATCAGGAGCTACACTTTTCTTAGCAACGATTCATTCGACTCTGAAGACGTAAGAAAACCAGACACTGACGGAGATGGCTTAAGAGCTGAGATAGACTTTGACTCAGACAACGGAGGAACTCCAGACGGACTAGAAGACTTGAACAAAAACGGAAAGTTAGACCCAGGAGAAACAGATCCTTTCAACGCAACAGACGATCCTTACTTTCCTTCGCCTGTAGCAAAATTCGAATACAGCCCAGAAAAGTCAACAGTAAATGAGACTATAACTTTCAACGCAACAGCAAGCTATTCTCCAAAAGGAAACATAACCACGTATCAATGGAAATTCGGCGACAACAACACGACAACAGTAACAGAACCGATGATAAACCACACTTACCATCAACCTGGAAACTACACTGTGACTTTAAAAGTCACGGACAACAACACCCTGTGGAACACTACTTCAAAGATGATAACAGTATACTATAAAACAGACCTGAACAAGGATGGAACAGTGGACATCTTGGATATAGCTATAGTAGCAAAAGCTTACGGGACACATGGACCAGACATTCCAAACCCAGGAGATCCTCCCTCAAGCAATTGGAACGCTATCGCTGACATGGATTCAAATAACAAGATTGACATCATCGACATAGCAACAGTAGCAAAAGACTACGGAAAATCAGTAACTTGACACAAGCTTCCCTTCTTTTTTTGTTTTTTTAAAAAAAACTAATGTATATCAACTAATTAATATAGAGATAACTTCCTTTAAAGAGGAATTGAACACAAAAACTATTTAAGTACAAGGTTCAAATTCCTTTAAAGAGGAACATGATAGAGAACATGCTTGGCTCTCTCACAAAGATAAGGATACTTAGACTCTTCTTCGAGTACCCAAACAGGAGCTTCACGACAGATGAAATCCTAACGAACAGTTACGTCGGCAGGGGTTACGGAGGAAAATGCATAAGACAATTCGTTAATCTCGACCTTTTAAGAATGAACAAAGTAGGTAAGGAAAAGAGATACTCTCTAAACAAAGAAAATAGGTTCTACGACACTCTGAATGATTTCTTCAGGGCTGAAAGAAGTAGATATCCCACCTTTTCTTATCTGCACAGAAACCTGATCGGTGACATGACTCAAGCTTTGGACAAAGAAACGATTATAGTCTTCGGTTCGGTGGCGGCTGGCACGGCCACACCAGAGAGTGACCTGGATGTGTTGATAATTACTGATAGAACGGAATACGTTAAAAAGCACGTCAAAAGACTAGAAGGGAAGTACAGATTAGACATCCAGTCGATAACGTTAAGCCTTGAAAAGTTAAAGACATTGATCAAAGAGAAGTCTCAGCTGATCAGGAACATGGGAAGAGAAAAAGTCTTCGTCTACGGAAACAACGAAGTGTTAAAGATGGTAGAGAATGTCTAAACTGGAAGAACTCATAAAGTCTGGCAAAGTGCTGACGATAGACCTCCCGGCAAAGAGGAAAGAGCTGTTCAGCAACCAACTGAGCCTGTTGAAGGATGATATGGACAACATGAACACGCTTTTTGCCAAGGGAAAATACCGGGGAGCATTCATTCACGCCTTTAACGCACTTGAAAGAGCCATAGACATGTTTCTTTTGTTGAAAGGCATAAAAGTCAGAGATCGTTATTCAAGGGGGATAGCGATAAAAGAAAAATTGGATTCAGAATTTTTGGGAGAGTTTGAAGATCTCTACGATGCGAGAAGAAACGGGATGTATGAGAGAGGGTTGATATCAAAAGAACTAGTTTTGAGGATAACTGAAGACAAGTTACCGCTCATGATGAAGAAAATAAACGAAATGTTACCAGAAAGGGAGAAGATAAACCTAGAAGATTCTTTGTCGTGATCGCTTTCCTTCAGCAATTCGGTGTGATGAAATCTATTTTTTGAGCATATGCTCATTATTTTGAAATTGAAGAAAAAACTTTGTTCACTCAACTCCAAAACATTAGTCACAACTGAAGAATCTCCATTAACAGACCTGCACCAAGACTGAACAGGTCAGGAGGTCCAAACTGGAATGCAATAGCTGATGTTGCGAAACCATACGGTGAAATAAACATATCAGACATAGCCATGGTAGCAAAAGACTACGAAAAATCCCTTTAATCCCCACATTTTCTTTTTTTTCAAGGGGGTTAATGTATATCAATTAATGGGCATAGGATAAAAAAAGAATTAACAACGCTGCAAAGCTACACTAACTTCTCTATTTCTTCAATGACAATTCGGGCGTTCTCAATCGCTCCCTTCGCATCTTCTTTGGTTGCAAAGAAATCCAACTCATACAGGTCTTCATGTCTGAGCTCTCTGAACCTGTCCAACAAATCCACGACCACATGGTCTAGCTTATTTTTGTCTACATACTTTTCTTCCAAATACCTTGCGACACAGTAATGACTTCTCTCCCTGAAGCCATCCTTCAAAAGCAAGGTCCTGGCTGCATGAAACATCGCTGAATAAGAAGAAACGAGGCAGCTGTCAAAGAGTCCAAAATCAAAATTCTTCTGAGCCTCATCCAACCATCTCCTAGCCTTTTTAATGCTCTTCAACGCCTTTTCTTTCGAAGGCAAGATTTTTCTTATCAAACCTTTCTCAAAACATCTGTCCAACTCACTCAACTGCTTCACCGTATAGAATCATAGAACCAAAAGCTAGAGAATAGTAGAAAATCGGATCTTCTTTCTTCAGTCTATCTATTCTTTCGGGGGTAAGAACCAGTATCTGAATGCTTCTGCCCAAAGCTTTTCTTATATCGTTTGATACGATCGCTATTTTGCGTTCACCTGGATTTTCGCGCACTTTTATCCAGACATCCAGATCACTGTCTTCATGGTTGCTTCCATTAGACCATGAACCATAGACTCCTGCGCCCAAGATATCTATCTTTTTCAATGTTTCTGTAACATTCTTCTCCTGCAATTGTTTGATGTTGAAAAATGTCTTCAAAGCTCGAACGTACGGGTTTGACAGGTCAACCGTATCTTCTTTGAAAAAACCATTGCTAGCAAGAATTCTCAGAGTTCTGCTTATGTGAGCCGGACTTAATTTCAACTGTTTTGCCAATTCCCTCACTTTGATATTCTTGGTTGGATTACTCAAGATGTATTCTACGATTCTCTCTCTCTCTTTTGAAAATAACGTTGTCACATAATAAACATATTGTTTACTATTTATAAACATTCTGTTCCCTTTTAGACAACACAAAATGGTACACGTGGATCGACCTGAACAAGGACGGAACAGTGAACATCATGGACATAGCTATCGTAGCAAAAGCTTATGGAAGCAAGCCAGGAGATCCGAACTGGAATGAGACGGCTGATTTGGACAAGAACAGAGTGATCAACATCATAGACATAGCAACAGTAGCGAGAGACTACGGAAAAACGACATAGTCCTCATCTCCCCATTTTTTCTTTTTTACAAGGAAATTGTATAGACAAAAAAGTATAGTTAATAAAGAACTTAAAAATACATAAAATCTAGACTATTTATAAGTTCTGATAAAAATGAAAATTGCTATCCTTTTCAGTGGGGGAAAAGACTCAGTCAGGACAGTTCATTATTGTTTGAAGAAAGGCTATGATGTGAAATATTTAGTGACGATGGTATCAAGAAGAGAGGATTCCTGGATGTTTCACGTCCCTAACATTCATTTGACGGAACTATCCTCAGAAGCTATTGACATTCCGTTGATAAGCAAAGAAACTTCTGGGAAGAAGGAAGAAGAAGTTGAAGACTTGAAAAAAGTTTTGAAAGTTCTTGACATAGATGCCGTTGCTTGTGGTGGAATCTTCAGCGAATACCAAAAGACAAGGTTTGAAAAAATCTGTAAAGAATTGAAATTAAAACTGTTAGCTCCATTCTGGCATACAAACCCTGAAAAGTTCTTGAAAGATATTATAGACCTAGGCTTCGATGTAAGGATAGTAGGGGTTTATGCTGAAGGTTTTGACAAGGTTTGGCTAGGGAGAAAGATAGATAAAAAAACTGTTGAAGAGTTGATAGAATTGAACAAAAAATATAGCGTGAACCTAATCGGAGAAGGAGGCGAGTACGAGAGTCTAGTGATTGACGGACCAATCTTCAAGAAAAAAATTAAAATAATAGATTCAGAAAAGATCTGGGATGAAAAAACTCAGAGTGGATACCTGAAGATAAAAAAAGCTGTGCTAGAAGAAAAAATTACTTCTCTTTGATGCCCCAGATTTCTTTTTCCATCTTGACATAATCCTTGAACTTTTCCTCCACGAACTCAGTCTCTTTCTTTATCTGTTGATGTCTCTTTTCCAATTCTTCGGGAATCTGTAGTTTATTCTTTATTAAGTAATCGCATATCGCTTCTGTCAAGGCGTCGCTAGCCAAGACTGAACAGTGCAATTTGATTTTTGGTAATCCATCCAAAGCATTTGCAACATCTAACTTCGATATCTTCAACGCTTCTTCTATGGTTTTTCCTTTCGCCATTCTAGTGATCATAGAAGACGTGGCAATAGCAGCGATGCAGCCAAAAGTCTCGAATTTTATTTCAGAAATCACGTCTTTCATCGCATCAGTACCTTCTTTGTTTTTCTTGATTTTTATGTACAGGTACATGACATCTCCACATACGACGTTTCCTACCTTTCCCACACCATCTGCGTTCTCAATCTTGCCAACATTAAACGGTTTCTTGAAATGTTTCATCACTTCTTTCGAGTACAACTCATAACTCATTTCCATCCCCTCTTGAAAGGAGAAATCTTTCTTAATTTTTCTACTACTAAAGGTAGAACATGTAAGGTATAATCGACATCTTCTTTAGTCGTGTACTTTCCCATCGTCAGCCTTAGTGATCCATGAGCTTGTTCAGGTTTTAGGCCTATTGCCAACAGAACATGGCTTGGCTCCAACGATGCTGAAGAACATGCTGAACCTGTTGACGCAGCTATTCCATTCATATCCAGATGTATTATCAACGACTCTCCTTCGATGTAAGCAAACCAGAAGTTTGCATTGTTCGGCAATCTTTTCTTCGGATGACCGTTCAGATGAGAATCTTCTATCTTTAAAGTTTCTTTTATCAGTCTGTCTCTCAGCTCTGTTTGCTTTCTAGCATCTTCATCCATCTCTTTCTTCTGTATTTCAGCGACAGTAGCAAAGCCTACTATGCCAGCGATATTGACAGTTGAAGATCTTAGTCCAAACTCATGTCCACCTCCATGCAACAAAGGCTCAATCTCTATTCCTTCTTTTATGTAAAGAGCACCAACCCCTTTAGGCCCGTACATCTTATGGGCGTTAACAGTCATTAAATCTATGTTCATTCTTTCTACGTCTATGGGAACCTTGCCGAAACTTTGAGCAGCATCGGTGTGGAAGTAAACTTCTTTTTCATGGCAGATTTCCCCTATCTCTTCTATGTTTTGAACAACACCAATCTCATTGTTGGCATGCATTATCGAAACAAGTATCGTGTCTTTTCTTATCGCATTCTCTAATTCGCATGGGTCGATTAAACCATACTCATCGACGTGAAGATAAGTTACTTCAAAGCCTTGTTTCTCCAGCCACTGTGCAGGCTTTAACACGGCATGATGCTCTATTGGCGAAATAATTATGTGTTTTCCCTTCTCTTTATTCGCGAAAGCTATTCCTTCCAAAGCCATGTTATCAGATTCCGTCGCGCTGCCAGTGAAGATCACTTCTTTTGGATTAGCGTTCATCAAATCAGCAACTTTCTCTCTCGATTCTTCCAGAGCTTCTTTCGCTTTAGTCCCGAATGAATGCAAAGACATCGAGTTTCCATAGTACTTGAGAAAATAAGGTTTCATCGCCTTGAATACTCTTGGGCCAACAGGAGTAGTGGCAGAATAATCCATATAAATTTTTTTCATAAAAAATATAACGGTGTTATACCTATTTAAATTTACCTAACCTAAATTACTAATATGAAACCATTTTGTGAAGTGATAGTTACATCAATCTTACCTGCTATAAGGTCGATAATAACAAAAGAATTGCTGGCAAACTACAATTTGACTCAGAAAGAGGCTTCTGAACTTCTAGGCTTAACTCAGCCAGCCATCTCTCAGTACAACCGCGAATCAAGAGGATGCAAAGTCAAGCTATTAGAAAAACATCCGAAGATAATGGAAATGATAGATAACTTAACCAAGAACATAAACTCAGGAAAGTTGAACGCGAGGCAAATACAAGCTGAGTTCTGTAAAGTTTGCAGGACAATCAGAGAAAATAAGATTTTATGCTCTTTGCACGAAGAAATATATCCTTCTATATCGCCGTGCCATGAATGTTCGAAACAGTGTTAGTTTTTTGTCGTCTTTTAATCAAGCTGTAAAAAACTCCGCCGAAAACTCCCATGATAGGGTTAAAAATAGTGAAGAATGCAAAACCACTTAAAGCTATCAAAACAGGAGTGATCTGATTTATGACGTTGAAGAATGGAAAACTCCTTAAAATTTCTTCTTCATTAGCCCCTAATTCTTGCTGGTCTATCTTCTGTATAGTCCTATCTCTATAGCTATCCAAGGACTGTGTCATCCCTTCATACAAAGGCTTGCACTGAGTTTTCACGCCCTCACCCATGGAATCATATCTCGCTGTCAACACATACTTGAAACCTTCAGTTAATTCTGTTATATCCTTTTTCTGTCCTTCTTTCACATCCTCCATCTGAGGCATCATACTCAACATCAGTTCTTTGTTAGAGTTAAGAATTTCTTGATCATACACTTGAGAATTCAGGTACATGATAAAAAAAATGCCCACACACAAAAAAACAGCCATCAGCCATAAACGAGCGTTTATCAATGAATAACCCGTTGAAAAATCATTCTTTGCTGGCTCAAAGGTCTTTTTTTCCCATAAAATTCCTATGAAAAGGGATAGGGCTACTATCATCAATACTATAGAAAAATTCGTTAGTATCGATACTAAAACCATAAAAATTATCTGACTCGCTATCAAGGCTTTCAAATCAATCGTAGAATAGAAAAAGATGAATAAGATGAAACCTAAGCTAATGGGGATCAAGAACAAAAGGACAATCCAAAGTAAATTTGCCCAGAGATAATCGATAGAAGAGATTAAAGCTGAAGGAAAACCATTTTTGACTAATTCTTTATAGAATGAGATGAAAACACCATTCTGCATCGCTATGACTCTTGACATCGTTAAAGGAGAATAAGCAAGGAAAACTATCCCTATCAAGAAGAAGATTGCTGGAATAGAAGAAATTAACCCAGTCTTAAACTTAATAATCTCACCTCATTGCTTCCTTTCTTGTGCTTTTTTCCATCTTTCTTTCAATTTATCGAATTTGTCTTGCAGCAGAGTTTTCTCTTCCTTCTCTGGTTGGAATATCTTTTTCTCAGGAACATACCCTTTTTTTATCCCAAAGCCTGGAGTAGGCCAGAAAAGATACAACAACACCACTCCAACAACTACTGCTAATATTGCTATTATAATCCACTTATTCAAACCCAAAAAACTCTGTACAGTCTTGCCTTTTGACATCGCTGTCTTAGTCTGGTTCAATAAATTTTCTATGTCATCGATCAAATCATAAGCAGACTTGTAATCTTTTGCATCTTCATAAACCAAAGCCTCATTCAGTTTTTGCTTAAGTTGATTGAATAGGTTTTCTGCCTCTGTATTATTCGAACCTGCCTTCTTGCTCTCGTTTAACTGCTTTTCCAATTCTTTAACTTCAGTTTGAAGTTGAGATAAGTTTAGTGCAATCTCAGACTGCATCTTTAATCCAGGGGTTATTCTCAAGGTAAAAGTTTTAGTGTCGGTACCATAGATACTCATCGCATAGAATTTACCTGTATAATCTTTCACTGTTGCATTCTCTGGTATGTCGAAAGTAACATTGTAAGTGCGATTCGTGTTGTTCTCTATCTTAATCATAGTCGAAGGATTAACAGTGACCCATTTGGAATCTATATCTTGCACTGTTAGGTTTACTAATTGTGCCACAGTGTTGTTTATGTTCTTCACGATTACATTTTCTGTTTTATTACCTCCTTGTGTGATTGAAACTGTGGAAGGATAGGATGTTATGTTCAGGTATTTTAGCGTAACATTTGAAGCAGGTATGGTTGTTGTAGTTGTTTGCTGTTGACCTGCATTATCTGAAGATTCAGTAGTGGCAGTTGTAGTAGTGCTATTATCCCAAATTTCTAAAGTAATACCAGTTATGTTTCTTAAGTTAGGTTCACTGTACGTTACTTGCATAGGGCAATCCTGATCTCCTGAAACATTTGAGGCCACTATTTTCCAAGCAAAATAACAGGCTGTTCCATTACCAGCAAGGCCTATGTTATAAAATTTACTACCATCTATGTTAGAAGCAGTTATCGAGCAATTACTTCCACCTTCAGATGATTTTAATGCCGTGATAGTTGCATATGGACAACTACTTATAGTAATATTACCATTCGCTACCACAGGTCCATAATTTGTTGCAGTGGTGTTGAAATAAGTAGTTTGTACTTCCCAAACCCCAAAATTAAGGCTAGTTATCTCTTTTAAGTAAACCCCATTTCTGTTAATTGTTAGTGGTTTATATTTTCCAACACCTTCTAAAGTAGATACACCTGTATTATATCTGACTTTGATCGACATCTCATACCTACCACCAGATATATTTGCTGGAACAGTTGCGTTCACATAACAATAACCAGAATAACAAAGACTTGCTGGTGTGCCTGGAAGAGTAGTTTGATTGATGTTAGATAGATAAACATTGTATGAAGTAACATTGGTTTCATTCATCCATGCATTAGTGAAATTTTCTACATACAGATTTCCGTTAGGTGAATCAGTTAACATTGTACCGTTCATCAGATAAACATTCAAAAGATAAGTTACATTTTCGGTATTAGTAGGTGTTCCAATCCAAGTATCCAAATCAGCCGTAGTAACATTTTCAACTCTAACATCCAAAAGATTTGTAAGGTTAACTTCTAGAGTTAGATTAAAAGTTTTGTACGGGTAAGAAGAACTATTCAAAGTTGAATTAGTTGTATTGAAGAAAACCCAACCCCTGTAGATACCAGCATCATTGCTTGTAAAAGTTGTATTTATTGAAAAAGATATGTTGAATTTTCCATTACTCCCAGGATTAATCGGGTTTGATAACCAATTATCTACTGTGAAATTTATGTTACTGTCACTATCCTTGGTCAACAAATAATTCGAAGTAATGTTTGTATAATAAATCGGATAGCTGCCTGTGTTATTGAAAGTTATGTTTAGAGTCAGAACACTTGCTCCTAAACGATTAAAACCTATATTATCTGTTAATCTTACAGTAGCATTATTAAAAGTATTGTTTATGATTAACGTTCCAGCACTGATATTGAATGATAATGGAAGTATAGTGTTCCAACCTTGTGAACTGTTGTATTTTATAAATCCTTCATACTTACCATCCAAAATGTATGTTTCAGGTATTGTCAAGTTAACACTCACATTATAGCTATTGTTGGCACTTATGTTGAAGTTTGAAACATCTGTAAAGCTAGTGCTAATCCAATTACTGTTCATCCATATGTAAGTCGTAAGGTAATAGTAACTCAATGGAATTGAAGAATTAGTTACATTCTGAACAGTTATATTCCAAAATCCTTCATTCGTGCTGTTAAACGGCCCAGTAAATACGATAAATTCTTCTCTTGTAGCGTTTGTCACGTTTGAAATAAGAAACTTGTCAGTGGAATTACCTATAGAATTCCCAGAAGAATCTTTTAAGAACAAATCCCAGTCTGTTATCTTTTTTCCTGGTTCATCAGTCCAGTTTATCATTACTTTTATTTTTTGCGCAAAACTAGGAACGAAAAAATTAGTAATAGATTTAATAGTATTTGCAGAAGACCATGTTTGTACATAATAGATTTCTGGATAATCATAAACACTAGTCAAGACTCTGTTACCCTCATTTTTAACAGTGTAATTCGTTGAACTTGTAGCATTTGCATCCAAATTTCTAAAGTTTAAAGAAGTAACTTGATCAGCAGGTGTTGAAATGTTAGTAAAATTCAAAGTTGAAAAGTAAAGATTACCATCATAAGGAGAACTAACATTCCCATAAACTCTGATTTCCCACATATCTGGAATCGATGGTAATTTCATATCTAAAATCTGTTCATTTGCACTACCTTTCTCTATTGATTTTCCTTTTAGAAACCTAGAACTATTGAAGACAAAGATATCGATATCATTTGTTAATCCAGTTAAACTTACCGTTAAACCTGTTATGTTTTGTGTTAACTGACTTGTATTATAATAATACACATGGTATTGATCTCCTATTGACATAGTGCCTCTGAAAATACCAGAATTCGTTGTGCTATTTAAAGTGTTGTTAAAAGAAATAGGAATATCTATGACAGTAGAAACTTTGACTATATCTGATGAATTATCTGTTCTTCTAACTGTGAAATTACCAATGTATTTTCCTGGTGGGCAGTACGGAAGATAAGTTAAAATAAAGTCTTCAGTTGTGCCGTTGTTCATAATCTGTGTTACATTTATGTAATTGCCTGTTTGGTTTTGGATAATAAAAGCTAATTTATCTTGATTATTGATCGGAAAACAAGTTTCCCACTTAGGATAAAATTGATTAATATCGCTTGAAGAAGTTCTACCATTTTGATTATAACTAGAAGTAATTTCTGTAGATTTATTATCTATGTAAATTTGAATAGAATCATTCCAAGATCCGATTGTTATATTAGCAGATGCCCAATTAAATGAAGTCATATTAGTAGCGTTAAAGAAATTATAGGTACTAAAAGATACACCTCCCAAAACAAAATTGAAAAATAGTGGTAAAATTAATACAAGAAATAACAACAATAAAACACTAAACCTATCCATATTCTCACTACTAATTTTAGTCAGACTGATAATAAACTTTATCTTGCTTAAAGAAAAACCTTTGCCATTTTTATAGATTAAGAAAAACTATGGTGTCAGTCTATTCCTGTCTCTCGGAAACATGCAACATTCTCTGATGTTCTTCATTCCAGTTATGGTCATAGTAATTCTCTCAAGACCAAACGAAAATCCAGCATGAGGTGGAGCTCCGTATCTAAAACAGTCTATATAGTACTTGAAATCTTCAGGTTTCATACTAAACCTCTTTATTTGTTTCATCAGTAAATCAGGTATGTGTATCCTTTGAGTTCCAGAAGCTATCTCCAATCCATTATGAATCAGATCAAAAGCATGACAAATCTTATTGTCTTTCTCGTTAGGCATCGTATAGAAAGCCTTAATCACAGTCGGCCAATCTTTCATGAAAAAAATATAGCCGAAAATCTTTGATAGTTTTTCTTCTTGTAATTTTGAAAAATCAGCTCCCCATTCTATTTCTTCACCCTGTTTTTTCAATCCTTCTATAGCCTGAGTGTAAGTAATTCTTTTCAAAGGCAGTTTAGGTATCTTTATCTCTCTATTCAATAACTTCAATTCTTTCTTACAATTTTTCTGGACAGACTTTATTATATGAACAAAAACATTTTCTAAAACTTTCATCGCATCTTCCTCTGATTTTACGAACGCCATCTCTATGTCTAACTGCCTGATCTCATTCAAGTGAGTTGGCTTATTGAATTTTTCAGCCCTCCAGACAGGAGTCGTCATGAAAACTTTACCCAATGAAATGGCACACATCTGCTTGTACAACTGAGGACTCTGAGCCAAGTAAGCTTCTTTTTCAAAGTAAGGAATCTTGAACAAATCTGCTCCACCTTCACTGGCTGAAGCTATTATACATGGTGGTTGTATCTCAAAAAAACCGTTTTTGATCAAATATTCTCTGAAAGATCTCAGTATCTCATTCTGAATTTTGAATATAGCAAGACTCTTCTCTGTCCTAAAATCCAAGAACCTCCAGTTCAGTCTTGTCTCTAATTCTGCTGGAGTTTTTTCACTCGGTTCCAAAGGCAAAGGAGTTTCTGCGAGATTAACGATTTCTATTTTTTTTGGTATTATCTCTTTACCCCCAGGGGCTTCTTTGTTTTTTTTCATTTCTCCAATGACAGTTAAAGCGGATTGTCTAGTTATTCTATCGACTTTGTTAAACAGTTCTGGAGAAACTTTCTTTTTTGGCAGAGTCACTTGTATATCGCCAGAAGTAGTATGTAATTTAATGAATTTTATCCCGCCCAAATTTCTTATTTCCTCAGCCCAACCGTTGATTTGCATAATAATTCTTTTCCTTTAATTGTTATAAATCTATGACTTCATACTATAAATCAGTCTCAAATCCGATGAAGGATTTGAATATACCCAAAAATGAAATAACTGAGAACAAAAATCTATCTAATTCGGGTCGATTCTCTTCATCCTTCTCCTTTTTGTCTTTTTATGATGAGAAATTAAATCATCAATTAGTGAATCAATGGAAAAGATTGAATTATTTTCAGAATACAAAATTTTCTGTCCTAAATGCAAAGCAGAGGTTAAGAATTGTCGAAAAACATCGTTTGGAAAGGTTAAGTGTACATGCACTAGTTGTGGGACTTATTTCATGATCCTCGGTGGTGAAGGAATATTAATTGTAGATATATAACAAAAATCTATATGATTCTTATCCAACCACTAGCCAATGTAATTCTGGGTTGAATCATCTTCAACTTCTTTTTCTTGTTCATCATCTTCTTTCTTTTTCTTAATCACGTTAACTTTCATAATTAAATTTTCTCTTTTGAGAACAAAAATCTATCTAATTCTGCTATTGATTAAAAGGTTAAATAATTAACTTTGAATATATTTGATGATGGAAATGACCAAATCAGGAGTGTTATTAAGTATTCTTGCAGGAATTAAGATTTCAACCGATGATTTAAAAAAATATGGTTTTGATGTAAAACAAATATCCAGTGTATGTTTTTTAGGCGACTATTTCATCATCTCATTATCAGGAAAAATTATTCCAGTAAAACAGAAAGTTAGAGTCCCGTTCTTAGGTGTTAATTCAGATTATTTTGATCAATACTTAGGAATACTGAAAAAAAACGATATAGATTATCAACTTTTTAAGAAACCTTATAAATATGTCATCTTAAACGAAGCAAAGTTTGCAATCAGGAATGACTGTTCTTACGCGGATAGTTTGAAATTATCTAAGAAGCCTCTTGGACTTGAATGTTTAGTAATTCCATAAGAGCTAAGCAATAGGGAATTGAGATATCTTATTTCTTTTTCCACAATTCTTTCATCTTAGCAACAAAATCTTCATCTGTCATTTATTCTGTTGCTTTGAATTTCAAGAAAAAATAGAACAAAAACCTATTTGATTCTTTTATTTTAAATATGGGTCTATTTGTTCAATTGGGATTTTCCATTGGTTTTGTGTTTCAGGTAAAGGTGATCTCTTAGCCATTACATTCCCTAAATCTAAAGATAAAAATTGTTCTTTTGTATAGGCTTTGACAACATAATCAGAACCTACTCTTTCGATGAAATATCCAGCACCACATGCTACTCCACCATCGAGGAGAAGTTGATAGTTTTTATCAATGGTATCCAAAATGGCAGTTGATATTATTAATGGTTTTCTTAATTTCAAGAAACTCAATGCTCTTTCTCTAAATGGTCTAGTAGAATTTATACCTCTTGATATCTCCATAAGTTGTTGTTCAAGGTTATATAATTCCATGACACTAAAATTAATGTTAAAACTTAAATCTCTTTCCCATGAACAAAAATCTATCTGGTTCTGGATGGTTGATACTTATGTATTTCTTTGATGTGCTTTATCTCTTTTTTACTAAAAAAATGTAAATATTCGGCTAATTCTTCCTCAGTCAGAATTTCAACCAAACAACCGTAAAGTTTTGCTACATATTTTGTCATATAATTCTTCATGAAAATGGATAATTACTTTTATAAACCTTTCTCAAAGAACAAAAACCTATCTGATTCTGGATTTTCAATGTTTTTATATTCCTAAAACATATAATCACATAATTAAAAAAGGGGTGAGTTTTTTGGCTGAAAGAGCTGAAAATAGAGTGATAGTTAGGAGTGCTGTTAGAGAATTAGTAAAGGGAAAATTCAACGTTAGTGACGAATTCTTCAAGAGACTTGATACAGATGTAGCTGCATTGGTTACAAGAGCAGCTGATAGAGCAAAGGCCAATAATAGAAAGACATTAAAAGCAAGAGATGCTTAATTGCACCCCTCTTTTTTATTTTTTAGAGAAATATTTAAAACTTTTGGGTGGCAAGTGGCAATTCATGGTATTCTCGCCAGATTTGATAAAAACTTTAAATTTAAAATATTTAATATTTAATATAAATGGAGGATAAAAATGAAAAACAAATTAATTTTAATATTCATAGTAATACTTTTGATACCAACTGTACTGGCAATAACAGATATAACAGATAAACCTACTGATATCAAATCTACTAGAGTTATAGCGCATACTAATTCTTTCATAGACAGAACTATGTTCAGGATACAGGGATGCAAAATAATACATGAATTAAATGATGCGACTGCGATGGAATGTCCAGAAGCTGTTGCTTCAAATTTTGAAACAGATGAAGTATATCATGTAATGGATTTACAAGCAGACATACAGATAAATGCTGATAAAGTATGGGCTTTGGGATATACTGGCTCAGGGGTAGTTGTAGCAGTATTAGATACTGGTATAGATACAGACCATCCAGAGCTAGTTGGTAGTATTGCAGGTTGTCAAGGATTTGGGTATACAACTTGTGAAGATGACCATGGGCATGGAACACATGTTTCAGGAATAATAACTGCTGACGGTGTTGTTGCAAATGCAAAAGGAGTAGCACCAGATGCAAAAATATGGATGGCAAAAGTATGCAATAAACAAGGCTCTTGTTATGTTAGCGACATTGCAGCGGCAATTGAATATGTAGTTAAGGGACCAGATGGTATAATAAACAACGGAGATGAACCAGCAAAAATAATCAGTATAAGTCTGGGTGGTGGGGGAACAAGCGGAGCAAACTGCGATAGTGATGATCTAGCGAGCGAGGTTAACTGGGCTGTAGACAATGGAGTAACAGTTGTCGTAGCAGCAGGAAACACTGCTGGTATAGTGTCAAGTCCAGCTTGTGCTTCAAAGGCCATAGCAGTAGGGGCAGTAAATAATAACGATGTAAGAGCTTCTTGGTCTGGTACAGGATCGGCATTGGACATAATGGCTCCAGGAGTGAGCATATACTCAACTCTGCTAGGAAACACTTATGCTTCTTGGTCTGGTACGTCAATGGCAACGCCGCATGTTTCAGCTGTAGTGGCGTTGTTGAAAGAGGTAAATTCCGCTTTAACAGATGCCCAGATAAAAGATGCTTTATACAAAACAGCAAAGGATTTGGGCTCAACAGGTTGGGACAAATACTACGGTTGGGGCAGGGTCGATGCTTTGGCTGCAGTTAATTCCGTTTTGCCACCAACAACTACAACTACAACTACAACCACTACAACACCATCAACCACGACAA
>Ga0315296_10002040_pt1 | contig 17350 bp, 12 predicted proteins | sample YL17G14_18_MG_FD_203921 | JGI IMG/M metagenome (GOLD analysis project Ga0315296, IMG submission 203921) | Sediment microbial communities from Yellowstone Lake, YNP, Wyoming, USA - YL17G14_18 | ecosystem: Environmental > Aquatic > Freshwater > Lake > Sediment | place: USA: Wyoming | collected... | reverse complement strand
TGCCTTTCCCAATGAAACAATAACTCCTGGCCTCTCTATTTTCTGAAATCCAGTGAGTTCTGCTCTTATTGCATATTCTCCAGGGGGAAGAGAGGGAAATCTGAAATCTCCTTCTGCTGTGCTGACAAATGTTTCTTGGCCTTGCAATGCTGGAGAAGTCACGATGACAGTGACTCCTGGCAATGGGTTTCCTTGCTCATCGACAATTGTACCTCTTAGTGAACCTGTTTGTCTCTGAGCTAGCCCAACCGAGCATAAAACCAGAATTAAAATAGGGATTAATAAAGCACTTAGAGTTTTTCTTCTCATTTTTTCTCCCTTCTTTCTTTTTTCCATTGTCCTCTAAAAAAAGTTTTCCTTTAAAACACCCTAAGCCCAATTTTTTTCGTTACCCCTTAATTCTCACCTCCTTTCAGCTTAGAAAATACTATTATTATTTTTTAAAATTCTGCCACTTCAAACAAAAGATATCATTTATCACTAATCATCCAATTAAGAATCGGTTCTAAGCTGTAATAAATCGGAATCTTATTTAGAACAATTCCATATGTCAAGCGCAAATTTTGCGTAACATTTAATAATTTTGGTAAGGAATAAAAAATCAATGTTTGGAATCTCAAGGACAATTAACTATGCAAAAAATATGCCAATTTTTCTTATACATTAACTCTTTTGTTTTCAACAAAATTGAAGATAGTTACGCAGTTTATAATGAAAATAAATTCAAATATTTGGATTTTGCTCCAAGAAATTGGATTTTCTTTTATGCTCTCTACAAAGCAAGGCTACATTTTATAAGCTATTTCTCTTATTTATTTTCTCTCTCTCAATAATCGATAATGAGGGGAGAATCGAATATAAAGAGTTGGGGAAAGTGAATCCATGTCCCTTGGCCGACCATAAGGAATATCCATCTGGACATTTACCAGTGTTTAAGTTTTAGGTCTTCTTTATAATCCCTGCCATTTTCTTTATGTAATCGGGGTTTGTGCCACAACAGCCACCGATGAGATTGGCACCATTTTCTATCATCTGGGGAATATAACGAACATAATCTTCCAGACTTTGCGAATAAGATACTTCTCCTTCGGCAGAAAGAGAGGGCTTGCCAGCATTCGCTTGAGCAATCAGAGGGAGGGAAGTCTTCTCCCTCATCATTTTAACCAAATCAACCATCTCTTCGCTGTTGAGGGTGCAATTTGTTCCCAGGACAGGAACTCCCTGGCTTTCTAGGCCGTCTATACATTGAGAGACACTGTTGCCCATTATAGTAAAATAGCCTCTGGGACCGCGGTTGAAGGTCATCGTTACAAAAATCGGCAAGTTTGAAGCTTTTCTTGCTCCTCTCAGTGCACAAAGAGCTTCCCTCAAGTCATACTGTGTTTCAATTAACAAGAAGTCTGCTTTTCCTTCAGTTAAGCCTCTGGCCTGCTCAGCAAAGGCTTCCTCAAATTGTTCTTCTGTGAATTCTCCCTGCGGTTTAAGGAATTTTCCTGTAGGACCTATGCTTCCACCTACATATTTTCCTTTTGGTTTGACTTCATTGGCAATTTTCGCGGCGGCAAAATTAAACTCGTAGCATCTTTTTTCTAGGCCATAGGAAGAGAGCTTAATTTTGTTTCCTCCAAAACTGTTAGTCAAAACCACATCCGAACCAGCATCGAAATAGCTTTTATGGATTTTTTTTACTATTTCTGGCTTCTCCACATTCCATGATTCAGGGCATGCGCCCCCAGGGAAGCCAAGCCTTATGAGTTCTGTTCCAAAGCCTCCATCAAGAAGAACTGTTCGCTTTTTCATTAAGTCAAAAATAGATGTCTTCATTCTTTTCCTCCTTTATAAAAAATTCGTTCCAAGACAAGTTTGAAGCGAACAAAATAAACTCGATCATGTATTAAAAATTTGTTTCACTGATGGAAAGAGTTTCATATCTGTGTGTGGCAAAAACAACGCACCTGTATATTCGTTCATGTAATTGGGCTCTGTATTCAATTCGATATAGGTCATTTTTTTTGAGATCTCTTTAACCATTTCTCTGTTCTTGTCTGAAAGAAGAATCAAATAAGCACCGAGAAGAGAACTGTTTCCAAGATAACGAAATTTATTTCGCTCGAGATCGGGCAAAAGACCAATGCTGATTGCATTGACGATATTGAGATGTTGACCGAAGCTACCAGCTATGTAAAAGCCATCAATCCTGTCGAAAGTAAGTCCCACGTTTTTTAGCAACAAGGAACATGCAGAAAATACGGCTCCTTTGGTCCGGATAAGATTTGAAATATCATTTTCAGTGATGATGAGATCTTTGCCCCAGTAACAGTTGCTTCCTTGTTCTATCAGAAATCCCATCCCGTTTTCATTTTTGATAAATCTTTTGGTAGGTTTTTTCATATTAAATTTTCCATGGCGATCAATATAATTATGGATGAAGAGCTCTGCTAACAAATCAACGAGACCTGAGCCGCACAAACCTTTGGGCTTATTACCGTTAATAACCGTATAATCCAGCTCACCGCTATCTCTGAACTTGATTTCTTCTATGGCTCCATCCGTAGCAGGCATTCCGCATTTTATCCCTCTTCCTTCAAAAGCAGGGCCTGCGGAACAGGCGCACGTCATAAGCCAATCTTTATTTCCTACGACCAATTCGCCGTTTGTTCCTACATCAATGAACAAGGATATCTTTTCTGAATCACGAACAATAGGGGTACAGAGTAATCCTGCTGTGATGTCTCCGCCGACATAGCTTCCTACTGCAGGTGCACAATGAACTCTTCCTTCATGGTTCATTTTCAATCTCAGGTCGCGGGACAACATAAACGGAAGCTCATTAAAAGTAGGGACATAGGGTTCTTCCCGGATGTAGCGAGATTCGAGATTCAGAAAAAGATGGATCATTGTTGTATTACCTGAAAAAGAGGCTAAATAGATATCGGAAGGCAATATATGAGCAGATTGTGCAGCTTTTTCAATAAGATTATTGACCGTTAGGATAACAAGATCGTGAAGTTCTCTCAGATACCCAGGCTTTTGGGCATAATTGATTCGTGAAATGATATCGTCACCCCTTTTTATCTGCTGGTTGAGGCTTGAACCTGTCTCTAAAATTTTTCCATTTTCTAGATCCACCAAATGGAGGGCCACAGTCGTAGTCCCGATATCACAGGCAATGCCATAGATTTTTTTTTCTTTGCTCGCTGGCTCAATATCAATTATTGTCCAAATTTGTGCAGATTTGAATAAGACAATTGAGATTCGACCTTCCTCTTTCCGGACAGTGTGAGCTAATTTTTTCAACACGGAATATTCGCAATTCAAATTTTTTATCGCCAGTTTTTTTTGAATTTCCCGTTGAAGTCTTTTCAAATCGCTATAATGGAGTTCCAAAGTAGGGGAGGGGAGTTTGAGCTCTATCTTTTTTACAAGAGGATTGACTTCGTAAATTCCTGAAATATTATTTTTGTGATCTTCAAAAAATTGAGATGAAGAAACGCTTTTGATGGAAAGTTGTTGGAATTGCGGCAGTTGAATGGCAAGACCATCTTTGATTTTTGTCTGACAGGCTAAAGCAAATCCCTGCTTGATAAGCATATCTGGAAGAGCAGCTGACGGCCTGTGTTGATAAACTCCGCTTAAGATCTGAACGACGCAATCGCCGCATGTCCCTTTTCCTCCACAGGTAACCTTTAAAGGAAGGTTAGCCTTTCTCGAAGCATCCAGAATAGTCTTGCCTGAGGGAACCTCAACGCAGATATCAAAAGGAAAGAACCTTAATTTATAAGTCTTTTCTGCTTTTTTGGACTTTGAACGAGAGATTTTATGCTTCACACTTCATCCTTCTTTGTTTAATGAACTCATCTTCCGTATTTCATCAAACTTTGCCAACTTTTTAGCTCTTCATGTCAATTTAACATTTTTCACAAAGGATGGAATATCAGAAGCTTCTTGAGGGCCCACAATGACCTCCCAGCCTGGAAGATGCTCTTCTAAATCCCCGCTAATTTGGGAAACGAAACCAGGAATCACAATTTTTCGCGTCTTTATCTCCTGTTCCAACTGAATATCTTTAATAAACTTTGCGATCTTTTCGCCCACAAACTTTCCAGCAGCCCAGGCCGTGCAAACGGATTGGCCCTCGGTGTCTGTGACGACAAGATGGGCTGAGATCCCAGAGTTTTCAATTTCTCCTGAGACAATAAAATACGTCAACGAAAAATTGGTCGTGACAAAAACAGGTGACTCCGGCGTCGGTTCTCCAATGGGATAAATCTTTGGGTCAACCTGAATAGGCTTCTGAGGATCGGTATAGATATTTTGCCTGAGTGTAAAAAGGGCATAAAGCATTGCTTTATCAAAGCGAGGCAGGACAATCACAGAATCATATTTGCAAAGGAAAAGCGAGGCTTTTGCCAGTAAATCAAATTCATTCTCCTGTTGAATAAAAGTAAATAGAGGGTATCCAAAAGGTTTAAAGTTTTTCTTCAAGGCACTTCGTCGAAGAATTGTATTGCGCTGCAACTGAAGGCCGCAATTCTGGGATTCCAAATTCAAGATCACATCATTCACCTTGGCCTGTCTTGCTTTTTCAGCTTGCCTTGCTAACTCCTCAAAAGAAGGAGCGGTCAATATAAGACTGATATTGAAAGAATTAGCCAAATCCACGTCTCTATCTCGAAGTTCTTTCCTCAAGAAGACTGCAGGCCGATCAGCTTTTAGAAGTTCGACACCTGCTTTCAGGGTCTCTTCATCTCGACAATCCAGTATGATTCCCTTGGAGGAATTTTGCTTGACAAGCTTAATCACCTTTAAAAAATCTTCCATCTTTTCTGAATCATGAGAGATGAAGAATAAGTCTGTTTTGAGTTCTTCGCCTACCCGCATAACTTTATAATTTTCGATCTCTTTTATTTTCGAGAGAAGTTCTTTCTCATCCTTGGAGGTCCGCAATTGAATTGCAATTCCTGGCTTGTGAAAGAATGTTTTTTCGTGGCGAAACATGACTGTTTCGTTCCCTATCTCTAAAGACTGAGAACCACCTATTTTTACCAGCCGAATGGGCGGCTCACTGGCAGCACCTAATGTTGCTTTAGCCTCTTCGGAAGCATGAGGACATTCACTTAACTCAGCTTTTTTCTGGGCCAGTTTCATGGCAAATGCCATACACGTCGGAACTCCACAGTCACCACAATTGGTTTTGGGCAGCAACTTGAATATTTCTAATCCAGATAAGGCCAAGGTCAGTCTCCTTTTTTTGAATCAAACATTTCAATAATTTTCTTTTTTACTATTTCAACAGCTTTGGGGTGATGCATGATTAACAATTCTGCACCAGCCACTAACAAACTCATTGCCGTTGAGATTTCCCAGTAAGCGCTGCGCAGTTCCTTTTTTCCCCATTCTGGATATTCCTGCTCAGATACTCTTGCTTCTTTTACCCGCGAGCTTTCATATCCAGGATTTATGAGCATCGGGAAGGCCAACATTTTGTCACCTGCTAAGCCATCGTTTCGGATTCTTTCCATAATAGAATAGGTATATTCTAGGCCATATCCAAGAGTGCCGGTTAAAGGATCCATCACGATTTTTTCTGGAGGGAAATTCATGTCTGTTAGAAGAATATTCAGCTGCTTGGCAAGGTTTACATCAATCGGTGTTTGGGCCACGATGGCATGCTTATAGGCGATGCAAGCAGCGGCAATGGTCTTATAGTTATCTTTTTCGACATAATTTATTAAACAGTTTTCGCCTTCAGTCACTTCACAGACTTTTTTCATGACCTTATTGATTTTTTCAAAATGGCTGTGCCCAGTAATGATAAGTGGTACACTCACACTCTCCAGCACCTGTTTGACGATTTCAGCTGCCTCATCAACACTTTTGTTTCCCTTTTCAGGATGAGTCCCTTCGAGGCGGACACTGATCAGTTCTGCTCCATACTGCTCAACACACTTCTTCGCCATTTCTCCTGGCTTATCGATGACATTGCGGAAATAGTCCATTAAAGTATCTGGATATTTTCCAGGGATCTTGTCGAAAACCTCCATGGCAATCACTGGTCTGTGAGGATGTTCGCCTTCAAAAAAAAGAAAGGGTAATGCTGTGCTTCCACCAATCGTAATTGTCTGAGATCGCGTTCCTCCCTGTTCGGGAGTTGCTCCTAATGTAACTTTATGGATTTTTCCGACATTGGTTTCTTTAGGAATTTCAAAACTCATGGATTTCCCTTTTGATTTTTTTCATATCTATTAATTTTGTCATAAACTGATGGACTGCCTGATAGGCAGGGGAATCAGCCAAAATGTTCCAAATCGGTTCCCCCTTTTGATCCATCGTTAATAATTGATCATCTTCAGGGATAGAACACAAGTGCTTCAATCCTTCCTCTTCGATCATTCTCTTTGCAGGCTGAGAGATGGGACTTAGGACGCGATTAAGGATGAGATATTTTTCTTGGACACGGGTATCCAATTCCAGCAAAAGCCTGCTTATTTTTGCTGCTGCATGTACTCCCCTCATGGTTGGATCGGATATTATCAACAGATAATCGATGTTCTGGACTGTCCGACGGCTAAGATGTTCCATGCCTGCTTCATTATCGATCACAACATACTCATAGTTGGCACTTAATTTATGCAAAATATCCCGGAGTAAGCTATTGGCATAACAATAACATCCAGGGCCCTCTGGGCGTCCTATGGCAATAAGGTCAAAATCAGCTGTCTCAGCAAGGCAGGTTTGAATCTTGTATTCGAGGAACTCCTGTTTCGTCATCCCGCCAGGAAGACTATTGATAAGTCGTTTCATCTCTTCCCTTACAGAGCCGATAGTTTCCTTAACCTCCACGCCCAACAGATCATTTAAATTGACATTTGAATCAGCATCCACAGCCAGTATGGATTTAGACACATGTTCCCTCAGCCAGCGAATGACTAGGGCAGCAATGGTGGTTTTGCCAGTTCCACCTTTACCAGAAATAGCTAAAGTTTTCATCATCTCTCCAATTCCCTAATCTAAAAAAGTGGTGGCATTCGAAGAGCTGGATGATTCTTTTTGGTGATATATTCCAGAGTCTCTTTTTCAGTCACAGCCATAGTCTCATCTGCGATCATGTCAATAAAGTTTTCAATACCTTCTCGTTCACCTATCCTGCGGAGTACAGGTGCCATTTCTTGCTTGAGTATGCTGTCCATCCAAACAATACGCTCAGCACCACCCTCAGCGCTGATGAATTTTTTGCTGCCAATATAGTGCTTACTATGGCCGATGAATCCAGGTGTCTGTAATCCACCGCCAACCATGCCAGCAAGTGTCGAAAATTTCATTCCACAAGGAGTCATACCTGGATAATTACGATAAACAATCATTATGCCGTTGGTTGAAGGCAAGACACAGGAGATGCATTCAAAACAGCCGCAGGAGGTCATTGGGTGCTCAATGATACTGTAGGTATTAAAGAATTCCAAGGTTTTGTGCGAGTTATTATAAACAAACTCATTGATTCCCTGCCATTGACCCTTGGTTTCGTCAATGGCCTTACCTTTTTTCACCGGTTTATTTGGCCCTGTAGGATTTATTTGAAACGCTGCTTTTCCATCTAGCCAGTTGTAAGCGCCGCAAAGGCCAGAACGTTCGGGAGCAATAATGCAGACATGATTCGGGGCAAAGGACTGGCACAAGGTGCAGGAATAAAAAGTGTCCGTTCCTTCATCAGTCATGCCAGCTAGACGGGCATCTCGCTTCTCATAAACCTTTCGGGGAATACTGATGAGGTCAAGAACATCTTTTTCCTGGGTATAAATTTTGATTTGTACTTTATCGACAATCTTGCCATATTCTCCATGAAATTTGGCATGAAGAATCGAACCGAAATGCTTGAATTTAAAACCTTTTTGCTTAGCCTCTTTGCTAATACGGACCCAGTTTATGTCCCGCTGTCCCAAGTGAAAAATGCCATTGGCATGATTGATAAAATGGTGAATTTGACGTTCCAGGATGGGCTCAAAATCAGGCTGCATTTCGCGCCCCGCTACATCAACCCACAGGGCAAAAGGGATCTGGCTTCCTTCTTCAAGTTCATCGATTTCAGGTCCAATGACTTCGATCTTCCCGTCCTCAACTTCATCCAATTCCTTTGACGTTAAAAATTCAAATCCAGGCTTTGTCTGGCCAGCAAGCTCGACAGACAAATCTTCCTTACGCACTCTCTCACCCTCAAAAGCAGGACCAAAGGGAACAGGAATCGGAACTTTAGTGATCGTGATTTTTAAGCCTCTTACTTCTATCGCTTTGGCGACGATTTTATCATGCGATACAGGCGAAACCACATGTTCGTAGGTGCAGATTCCGGTAGGCAAAATCTGATCAATATCTGTATCAGCAATGGTAGGAAAGCCGTAGTTGATTGCACCTGCTGCCTGGGCATGCTTTTCATCGTCAACAGGTCCTAAAGCAAGAACAAAAGCAAAGACTCTGTTTTTGTTGTAGCGCAAGACTTTCTGGTAGTCGCCAGGTTTAGCCCCGCCAAAGGAGAGGGCAACCCTGGTAGCAAAGCCCAGAGAATGAATGACCGCGGTCACATCGCTGCCAAAAGGAACAAGTCTGGTTTCCCATCCCATCTGAATGCCTTCTTCCTCAAGCTGCTGAGCCATAGATTTTCCGTCTGTTGATGCAGCCATAAAGACATAAAGATTTTTTTCCTGCAGTTCTCTAGCTATTTTTACAGCAATCTCATTGGTAGGACAGTAACCAACGCATGCGGCAAATCCAGGCGCTGTACCGTCCACGAACTCTATTCCTCTTTCTCTGAGGATGACGTCATTGGCTGCTCCAAGCCAGAGGTGTCCATCCCTGGGATTGGGTTCAGGAAGGTAGGGGAGAGGGTCTTGGGTGTATTTAATAGCTTCTATAATTTCATCTGCGAAAAGAGTAGCCAACCCTGCATCAAGAGTATGTCCAAGATAAGGCAGCCACAGTTTTTCATCAGGAATTGGCGGCAGGTACTTTTTCGCTTCCTGCAATAATTCTCTGAGCCCACCAAGAGTTTCTATTTTTATTCCCAGCAGGCCGTAGGAAATAGGTAAATAATAGCCAGAATTCGGGAATTCGACTTTAGTCTCGCCGCCTTTTTCTTCTATTGCCCTTTTAAGTTCTGCTTCGGCTCGAGCAACCAATTTCCATGCTCCCCGAATGGCTCTTGTGGCGATGAGTTTTGACATGAACTTTGCCTCTTCAAAAAACTTTTATTAAACTTCCAATTCTCTTCTCATCTCCATATCAAACAGCACACGCTCTCTGGCCTTGCTGATACCCAATTTTTCTCGCTTTTTGTTAATATGGTCAATGATTAGGGTGGCCATTTTCCCTGGATCAGGCTCTGCAGCCCACATACCGCCAAATATATTTTCAAATTCTTTGAAGATATGGTGGCAGAATATCTCACTTCCTCCCACGGGAAGTCCGACCCCAAACACGGTGAAGACTCCTGAGGCAACAAAATATTGGCCGATAGAGATCGCTTTCTCGCTCATCCATTCAGGCGCCGCTCCTGCGACAGGGAGGTCGCTGATATCTTTGCCTAAGCCGCCAATTTTAACCATTTCCGAAAGAGCAATTAAAATACGGCTGTTGTCCACGCATGAGCCCGAATGGAGAACAGGAGGCATGCCTATTGCCCTACAGACTTCTGCTAAGCCCTTGCCTGCGTATTTCTCTGCTGATTCAGGCACAAGAAATCCTGCTTTGGCGCAAGCAATGGCAGAGCATCCTGTCTGGACTACCAGAATATCGTTGGCAATAAGCTCCTCAACTAAATTGACATGGCACTGATCATATGCCACTTTGGGGTTGCAGCAGCCGACAACACCTGCAACTCCTTTGATTCGGCCGTTAATAACATTATCGTTAAGAGGAACGTATGAGCCACGAAATGTTCCTCCCAGCATATAAATGATTGCCTCATGGCTGAATCCAGCAATGAGGTCCATTTTCTCTTTAGGGATATTAACCCTGCCTCTGTTTGGGAAATTCAAGATTGCTTCCTTAATGATTTCTTTTGCTATCTGCAGAGCATTTTTATGGGCAAACTCAAAATATTTTGCTCCTTCAATCTTTCCTTTAGAAGAGGTCGTGATGAGTTTGGTATGGTAACATTTGCAGATTTCTGAGAGTGAGGGCATGATACACTGAACATCGACTATCATGGCTTCTACAGCGCCAGTGCCGACAGCCAGTTCCTGCTGAAGAACATTGCCTGCTATAGGAAGGCCGTGGCGCAAAAGAATCTCATTGGCAGTACAGCATATACCAACAAGGCTTATGCCAGTTGCACCTTTTGATTTGGCCAAGTCAATCAATTCCTTGTCCTGGGCCGCAAGGACTAACATTTCCGAAAGTACCGGTTCATGGCCATGGACAACAATATTAACATCAGTCTCTGAGAGTACGCCCAGATTTACCTGACCGCGGAGTGGAGAGGGAGTACCAAAGAGTATATCCTGTAGTTCAGTGGCGATCATCGAGCCTCCCCATCCATCTGCCAGCGCTGTTCGGGATGCCTGAAGCATGATGTTGCGATGGTCCTGATCCACTCCCATGTGAGTTCGGTGCATCATTTCTACAATTTCCAGGTCTATTCCCCGGGGAACAACATTTAATTGGCGCCAGACTGTCTGGCGAGTTTCAGGAGCGAGTTTGATAAAAGAGACTTCGCCTTCTTGTTTTCCAAAATTTTCCAGCGACTTCTCTGCGATTTCTGCAGCGACTTCTTCTTTTGCTCTATCTTTAAATTCAACTCCGAGAACTTGGGCTACCTTCCTCAATTTATTCATATCCTTAATAGAATACCCTGAATCTGGAGATTTTGCGGCCAAGAGCAAAGTTTTTGCTACATCTCTTCCATGATCGGAGTGAGCCGAAGCTCCGGCGGCAATCATTCTTGCAAAATTTCTGGCAACGATGACTTCAGCAGTGGCGCCACATACGCCTCTTTGGGGACTTTTGCCGCGAGGGTTGATCCGGCATGGTCCCATATAGCAATTGTGACAACAAACTCCCTGTTCACCAAATCCACAGCGAGGCGTTTGCCGCTTGGAACGTTCCCATACGTTTTCAAATCTCTTTTTATTTTCAAGCACAGGATTACCTGAACTGTCGATGCTTTTTTTCATAATCTGATTTTTGGCATTTGTTAATGCCGCAGGAGTTTACTCACCGCTGATAATTGATGAAAGATCTTTTCTGATAACTCTACAGCGAGCGATCCTGTCCCGCAGCTTGGAGTTATGAGACACTGTTCCCAAATTAAGTTTTGATCAATCCCTTTATTAGCTAAGTTTTTTACAACCTCCTTCAATTTTTTCACTAAAGACTCAGAGGTTTCCTGATTAATTTTCTCTGAAGTAGGGACTATTCCCCAGGCCAAACTTCCACCTTTCTCGAGAAAATCTTTTATCTGCTCTGGATAGTATCCGATTGTTTCGCCGTATTGGTAGGCATCGAAACTTATGATATCAACGCCGGCATCTACTAAGATTGTCCATTCCGTATTGCCGCAGCAGTGGATACCAGCAAGAGCTTTTTCTTTATGGATTGACTCAATAACGTCATTTAAATATTTTAAAATGTCCGCTCGCAAGACACTGACATATGTGTAAGAACCAAAAGCTGAGAGAATAGGTTCATCAATAAAACAGATTTGATCGCAACCTAAGAATTTGAATTTGCGTAATAGCCACCTTGCTTTCATTTCAGTTGCCTTGACGATGACATCTCGGAACATCTCGTTATAGTAAATCGCTCTTTTATTTTCATCCACTCGACCTAAGCCGGCAGTTATAGGACCGGTCACCTGATTTTTGAAATATTTGAGATAAGGGTGATTCTTTTCGCTCAATTTCCTTTCCATTTCATAAATACCACGGCTAAAAAGCGCAGAGATTTTAAAATAATCTAAGTTTTCTGCCATATAATTTTCATAAAACTTTTCAAGATCATTGGTAGCATCTCTGCTGGTATCGAAATACATCCGACGCTTTTCTTCATCCAGAACAACACAAGGAATTCCCTCGCTGTATTGAATTTCCATTTCTTCCCTGAAATCCATTTTTGGCAGTTGAGGCCAAATAGGTATTTCCGGAATACTTTCTAAAATAACATCACATGCTGTGGATGGATCTTTATGAGGGAGACTGCCAATAGCAGTGGCTAAACATTGAGGATTAAAGATCATATTGAACCTCCAAAATAATTTGTCTCATTAAAATAACAGAAGGAAAGGATATTTATATAGTATTTTTTTGCCAATTTTTGGTAAAATTATGCTAAATTTTATATAATAATTTAAGAGTTTTATAAAAATTCAGTGAGGTCACTTGTATTCAAGACCTGTCCTTATTGCCTGATAGATTTTATTAAATTCTGTTCTTAAATTCTCATCTAACAATTGAATCAATGGCTGTTGAAGTAAGTCAGAATCTCGGATGATTTCATGATAGGAAATCATTCCTAGGATAAGGTTTGGAGGGAATTGGCGACTCACCCAACTCCTTTGTTGCTCATTCTGTATTTTATTCCCAATAATCCCAAAGGACTTAATTCCTATTTCTTTGGCCAATTTCATGATCATTTTGGCAGTGGATATACTTCGCGAGCCAGGTTCCACAATGATGAGCATCTTGTTGATTGACTGAGATGTCGCTCTTCCCAAATGCTCTATACCAGCTTCCATGTCGACGATAACCACCTCGTTGCGGTTTAGGATTATCTCGGATAAAAGGCTCCGCAGGAGTGTATTTTCAGGACAGGCACAGCCACCTCCACCTTTTTGGACTGCGCCCATAACCAAGAGTTTTATTCCCTGAAAGTTGATACAAAATCTATCAGGAATATCCTTGACTTCAGGATTGATTTTAAACAATTGACCGAACTGTTTGGGGCTTGCACCCGTTCTTTCTTTTATTAACTGCCGCTCGTGAGAGATAGGTATGATCGAACGAGCTTGTTCTGCTGGGATTCCGATCGCCGAGGCTAAATTTGCATCGGGATCGGCATCCACGGCTAAAACTTGATAACCATCGTTTTGAAAATAGCAAGCCAGAATACCTGCTACAGTTGTCTTGCCAGTTCCTCCTTTTCCAGTAACAGCTAATTTCATTTCTCTTGTAAATTCACCGAGTGATAGAAAGCATCTCAAAATTCAATTTTTAAATTCTAAGGCCTCTATAAAGTAGTTCTGAAACAAGGGTTTTGTTGCCAGTGAAATATATTGAATTTTTTTTACCAGAGATTCGATCTTCTTTCTTGATTGACTGGAGAGCAATAATGCCCTTGCCCCAGCAAGGGAAGAGTTGCCGATAAAAATGATTTTCTTTTCATCAATTTTTGGCAAGAGGCCAATTTTCATGCTATTTTTTATGTTTAAATAATTTCCGAATGCTCCCGCAATAAATATCCCATCCAATTGTTCGACCTTTAAAGAATATTCTTGCAAAATCATTTTTATTCCAGACTTTATGGCACCAGTGGCTAGCTGTATTTCTCTCACGTCTTTTTGAGTGATATAAATTTTACCGAAAATAGGAATCCTTTTTGTTTTAGCAACGATCGCTCCCTTTGAAGTAATTTTTCCTCTATCTAAAAAAATAGCTATTAAGTCGATAAGCCCTGTGCCACAAATGCCCGCTGCAGGTTTATTATCTATGGTGAATAATTTGAGCCGATTTCCATATTCTGCTTTATACACTGCACCTGGGAGCGCTACCATTCCACCGCTGATATTCATTCCTTCAAAAGCAGGTCCGGCTGCTGTAGATGTGGCAACAAATCTTTTCTTTGTTTTCAACACTATTTCACCGTTTGTTCCCAAATCTATAAAGAGATAATTGCCATTTCTGTTTGCAAAATCAGAGGCAAAAAGGCCAGCAGAGATATCGCCGCCCACAAAACTTTTAATGTTCGGTGTAATATAAACTTTTCCATATTTATTTATCTTGAACCCCAAATCATCCGAAGATAGCTCAGATAAACAGGTGAAAACAGAATGAAAAGGAGAAACAGCAAGGGTTTTTACGGGAAGACCCAGAAGGAAATGATTCATGGATGTATTTCCGGCAATGACAATTTCATAAACAAAAGAGGGATCAATTTTGTTTTTTTTCAATATTTGCTCAATCATCGAGTTCAAAGCATTTAAAATTGAATTCCTTAATGCATCCAAATTTTTAGGATCTGAAAAAGCAAAAGTTATTCTTGACACAACATCAGAACCATATTTTAACTGGCTGTTCATTGCTGCTAAATAATCTATGCTCTCTCCTGAATTTAAATCAACCAATTCTACGACTACAGTCGTGGTTCCTATATCAATGGCAATTCCATAGCTCCTGTCAAGCGTATTGCCTGGCTCGATGTTTAAAATTTCATTATCATTAAACATAACAGCAGTTAAGCTGAAGTTGCTTTTCTCCATAATATGGGGAAGATCCTTCAATAAATTTAAAGGCATGATCAATTTTCTTATCGTCAACTTGGACTCCATTAATTCCATTAAAGAATAGGGCAACGAAATTTCTGGTTTTTGGAGTTGAAGATGGTATTTTTTGATAGACGGATCAACCAATAGGGGTGATTTTATTCCTGCTTTCAAAATAGACATTTCCTTTATAATGGATTCTTCAGGAATTCTTATACTTAAATCCGATTTAATTTTGGACAAACATGCCAAACGATAATTCTTGTCTAATCCTTTCTGGTTAATAAAAAAGTTTTCTTTTTCATCTAAAGGTTGAAGCTTCCCATCTACTATTTCGACAATACATTTCCCGCATAAGCCCTTTTTATTGCAGTAAACGCTAAGATTAATCCCAGCTTCTAAAATCTTATCTGCTAACAAATCTTCTTCATTGGCCGTGATTGTTTTATTCTGTGAAAGTATTCGCAGGCGGTATTCTTTTTGATGATCCATAGCTTTATTTTCTTCTATCTATTTTTTAAGGAGCTGATTGACAAGTTCTGCAGCAGATATGGCATCAGGAGCATAACCATCAGCCTTTATTTCATCCGAAAAAGATTGTGTCACAGGAGCGCCTCCGATAATTAACTTTGGGTGTCGCCTTAATTTGGCTCTTTTCACGGCCTCTATAATTTCACTCATATAGATCATTGTTGTGGTCAAAAGCGCTGACATTCCTACTATGTCTGGGTTCTCTTTTTTGACGGCGCTTAAAAATTTTTCTTTAGGAACATCTATTCCAATGTCTATAACTTCGTAACCTTCTCTCTCCAGAATTATACAGACTATTTTTTTGCCAATGTCATGAAAATCTCCTTTAACGGTACCCATGACAATTTTTGCTTTGTATTTATTTTTTGTATAGGCCAAAAGAGGTTTGATGATATCCATTCCGGCTTTCATAGCCCTTGTGGCAATCAAGACTTCCGGAATGAAAATTTCATTCTTTTTAAATTTTATTCCAACTGCATCCATTCCTTTGATTAAACCGCTCTCAAGAATTTCTTCTGCTCGGATATTTTGAGAAAGAGCCTTTTTTATTGATCCCTTTAAAGAAGATGAGTCTCCTTTTTCTAAATTCATTGCAATCTCATCCAAGATTTTCATTGGTAATATCTTTTGAAAAAGAAAATTTTCATCAATCGATAACTTGAAAAAAACAGATTATAGCATGATTTTTTATTTTTTTGTATAATTATGCTAAAATTTAATCTAAAGTAATTATAAAAATGCAAATTGAGAAATTTATCAGTAAAACAAAATTTGATCTCGTGTCTAAAAAATATATCTCCAAGACTGAACTACCCCTCATTCTCGTTAATTTAAAGGGTGATACAGTATTCAATTCAAATTCCTGTAAATTATGCGAGAAATTACTCCCTTCTAAAAATAACTTATTGATAAATAATTGCAAATTGAAAATGATAAGAGCCATCGATGAGGCCTTCCGCTGGGGAGAAGGCTATATTACGACCTGTCCTTTAGGGTTAATTATGTTCGCTGTTCCTTTAGTTTTTAATAAGAAATTAATTGGAGGATTTTTGAGTGGATTTGCTATATTCCCCGAAATGAAAATGGATATAGACGAGGAAATCTACGAAAATCTAAAAGAATATTATAATCCTGATGACAAAGTTAACCTGAAGAATCTCAAACTTAAAGTTTTTTTACTCGAAGAAGTAAGAGAATATGTTTCATTTCTTTTGATGTTAACAAGAAAATATCATATTAATGATATAAATTTTCTTAAGGATAGGAACGAAAAATATATTCAACAGTACAAAATCGCAAATTTTCTTGAAGATCTAAAAAGGAACACTCCTGATGTTGCAAGAAGAATATTGGATAAGCAGGGCGAAATAATTCAGAAAGTTAAACTAGGTGATAAAACAGGGGCAAGGGAAATTCTTAATGAATTTTTGGGCTCAATTTTTTTTGAAAGTGGGATGAACTTTGAAATTATTAAAGTGCGCATCATTGAACTCATTGTTATCATTTCAAGAGCAGCTATCGAAGCTGGTGTGGAAGCCAAAGAATTATTAGGCCTGAATTTTTCTTATCTTACTGAATTGAATAAAGTAACAGATGTTGAAGAGTTATTGTATAAATTGACTGAAATATTAGAGAATTTTATTTATAAAGTTTCCTTAACACAAGAAAAAAAGAAAAAAATTAAGATCAATGCTATATGTGAATATATCAACAAAAATTTTACTTCAAAAATAAATGCCAGCGATGTGGCAAAAGTCGGGAAATTAAGCCCAAGCAGAGCATTGCATCTTTTTAAAGAAGAAACAGGATTATCTCTTTCAAAATACAAAAAAAAATTAAGAATAGATTATGGAAAATATCTCTTGTTGAATACGGATATAAATATTGCTGATTTGGCGATTGAAGCAGGTTTTTTTGACCAGAGCCACTTTACAAAAACTTTTAAAAAAGTCGAAAAAATGACTCCTTCCAATTTTCGACATAAATATGAGAAATACAATCCTTAATTTCGCCTGAGAATAAGAGACCTCCTTCTTTTCGAGCTCCTCGTCACATTGTGAGACGTATTATCGATGAAGGTTTGCATCCTGGGCGGCGGATGGCAATTCAGTTTGAAGCCCAGAGGTTTTAATGAAAGGAATGGTTTCAACAGTGAAGAGGGATCTTGCCAGAGAAAGAAATGCGAAATGAGAATACCAAGGAAATCGTTTGTTATTGGTTCAAAGCTAATATAAACGCAATAAATAATGTTACATTTTGAGCCATAATATGCTATTTTGTCTTTATGAGCACCCAAGAAATTACTCATCCCGAGGTCTCCAAAGATCGGCTCGTGGCCTTTGCCCAGGATAT
>Ga0315296_10002039_pt1 | contig 17353 bp, 15 predicted proteins | sample YL17G14_18_MG_FD_203921 | JGI IMG/M metagenome (GOLD analysis project Ga0315296, IMG submission 203921) | Sediment microbial communities from Yellowstone Lake, YNP, Wyoming, USA - YL17G14_18 | ecosystem: Environmental > Aquatic > Freshwater > Lake > Sediment | place: USA: Wyoming | collected... | reverse complement strand
ATCGAATTGCCGGATGGGTTTATAGTTTGGCACGAATACGGCAATTTGGTTTTTGCACGGGCTAAAAGAACTCCAAAGCCCAAAGGGCAAATCAGCAAAAGTATAAAAGTGGAAGTTCCAGGGCAGACAAGATTTGGCCGGTATTTGACAGAAGCTACTATTTTCGAGGCTGAGGGAGGGAAATTTGAACAGTTCAAGGCGCAGAAAACCAATTTCGTTGAGTGGTTTGATTTGGATAAACTCCAGCTCCCTTTAGAGGTTCGTTTTCGCCGCCCTGGAGACAGATTTGTTCCCTTAGGTTTGATGAAAGAAAAAAAGGTAGGTAAGTTTCTCACTGCTGCGCAAATACCGCAGCATGTACGCCGGAAGCTGCTTATTATCGCTGATAGAGAAAAGATAATCTGGGTTTGGCCAATTCGAATAAGCGAACAGGCCAAGGTTACCGACAGAACCGGAAAAATTCTTCAATTACAAGTAACTGATGCTGGGTCGATGGCAAATGGGTAATGTTGATTCAAATTCATAAGCAGTGAAGACAAATTCAATGAACAGACCTATTAGAGAGAAAAGATTTGCATTAATTGCACGGTTGTTTCCTGAAGGGATACCGCGGCTTTGGTGTCCGCCCCTGACCCATTATACGGATGTAGGTGATATCGACCTCGCACGAATGGCAGCTCACCTCGCACATATGTCCCGGTGGATTAAAGCATATCTGGTTCCCGGCACGACAGGTGATGGCTGGGAAATGAGCGAGGAGGAAATCCGCCAGGTTTTGGCATTCGACCTTGATTTGGCTGAAAAGCTTAATATACAAATACTCATTGGCATATTGAAAACTGATGCAGAAGTAGCTCATCGATATATAGTTGATACACTTACATGGCTGCAAGAACGAACAGGTATTCGAAATAAAGAAGAAATTATAGGAAAGACAAAGGTATGCGGCTTTACTGTTTGCCCACCGCAGGGAAGCCATCTATCGCAGGAGCAAATATATAGTGCGCTCGTGCCAATTCTGGAATTGGCAGTGCCTGTTGCTCTTTATCAATTGCCTCAGGTAACCAAAAATGAAATCTCTCCCGAAACAGTCGCTAAGCTGGCAGCAGAATTTAGCAATTTTTATCTGCTCAAGGACTCAAGCGGATATGATAAGGTAGCGCTGTCCGGCCTTGAACTAAATGGTGTATATCTTCTCAGAGGTGCAGAAGGCAGCTATACCGAATGGCTGCGCACCAACGATGGCAGCTATGATGGTTTTTTGTTGGGCAGCGCAAATTGTTTTGCCAAAGAATTGAATTCAATAATCCGGAACCTTTCCACCGGGAATCTGAAGGTAGCTCAAAAATTGTCAGAAAGAGTTACCGGCGTGGTAGATGAGGTATCTAATTATGCAGCGTCTCTTCCGGCTGGAAATTCATTTGCCAGTGCCAATAAAGCTATTGATCATTTTTTTGCATACGGCGCAGAGGCGGCAAATTTTCCACCGCCGCGGATACATTCAGGCGAAAGGCTTCCGGCTGAGATTATAAAAATGGCCGGTCACGCTCTTACTCGTTTCGACTTGATGCCGGCAAAAGGCTACTTGATAAACAGCAGAAGGTCGTGAAAGAACAAAACAAACTCAGCAGAAGAAATTTTTCGGGTGTGGCGGGTATAACCACACTTGCAGCCGATGAATTTAGATTGTGACCTATGAATGATATCTAAGTCTGGAAGCAAATAATTATGAAAACCTTATTCGTTATCTTGTTAACTTTGCTTCTTCCAGTTACTGGACTTGCGAAAACGCAAAGTAATCACAGCAAAAATCTTGTTTATGACAATCAGCTTAAATCCTACGATGTGATTGTTTATGGAAGCACTGCCGGTGGCGCAATGGCAGCGATTGCTGCAGCAGAAGAAGGTGCTAAAGTTGCATTACTTGAACCCCGCAGGCATATAGGTGGGATGCTCTCCGGCGGTTTAGGACGCACTGATATGGACCGTCAGCAGCATGTAATTGGTGGTTTTGCCAGAGAATTTTTTGTTCGTGCCGGCAAATATTATAATCAACCCATCGCATGGACTTTTGAGCCTAAAGTCGCTGAAGAAATTCTCGCTGAATGGCTCCAGAAAGCTAAGGTTGAGGTTTTCTTTGGCCATAGGCTTGATTCGGTTACCTTGGACAAAAATACTATCACGAGTATTGAAATGGAAAACGGTTCGAAATTCACAGCCAAGGTATTTATTGATTCATCTTATGAGGGTGATCTTATGGCGCGTGCCGGAGTCTCATATACGATTGGCCGTGAAAGCAGAGGCAAATATGGTGAATCGTTCGCTGGAATCAAAGAGATTCAGCCGGGAGAGCATCAAATCTCAGTGCCTATTTTCCCCTATAATAGCAACGGGACTTTATTACCGTATGTAATTGATGATTCCAATGTCGGAGCGGTCGGTGACGGCGACAAAAAAGTGCAGGCATACTGCTTCCGTGTCTGCCTGACGAACATAAAGGAAAATCAGGTTCCAATAACTCGTCCTAAAGACTATGACCCCGCAAGATATGAATTAATGAGAAGGTTCCTTATGGCAAGAAAATCACTTTATAAATCGATTGGGCTGCCTTTAGGCATTTCACGCATCCCCAACGGCAAGACCGATATTAACAGCGGAGGGAGTGTCTCAACAAATCTACCGGGCGCAAGCTGGGAATATCCTGATGCAGATTACAAAAGGCGACAGGAAATTTGGGATGAACATTTAAGTTATACAAAGGGATTGTTTTATTTCCTGGGCCATGACCCGGCAGTGCCTGAAGAAATTCGCGATGAAATGAGCCGCTGGGGGCTGCCTAAGGACGAATTTATTGATACCGACCACTGGCCCCACCAGCTATACATAAGAGAAGGTCGAAGAATGCTCGGCGAATACGTTATGACTCAACATGACCTGCAGACAAAAAGAAAAAAATATGATACTATCGGAATGGGTGGTTACAACATGGATGTTAGGGAAGTTCAATGGATAGCAAAGGAAATCTATTGGTTTCCACTTCCCAAACGAATGGTATTGATGGAAGGTTATTTTTCACATCCGGTAGAACCTTATGAAATACCCTATCGTTGTCTGCTGCCACCTCAAGCTGAATGTAATAACTTATTGGTTACATCCTGTGTGTCAGCCAGTCATATGGCCTACTCTTCATTGCGTATGGAACCTCAATATATGATTATGGGGCAAAGTGCAGGGGTTGCCGGCGCTTTAGCAGTAAAATCACAAAAGCCGGTTCATTTGATAGACATAGCCATACTGCAGCAGGAATTAAGGAAGCAGAAACAGACTCTTGGCTTGGAAAATGTCAATAAGGAATAAGTTCATGCAGGAATTAATGATGTTTTTACCTGCATTCTATAGATAGCAATGGAAGAAGAAAAGCATTATGAAAGAGCGAAATAGGCTGAGCAGAAGAGGATTTTTGGGTGTCGTGGAGGCCTTGGGAAAATACACTTGACATAAATGCGTAAGCCGAAGAAAATCTGTTTCAAACAATGGTAAATAAGTTCTGAAAAGAAGGATTTTACACATCAATTTATCAGCAGGTAACTCTTTTCTGGAGGCGATTCAAGTGAATAGGATACAGTATTTAGCCATATTGTTTGTGGTGTTTTTGCTTTTGGCCTCTGTAGCACGAGCCGCTAACTACTACATCTGTTCCTCCGGGGACGATTCGAACCCGGGGACCTCGCCGGAGCAGGCATGGAAAACCATTGATAAGGTGAACGAGACGACTTTCAAGGTAGGTGACAGCATATTCTTTGAAGGCAGCAAGAGATTTAAGGGGTCACTAAGATTTGATGCCGCCGACAGCGGGACAGGAGTAAATCCTGTGACGGTAGGGTCATACGGTTCGGGTCGGGCAACAGTCATTTCGGGCAATAGACATGGGCTTTATGCGGAAAACTGTGCAGGGTTTGTTGTAAAGGACTTGAACTTTGTCGGCTCAGGCCGAACCGACCCCAACGGTGGCAGTGGTGTTTATTTCTTCACAGACCTGATTGGTGAGAAACCAGAGTGTATACAGATTGAGAATGTTCAGATAAGTGGATATCGGTGGGAAGGGATTCATATAGCAGGTGCCAGGGGCAGTAACAGCGGTTTTAGGGATGTTCGGATTACCAGGGCTGAAGTTTTTGACAACGGTGATAAGGGGATAGCTTTTTCGGGTTCGCAGCCGCGGGGAGACTGGGTGCATAAGGAAATTTACGTCGGTAAGTGCAAAGTTTACGACAACCTTGGTATTGCTGGTAAGAAGGGACATACAGGAAATGGCATAATACTATCGAGCGTCGATGGTGCAATAATTGAATTCTGCGAGGCATATAACAACGGTGAATTTTGTGATGACCCATGCAGTGGAGGGCCAATTGGTATCTGGGCGTGGGATTCACACAAAGTAGTTATCCAATACTGCGAGTCTTATGATAATAAAACGGCTAATGAAAAAGATGGCGGCGGCTTTGACCTTGACGGTGGGTGTGTAAATTGTGTGATGCAGTACAATTATTCGCATGGAAATTACGGGGCTGGCTATGGTATTTATCAGTATGCCGGTGCAAGGGAATTCAAGGACAATGTAATCAGATACAACATTAGTGAAAATGATGGTCTTGCTGGTAGATATGGTGGGATTAATTTGTGGTCGACAAACTCATCTGGAGGAATACAGAACACAAAGATTTACAACAATACGGTTTATATATCGCATGATACAAAGGGCGCGGCGATTGCGGATTTGCCGGCCGTCGAGGGCACCACTTATGTTTACAATACGGAGATATATAACAACATTTTTTTGAGTGCTGCTGGCAAAAAAGTTGTAGACATACCCCATCCGTCGGGTAGCTGGAGTTTTAAGGGTAATTGCTACTGGTCTTCAGGAGCACCTCCGGAGATTGTGTGGGGTGATAAAACATACACCAGCTTAGCGGCGTGGCGCTCTGCCACAGCTCAGGAGAGAATGGGTGATTCCGACGTTGGCTTTGAGGCGGACCCGAAACTAATCGATCCCGCTAAAGGTGGGACCGTAGGGGACGTTCACCGTCTTGTGAGTCTTAAGGCGTATCAGTTGCAGAGTTCATCACCGCTTATCGATGCGGCTCTGGATATTAAATCACTTTTTGGAATCGATGTCGGAAAGCATGATTATTACGGCACAGAAATCCCCAGCGGCGCAAAATTCGACATCGGAGCAGCCGAGTTCGTCCATCCTTCTTCTCGCGAGGCGGATTAGGCGAACACACTCGTCCTCTTTGATTTTGAAAAGGCGTTTGTAGCCTGCGTTGAAATTGGCAGTGTCAAGCATAAGATGATGGTGGGCAGCTTAAGATTGTTAGCAGGACGCCAAAATCCTTCAACAATCGTCAAGATGGCCTACGCCACTGTAAATAGCTGATGCTGAATTGGTGGATTAGGTAATCGCCGGCAATAAATTCTTGACAACGGGGGAGGTTATAAATAAAGTGGTTCTTTCGTTTGTTGTGAAACAATGTAAACAAGCAAAAACCGCATTTAAAGTATCGAAAAAAAGGAGATTTACAAATGGCAACAAAGGTCGCAATTAACGGATTCGGCCGAATCGGCAGGGCTGTGGCGAGAATTATTATGCAAAAGAGGACAAATTTGGAGTTAGTGGCTGTCAACGACCTCTCAGACGCCAGGAGTCTTGCGCATTTGTTCAAGTATGATACGGTCATGGGCAAATGGGGCGGTACGGTCGAAGCTGGGGATAGCGAACTGGTGATTAACGGCAAAGCTATCAAGGTTTTGGCTGTTAAGAATCCGGCCGAGCTGCCCTGGAAAGATATGGGCGTCAAAATTGTGGTTGAATCATCAGGTGTTTTCACTACCAGGGAATCACCTAAAGGCGGCTACGGCGACCATCTTAAGGCCGGGGCAAAGAAAGTAGTCTTGACTGTGCCGGCAAAAGATGATATCGAGGCAACCATTGTTATGGGCGTTAATGACGAGAAGCTGACCAAAGAAGTCAAATATGTCTCGAACGCAAGCTGCACAACCAACTGCCTTGCCCCGCTGGCAAAGGTACTTAACGATGCGTTCGGCATTGAACAGGGACTTATGACGACCGTTCACGCTTACACCAACGACCAAAGAGTTGCTGATATGATTCACAAGGACCTTCGACGGGCACGCGCCGCAGCGGTGAACATCATACCCACCAGTACCGGTGCGGCAAGAGCTATAGGCAAGGTTATTCCTGAGCTTGATGGAAAAATGGATGGTTTTGCCCTTCGAGTACCAGTTCCGGTTGGCAGCGTGGTTGACCTGGTGGTCATTGTCAGGAAAAAGGTTACGGTTGACGATGTGAACGCAGCAATGAAAAAGGCCGCTGAAGGGCCGATGAAAGGTATCCTGGTTTATTGCGATGAGCCAATCGTCAGCAGCGACATCGTCAATAATCCGGCTTCGAGCATTTTCGATTCTCTTTGCACAATGGTAAAGGACAGATTCGTTAAGGTCATCAGCTGGTATGACAATGAATGGGGTTATTCAAACCGCACCGTTGATATTATGGAAAAAATGGCGGCAGTGTAAAAAGTTAAAAATTAAAACTAAAAGTACAAAATTGAGGAGTATCAAAATTTTTAGCAGGTGGGTATATGGCTAAGAAAACCGTTGCTGATATCGAAGTAAATGGCAAAAAGGTTTTAATGCGGTGCGACTTTAATGTGCCGTTAGATGATGACTGTAATATTACCAGCGATGACCGAATCGTCAAAGCCCTGCCCACTATAAAGAACATCCTCGAACGTGGCGGAGCGCTAATTCTGATGAGCCATCTGGGCAGGACCGAAGGCCAGAGAGACGAGAAATTCACTCTGGCCCCCGTGGCAAAAAGGCTCTCAGAGCTGCTGGGTAAAAAAGTAATTTTTGCCGACGATTGCATCGGGCCCGACGTCAAAGCAAAGACTAAAACGCTCAAAAACGGCGATTGTATGCTCCTTGAGAACCTGCGCTTCCATAAGGAAGAAACTATAAAAGACAAGGCCGACAAGGAAGATGCACAACTACAGCAGGCAAAGGATAATTTCGCAAAGCAGCTTGCAGGATTGGCTGACATCTACGTCAATGATGCATTCGGCACAGCACACAGGGACAACGCTTCGATGTACACCGTGCCGCAGGTAATGAAGGGCAAACCGCGCGTTATCGGCTTTCTGGTCGAGAAGGAGCTGAAGTTCCTCGGTGACACTGTCAGCAAGCCCGAAAGGCCATTTGTCGCAATCTTAGGCGGAGCAAAGGTTTCAGATAAGATTGGCGTGATCGAAAATCTCCTGCACAAAGTTGACTGCATACTTATCGGCGGAGCAATGGCCTATACGTTTTTTAAGGCACAGGGACGCACCGTGGGTAAAAGCCTGTGTGAGGATGATTTTCTCGATAAAGCCTCAGAACTTCTTGAGCGGGCCAAAGATGTGGGCTGGGAAATAGTCTTGCCGATGGACACGGTGGTTGCCAGGGAGTTCAAAGCCGGTGCAAAAAATAAAGTAGCTACAGGTAACATCGAAACTGGCTGGCAGGGTATGGATATCGGCCCGCAAACGAGAAAGCTGTTTGCAAAGAAACTCGTCGGCGCCAAAACGATTGTGTGGAATGGCCCGATGGGTGTCTTTGAACTGCCACCTTTCGATGAAGGGACAAAGGCAGTTGCTTTGGCTGTCGCCAAGGCCACGGACAAAGGGGCTCGCAGCATAATCGGCGGCGGTGACAGTGCAAGTGCCGTTGAGAAACTCGGTCTGGAAGATAGGATTACCCATATTTCTACCGGCGGCGGTGCTTCGCTCGAATTTCTCGAAGGCAAAAAATTCGTCTGTCTCGAAATCCTTGATGAAAAATAAAGTCCAAAAAATAATCAATAGTAAATAATCAATAAAAAATGCGCCTACCCAAAGCAGGGACAATCGAGATTGCACCATCGATATTGAGTGCTGATTTTGCCAGATTAGCTGACGAGATAGCTGTGATTGAGTCGGCTGGGGTGAATATAGTGCATCTGGATGTTATGGATGGTAACTTTGTGCCGAACATTACAATCGGGCCACCGGTGATTGCTAAACTTCGCAGGTACAGCAAGCTGGTTTTCGACAGTCATTTAATGATAAGTGAGCCGGCTAAATATCTCGAGCACTTTGTTGAGGCTGGTGTTAATCATATAACATTTCACATTGAGGCAACTGATGAGCCGGAGAAGCTTGTTGATAAAATACGCGAGTTCGGATGTACTGCGGGGGTATGCCTCAATCCGGATACGCCAGTGGAGGCAATAGAGGCGGTTGCGCCGCTTTGTGATATGGTCTTGGTAATGACGGTTCATCCGGGTTTTGGGGCACAGCAGTTTATGCCGGAGGCAGCGAAAAAAATTGTTCAGGTCAGAGAAATTGTAGGCCCTGATATACGCGTGGAAGTCGACGGCGGCATAGACCCTCAAACCACGCCGCTTGTGGTTTCCTACGGTGCTGACACCATTGTAGCAGGAAACGCAATATTTTCAAAATCCAACCGTATTGCTGCGATAAACGCCATTCGAGAAGCTGCAAAACAAATTCTATAGCAATTCTTGTAGATTTTTGGTAAGATTATGAAATCAAAGATTAAAAATCAAAATGCAAAATGACATATCAAAATTCAAAAAGTAGGAAGATGAGAAAAATTTTGTATTTTACTATGTAATTTTAATGTTTGCATTTTGATATTTGATTTCTTTTTTAGCTATGGCCAAAGAAGCTAAAAGTGAGTGGAACGGCTTTTCATTGAAGCCGCGTAAAGAGATGCCCGAAGGGCTTTGGATGCGATGTCCGGCCTGCGAGCATATGCTCTATAAAAACACTGTCGAGAATAATCTCAACATCTGCCCGGAGTGTAATCATCATTTTCGCATTGAAGCTGCAACTCGAATTAAGTATCTCACTGATGAGGGTTCTTTTCAGGAAGTTTTGAGCGATTTGACAACCGATGACCCCCTCACGTTTAGGTTCAGAGGAACAACTTATAAGCAGCGACTGAAAGCCGATGAAAAAAAATGCGGCGCTAAAGAGGCTATGTTAATCGGCAAGGCCTTTATCAAAGGAAGAGGCGTTATCCTCGGTGTGATGGAGCCGAATTTCCTGATGGGCTCTATGGGGTTTGTCGTCGGCGAGAAACTTTGCGCAGCTGTCGATAAGGCGATGGAGGAGAATTTACCTCTGGTGGTGGTTAGCTGCTCCGGCGGAGCGAGGATGCACGAGGGCGTCGTCTCGCTCGGCCAGATGGCAAAAACCTCCGCGGCACTGGCTAAATTCGACGAAGCAGGCGGGCTTTTCATTTCGGTTCTGACAGACCCTACCACCGGCGGCGTGACAGCAAGCTTTGCAATGTTAGGCGATTGTTTAATAGCCGAACCCGGATCGCTTATCGGCTTTGCCGGCCCTCGAACCATCGCCGAGACCATAAAAGTGGAGCTACCGAAGGGTTTTCAGACCGCTGAGTTTATGCTCGAGCACGGCTTTGTAGATATGATTGTCCACCGAAAAAACCTCCGCAGCGAAATCGCCCGACTCATCGACTACTGCCAAAAATAGATTTTATTGCCTATTTGCCGCCAGATTCCTTCATCTTTTCAGCGGTCCTCTCATACATCACCAAATCAAATATCATAATGCCTCTTCCGACGCCGGCCTTATCACCCTTCTTCGCATATTGAAACGCCATAAATCGACCGTCGTCGCTGACTACTGGATTGGTCGATTTGTAACCTGGGTAATCGTTAAAGTAAGTCAGTCGCTCACTTTTGCCCGAGCCATCCAGCGCCAGTTTGTATATATCGAGAGAAATTCCTGCAAAATCACCATACTCGACTTCCTGCGGATTGTGTGCATTGCACTCTACCAGCGTGTATTTGCCATCAGGGAAAATACCTTCCGGCTCATCGTACTGCTCCGGCGCTTTCGAGTAGTTAATCACCTTGCCGGTTTCGATATCCAGCCCCATAACCTCCGAGCCTTGGTAACCGTAGGCGCTGAAAATCAGCTCCTTCTCATCCGGCGGCCGAAAGTTCTGCGTCTCGAGCCAGCACTCAAAAGGCAAATCCCGCCCATCCAGAATCTTGTTCTTATTTGCCAGTTTCGCTTTGCCGTTCTCATAGACAATATCGGCTATATAAAACGCTTCCCGCTGCGTCCACGCAATTCGCATCCGCCTGCGCGAAACCGCCGGCCCTTCCGAACACTTCTCCCCCAACGGAATCGGCGGCCCCGAAAGGTCCTTCTTCAGCACCCATAATTCTGCATCCTCCTCGCTCCTGCTGGCCTTCGGATTCTCAGCGTCAAATTTCCGCGCTCCCGAAAGCAGAATATCTCCATTGCTCAGGTACAGTGCCCGCGTGTAACCCTCATGGTAGTAATGGTGCGTCAGAGGCCGGATGATTCCCGTCTCAAGCTCCACTTCGTACACGTCGCCGAACGTCTTCTCAATAAACATTATCCGCTCGCCATCGTGCGACCAGTCTGCCCGCTCGCCAAAGTGTGTCACCTGCTTTATATGTGGCGGAAGCTCATCCAGCGGTGACTTGCCTCCTTTACACACCGATTCTCCAAAAGAGTTTCTCAACAACAGCCCCGCCAAAATCAAAATTAAGAGCATCCTTTTCCTGCACATAATAATTCCTTCCTCTTTATATATTCGTCTTACAGCTTTACTATTCCCTCACCCACCAGGGTAGAACTCCCGCATAATAACCCACAATGGCTTTTTTCACTTCAAGCGGGTCAGTCAGTCCCATCTTGCGGTAAATAATACTCCCGCCCGGCTCGACCAGCAAACTATACGGAATGCCGCCTGCCCATTCCTTATCTAACGCTTCAATAAGCTGATATTTATCATCAGAGTCAAACAGATAATTTTTGCACGATGCCTGATACCCCTTCAGGAATGAAAGCACCCCCTCCTTATTTTGGGGCGGGTCGGCACTGATTGTAATCAGTTCGAATTCTGTGGTTCTTCTGTTCCGGTATATCCGGTGAATCTTAACAAGTTCCGGAAACTCTACCTTGCAAGGCCCGCACCAGGTCACCCAGACATTTATCAGCCGAAGTTTTTTTGTGTCATTCTTCACAAGCTCTTTTATGCCCTTTACATCTATCATTTCAACAGCTACTTTTTCCTTCGCCAACTCTTCCATTTCTTTTTTCACAGATTCGCGCTTGTCCGACCATTTAATGGAGCAGCCGAATGTCTTGGTTTTTTCTACGGGCACCTTTTCGCCCCCCAGCAGCGCATCAATTGCGTTGCAGGCATCACGAACTGTATCGGGCTTTGCCTTCCACTCCGAGCTGTCGATTCTGCCAACGTAACGCAGCTTTCGCTCTTTGTCGAAAATAAATGTATGCGGCGTCGTTACCGGCCCATATGCCTTGGCAACTTCCTGCCTGTCCCCGTCATAAAGATATGGGAAACTGAATTCCTTGTCCTTTGAGCGGATTTTCATATCCTCAAGCGAATCTCCAACGTCCGACCATGCCATCTCATCCAGGCGAAGTGCGCAGGGGTCGTTGGATGAAATGCAAACCACTGCTACATCCTTGTCCTTATAATCAGCCGTTAGCTTCTTTATCCGCTCCTCATACGCCTGCGCGGTAGGGCAATGATTGCAGGTAAAAATAACAACTAAAATCTCAGCGTCCGCAAAATCCGCTAATCTGTAATTTCGCCCATCCACACCGGGAAGATTAAAATCAGGCGCCGTTGCCCCTATCTCCAGTGTCTTCGGCTCATAACACCATCCAACACTTACCATCAGAGTTATCGCCGCCACCGCTGCCACAATATATTTACCGAGTCTGCTCATTCTTGTACCTCCTTCTCATTGGATAATATTCATTCCTGTTGGATTATTTTTTCATCTCTTCATACATTTCTAAATCAAATATCAAAATGCCTCTTCCGACGCCGGCCCAGTCACCTTTTTCCGCATATTGAAATGCCATATACCGCCCGTCGTCGCTGACAACCGGATTGCTTGATTTGTAACCCGGATAGTCGGAGAAAAAAGTCAGCCTTTCTGTCCTGCCTGAGCCGTCCAGAGCCAGCTTATAGATGTCAATGTAACTTGTGCCCCTGTGATTGTGTTTGTCGCACTCGACTAATGTGTATTTACCATCAGGAAAAATACCCTCCGGCTCGTTATACCGCTCCGGTGCCTTCGAGTAGTTAACCACCTCGCCCGTCTCGATATCCAGACCGGCAACTTCGCAGACTTGGTACTCGTTGCCATAGGCACTGAAAATCAATTCCTTCTCATCCGGCGGCCGAAAGTTCTGCGTCTCAATATCGTATTTCATAATGCCCAAATCCCCCTTATCCAATATCTTCTTCTTGTTGGCCAGTTTAGGTATTCCATTTTCATAGACAATATCAGCTACGTAGAATGCTCCGTCGGCTTCGGTTCCGCCCACCGTCCACGCCACTCGCATCTTTTTTCGTGATACCGCTGGCCCTTCGTAGCAATACTCGCCCATTGGTACTGGTGGCTCCGAAAGGTCTTTCTTTAACACCCACAACTCCGCGTACTTTTTCCGGCTGGGGACAGGGTCCTCCGCATCGAATTTCCGCGACCCTGAAAGCAGAATATCTCCATTGCTCAGGTACAGTGCCCGCACATACCCCTCATGATAGTAATGACCTGTCAAGAGCCGGATAACGCCCGTCTCCAGCTCCACTTCGTACACGTCGCCAAATGTTTTCTCGATAAACAGTATCCGCTTGCCGTCGTGCGACCAGTCCGCCCGCTGGCCAAAGTGTGTTATTTGTTTTATATACGGCGGCAGCTCATCCAGCGGTGACTTGCCTTTTTTGCACGCAGATTCCCCAAAACAGTTTCTTGATAACAGCCCTGTGAAAACCAACAACAGAATGAGAACCCATTTGCTTGCTCCGTACCACATAATTTTCTCCTGTTTATATACCCTCTTTTGACTTTTCTTCAAACATACTGTATCTGATTAAGAGAAAAATGTTGAGCAAATTATATGAACTTTTTCGAAAAGGAGCAAACGTGCGATTTGCAAATCGCCCGTGCATTTATTGCCAAAACCTGATGAAATATCCGAATTGGTTGTCATCTTGTAAATATCGCAAAATCTTCTCTTTTACTTCCGGCCTAATATCCGTATAATCTGAGCTGGAATTCGTTTTGGAGCAGATATGGGATATTTTCGGGAAAATATTGAAAAGGCAGAAGGGTATGAGCCGGGCTTTCAGCCGAAGCTACCCAACGTCATAAAGCTCAATACCAATGAAAATCCCTATCCGCCTTCGCCGAAGGTAATGAAAATCTTATCTGAAATAAACCCCGACCAGCTTCGCCGGTACCCCGACCCAATGGGAAGCGCCTTTCGGCAGGTGGCAGCAGAAGTTAATGGCATCAGTCCAGAGAATATTATCTGCTGCAATGGTGGAGATGAGTTATTGACGATTGCTTTTCGCGCATTTTGTGATGAAAATCGCTCCGTCGCCTATCCAGTTCCGACCTATTCACTTTATCCGGTATTAGCTAAATTGCAAAATTGCAAAGCAGTAGAAATACCGTTTGATAGTGAGTTTAATTTGCCGGCCAAACTGGCAGGAACTGACGCAGCCTTGACTATTGTTTGCAATCCGAATGCACCGAACGGCAGCTTTATAAATGTTGATGAACTGGCTTCGTTAGCTGATGAAGCCAGCGGCGTATTATTAATTGATGAGGCATACGTCGATTTTGCAGAGAAAAATTGCACAGCGTTGGCTAAAAATTTCGATAATGTAATCATACTTAGGTCGTTGAGCAAAGGATATTCGCTTGCAGGCTTGCGGTTTGGATATGCAATTGCCCAGCCGACTTTAATAGCAGGCCTTGTTAAGGTCAAGGATTCCTACAACGTCGATGCAGTTGCAATTGTTGCGGCTGCAGCAGCAATAAAAGACCAGGAGTATTTCAAACAAACTGTCGAAAAAGTAAAAACAGAACGCAAAAAATTAACTGAGCAACTAAGAAACCTCGGTTTCGATGTTCCAGACAGCAGCGCAAACTTCGTTCTGGCAAAATGCAAAAACAGCAATGCTGTTGAAGTTTATGAAAAATTAAAGCAGCGAAATATCTATGTCAGATATTGGGCTTACCCCGAGCTTAAAGATAAATTGAGAATCACTATTGGCACGAGCGAGCAAAATGATAAACTGATTCTTGCCTTGAAGGAAATCTTATCGGAATAGGGATATTCTTATGGAAGATAGAGCCGCTAAAATTCACAGAAAGACGAAAGAAACCGACGTTGCTGTTGAGCTTAACCTGGACGGCGTCGGCAAATATCAGATTGATACCGGCATCGGTTTTTTAGACCATATGTTTACGCATCTGAGTAAGCACAGCAAAATTGATTTGACGGTAAAGGCCAAAGGCGACTTGAATGTCGATGCACACCATACGATTGAAGATATAGCGATATGCCTGGGCGAATGTTTGGTCAAAGCCCTCGGCGACAAAAAAGGCATTGCCAGATATGGTCATAGTTCTGTGCCTATGGAAGAGACTATAGCCAATGTTTCTATAGATTTGTCCGGCAGGAGCAGCTGTGTATATAACGTGGAATATCGAACAGATAAAATCGGTGATTTTGATGTTGAGTGTCTGGAAGAAATGCTGCGGAGCTTTTCAAATAACGGCAGGTTTAATCTGCATATAAATGTGCCGTACGGCACAAACAGCCATCACATAGCTGAGGCAATTTTCAAAGGATTAGGCCAGGCTCTTGCCGAAGCGGTCAAAATTGTCGGCACGGATGTGCCAAGCACAAAGGGGATATTGTGATTGAGCGGCCTAAGCCTGAATATCGAAGTGGAATCGGCACCGATATCCACGAATTAGTTGTCGGCAGAAAGCTTATGCTCTGCGGCGTTCACGTGCCTCACCCATCCGGATTGGCCGGTCACAGCGATGGTGATGTAGGTTTGCATGCTGTCATCGATGCTCTGTTGGGCGCAAGCGCAATGGGCGATATAGGGACATTGTTTCCCGATACGGACCCGAAGTGGAAAGACGCGGACAGTAAAGAACTTTTAGTTGTTGTAAAGGAACAGCTCGAAGAAAAAGACTGGGAAATAGCCAATGTTGACCTGATAATATACGCTGAGCAGCCGTCCTTGAAGCCATTCAAAGGGCAAATGAAAAGATGCATCGCAGAGCTTTTGGGGATTGATTTTACCACCGTGAACGTCAAGGCAAAGACAAACGAAGGATTTGGCGATGTAGGTGCCGGCGACGCAATTGCTGCAACAGCAATAACCCTTTTGAAAAAGAAATTCAAAAGGACACTTTAGAGACACGGATTAACGCAGATTAACACTGTTTAGGATTTATTCTGATAACATTAAAGCACAGCGAGTTGTCAAAGAAAATCATAGCCGCGGCCTTTGTAGTGCATAAGGAGCTTGGATACGGCTTCGTCGAGAAGGTGTATAAAAATGCCCTTGCGATTGAATTGGGAGAAGTCGGCATAAAATGTGCCGTTGAAGTTCCGCTTAAGGTACTTTACCACGGGAAAACAGTAGGTGATTACTACGCTGATATGATTGTTGACGATAAAATCATCGTTGAGGTTAAAGCGCTAAGCGACCTTGAGCCGATTCACGAGGTGCAATTGGTAAACTATCTGAAGGCGACAGGATTGCATGTTGGCTTGTTGATTAACTTCGGACAATCCGTCAAGGTAAAACGCCGCATTTTCGGTTTCGACGCAGGAGAGGAGGATTAGAAGTGACTATAAGCGTGTCCCTCAACGGAGAGATTTTTGAACAAGTCATTTACTCGAAAGAGGATGACTTTGAACAGCTTGTAGCAAAAAACGCCGAAACAATTTTCGGCAACAAGTCAATTTATATCGATGCCAAGCGTAAGGTAAACACCTTGGCCTTAGGTGGAACGGTACCTGACGGCTTCTTGATAGACCTGTCAGACATCAACGATCCGCAGTTCTACCTTGTCGAGGTCGAACTTCAGAGCCACGATTTCTTCAAACATATTTTTCCACAGATTACTAAGTTCTTCGCCTTTTACAGGGATTCAAAGCAACGACACAAGCTGACAGAAGCAATATTCACACTCTTTCAAGATGACGCTGTTCTCAAAAGGAAAATCAAGGATTCGATTGATTCAAAGGAAGTTTACAAATTTTTGAAGGACACCATAGACAGCAGCCAGAACATTTTGATTATTATCGACGGCCCAAAGCCGGAGTTCGAAGAAATAATAAACACCTACACCGACACTTGGGGGAAAATGGTTAAAGTCCAGATAGTTAATCATTTCCGGCGAAATAACAACTACATTCTCACTATCGAGCCGCCTTTTCAGAATCTTCCGTTTGAGGATGCTGTTTCACTTTCTCCCGACAAGGAAACTTCAGAACCCTCCCAGTATACGGAGGAATTTCATCTCGAACAGTGCAACGAAAAAGCTAAAGCCGTTTATGTCAAACTAAAGCAGCAGTTCCTTGAGGTGAAGAGTTCGCTTAAGTTGGGATCCACCAAGAACTATATCGGGGTTGTGGACAGAAAGCGAATCGCATACATACAACCTAAAGGGAAGAAAGTGCACCTAATCGTGCTTATGGCCGAAGATGAGGTTAAAGAAGTCCTCCGATTGAGGCATCACGAGGTGGTTAGTTTCTCCGAATCTCGTCAGCGTACTTGGGGCGGCAAGAACCCGAGTTGTGCGGTGAACATCTATGATACCGACCATTGGGATGAGATACAAAAACTGGTAACTCGGCTTGTGGAAAAACATCAGGAGACATAAAAATAAAAAAAGAAAAACCGTGTAAATCTGTGTTAATCCGTGTCTAATTCTAAGAAGTAGAACAGTGTGAATCAGTGTTAATCCGTGTCTAATGAGGTCGTGGAATGGCGTTGCAGCTTTATAACAGCTTAACCAGAAGGCGTGAGGAATTCAGGCCGTTAAAAAAAGGGCGGGTGGGGATTTATGTTTGCGGCCCGACCGTCTACGGCCACGCCCATCTGGGGCACGCCAAAAGCTATGTGAGCTTTGATGTCCTGATTCGATATCTTCGTCATTTGGGATACAGCGTTACCTACGTTCAGAACATAACCGATGTGGGGCATTTGACCGACGATGCAGATGAAGGCGAAGATAAAGTTGCCGAAGCGGCAAAAAAAGAAAAGATTCATCCGATGGCGCTGGCAGAAAGTTATACCCGCAGCTTCTTTGAGGATATGGACGCCTTAAACTGTGTTCGCCCCGATATTAGCCCGCGGGCCAGCGGGA
>Ga0315296_10002038_pt1 | contig 17353 bp, 17 predicted proteins | sample YL17G14_18_MG_FD_203921 | JGI IMG/M metagenome (GOLD analysis project Ga0315296, IMG submission 203921) | Sediment microbial communities from Yellowstone Lake, YNP, Wyoming, USA - YL17G14_18 | ecosystem: Environmental > Aquatic > Freshwater > Lake > Sediment | place: USA: Wyoming | collected... | reverse complement strand
TCCTGAAGGAGATCGGTGTGAAGTACGGCGCCGACGTGGTCCAGCCGCCGGGCGGGACCGGATGGAAGGCCGACGTCACCTCCCCCTGGCTCCACTTCGTCGCGTCGATCTACGAGCAGGTCCTTGGCGAGAAGCCCGTCGTGACAGCCATCCACGCCGGCCTCGAGTGCGCCCAGTTCATCAACCTGGAGCCCGGGCTCAGGGTGGTCTCCGTCGGCCCCACCATTAAGAGCCCCCACAGCCCACAGGAGCTCGTCCAAATCGACTCCGTCAAGACGGTCTGGAGCGCCGTGAGGGCCGTGGCCGAGAAGATGGGCAAGGAGTACAGGTGACCAAGGGCACCACGGATCTTTTAGAAAATTTTCGCTTTTTTTCGCTTTTCTTAGTTAAAAAATTTATATAATATCCGGATATCACCCTATACCCATGTCTATGATAGATCTGATGAAGACTAGGAGAAGCATCAGGAGCTTCCTTCCGAAGCCCGTTAGCAACGAGGACGCGATAAAGATACTCGACGCAGCCCGCCTCGCGCCCTCAGGCGGCAACAGGCAGCGCTGGAAGTTCATCTACGTCAACGATCCCCAGGTCTTGAGGATGATAAAGAACTGCTCCCCTGGCTTCTACGGAGACGCCCCGGCCGCCATAGTCGTCGGCCTCGAGGACGAGGGCAGCGGCCCCGGCAGCGTCATAGGCCTCCTTGACATCGGCTTCGCCGCCGAGAACATCCTCCTCACCGCCCATGCCCTCGGCCTGGGAGGATGCGCGGTGGGTTCGTTCATAGCAGCGGCAGTGAAGAAGGTGATCAACGCCCCCGACAACTTCAAGCCTGTCCTCATCTTCTCCATCGGCTACGCTGACAAGGAGCCCCCGATGCCGTCGAAGAAGAAGCTCTCAGAGATCGTCTACCTCAACGAGTACGGGAAGAGCTGGGAGAAGCTGGAGGAATCGGTATGAGCCAGACACTTGATGACCGCTACTTCGACCTCACCATGAAGGTCCTCAACTACGCCCTCGAGTTCCTGAACACGCCCGGCTATTCGTCGCTGAGGCTGACGGACCTACTTGACAGCCTCGTCACCCTCGCCCCCGAGCTTGAGGGCGTCGACAGGAAGGAGTTCTACGCGAAGGTCGGCGAGAAGCTGAAGAATAGGAGGGCTATGTCGGCGCAGCAGGACAGGGGCATGCTCCTCAACGACCTCCTCGAACTGTACGTCGAGGAGTGGAGAAAAAAGAAGTAAGCCCTCCCCTTTTTTTAAAAAGAGGGAAAGTTTTAGGCCTTTAAGACCTTCTCCATGGGGACGTAGTCCAGGTCGAAGCCGAAGTGCCTTGGCCCGAATATCTCGACGCCCTTTGGTGTCCTCCACTGCTCCACCGCCTTGACGGCGAGGACTGCGACCTCCTTTCCCTCGTTGCCCGCCGTGCTGAAGTTCGACAGGCCTCCTGAGGTCTTCGCGTCGACTATGCAGATGAGGTCCGGGCTGACGACATGGGGCCTCCCGTCGAGCCAGCTCACAATGTTCTCGTTCTTGTACCAGACCTTCAGTTTGTGGCCCTTGTACTTCCCCGATCCCTCGATGTGCCAGTTGCCCCAGTTGAAGCCGCCCTTCCCCTCGAACTCGTAGCCGGAGACCTTCCCCTCGAAGAACTTCACGGCCTCCCCCGCCTTGACGAAGGCTGCGACGGGGTCCGAGCCGGCCTCCATCGCCTTCCTTATGGCGGCGCCTATCTTCATGCACCTCGTGACCTGGCCGACGGCGATCCCCTTCTTGAACTCCTTCGCGGTCGCCGAGCTTCTAGCGGCAGTTACGCTGCCGCCGGAGGCGACGGCGACGTGCCTTGTAATGTCCTCCCCACGGTAGTCGTCGACGGCGCTCTTCATGATTATCGACTCGTAGAAGGGCGTCACCATTGAAATGGGGGCTATCGGTATTCCCGCCACGTGGGTGAGGGAGATTCCTATCTCGGGCTTCGCCCTCCCACATCCGTCCCCGTCCACCGAGGTCTTGTCCTCCATGGCGTTCAGGAGCATCGGCATGACGCCGTTGCCTCCACCCGTCTCGCTCGGTACGTATGTGCTGAACTCCTTCCCGATGTAGTTCGCCAGCTCCTCCGTAGTCTTGAGTAGCCGCTTGAACCTCGCCTCCCTCGTCTGCTCGAACATCTTGGCGTACGGCTCTACCTTCTTCTTCACCTCAGGCGGGACCCCTCCGCCCACGCCTGAGATGATGCAGAGCATCTCGTCCGGCTTGTATTCGCTTATGTCCCTGAGCTTGAACTTGTACCCCTTCTCGAAGGCGTACTCCACCATCTCCTGACCAGAGGCAGCCGTCCCTCCTCCTCCGCAGCCGAGGATGTTGGCCCCCCTGATGTAGTCCTCAAGATCGATCTTCGTCAGAGTCTTCATCTTGATCCCCTAACTATCGCATGGGTTGATGTAAAAAAACTATCGACTAGCCGACGACCTTCCTGATCACCCTCAGGAAGTTGCCTCCGAGTATCTTCTTCACTTCGTCGTCAGAGTATCCCCTCCTGCAGAGTTCGAGGGTGATGTTCCGCATCTTGCTCGCATCCTCGAGCCCGACGGGCGTCGAGGTGATGCCGTCGAAGTCCGAGCCGAGTCCGATGTGGTCTGTGCCGACGAACTCCGCCATCCTGTCGATGTGGTCGACGAGACTGCCCACCGTGGTCTTCTTGCCTGCGGCGAGCTCCTCCCTGGGCAGGATGAAGTAGGGGAGGAAGTTCGCCCCCATGACGCCGCCCCTCTCCGCAACCGCCTTTATCATCTCGTCCGTGAGGTTCCTCGGGTTGTCGCACAGCGCCCTGCAGTTCGAGTGGGAGGCTATGAAGGGGCCCTTGTGGTACTCGACGATGTCCCAGAACGCCTGATCGTTCAGGTGGGAGACATCGACGATCATCTTCAGCCTCTCCATCTCCTTGACGACGCTGAGGCCGAAGTCGGTCAGGCCGCCAGTCGGCCTGCTCTCGCCGCAGCCGTTGCCGAGCTCGTTCCTCGTCGTCCAGGTGAGCCCCATCGCCCTGACTCCGAGCCTGTAGAACATCCTGAGCGCCGCGAGGCTCCCGAGGAGGGGCTCCCCGCCCTCGATGGATAGGAACCCGGCGACCTTCCCCTCCTTCTTTACCGCCTCGATGTCCTTCGCCTTGAGGGCGAGGGCGAACTTGTCAGGATTCTTCTCTAAGGCCTGGTAGAAGGCGTCGGTCAGCCACATGGCCGCGTCCTGGGGGCGGGGCTCCCGGGCCGTGAAGACGGCGAAGACTTGGCAGGTGACGCCGCCCTCCACGAGCCTCGGGAGGTCGATATGCCCCTCGCTGCTCCTGACGCCTAGGTCCCTCCTAGTCGTCAGCTGCCCCCTTATTCGTGGCCAGTTCACAACCTCCTTCAGGGTATCGCAGTGAAAATCAATTACTGTAGACTCATCATGCATGCTACTAACATGATCGTCGTCTACTTGACTTACTTTCTTGCTATTCATTTTTTAATTAACACCAACTCACGATCATAATAGATGGAAATATATTAAATCATGTATCGTTGGGAGTTTTCCGTCCCGATGCTTCTTTTAGTTTTTAGAAATGGATATTGTTAGTGAAATATCTTATTAATGTCCCGGCTTCATATGAGTCGGAGTTTGCATGAAGAGTTTAACAAAGATTAACATGCTCGACTACGTAACGGGCGCCACCATCCTCGGCTGCGGAGGAGGAGGGACGGCTGCCTCTGGTCAGGAGATGGTGGAGTACGCCTTCGAGAAGGGGTACAAGTTCAAACTCGTCGACATAAACGAGGTCGACGACGAGAAGCTTCTTTGCATCCTCGCCGGGGTCGGCGGCGGAGTCCCCAAGGAGATCAAGGACAAGGTCGAACCATACGCCAAGATGTTCGAGCAGACGCAGGATACAAGGTACAAGCGCCTGAGCAAGTCGGCTGAGGAGCTCTCGAAGTACCTCGGCGAGGAGATATACTCGTACATCGCCGCGGAGACGGGCGGCGGCAACGGGGTCCTCCCCATGTTCCTGAACGCCATGGAGGGGAAGCCCTCTGTCGACGGTGACTGCTGCGGGAGGGCGAAGCCCGAAATGGGGCTATCCCTGACCAACGTAGCCAGCATACCTGTCACGCCGTTGGCGATGGTCACCCCCTTCATGGAGACCGTGATACTGAAGAACTCGGTCGACGACTACAGGGCAGAGGACATAACAAGACACGTCGCCGTCGCCTCCGGCGGCAGCGTAACCGTCGCACGGTGCCCGGCGCCGATCAAGCAGTATAAGAAGGGAATCGCCTACAACCTCGTCAGCAAGTGCATCGCGATAGGCGAGGCTGTGAGGAAGGCGAAGGAGAAGGGTGTCGACCCCAAGAAGGGCTTCGTCGAGGCCTCAGGTGCTGTCGAGGTCTTCGCAGGTAACGTGAAGGAGTTCAAGATGGAGGGGAGGGGGGGCTTCAACTGGGGAGATTGGCAGATAAAGGGAGCGGGCAAGTACAAGGGTCACAGCATGAGGATATGGTTCAAGAACGAGTACCTCATCGCTTGGATCGACGATAAACCAAAGATCACGTGCCCTGACCTTATCTGCGTCGTCGAGGACAAGACCTTCGAAGGCCTATCCAACTTCGTCCCAGACGCGACGCATAAGGGGAAGGACGTCACCGTCTACGGCGTGAGGGCCGTGGAGCAGTGGAGGACACCGAGGGGAATAGAGGTTTTCGGGCCGAGGCACTTCGGCTTCGACCTAGACTACGTCCCATTTTAATCTACCAATTATTTTCAGCCTCTCTTCGCCTAATAATGAAGACGAAAATTCCTGCGAGTCTTAAGGTTAAATAAAATGTTCATAAAAAGTTGCTAATATTTGGTAGTCTTAAATATACCCAACCTGTATAAAGAAAGGAGGGTTAAAAATGAAATACCTCACAAAAGAAGATGTTCTAGACTATCAGATCGGATGCACAACCTTATCCACTGGGGGAGGAGGCGTGGCGCCGTCGCTCGAGGAGGTCGGAGCGATGGTGGACGCCGTCCTCGACAATGGCCACAAGCTGAAGTTCGTCGAACTAAAAGAGGTCCCCGACGACGCCGTCGTGTTCTCCGCCTGCGGAACCGGCGGAGGAATCCAGACCCCGATGAAGGAGAAGTGGACCTCATTCCCACGCTCGAGGCTGACACGCCAGAGCAGGTACAACGTCGACAGGTCGGCGAGGATAAAGGACCTCATCATGCAGGCCGACAGGGAATGGTGCCCGCTGAACACCTGGTCGAAGATCCCGGACGTAAACTTCCCCGAGGAGGGCGTGAAGAGGCTCGCCCAGCTGGTGGGCCAGGAGCCGTACTCCCACATACAGTTCGAGGTAGCCCCCGGCTTCGTCAGGGAGCTTTGCAGCATGGCGAGCAAGGATAAGCCGTTCATCGACGCCACCGTGGCGGGCCACAGGGCCGCGCCCGAGATCGCGCAGAACGGTCTGAACCTCGCCAACGTGCCCTGCACTCCGGCGGTGTGGACCACGATGCTCGGCGACCTCATAATACTGGAGAAGACCCTGTGCTTCCAGAGGATGGAGGAGCTCGTAGAGGGCATCTCCACCTACTCCGGCGGCTCGGTCAGGGGCCTCCACGCCGTCAAGGGATCCGACCTGAAGAAGGCCGCGTTCCCGGGCGCGGAGTCGCTCACCATGAAGGTCGGCAAGGCCATCCGCGGCGCCACGAAGGCGGGCAAGGAGCCGGTTCCTGCGATCCTCAAGACCCTTGGCCCCATCGGCTACAAGCTATTCGAGGGAGAGATCCTCGACTACTGGCAAGACGACGAGTACAGCTTCATCTGGGGGAAGGCGAAGATCAAAGGCACGGGCCCGTACGCTGGCCACGACATGGCGATCTGGTACAAGAACGAGCACCACCTCTCGTGGCTCGACGGCAAGCCATACGTCACGAGCCCGGACGGCATAAACGTCGTAGACGTGGAGACCGGCTGGGGGCTGGCCAACTTCTGGCCAGCGGAGTGGGAGGCGGGACGGAAGGTCGCCGTCGTAGGCGTCAAGGCCGAGGACAGGTGGGAGACGCCGATGGGCCTCAAGCTCTTCGGTCCCTCACACTTCCGCTCCGACATCCAGCACGTGCCACTGGACAAGGCCTACAAGAAGTTCGATTGATATCCATCCCTCTCTTTTTTTTAATTTTTTTCTGATGGTTCAGCATCCACTCCTTATGTCTTTTCTTTTAATTAAGTATAATCGGTTATATTGCGGTTCGAGAAATTATAATATACATCTTCAGACGCTTTCATGGACGAGTGTTCCGGATTGAAAATTCTCATAATAGTACCAATATTACCGCGAGACGGTAAAGGAAAATTGCGTTCGTCCGCTGAGGCGAAGAAGTACGTCAGACCTGAAACCCAGGTTGACTCGATAAACATTGAATACGGCCCCGCCTCCATCGAGTCGGTTTACGACGACACCATGGCCGCGCCCTTCGTCGTGAGGAAGGCCGAATGGGCTGAGAGAAACGGATACGACGCCGTCGTCGTCAGTTGCATGATGGACCCGGGCGTCAGGGCCGCTAGGGAAGCCGTGAACATACCCGTCGTGGGGCCTCGGGAAGCCTGCCTGCACATCGCCTCGATCCTCGGCGCGAACCCTAAGACCATCCTGCCAAGGGGCATCCCCGTTCTGCAGATGCACGACGATCCCGAGAGGACCTATAAAGCGCTCAAGGAGGACGCTGAGAAGGCGATAAAGGAGGGGGCGGAGGTCTTGGTAATGGGTTGCACCGCTCTCTCGGGCATTGCCGAGAGGCTGAACGAGGAGCTGAGCGTCCCCGTCCTGGAAAATCAGGGCACCGCACTGAAGGTAGCCGAGATGCTTGTGGACCTCAAGGTTACCCACAGCAAGTTGACATACCCTAAGCCCCCTGAGAAGAAGAGGATACTGCCGGGCTAGTCTCCTTTTCTCCACCCTTTTTTAAACGCCTAGTTTGAATTGAGCGAAATAGCAGTGAAGATAACCCTGAAAAACAGGGGATTCTACTCACTGAGAAAAAGAAAAAAAAAATGAGTGGTTAACCCAGCTTTTCCTCGATGGGAACATACTTGATGTCGAATCCGAAGTGCTTTGGGTTATAGATCTTCAATCCTCTCTTCGTTCTCCAGAAGCTGCACGCCTTGATAGCGGTCACCGCGACCTTCTTGCCCTGGATCCACCACTCCGGCCTGAAGTTCGAGAGACCCATGCCTGTCTCGGCCTCGACCACCGTGAAGGGGTCCGGGCAGGTCACGTAGGGCTTCTCGTCGACCCAGCTCACCTGGTTCTCGTTCTGGTACCAGAGCCTGAACGTCTTCCCCTTGTAGTCGCCGGTCCCCTCTATCCATGCGGAGCCCCAGATGAAGGCGCCGCGTCTCTCGTTCGTGAAGCCGGCGATCTCCCCCTCGAATATCTTGTATCCCTTGCTGCCCTTGACTATGGCCTCGACGGGGTCGTCGCCCTTCTCCTTCGCCTTCAGTACCTCGTTGCCGACCTTGATGGCGAGGCTCATCGTACCGTACTCCGTGCCCTCCTTGACCGTCTTCCCCGTCATCGCCATCGCGGGGGCGCAGCCGCCGCCTGAGATGTTGGCTATCGCCCTGCAGATGTCCTCCCACCTCTGGTGGCTGAGGACCTTCTCGCCGATGATTATGTCCCCCCAGGACGTGCCGATCGTGTAGGGGGCCACGGGTGCGTCGATGACGTTGAGCTTCGTGAGGGACAGCTCTGGGACGGCCCTGCTGCCCGCGCAGTCCGCGTCTATGAGTGGTAGATTCCTCTTGGCGGCGTTCAGTATCTGACCCGAGTCGAGGGGGCCGAGCTCGAAGGCCTCGTAGGCGACAGGCTTCCTGCCGACCAGCTCCTCCAGCTTCTTCAGATGGCCCTCCGTAACTCGGGCGTCGAACTTCTCGCTCCAGCTGTTGAGGGGGTTGAAGATCTCGTACGTCTTGTACCATCCCTCTGGCGGGTAGTAGCGCATGTATTTTTCCTGGTACTCCCTCGTTATGCCTCCGCCGCAGCCGACGTCCATGAAGACGACGTCGTCGTCCTTCAGCTCCTTCGGCTCTATCAGCTTCGGCGCGTGCTTCTCCAGGATGGGATCAGCCACGGCGCTGTACTGCTCGTAGGTCTGGGCTGAGCCGCCCCCGCCCGTCGCGAACGCGGCTGCCCCGACTATCAGTGCCCATATGTCCTGTTTACTCAATTTCTTCATTTGTCACACCGTAAATCTATTCCCTCTATTCTTCTTATAAAATTTAAGAGTATCATAGTTTTAGAACTTTTTAATCATTATTTTTTATTGGAATGTCTGAGTGCTCTTTTCTTGCTCTAAGAAATTGAATATTTCTGGTGTATACCTTGGTACCGGCGTCAAGTTTAGTCGCTTCAGAATGTTCTTGAAAGCAGGCACGAACTTCTTTCTTGGGAACTGCAGGTTCTCCATGACGTATTTCTTGGTGGTGTAGTTGTCGAAGTTGTGGTTCGTTATCCTCATCCCGTATTTGGCGGGGTCTTCCCACAGGGCTGTCCCGGGATACGGGGTTAGGAGGTTTATCTCGAGGGCGTCGATGGGCGCCCTCTGGATGAGGTCGAAGGTTCTGTCCATCGTCTCCTCGTCCTCCCCCGGGCAGTTGAAGATGAAGAAGGACTCCACGAAGAGTCCCGCGTCCTTCGCCCACTTGACCGCCTCGACGGCGTTCGAGAGGGAGATCCTCTTACCTATCTTGGCGAGGACGTCCTCGTCCCCGTATTCTATCCCGTATTGGACCTCCAGGCACCCCGCTGAGCGCATCCTCCTCAGCATATGCGAATTCACGTTGTCGATCCTCGTCTCGCATGCCCAGTTGAACCTCAGCTTCCTGCGCGTGATCTCCTCACAGAACTCGTCGACCCAGGCCGAGTCGAGGGTGAAGGTGTCGCCGAAGAAGAAGATGGTCTCCCTCTTGTAGCGGTCTACTAAGATGGAAGCCTCCTCGACGACGTCTTCAGGCTCCCGCATCCTGATCCTGCGCTTGTAGAAGGTGCAGATGTTACAGAATATGCATGTGAATGGGCAGCCCCTCGAGGTTTGGATCACTCCTATCGGGTAGCTCTCTTGGGGTAGTATCCCTCTGTCCGGTATCGGGATCTCCCCGAGGTCGTCGATGAAGCCCCTCGGCGGCGTCGCCCGTATCTCCCCCTCCCTGTACGCGATCCCCTCCACATCACGCGTTGAGGCGCCCCCGAGTATGCTCTGGCACAGCTCCAGGAGGGTCAGCTCCCCCTCGCCGACCACGATGTAGTCGATGAGCCCGCTGTCCCCGAGGATCTCCTTCCACTGGAAGGAGGCGTGGACGCCACCGAGAACAACGACGACGCCTCTGTCGACTCTCTTCACCTCCTCGACGATCCTCATAGCTGATGAGAAGTTGAATGTGTAAGATGTTAACCCTACTATCCTCGGGTTGGTCTTCCTAACAAATTCGTGGAACTTCTCCCTGCTCATTTTGAGTACGTTGAGGTCCATAGCTTCAGCCGATATCCCATTTCGTCTCAAAACATCTGAGAGGTAGTATAGCCCAAGCGGCTCTCTGACGAGCCCTCTGTACGGTGGGGCCACCAATAGGACATCGGTCATCGCTGGGTAACCTAATGAAATAATCGGTGATAAGTATAAAGTTCATGTTATAAACAGAAAAAATCTCTTTAAAAATGTTATAAAAAATAGCGTTATAATAACACAATTAGTTCAATATAATACTTTATATTCAAATTTTTTCCTATGAGAAGTATTAAATATAGATTGCGAATACAACAATTGCGGAAAAAATGTTAACACCATTAGTTGAACAGTTTATCAGAACCGGAAGATCATCACAATTACTTTTCTTTCTACTAGCAGTCGCTGCAATTTACATATCCTACCACCTTGCTAAAGGGGGAAGGACCTGGACGATAAGGTCCCTCGAGGGCCTTGAAGCCGTCAAGGAGGGCGTCGCTAGGTGCGCCGAGATGGGACGGCCTGTTCTAGTGACCCCCGGCATCAGCAGCATCACCGCCATCCAGAACGCGCAGACCATGGCAGGACTCACGATGCTCGGCGAAGTCGCCCAGCAGGCTGCATCGATCGGCGTGACCTGCACAACGAACGCGAGCAGCGAGCAGATAGTCCTGGCCTCGGAGGCCATCGTTAGGAACGCCCTCGCGAGGGCTGGGAAGGCTGAGCTTTACGCGCCAGGCAAGTACGTTAGGTGGTTCGGCGCGGACCAGTTCAGCTACGCCGTTGGCTGCACCGGACAGATCCTCGAGGAGAAGCCTGGACTCATCGTCTTCATGGGGTACTTCCTAGCTGACACCATGGTCACAGGCGAGACAGGAACAAGGATCGGAGCGATGAAGGTCGGCGGGACCCTTGGCTCAATCGCCTTCTTGGCGATGGTATGTGACTACCTTCTGATAGGAGAGGAGATGTTCGCGGCATCAGCCGCGATCACCGAAGATAAGTTCGCTGTGGGGACGATCGCTTCTCAGGATTGGCTTAAACTCATCATCTTGGCGCTGGGGATCCTAGGCGTCCTACTCTGGACGATAGGCGACAAGACGATCTACAACTTGCTGGGGATGTGACATGTCAGCGACACTTACATATGTTAGGATAAACCTTACCAGGATCCTACTGATCGTGTCAGCAGCATCCGCCTTGGCGACATGGTACTTCGTGTCACCTGAGGTGGACGCCATCTTCAACGAGATCAACATCTGGAACATCAACATCACGACCTTCACCCTCTTCAGCGGCCTCATCACGATCTCGCTGAGGTACATAAGGGGGATACAGCAAAGGAGCAGCGACGTCTGGCCATTCCAAGCCTACGCCCTCATACTGATAGTAGCCTGGGTAATCCTGGGTCAGAGCTTCGGCATGTACTCAGACACCTACCAGACAGCCTTCCTCAGCACCAAGATCACGCTGCACATCGCCATCCTCGGGCAGCTGATCTACTTCTACGTCTCAGGCGCATACAGGACCTTCAGAGTCAAGACATTACGCACCGCCGCACTAGCTCTGTCGGCGGTCTTGATAATCATCTGCAACGCGCCGTGGATTCAGAACACGTTCTCGGGCGTAGGTGAGATCTCATACTGGCTGCTTAACAACCCACTGACTGGAGGCTCCAGAGCTGTCGTGATAACGGGTGCCATCGGCGCAATCGTGCTAGGTCTCAGGACGTTGCTCGGCCTTGAGAAGGGCGCCATGAGGGTTACGGAGGGTGAATGAAGATGAAGATACCTGAACTAAAATCCCAGTACGTCTGGGCTACGATAATGATCCTGTGCTACATATTACCCGGCTTTGTCCCGCTAGGGACGCCGTTCCCAATGAGCACTACCACCATGAAGATCTATAACATGATCCAGGCTCTCCCAGACGACAGCATAGTCGTCATCGGGGGCAGCGGAGTCTTCGCCTTCGACCTCGAGTCCTCGGCAGGGACAATCCCCGCGATAAAGATCATGGCACAGAAGCACATCAAAATAGTTAATCTACCATTAGCCACAGAGGCCGTTCAGCTCGAAAAGTACCTGATCGACGCGAGTAGGATCGAGAAGAAGTACGGTGGAACCTACGAGTACGGCGTGGACTGGATCCAGTTGCCGTACCTCGCCGGAGCCCCCGGTGCCCTAGTCTCGTTCCTCAACGACATCAAGAGGACATGTCCGACGGATGTTTACGGAACGCCCCTCGACCAGATGCCCCTGGGGCAGCGGCTGAAAGACTACAAGGATATAGTCCTTTGGATATGCCCACACTGGGACTTCGTAACGATAATCCAATATGTCACAGGTGAGCGTAAGATACCAAGCGTCAGCTTCGCCCAGAGCGCGGCTTACTCCACATACTCGCCTTACATGATGACCTACCCCGACAAGGTTTTCATGACCAACGGCTTCCTCGGCGGAGCGCAGATGGAGTATCTAGTAGGGATGAAGGGCCTCGGCCATGCCGTGATCGACGGTAACCAGGTCTTCAGCGCAGTATTCCTGATCTTCGTGGTCCTAGGAAACGTAACTTGGCTCGCTAACAAGGAGAAGAAGGAGGACAAGAAATGATATCCGCTGATCCATGGGTATGGGTTTCCGCTTTTCTGACGATATGCAGCTTCACACTGCTCTACGGAGACAACAAGCTGTTCCGTTTGGCCGAGTACACATTCACATCGGTCGTCATCGGGCACGCTGTTGTCGTCGGACTGCAGACACTTAATACAAGGTTCTACCCACTATTCACCGGTCAGCAGCCTCTGCTAATCATCTCCCTCGTGCTCGGCGTAATGACTCTGTTCATCGCCTGGAGGAAGTACGCCTGGATCGCCTCGATACCGTTCGCGGTAATCGTGGGCATAGGCGCGGGTCTCTCGATGAGGGCGGCGATCACGACTGACATCTTCGGCAGTATCAGGGCAACCATCTCGGAGACAGGGAAGATCTTCATCGGCACGCCCACAGACCAAGTGGGGTACCTCATAAGGGTGGTCTTCACCCTGGGCGCTATGGTCTACTTCCTCTTCACCATCTTCGTGAAGGGGAAGGGAAGCGGAGCCGTGAGCTACCTGAGGACCTTTGGGAAGTATGTGCTGCTGATCTACCTGGGACTGACCCTGGGCAACTCAGCCATGCAGTACTCTGGCCTGGCCACAAGCGCGATCAACAGGCTAATCAGGACGTGGCTCGGATTCGGATAATAGAACTCCCCCTTTTTTTAATATCTACCTTTTTATCTAATTACCCGTTTCAATAGAGGTGGTTGGGTTGAGTGACAAGGATAAAGAGATCATAGACAAAGTGGCCGAAAAGATCGTGAACTCGGACATGCAGGGCTTCGCTATATTCCTACTCCAGACCCTGAAGCCCGTCTATTTCCTAGGCGGAGAGCTGGCCACGTTCTTCCTTGCCCCCTACCTTACACTCCTTGACGAGAGAGGCTTCGAGTTCATAGATACCTTTCAAAAAAGAGAGAACATCGACATCTTGTTAAATAGAATAGAAGAGTTAGAGAAAAGTAAAGATAAGAAAAATGAACAGTTACTAACTGATACTAAAAAAGGTAATTTTTCACTGAAGGAGAAGATTAGTAAGTTTTTAAAATAACCTGTGCTCACTAATGGGGATTCAAATGTGCGCTGAGTTGTCCGAGGGTAGAACGTTCTGGGTTGGTTCCAGTGAACAGGTCCTATCTCTCAAACCTGAGAAAGATATGCAGTATATTCTAGCGACAGACGTTGGGAGCACCACGACAAAGGCGAGGCTCTTCGGCCGTAGGGATGGTGAGTGGCGATACGTCGTCAGCGGCGAGTCGCCGACGACGGTCGAGGCGCCCTTCGAGAACGTGTGCATGGGGGTCCGGAACGCGGTCAAGGAGATAGAAGAGCTCATAGGTCTAAAGATCCTGTCGGAGGAGGGGAGGATTGTCACCCCTCACAAGGGGGGCGTCGGCGTCGACTTCTACTGCACCACGAGCAGCGCCGGAGGAGGCCTCCAGATGATGGTCGCCGGCGTCATGGCGAGCCTGACCGGCGAGAGCGCCAACAGGGCCGCCCTCGGCGCGGGCTCCATAGTCATGGATGTCGTGGCGATAGACGACGGGAGGCAGGACTACCAGAAGATCAACCGAATCAGGAACCTGAGGCCTGATATGCTGCTCGTGGCAGGGGGCACGGACGGCGGCACGACGGACCTCGTGATGCAGATAGCGGAGCTCATCAACGCCGCCAACCCAAAGCCACGCCTCGGTACTTCGTACAGCCTCCCCCTCATCTACGCCGGCAACAAGATGCTCCGGAATGAGATCGAGAAGCTGATGAAGGACAACTTCGCCCTCACCATCGTGGACAACTTGAGGCCGATCCTCGAAGTGGAGAACACCGAGCCGGCGAGGAGGGCGATCCACGAGCTCTTCATGGAGCACGTCATGTCCCACGCCCCGGGCTACTCGGAGCTGATGACATGGGCGAACCTCGACATCATGCCGACCCCGGCCGGCGAAGGGATGGGGATGCAGCTCATCGCCAACGTCGAGAAGAAGAACGTGATGGGCGTAGGCCTGGGCGGCGCGACGACGAACGTCTACTCTATTTTCGACGGCCGCTTCGTCCGCAGTGTCAGCGCCAACCTCGGCATGAGCTACAGCATCTGCAACGTCCTGAAGGAGGCCGGCATAGACAACATACTCAGGTGGATACCCTTTGACATCGACAAGAGCATCTTGGAGAACACGCTGAGGAACAAGATGATCAGGCCGACCACCATACCCCAGACAATGAGGATGCTGATGGTCGAGCACGCCGTCGCCAGGGAGGCCCTCAGGCTCGGCATGAAGCACCACAAGACCATCGCGGTCAGGCTGAAGGGGGTCATGCAGGAGGAGAGGATGATAGGCGAGATGATGGAGTCCCGCCACCAGGAGACCTACATCGACATGATGAAGGTGGACATTATCTGCGGGACGGGCGGCCTCCTCTCCCACGCCCCCAAGAGGGCTCAGACCCTCCAGATACTCATCGACGCCTGGCAGCCAGAGGGGATCACGAAGTTCTATCAGGACAGCGTCTTCATGATGCCCCACCTCGGCGTCCTCTCCACAGCATACCCGGGCATCGCCTGGAACGTCTTCGACAAGGACTGCCTCGTCCGTCTCGGCACCGTGATAGCCCCGGCCGGCACGGGCAAGGCAGGAGAGAAGGTGGCCAGGGTAGAGCTTACCATGGAGGACGGCGGCGTGGTCGAGAAGGAGCTGACCTACGGCGAGATAACCCACATACCCCTCCCTGAGAGGAGCAAGGCGACCGTGATGGTCGTCCCAGATAGCCACTTCAACATGGGGGAGGGGAACGGCAAACCAGTCGAGCAGGAGATAGAGGGCGGCGTCGTAGGAGTGGTCATGGACGCCCGCGGCAGGCCCCTTGAGCTCCCTGCTGAAGCTGAAGCGAGGAAGAAGGCTTTGACGGGTTGGTACAAGACCCTAGACCTCTACCCGCTGGAGAACTGAGGTGATGATGTATGGTTAAGAAACAAAAGAAAACCTCCGAAGAGGCCTACGCATACACGCCAGGTCTCAAGGTAAAGAGGAGGTACACAGTATCGAAGACGCGCAGGCTGCCGCTGCAGGGGGAGGTCTTAGTGAAGGAGGGCGACAGGGTGAGCTTCGAAACCGTCGTGGCGAGGACCAGGATACCAGGCGACCCTCTCATCCTCCGCATGGCAGAGCTCCTAGGGGTGACGAACAACGACATACCCAACTTCATGCTCAAGAACATCGGAGACTCCGTGAAGAAGGACGAGCTGCTCGCAAAGTACACGCCCTTCTTCGGCCTCATCAAGAAGGAGGTGAAAGCCCCCCTCGACTGCACTATCGAGAACATCTCAACCCAAACCGGGCAGGTCATACTGAGGGGGGCTCCCGTCCCCGTCGACGTCAACGCCTACATACCGGGTAAGATCGTCAAGACGATCCCCCGGGAGGGCGTAGTCATCGAGACGGAGGCGGCCCTGGTCCAAGGGATATTCGGCATAGGAGGGGAGCGGCACGGGGAGCTACTTACGGTCGCTGCTTCCCCGCAGGAGGTACTCACAGGCGACAAGATCACCCCTGCTCATAAGGGCAAGATACTCCTAGGAGGAAAGCTAGCCACCCTCGACGCGATGAAGAAGGCGGTGGAGGTCGGCGTGAAGGGCATAGTCGTGGGCGGGATACGCAGCGTAGACATCACCGCCTTCCTCGGCTACGAGATAGGCGTCGCCATCACCGGGGAGGAGAACATATCCCTCTCCGTGATAGCCACGGAGGGCTTCGGCGAGATGAACATGTCGGAGAGGACCTTCAACCTCCTCAAGAGCTTCGAGGGCAAGATGACTGCGGTGAACGGCGCCACCCAGATCAGGGCGGGCGTCCTCAGGCCGGAGATAATAATCCCGTACGAGTGCATCGGGGAAGAGGACGAGTCCGGACTCGACTTGGACAAGGGCATGAGGCCGGGCACGCCGATCAGGATAATAGCGCCCCCATACTTCGGCGAGATAGGCGTAGTCTCAAGCCTCCCCGTCGAGCTCGTGAGGGTCGAGACCGGCGCGGACGTGAGGGTCGTAGAGATCGAGATAGGCGACGGTAAGAAGGTCGTAGTGCCCAGGGCCAATGTGGAGATCATCGAGGAGTAGCCCCACGGACCTCTCTTTTCACATATTTTTAAGGTTAGGGCATCATTTTTTATCTATCCTAAAGTTCTTTTCTATGACATGAAGAAACTAGGGATCGTTACAATAGGTCAGTCTCCGAGGCCAGACGTGACCAAGGAGGTCAGGAGGATACTGGGCGGAGACGTGGAGTTCGTGGAGTACGGCGCCCTCGACGGGCTGACGCTCGAGGAGGTCAGGAAGGTGAAACCCGGCCCCGACGTGAGGCCGCTCGTGACAAGCATGAGGGACGGGACCGAGGTCAAGGTGACCCACGAGTTCGTGACGCCCCGCGTCCAGAAGGGGATATACGAGCTTGAGAAGAGGGGTGTGGACCTCACACTGCTCCTCTGCACGGGCAAGTTCCCGGAGCTCAAGTCGAACAAGATCGTCGTTATGCCCTCCGAGATCGTGACGGGGGTCGTCAACGCCTCGCTCAGGGCAGGCAGGCTCGGCATAGCCCTGCCGGGGAAGGAGCAGGTGAGGACACCGAGCGAGAAGAGAGGGGAGCTGGAGGTATTCTACGACGCCGCCTCGCCATACGGCCCCGTCGAGGAGATAGAGAAGATGGCCAGAAGGTTCGCGGAGAAGAAGGTTGACCTCGTCTTCCTCAACTGCATGGGCTTCGACCACGGCATGAAGGAACTCGTCAAGAGGATAACCGGGAAGCCAGTGATCCAGTCGAGCGCCGTCGTCGCCCGCGTCCTGCAGGAACTTATAGAATAGCTTTTTTAAAAAAAGGGGGGCCGTCAGGCCCTCTTCACGACTTTCTCTATCGGCCTGTACTTTAAGTCGTAGCCGAAGTGCTGTGGGTTGAATATCTGTAGGCCCTTCTCGGTCCGCCAGAGGGGATCTATCTTGTACCCAACAACGGCTATCTCTCTGCCCTTTGCGAAGTCTGTTCCCCAGTTGGAGAGACCCTCGCCGGTCTTGGCGTCAAGCACGCATAGGAGGTCGGGGCATGTGACGTAGGGTTCGTCGTCGAGCCAGCTCACTTGGTTCTCGTTCTTGTACCATATCTTGAACTTCTGCTTGGTGTAGTCGCCGATACCATCGTAGCGGTGCTCGCCCCACATGAAGCCTCCACGTTCATCGCGCTCGAAGTGGGTG
>Ga0315296_10002037_pt1 | contig 17355 bp, 16 predicted proteins | sample YL17G14_18_MG_FD_203921 | JGI IMG/M metagenome (GOLD analysis project Ga0315296, IMG submission 203921) | Sediment microbial communities from Yellowstone Lake, YNP, Wyoming, USA - YL17G14_18 | ecosystem: Environmental > Aquatic > Freshwater > Lake > Sediment | place: USA: Wyoming | collected... | reverse complement strand
TCCAACAGAAGGCATTATTGAAGGGTCAAAAACATCAAGGTCTATCGTGATATAAACCCTTTTGGACAATTTAGAAACGACTTTTTCAATCCAATCTTTCTTGTTGTAAATGTCTTCCGCGAAAAAAATGTTATCTCTGTTTTCCACTTTCTTGTAAGAGAAGTCCATGCTTCTAATACCGACCTGTACAGTAGGGCACAGCTCCTGGACCCTGGCCACAACGCAGGCATGATTATATTTTGAGCCTTTATATTCGTCCCTCAAGTCAGCATGGGCATCTAATTGTAAGATAGTAAGATTTCCATATTTTTCAGCGTGAGCCCTGGCAGAGCCTATACTGACTGAATGTTCCCCCCCTATAATTACGACAAATTTGCCGTCTTCGATATAATTCAAGACTTTGTTGTTGAGCGTATCAACTACGTCTTCAGGAAGAGACAATCCCTCTATGGCCTTGTCCGTATATATTCCTTTTTTGTATACCTCCGAATCAGTCTCTATGTCATAAAGTTCCATATTAGCGGAGGCTTCAATTATAGCAGCGGCGCCTTTGTCGGCACCTTTAATCCACGTACTTGTTCCATCGTATGCGACCGGGATGATAACTACGGCGGCATCAGTTAGGTTAGAATGTTCTTCAGGCAGCCCCCCAAAGTTGAGCGGTGGTTTCATTAGCAACCTCCGTGTTTTCAATCAAACAGAAACATTGCTATTGCCACTGTTGTTGTCCAGAGTCCTTCCTGGCCTTTGGCAGTCTGAGTAACATTGGTGGTCTTAATAAACAGCCCACTGGATTTGTACACCTGTCCTTTTTCGGACCAGGCTTTGTCCGGATCTAATTCCAGCCCCAGCGTTGTTCCCAGCATACTGGCTGCCAAATCCTCAGCCATATCCCCCGCCTGTTGACTGTTCATGCCGTGGCCATGGATTTCGCTCAGGTATCCCCATTTCTCTCCATCTCTAGGAACAGCAACGCCTACCGAAGCAGCTACTAACCGTCCGTGTTCGTCCGTGTCTGCCCTGGCCATGACGCAAAAACTTATAGCCCCTGGTATTAACATTTTGACGCCCTTTTCCCTGCTGATGAGTTTGCATTTCGGAGGCAGGATAGACGATGCCTGAACCAAATTCTGCTGGGCTACTCCCGCCTGTCTTAAGGCTGCCTCAAAAGACTTAAGCTGGTATTTGTGTCGCCCAACTCCTTTGGTCAAAAACACCCGCGTCGGAACGGAGTTACCCATTTGAAACTCCTGTACCCTGATTTCGTTTCTCTTTGACGTTGGCCGAATCACCGTTAGGACTTTAGGTTCTCTTTGCACCGAAGCCATGTCTTTACTTCCTTCAGTTACTGATTTGTCAAATCAAAGAGAGAGATAAATAATTTTCGGGAGAATGTCAATGTTTTTCTTGACTTTTTTGGTCAAATTTGACGAAATAGTCAATTATGACTGCAAAGTCTATTAAAACCGTTAAAAGTCGAACGCAGAAAAGAGCTAGTAGTACCCGAAAGAAGCTGAAAAAAGCCGCTTTGGATATTTTTAGTGAAAAGAGCGTTGACGCTGTTACGGTGGAGGAGATCACAGAAAAAGCAGATGTGGGCAAGGGAACACTTTATCAGCATTTTGCCGACAAGGAGGAGATTATTGTAACTCTGGTAAACGAAGCTGTAGAACATTTGGTCGAGCGTCTTACGTCCTATGACTGCCCACCTGAAACTTTAGAGCAAATGCTGGAGCATTTGCTGAACGCACACTATCAGTTCTCCATCGATTCCAAGGACGAGTTCCTTCTGCTATTTCGGGGCAAACTCTTACTGAAGCTTCAGTCTGATACTATAGACGAATTGGAAGAGCCATATTTACGTTATTTACGAGAAATCGAGGGTCAGGTTTCCGGTTATCTTCCTCCGGGGATAGACCCGCTGAAAGTTCGTCGTCTTGCCTGTGCCATGGCAGGATTTATATTTGGATTTTTCTCTTTTGCCATGCTCGGCATGACCGACGATGAAACTGAAGCAAGCACAAAACCTTTAAGGCGGGCTTTCGTAAGAAACCTATGTACATTTCTTAGGCGATGACCTGCCAACAAATGTTATCTCGTAACGTCCAGTTAGAATGTGAATACAACTTGTGTGTGGACACTAAGATTGCCATGGGAAAGAAGCGTAAAAATAGGACTAAGCTGACACGAGATGAAATAGAGATATTCAGAGCTGCCTTGCTGGCAAAGCGAGCTGAAATCTCAGGTGATGTCATAAGCGTGGAAGGTGAAGCGCTTCGCGGACAAAAAAGCGACTTATCAAGGCTGCCAACTCATATGGCTGATATAGGCACAGACAACTATGAAGTTGAGAATGCGTTGGAGATAATAGACAGCGAAAGAAAACTTATCGCGGAAATCGACGATGCGCTGGCACGCATTGAGAATGGTACATACGGAATTTGTGAAGGTAGCGGTAAGCCTATCCCCAAGGCAAGGTTAGAGGCAATTCCCTGGGCAAGATATTGCGTTGAGCATGCAACCCAGCTGGAAAAAGGTCTTGTTAAAAGAGAAGGGTCCTTTGATAACTCAAAATATGATTACGAAATTGACGACGAAGAGGATAGGGATCTCGGGCAATCTTACAAAAAAGCTTAAAAACTATGAAGAAAATTGAGAGAGGATTTATTCTTCCAAGCGCTGCTTTTACGATTAAGCGCAGCCAAATCAAGTCTTGTAAGTTTCTTGATAAGAAACCGCAGATAGGCGATATTACATACGGGGTAATCCGTAGAATAGGGCAGCATTCATCGCTGGAAAATGCATCCGGCCGAATACATATGATTCACGATGGAACAAAGGCAATTTTCGTGTTTGGAAACAGGTACGCCCCAGATTTCTATGAAGGCTTAATACCCGAGGAAATGACAGATAAGGCTGACCTTCTCAGCCGTTCAGGGCTGGTCGGCGTTGTTAAAACCAAGAATTCAATGATAAAAGACCCAACGAAAGTGAAAATACTGGGATATGTTTGCAATGAATCGGGTGATGTTTTAAATACACGAGATTTTCCGTTGATAAAACCAAAAAGTATAACAAAAAAGGAACCGCGAGCAAGGATGATTCTGGTTTGTGGCACTTCAATGAACTCGGGTAAAAGCATGGCAGCAGCGGCATGTTGCTGGGCTTTGACATCAATGGGGTTTAAAGTAAGGGCTTCTAAAATTACCGGCACAGCCAGTCTCAAAGACATCCTTCTTATGAACGACTCCGGAGCAGACCCTTATGCTGATTTCACGTACCTCGGATATCCGTCGACATATCTGTTATCGAATTATGAGCTTCTAAGCATTTTTAACCAGCTCGACCTTAAATATGCGAATAACCCTAAAAACCTCTGGCTGGTTGAATTCGCCGATGGGATTATCCAGCGAGAAACTGCTATACTCCTAAATTTGCCACAAGTAAGAGCAAGGATTCACAAATTAATATTTTGTGCTAACGATGCTTTTGGTGCGATCGGCGGGTTGAGTACCTTGGCGAGATTTGGGCTAAAACCCGATGCTTTGTCGGGGGTCTGCTCAAGTTCTCCCTTGTTTGTGAGGGAACTGTCCACATTTACTGATATTCCTGTGTTCAATAGTACAGAGCCGGATGTAAAACGCTTGGCAGAGATTTTACTTCGTCCAAATAAGTGTCCTGTGCCGACCAAAGTTACTGTTTGAAAATCATTAGAGAATCTAAACCTGGTGTGAAAATACAATTAAGCAAAGGCGGGGCTAAGGTATATGAACCCGCATATTAAAAATCTCTTTTCAATCACATGGAGGTCTTGAAATGGCGAAAAAGAAAGCTAAGAAGAAAACAGCTAAAAAGAAGAAAAAGTAAGCACCGATGAATCTAAATTATCATAAAGCCATCACTGCTCACGCATTGATGGCTTTTTTATTTTCTATCCGCTTGACAAACCAGAATTTTGATTGCGATCGGCTGGTGGTTGTTGGTTTGTATCAGGCACTGGCCAATCTGACAACAACGCTTCAGCCGTCTCCGAGCTTTTGTTCAGAACTTTTTCTTCAACTGCTAATCGCCTCTTTTTCTGAAAAATCGATGTCTTCTCCCTCTTGAATTTTACACCCCTGCCGGTAATTATCTCCTTCTCCTCCCTGATAAATTCAATATGTTGCAGTAAAACCCAAGCTGTATTCTGCCACCTCATCTGGTAGCCTCTTTGATGTGCCTGCTTTTCCATCAACAGACGTTTGCCCTGGTTGAAAAGGAGATAATCAAGAGCTTGGGCTATCTGCTCGACGGAAGGCTCGCCTGGGTCGACCAGAATCCCTCTGGCATGCCTGCCCATAATAATTCCGTCCGGGCAGGGCCTGTTAGAATGGATTAGCTCAAGGGCGTACCTGAATTTCGTAGCTATCGCCACTCTGCCCGCACCTAATGTATCTGCCAGGACGCCGCTTGATATTTGTTGTCGATTAAGATATGGTAGCAGCATTATATTTGTTGCACCATAGAGTTTCAATAAAGTGCTCTCTTCAAGAAACGCATCAAGAAAGATAACATCATACTGGCCAAAATCTACACCACCAATTTCCTTTACTTTACACCACCTTAATTTTGATTCCTCCAAAGCTCTGCTTAACAGCATTTGGTACTCACTATATTCTTTCCCCCCTCCCGCCCGTACAAAATCCGGATGGCATTGTCCGGCAACCAAATAGACTATTCTTTCTCTTTGACTGTCTGTGCATGACTCTTGCAGGAACCTGCCGTACGCCCGAATGCTGTAATGAATTCCCTTGTCAGATGACAACAATCCGAGTGTAGTAATGAGAAGCCGGTTTTTTAACCCATACTGCTCTTTGACCACCAATCGGTCATAATGAGAAGGGTGTTGCATCCTAATCCCATGGTCTACGTGTTTGAGTTTTAAAGGGTTAATTTCGTAGACCTTTGATTCAAGCAGCCGGATTGCACTTTCTGTTGTGACAATAAGTCCGTCGCTATTGTTAGATAGCTCTTGCAGTGTCTTTCTTTGGTAGGGGTCCGGTTCATCAAGAACAGTATGCAAATAAACAAAAGTTGTTAGTCCTTTGGATGTAAACGCTTTTGCCATATCAACAAAGTTGGTCCCTTCCCCATCATTACCGTTCCTGTCTGGGTCGAGGCCATATTCGTGCTGCAGTATAACAATAGTAGGGTTAGTGCTTTCGTTTGCCCTGGCTATAATGTCCTTTATAGCATAAGCCCAGGAGTTGGGATTGTATTGGTCTATAACAAGGTCCACAGGAATATCATACGGCAGGCCTTCCTTATCAATTGCCGTTACTCTTATATGACCGACTTCTCCTGTGAAGTGCTCCAGCGCATTAGCCAGGTCGCGCGAAAATGTGCCTACTCCACACCTTCGCGGCGGGTACGTACTCACAATTCGTATATTATACGGCACTATGCTTCCCTTTTTTTGTTTCTAAGCTATTTTCGATTCGCTCTACAGCTTTGAACAAGTCTTAATCAAGATACCACACTCCCCTGCAAAGACCTTTGCCAAGTGTCTGAGTATAACTGCTCGCTTCTATCCGCTTCTGAAGTATCTGGTGTATCCGCAGGTGTTTGCGACGTATCCTGCAACCCCGTGTCTTTACCTCCATACACCCGCCTAAACGTCAACAAAGCAGCTAAGAGGACTATCACGACCCAAATCATAATATTCTTCTGTAAGATATAACCTTTATTATTACCTTGTAACGTTATTCCGACGAAAAATCAAGTATTTTAGTCGAACATAAACTTAGGGCTTCCATACTGTTATTAAATAAAGAAGCCCTGTGTTCTCAAATAACCCCGTGCCTCTAAAATCAGGTTTTTGGTGGTTTCTTGTGCTAAAAAAATTGACAACCAATGCAGGAAGCTGTTATTGTATAAAGGCTTAGAAATTTCTGGCGGCGTAGCTCAGTTGGTTAGAGCATGGGATTCATAAGCCCAGGGTCGTCGGTTCGAACCCGACCGCCGCTATTTTCCGATTTGCAGGGAAACTACAAATCGGGAAATACGAAATACGAAACAAATTCAAAGTGTGAAATACTAAATGTTCAAAACAATTTGTTTCAGCTATTTTGAGATTTGGTAATTAGGATTTGTTTCGGATTTAGATATTCGTATTTCGGATTTTTGGCTGCCCCCATCGTCTAGCGGCCTAGGATATCAGGTTCTCATCCTGGAGACAGGGGTTCGATTCCCCTTGGGGGTATTTCGAGCGGTTTTACCGCTCGAAATAGAGCAGGTAAGCATTTGAGCAGTAGAACAGTTGAAAAAACTGTATTGAGATGTGCTTGAAAGGGACATATTGGCTCACCTGCGGTCAATTGTTCAATTGCTCGACTGTTCAAAAAGGGATTTCAAAATGCCTTTTATGTTTGAAAATCTCGATGTCTATCAGAAATCTGTAGATTTGGCTGAGAAAATCATAACTCTTACCGATGAATTCCCTAAAGGATACTACTTTCTGACAGACCAGCTCAATAGAGCATCCCTATCGATAGCAACCAATATCGCAGAAGGCAATGGCAGATTTACAAAAGGGGACAGACGAAATTTCTTTACCATAGCTCGCAGCAGTACACAGGAATGTGTTCCTCTGTTGGAAATTGCGAAGCGAAAGCAGTTAATTTCTGATGTTAAACTTTCAGACATTTCTAATCAGCTTGAGGTTATTTCCAAGACGACCTCCGGCCTGATTAACGGTCTTGAAAGAAGAAAAGCAAAAAAACAGAACTACTATGAATAATAGTATTGAACAGCACTTAAAAGACCACAAGAAAAATCTTAAGGGAGAGTGGGTTGGAAAGAATAGCGGCTATGACGGAGCTATCTGTGAAATCCTCGGTATGACCCCCCGAAAATCAAGATATTGGGACGCAGAATGGCAAGGGATATTATTGGAATTCAAGAAAGGAAAGAGCATTTGGCTTGACCTCGTACGCTACAGTGAGATTCTACTTAGAGTGACAACCGAGGCATCAAGACCAACCATCACATTGTTCTTCGTGCCATGTCCTTATCGTTATGAGATTGGAGAGATCGTAGTTGTTGAAACAAATCGTCTAATAGAAAAACTAAAGTTGAATGAAAAAATTGCCAGTAGCTTAGTTGCTTTGAACAAGCATGTTCCAAGACAATTGAATGCACAAGCGAGCTTAACGCTGGCGGATATAAGAGAAATAGCACGAGCGATAATATGACAATTGGGTCGAGTAGTGCCTTCTTGCAATCTATCGGTTATTGAGTGATGAGTGACAGCAAAGAAGACCAGCGTTTTATGAAATTGGCGATTGAATCGGCGAAAATTGCTGAGGAGAACGGTGATGTGCCTGTTTATTTTTCTCCAAGCAGGTTTTGCACCTGCTTATGCAGTTTTGGCAGGTCCTGCTGGATAACATCCCATACGACGGTATTGTCAACAATATCATAGCCGTGAATGAGAATGTTTCGAAATGAGATAATCCGCTGAAAACGGCTTATCTTTGATACTGTTGTATCCGGGTCAATTTTGGATAATCTGTTAAGAGCTTCGCCTATAATCTCAAACTGACGTTCAACAGCAGATTGAAGCATTTCGCTATTGGCATAATCATCAAAAGTTTTACCGGAAGTGAACTCAAGGATATGAGCCGCAGCTAAACGAATATCCTCCAGAATCTTTTTTGATTCAAGCTGCATAAAGAACCTGCCTTTTATGATTTATTTTCTGTAGAAAATATGGGTTCTTTATTGCCTTTGTCATTACCAAATCTACGTCCCTGCCGAGCAGATTCTTTATTGCTTCCAGAAGACCAAAGTAAGCATCTGCGTGCCTGCCTTGTTTTAACGGCTTAAACTCCACCAAAAAGTCTATATCGCTTGAGAGCTGGTCAAAGTCTTCATTTAAAGCAGAGCCGAAAATTTCAAGCCTGCTAACATTAAACTGTGAGCAAAGCCGTCGAATTTCAGAAAGATGTTTTTCAATAATATCCAACATAAAGTCGCTACCCCCTAACAGGGGATAATAAATACATTATTCGCCAGTCGAGCTTTGTCAAGTAGATGTATTATATCAGAGTATTAAAAAAGCGGCAATAAATTTTACATTTGGGAGTCTTTAGGTTAATATCTCCCACTGAAAAGATTTTCAAAATAACGATAAAAAATGACAGATGAAAAACATAAACAGTTTATGAAAGTAGCCATTCAGCAGGCGAAAATCGCCGAGGAAAATGGCGATGTGCCGATTGGGGCGGTGATTGTTCATAACGGCCAGATAATCGGCAAGGCATATAATCAGCGTGAGCAGCTCAAAGACCCGACAGCACACGCTGAGATAATAGCGCTGACACAGGCGGCAGCAGCGTTGGAGAACTGGCACCTGAACGGCTGCACAATGTATGTTACCTTAGAGCCGTGTCCGATGTGCGCAGGCGCACTGGTCTTAGCCAGAATAGACAGATTGGTTTATGGCTGTGATGACCCAAAAACAGGCGCGTGCGGGAGTCTGTATAATATCGTCCAAGATGAGCGGTTAAATCACAGATTGGAGATAAAAGCTGGTATATTAGCTGAGCAATGCAGAGAACAACTGCAAGATTTCTTTGAACGACGCCGAGACGAAAAGGCAAAACTAAAAACTCAAAACTAAGAACTCAAAACTCATTTTGGAGAGGTGTCAGAGTGGCTTATCGAGCGGTCTTGGAAAGGCCGTGTAGGGTTTTCCCTACCGCGGGTTCGAATCCCGCCCTCTCCGTTCTTCGCTGCGCTACGAACGGCACAGCCATTAGAGTTTTAAATATGTGGTATACATACATTTTGAAAATGGCTGATGGGGAATATTATGTAGGCTCAACTAACGACCTAAAAAGGCGGATGGAAGAGCATACAAACGGACAGGAAATTTCGACAAAATGGCGGCTTCCGGTGGTACTGGAAGCCTATATCGCAGTTAAGTCAACTGTACAGCACGTCGACTTGAGAAGTATTTAAAGACATCGTCTGGAAAAGCAACGCTAAGGAAAAGAATTTTACCCGACGAAGCGTTAGCGTAGGCGGGCCCGCCCTCTCCGTTTCTTTATGCCGGGGGGGAAAAAGGCAAATCCCGCTTTAAGTTTTAGAGAGAAATGAAAAGGATTATTTCGGTATCGCGAAGAACAGACATACCGGCGTTTTATGGCGATTGGTTTATGCGCCGGCTGAAAGACGGCTTTGCAGGAGTGGTGAATCCGTTTGGCAGCCAAAAATATATTGTTTCTCTGAAGCAGGAAGATGTTATCGCTTTTGTTTTCTGGTCAAAAAACTTTACGCCTTTTCTTGAGAACCTCAGAATCATCGACCGTTTAGGCTACAAATTCTATTTCAACTATACTGTCACCGCCCTGCCACCTGTCTTTGAAAGTAATCTCGACAAACAGGCAGCAATTGCAGCGTTAAAACAGCTAAGCAGAGAATATTCGCCACGGCATATAAACTGGAGGTTCGACCCAATTATTATATCGAATGCCTGTGACCGTGATTTTTATATCAGAGGCTTTGAAAAACTTGCGTCAGAGTTCGATGGGGTAGTTAAACGCTGTTATTTCAGCTTTGTGGTCGAGTACGACAAGGTCAAACGCAATTTTGCCGAACTCACCAAACAAAAAGAAGTAAAAATCATTGATTGCAGCTATGACCTTAAGATTGAGCTGGCGAATGAACTGGCGGAAATTGCACACCGGCATGGAATCGAGATGTTTTCCTGTTGCGGCGATTATTTGGTCAACGAAAAAATTAAAAAAGCACATTGCATTGATGGTGCTATCATTGAGCAGTTGTTTTCTCCGGGCGGTTTCCCTTATAGCGATAAGCCAACGAGAAAACAGTGCGGCTGCACGGAGAGCACAGACATCGGTGCGTATGATACGTGTCCACATGGTTGTGTGTATTGTTACGCGAACGCAAACAAGCAAAAAGCCTTTGAATCAGCCGCCAGACACGAGACGGATTCAGCCTTTTTAGGCTCTTCCAAATCTGAATCAAACAGATGGATTGCGGAAATTAAGAAATGAGGTTGTATCCGGCCTGTGGGTCTTCGGCAACACCGTGCTGATAATGATAAATTTCGGCTAAATCGGACGTTATTAGATGCGGTTGCTAACAGCCGGTTGGCAATTCACCAACCAGCTTCTCCGCTGTACTGTTTTTTACTACAGATAGGAGGGAGGAGAACTCAAATATCCTTAAAACTCCAGGTACTCTACGTCCCAGAATATATGAGGAAAATTCCCAAATATTGTCAAAAAAAACGCTTTTTCAATAAAATAACCGTCCTGATATGCCGACAATCCTTTATGACCAACGCGGTTAAAAACCACCTGTTTATGGAGAAATCTGCATAAGAAGTAGAAAGGTGTAAAATGCGAATAAGCCAAAAGTTGATTTTAGGGTTTATAGGAATTGCTTCGTTGGTGGGAGTTGTCGGCGCAGTCGCTATAAAATACAACACTGAAATCATACTCGATGTTGACCAGATACTGTTAGGAAATTCTAACGAGGCAAAAGCGGCAATAGAGATTACCTACCACATCCAAAGCATTCAGACAAATATTAACAAGCTCTTGTTCGAGAATATTGATGGGAGACCGGAACACAAAAAGGATGCAAAAAGAGCAATTGGAGACAGCATTTCTAAACTACAACAATTCACTCTACTCTGGGAAGATGCAATAAAGCTTAAAATTGAACTTTCCAGACAAGGAAAGCAAGAAAAAGAAGCAGAAGAAGAGGAGAGAACATTCAGAAACTTGAAAACAAAAATGGATGCTCTCATCCTTTTGGTGAATAAAACGGTAGCGCTCCAGGAAGAACAGGGAGCCGAAGCAGCAAGGTCGTTTTTTGATAATGAAGTGGAACCGCTGCTGCTGGAAACACAAAAAAGTGCAAAGGACTTGGAAAAAAGCACAAGGGAAAATGTAATTACTGATACAGAGAAGATTAGAGAAGCGGTCAGCAACAGCACGGGAATCATTATTCTCTCAACCGTCATCGGCCTTTTGGCAGTAATCGTTGTTCGTCATTTCATCTGGAAGACTATTTCAAATCCTATCACAGAACTCAAGGATGCCACAGCTAAAATAGGAAAGGGTGAATTAGAAACCGAAATACAGATTAACTCACATGATGAAATAGGTGCCCTCGCTCAATCTTTCAATGATATGACCCGTAAATTAAAAGAATCTCGCGCAAGCCTTGAAGAAAAGGTGAGAGAGCGCACAAATGAACTATCAGCCGCCAATGCAAAACTTCAAAAGGAAATTAACGGGCACTCGTCGGCTCAGGAGGCATTACAACAGCACATTAAGCAGCTTAATTGTCTTTATGGGCTGTCAAAACTTGTTGAGAGGCCTAAAATCTCATTGGAGGAAATATTTCAGGAAACAGCCCATCTGATTCGTAATGCATATCAGCACCCTGATGCCATTTGTGCAAGAATTACTTTCGAAGGAATATACTATAAAACAGATAATTTCAGGAAAAGTGAATCGAGTCAGTATGCCCAGATTAAAATACACGGAGAAAAAGCTGGAGTTGTTGAGGTTTACTACATCGGAGAAGAAACAAAAAATGGCAAAAGCCCATTCCTTAAAGAAGAACGTGATTTGTTAGATGCGATTGCTGAGCATCTGGGCAGAATCGCAGGACGTAGACAGACCAGCGAGAAACTGGAATTACTTCGAAATCTAATAGACAGGTCAAATGACTGTATCTTTATCATAGAACCCAAGTGGGGTCGTTTCTTGGATGCAAACGACAGAGCGTGTGCCAGTCTTGGGTATACACGAGAAGAATTACTCGATATGACTTTCAAAGATATTGAGGAGTCTATCCCGGACAATTCCTCCTGGCAGGAGCAAATGGATGAACTCAAATTCAAGGCGGATTTCATTATACAAGGACAACATAAACGCAAAGATGGAACGACATTTTTCGCAGAAACGAGTCTGAATCTCGTAAGTCAAAAGAAAGAAGACTTCATAATTGCTATCGCACGCGATGTTACCGACCGCAAGCGGGCAGAGCAAAGGCAGGCCCAGCTCCTGCAGCAAGTGGAAAGTGTTAACCAGGAATTAAAGGATTTTGCATACATAGTCTCACATGATTTGAAGGCACCATTACGCGGAATTAAGACCCTCGCCGAATGGATGTCAACCGATTATGCCGATAAGCTTGACAAAAACGGCAAAGAGCAGATGGTTTTGCTTTTGAACCGCGTGCAGCGGATGCATAACTTGATTGATGGTGTGCTTCAATATTCAAGAGTTGGGCGAATAAAAGAAAAGCTGGTGCAGGTGAATCTAAATGAGATCGTCCCGGCTGTTATTGATATGGTTGCGCCTCCGGAGAACATCACCATTACAGTCGAACACGAACTGCCCACACTTATGTGTGAAGAGACCCGCATTATGCAGGTATTCCAGAACCTGCTGAGTAACGCTGTGAAATATATGGATAAACCGAAAGGTCTAATAAAAATCGGCTGTGTCGAAGAGGACGGCTTTTGGAAGTTTAGCGTCGCCGATAACGGACCCGGAATCGAAGAAAAACACTTTGAAAGAATTTTCAAAATCTTCCAGACATTGGCGCCACGCGATGAATTTGAAAGCACCGGCATCGGCCTTACCGTGGTAAAGAAAATTGTAGAGTTATACAATGGTCAAGTCTGGGTGGAGTCAAAAGTAGGCGAAGGAAGCACTTTCTTCTTTACATTACCAAAGAACGAAATAGAGGTTGAAGATGCGAAACTCGAAGCCAATATTATTGGTTGAAGATGACCATGTGGACACAATGACGGTTAAGCGCGCACTTAAGGACCTGAAAATTATAAATCCGTTAGTCCACACAAAAAATGGAGAGGAAGCATTGGAGCACTTAACAGGTAAATCTAATGAGAAGCCGTGTATTATCCTTCTGGATTTGAATATGCCGAGGATGAACGGCATCGAACTTCTAAAAATCATAAAAGCCAATGACGAATTGAAAAAGATCCCTGTCATAGTTTTAACTACGTCCCAGGATGCACAGGATAAAATCGAGACTTTTGGGCTGAGTGCAGCAGGTTATATGACCAAACCAACTAACTATAAAAAGTTTGTGGAGATAATCAGGACGATTGACGTCTACTGGACTGTAAGTGAATTGCCCGATGGAGAATAAAACTTATGGAAAATACAAGATACAAAATCCTGCTGATTGAGGACGACAAACTCGACCAAAAGGCCTTTGAGCGGTTGGTGGAAAACGAAAAGCTTTCATATGATTACACGATAGCAGGCACCGTCTCAGAGGCTCAGAGAATACTGCGTTCCGAACAGTTTGATGTTGTAATTGCTGACTACGAACTTGGGGATGGCACGGCTTTTGATGTCTTAGATTCGGTGAATAATACCCCACTTATATTTGTCACCGGAACCGGCAATGAGGAAGTGGCTGTCAAAGCCTGGAAGGCCGGCGCCTACGATTATCTGATAAAAGACCTTGACCGAAACTATCTAAAAGCTGTTCCAATAACGGTCGAAAATGTCATCAAGCACAGGAAAACAGAAAAAAAAGTGCAATTACTCTCTGGTGCCATTACAAGCACCGAGGATAGTGTCTATATTACCGATATGGAGAACAAGATTATTTTCGTCAACAGAGCGTTCTGTGAAACCTACGGGTATCGAGAAGAAGAGGTCATCGGAAAAGACAGTAATATCCTCTGGATAGGAAAATCTCAAAGTAAGGGCACCAGAAGCGTCTTCCAAATCGTTAGAAGCGCCTGGGAAGTTGGCTTTTACCACAAACGAAAAGACGGCAGCGTGTTTCCGGTCTCTCTTTCAAGGTCAATCATTAAAGACCCGAACGGAAACGAAGTTGCTGTTGTTGGAGTCGTTCGCGATATCTCCGACCGAATTCTTATGGAGGATGAACTCAGAACCGCAAATCAAGAGCTGGAAAAACGGAGTCAGCTAAAAAGTGAATTGGCTATGGCGGTTTCTGAGCAACTAAGTACCTTGATGGCTGAGTTCGAGAATATTATCTCCAACACTATGGCAGCAGCTCCGCATAAAATCAGTCCAAAGATAAAAGAAAACCTGGAATTGGCCCAGAAAAATATCGACAGCGTCAAAGGTATTGTTAGTGACTTTCTTGAGGTCTCGAACATCGATACGAACAAAGTGAAATTAGAGATGACTGAGCTTGATTTTTGCTCGGTTGTTTCGGAAGTTGTAGAAGCCCTCTCGCCACTTGCAGCTGAAAGAGATATTGAATTAGAAAGCTCTGTCCCTGATTCCGAGCTTGTTGTCAATGCAGATTGCGACAAGATGACGCAGGTGCTAACCAGTCTTATAAGTAATTCGATAAATTCCGTTGCTGCAAATGGCCATATCAGCGTGCGGGTAAAAGATGCCGGCAATGAGATTGCCGTTGAAATAGAAGACGATGGCCCGAGTATCGAAAGTGGCGAGATAAGCAAGATTTTCAACCGTTTTGAACAGATTAGAAAACAGCTTTGTGCCGGTAAGGAAGAGCTGGCTCTGGACCTGCCGATAGCCAGGGAATTGGTGGAAATGCACGGCGGGTGGATATGGGCTGAAAGCAGAGATGGCCAAGGAAACAGTTTCTGTTTTACCCTGCCAAAGCAAAATGCAGATGAAGCGGTAGCTTCGGCAGCAGTAAAAGAAAAAGGCCAGGGAAACTGAACACAGCAATTAAAAGTAAAAAATTGATTATTCAATAATCAATAAGAATAGACTACCTTTATGCAGCTGCTCTACCCCCCGCCTAATCTAAGGACCAATTGTTCTGCTGCTACCTCGGCTTTTGCCTGGCCGGTTTTTATTGCATAATCGGTCGCTGCCAATTGCTGTAAAATAGAGCCTATTTGTTCCAAAGACATCTTTCGTAGTTGTGCAAAAAAACTTTCCTTACCGCTCCATATTCTCAGTCTGCTTGCAATTTCGGCAAAATCAACACCATTTTCAAGTAAGACTTTGGCGCTGAATAACCTGCGAAAATGAAATGCAAAAGCGCCGACGACGGTATACTCTGCTGTTTTGTCCTCTGCGAACATAGTTCTTAGCCGGCATATCGCCTGTGCAATATTGCCGGCAATAACAGCATCAATCACCGAAAAAGCACTGAATATACGATTATGACCAATCAGTGATTCTATATGCTGTTCTGTTATCGACTTCTCGTTATGTGCAAACAGAGCCAGCTTGTCAACTTCACTGTACAGTCGGACCAGTTCATCTCCGGTCAGCTCAACTAAAAGTTCGGCAGCAGCCTCACTGAGGTTCTTCGCGTGTGCATCATTGGCATATTGTATCAGACGGTGCGGCAGTTGCCGGCGATTGGGCTGCGCTACGCTGAGCAATTCGCCGACCGACGGTAATTTTTTAGCCAGATTGGTTCGCTCAGGCCAGCTGTTCACCGTCAATATAAGTATGCCCGTCGGACAGGGATTATCGAAATATTTCTCAAGCAGCCCTCGATTCTCAGAAACGAACTCGTCGGCGCCTTTTACAAGAACAACTCTTTTTTCTGTTAAAAATGGCAGCGTGCGAAGTTCGTCTAAGACCTCACTGGCTGAAACCTCTGCGGCATCGGCATTAAAAAGTCCTGTTACTCGCTGCTGCGGCTCCAGCAGTTTCTCAAGAAGCTTTTCGCACTCAGCATCAACAAGGGATTTTTCTTTGCCGAAGATTACATAAATCGGGGCGTGTTTTTTCTTAGACTCGGCTTTACTTTTAACCATATTTGCTCAACTGACACGGCCTGTCGAGGTGCTATTTCGATTTGCGGCTTTTTTTACTCTCCTCTTTTTTAGCTTTAGATTCGGATTTGCGGTTAGTATTGGATTTTGCCTTCAAATTGCTGACACCTTCGGAAATTATTTTTTCAGCAGCAACGAGTTTGTCGCCCGCCTTGAGCTTTATTAAGCAAACGCCCTGGGTGTTTCTGCCTATCGAACGGATTTGCTCCAGCCCGGTGCGAATTATCATTCCATTAGCCGTTATCATCATTAACTCATCCTCAGCCTGAATGGTTTTGAGTGTTACTACTTTCCCGTTCCGGGCGGTTGTTTTTATATTTATCAGCCCTATTCCTCCCCTGTTTTGGGTACGATAATCGTTAAGACTGGTTCGTTTGCCATAGCCTTTTTCACAGACCGTAAGCAGAGACGCCCCTTTCTCCGCTATTACCATACCGACAACATTGTCCTTACTGCGAAGTCTCATACCCTTGACGCCTCGCGAAACACGCCCCATCGAACGCACCTGTTCTTCGCCAAAGCGTATTGCCATGCCATCCCGGCTGCCGAGTACAATATGGTCCTTGCCTGTTGTTAATGCAACGCCGATTACATCATCATTGGGGTCAAGTTTTATTGCCGTTACCCCTGTTGCCCTTGGATTGCTGTACGCGGAAAGCTTGGTCTTTTTTACCAGTCCGTTCTTCGTAGCCATAACGAGCTGACATTGTTCTTTCCCCTCCGCACTTTCGTCACCAAAATTTCGAACATTGATTATCGAGGCTATTGTTTGGTTGCTCAGCTTCAAAAGATTGACGATATTTCTGCCCATGCTCTGTCTTGACATGCTTGGAACGTCATAGACCCTTAGCCAGTAGCATCTGCCGCGATTGGTGAAAATGAGCATATAATCGTGGGTGGAAGCCGTGAAGAAATGCTCGATGAAATCCCCCTCTTTCGTGTCGGAGCCGATAATACCTTTCCCGCCTCGCCCTTGTTTGCGGTATGTATCGACAGGCATCCGCTTTACATAACCGGAATGGCTTATCGTTACAATGACCTCTTCGTCCGTAATCAAATCCTCGATATCAAGCTCCTCGACCTTGGAGGTAATTACTGTCCGTCTCTTATCACCGTATTTCTCCTTTATTTCGTGGATGTCTTCGCGGATAATATCCAGCAGAATCTCCTCACTGGCCAATATCGCCTCATAGCCCTCTATCTCCTCGGTAAGGCCGGCGTATTCTTTGGCAAGTTTTTTTATCTCCAGGCCTGTCAGCCGCTGAAGCTGCATTGTTAAAATCGCATCGGCCTGCGGGCTTGTAAGAAATTGGTCGCTTTTACTTTTTTCTTTAACAAAAGCTTCGGGCAGGATTTCTTTAAGCGTAGCCGAAACGGCCAGCTTCAGCGGCTTCTTCATCAGGTTCACCTTCGCCGTCGGTGTATCAGGTGACTTTTTTATCAGCTCAATGATTTCGTCGATGTCGCTGACCGCCAGAATAAGACCTTCTAAAATATGAGCCCTGTTTCGGCATCTTTTTAACAAAAAGCTGCTTCGTCTGCGG
>Ga0315296_10002036_pt1 | contig 17362 bp, 13 predicted proteins | sample YL17G14_18_MG_FD_203921 | JGI IMG/M metagenome (GOLD analysis project Ga0315296, IMG submission 203921) | Sediment microbial communities from Yellowstone Lake, YNP, Wyoming, USA - YL17G14_18 | ecosystem: Environmental > Aquatic > Freshwater > Lake > Sediment | place: USA: Wyoming | collected... | reverse complement strand
CCTCTGGAACTGGCGCATGCTGGCCATCGCGGCCGACGCCCATTTTGCCGATCTGCTTGAACTGGCGCTCTATAATGGTGTGCTGGCGACTATCAGTCTCGATGGGAAGGAGTTCTTCTATTCCAATCCCCTGCGGCGGGTTGACGCTTTGCCGCTCGAACTACGGTGGTCACGCAAACGGGAACCGTATATAAGCTGCTTCTGCTGCCCGCCGAACACCATACGTACCATCGCTGAGGTCGCCGCCTACGCTTACAGCATGTCCGATGAGGGCGTATGGATCAACCTTTACGGCAGCAACATGCTCGATACGCGTCTTCGCGACGGTGAGGCCGTCAGGCTACAAATACAAACCGAGTATCCTTGGCAGGGCACGATTCGCATTACGGTGGAAAATGCACCCCCAAAGGAATTCTCGCTGTTCTTGCGTGTGCCCGGCTGGGCTGAACGTTCACGCGTAACAGTCAATGGCAAACCAGTAGGCGAAAACCTGAAATCCGGACAGTATTTTGAGATAAGACGCTCATGGTCGAGCGGTGACAAGATCGAGCTCCTCTTGCCTATGCCCGTGCAATTACTGGAGGCCCATCCGCTGGTCGAGGAGGCACGCAATCAGGCAGCGGTCCGCCGCGGGCCGATTGTGTATTGTCTGGAGTCGGTTGACTTACCAGATAACATCAGGATAGCCGATGTAGCGATTTCCCCCAGCATCGAATTTCAAAGCCGTTTTGACAAGGAACTGCTGGGCGGAGTCACGGTGTTGGAGGGAAAGGCTCGTATTCTTGCCGACGGTAGCTGGAACAACACCCTTTATCGAAAGATATCTGCCCAGGAGGCAAAAATGGTTGATGTTCGCTTGATCCCTTACTACGCCTGGGGCAACAGGGGCGATTCCGAGATGACGGTCTGGATACCTCTGAGATAAGCTGGGAGACTTCTGTGTCCAAGAGATTCATTTTCTTGGTGGTGGGCATAGTCGTAGTTGGAACCACCAGTGCAACTGAAGCGCAGAAACAATGCAGTTCGATGTTCGTCCTCGATGCAAACACCTTTAAGCATCACGTTGATTTTTTCAACACGATGGAGCCGGAAAACATCGTTAATTACATCTCAAATCAGCAGTCATGGGCGTGGATGGCCAGGAACATTCCGTTCTTTGAGTGTCCTGACAAGGGCTTCGAGCAGATCTATTATTTTCGATGGTGGACGTTTCGCAAGCATCTGAAGAAGACGCCGGACGGTTTTGTTTTCACCGAGTTTCTCGACAAGGTCGGTCACAGCGGAAAATACAATACGATAAGCTGTGCGCTGGGCCATCATATTTACGAGGGCACGTGGCTGCGTGACAAGCAGTATATTGACGATTATGTCCGGTTCTGGTACGTGGGTCATGAAGGTGGTCTGCAGCCGCACTTTCATAAGTACAGCAACTGGGGGACATGGGCACTGTACCGCAGGTATCTGGTGAACCAGGACAAGGCATTTGTTGTGAGGTTGCTGGATGCTTTTATACGCGATTATGAAGCGTGGACGAAGGAACAAGGCCTGGAGAACGGTCTGCTCTGGCAATATGATGTGCGTGACGGGATGGAGGAGTCGATCAGCGGGTCGCGAAAGGTCAAGAACGCCCGGCCTCCTTTGAATAGCTACATGTATGCCAACGCCGTGGCGATATCAAAGGTGGCGGAAATGGCCGGTAGCGAGGCAATTGCCAGAGAATATGCCCAGAAAGCAGCCAGGCTCAAGTCACTCATTCAGGAACTGATGTGGGACGAGCAGGCGAAGTTTTTCAAAGTACGCCGTCCAGACGGTACGCTGGCGGATGTGCGGGAGGAGATCGGGTTCATCCCGTGGTATTTTGATCTGCCGGAGCAGGGGCATGAGCAGGCCTGGCAGCAGCTTGTGGACGCGCAAGGATTCAAGGCACCGATGGGTATAACGACCGCTGAACGGAGGCATCCTCAGTTTAGAAGTCACGGTGTGGGGACGTGCGAGTGGGATGGTGCAGTTTGGCCATACGCGACCAGCCAGACGCTCGTGGGCCTGGCGAACATCCTTCGCAACTACCAGCAGCAATACCTGAGCAAGGCGGACTACTTCGATGCCCTTCTGACATACGCCCGATCTCACCAGTACAGGGGCAAGCCATATATCGGGGAGTATCTTGATGAACGAAACGGCAAGTGGTTGACACCGGATTCAGATCGAAGCCGGTATTACAATCACTCCACTTTCTGCGACTTGGTGATCGGTGGGCTGGTGGGACTTGTGCCTCGGGAAGATAGTACGGTCCTGGTTGATCCTTTGATCCCTGCGGATACGTGGGACTGGTTCTGTCTTGACAATGTGCGTTATCATGGGCGAGCACTCACTATCTTGTGGGACCGAAGCGGCCAGAAATACCGCAAGGGAAGAGGTCTTTACGTCTTTGCCGACGGCACGGAAATTACCCGATCGGATGAGCTGACGCGTGTTACAGGTAAGCTTCCCTGATTTGTAGGCCCTCAGAGTGACTGCAAAAATCAATCAGTTTGAGACAACTTGGCAGCCGGTACGATGGGCTTTAATCCATAGGGTATGAAGATGTGAGCCACACGGGACTTGACTTGCCGGCACTTGCAGGATATACTAATTCTATGACCAGCAAAGAGATAGCAATCAAGATTATCCAGGACCTGCCTGATTCAGTGACTTGGGCTGATATTGAGGAACGAATCCGCTTCGTTGCGGCCATTGACAGGGGCTTGGCCGATATCAAATCCGGCAAAATCGTGCCGCATAAGGAAGTGAAAGAAAGTCTCAAGAAATGGCTTTCCAGATAGTCTGGTCGCAAACAGCGGTTGAAGACCTGAGAGGAATCGTTCAATACATCGCTTTGGACGACCCTGATGCAGCGGCCAATCTTGCCGAACGTATCATACAACGCATCCAGACCACATCCAAATTGCCGTTTTCCAATCGGGCTGTTCCGGAAAAAGCCGAAGAGTCTATTCGGGAGGCGATACTTAAGCCGTATCGGCTCATCTACCAAGTGGATGCTGACCGAGGCGCGATCAACATTTTGAGGATATGGCACGCTGCGCGTGGCATACCGGATATCGAATGAAACCGAGCGACTCTTTTTGCCTTGCCTTCGCTTGGAATCGAGACAGGAATAACTTGCAGGATGGGGTTGCTATTCTGGAAATTAGCCCCTGTTGTGTTACGCCCTGCGAGCGGTCAAGCCGACTCTGAAGATTGCTCCTGTGGGCTTAGCGGTAAGGATTTCCACAAAGCCGTTGTGTGCCTGAGCAAATTTTTTCACAAGTGCCAATCCCAGGCCCGTGCCGGCTGTTTCACGAGTAGCTTCGCAGCCGCAGCGATAGAACTGCTCAAAGACTTTCTTTCGCTGGCGACGCGGCACGCCTGGGCCGTGGTCTTCGACCTCAATCGTGACGAATTGAGCGTCACTTGCGGTCCGAACCGTAATAGTTCTGTCCTCGGCGCTGCGTGCGTACTTGATTGCGTTATCCAGCAGATTGACCACTATCTGAGTGACAGCATCGCGGTCAAAAGCCGCTTGCGTAAGCTCGCCGAAGTCCTTCCTTATAGAAAAGCCGTTCTCTGCCGCGTAAGGCGTCATCATTTCGACAACCTCTGCGATACATGTGTTGATGTCACCCAGATTGAAGGCATACTTTTTTTGGCCTCTCTGGATTCTGGAAAAGTCCAGCACGTTCTCTATTAGTCTGCTGAGCCTTTCGCTTTCCTGCCGCATGCTTTTGTAGTACTCAGTCAGCTTGTCTTTAGACTTCACCCAGTTCTTTTCCAGCATTTCCGAGTACATCCGGATTGATGTCAGTGGAGTTCTAAGCTCGTGTGAGACAGCCGATATGAAGTCGTCCTTTTTTTGTGCCAGTTTGATTTGTGCCCGTGCGGCCAGCCATAAGCTACCCAGTGCCAGTGTCATCGCCAGAAGCACCACCGTAATAATGCTGAAATACCAGTTTCGAATCTGACTTATCTGCCTGCCTATCCAGGCAGGATCGGCCTCTTTGAGCTTTAATATCAAATCCCCAAAGCCAAAGTCCAATACGGCGGTGTAGGCCGCCGCTTTGTCAACATCACCCTCTACCGTTCCGGCACCTGTTGTTTGAACCAGTTCGAAGGTTATTCCTTCACGCATGAATCGCTCTGCGGATTCCTGGACTTCCGCGATTAGCTGTTTTTCATTGAGTTGAAATCCCTGCAACAAATGTCTATCTTCGATTTGCACGTGCCGCAGCAGAAAAACCTGTCCTCCAAATACAGATTGTTGAGCGTCCTTGCTGGGAACAACCACCGGCACGAATGGCTCGATCCGAATCTGCACGGTTTCAGTTTGGCCCGGCTCGCCAGGTCCGCTTGCGGCCGATTGCTGAGCAGGAGGCTGGGCCGTATGCTGCAGCTCTCGCACGTCACCTCGAGCTACTTCTGCCTGGACAGCCGGTCTTTGGCGCATTAACTTGCTTTGCGCTTCAAGCTCCTGGCTCTGAATCCGCTGTCGCGCGTCCTCGGCGGCTGTCCGCTGCCGGACTTGATCGGTGTTCTGAGCTACGTTAGAGGTCACGAGTGAACGTGGCTGGTTAATAACCTGCGTTTGCCCAGACACATCCCGGAAGCTCTCGATGGTATATTCTTTCTTGCGACCGCCTTTGGCCTGAGTCTGTTGCTCTTTGCCTTCGGCGACTTTTTGATCCTTGCTGAGTCCCTTCTTATCGGCCCAGAAAGAATCTACGGCAGGTTTTGCAGATGGATATGACATTGCGGACACGCTGGAAGGAAACTTGAATCCACCCGAAGCGGAGCTCAACGCAGGCAGTAGGTTCTGCCTGATGTTGTTTATGTGAGCGCCGATCTTGTCGGCTTGCTCATCCTGCCCGCCTTGCTGCAACTGTTCTTGCCGGTAGTAGGGGGTTACAATTGTTCCTTCAGGCTCGATTTGAAAGTTGCCATACGCTAGGTCGTTCTCCAGTCGGTTGCCCAGCGGCGAACGCAGCAACGGCATCTGTTGCTGATCGGCCACCACGTTCTCAGGCACATAGTAGTACTGGTAGTCAGTCCAGGGACGCTGTTGTTCTCTCTGCATAAACTCATCCAGCTTTCGTTTGACGTCCTGCCGGATTTGTTCCGCCACTTCGGCGAATTGGCCCAGCCGGGCCCCCTCCAGTCCCTGTGCCCGTATCTCGATGGCGCGGTATCCCAGCCAGCACAATCCGCACACAGCAGCAAGAATTATCGCAGACAGAATAGATAGGCGTACGTACATTTAATGTTCCCGCAAAGTGGGGTCCCTGCTTCTATCGACCTCGGCAACTAAACTTCATACTTATAGCCTGCACCTCTGACGGTCTTGATGATCGTTGGATCAGCAGTGTCCGGCTCGATTTTGCTCCTTAGCTTTGCGATGTGCATATCCATTGTTCTGGTGCCTAAATCGGTCAACGTATCGTGCCAGACTTCCTTGTATAGTTCTTCTCTGCTGATGACGCGATTCGGGTTGGCGGCAAAATACTGGATGATTGCCGCCTCGCGTTTAGTGATTTCTATTTTTTTATCCTTGCGCCTGGCTTTAAGTGCTCCGATATCGATATCCAAATCTGCAAACCTGAAAGTCTGACCGACCGCTCGCGCAGGATCTGTTCTTCGCAACACGGCCCTAATTCTTGCCAGCATCTCTTCGAGCGAAAACGGCTTGGTAATGTAGTCATCGGCGCCCAGGTCCAGCCCCTTTATTCTTTCTTTTTCTTGTCCTTTGGCCGTCACCATAATAATAGGGGTCTGCAGGGCGTTCTGCCGCCATATAGAGCACAGTTGCTCGCCGCTAATTTTCGGCAGCATCAGGTCGAGCAGAATCAAATCAAACTTACCCTCGCTTACAATGCGTTCAGCCTCCAGCCCGTCTACGGCTGGCGTGACCGTAAAGCCGTGAAACTCGAGAAAATCTATTAGGGCAGTCCGAATTCTCTGCTCATCTTCAACTACCAGTATGTGCGCATTTTCTTCCGAAGCCATATGTATCCTCATTTATATTATAAGCCAAACTTGGGCACAGGATTCGTAAATGTTTTGTAAAAAAAGAATGAAGAACCGAACACAAACGTTCATACTTGCCGCTGCGACAACCACCTTATTGACTGCTGGCGTTATCGCTGAGGCCCGGTTGCGGAAAAATGAAGTTGCTTCGGCAGCTTAACGTTGTATGATATTTGCAAAATAACTTCACAAAAAAGAGTTATAAGATTGGGAGAGCAATTATGTCTGAGAGAAATCTTTTAACCGCGGTAAAGCCTGAAGGATTAGTTTTAGGGGTAAATTTGGCGTTGCTTGTGCTTCTGGGGATTCTGGCATCATTTCTGATGGCGGATAGTTTCGGTGCTTCCGACCGCGATTCGGCTTCTTCCCGCCCTGCCCTGCCTGTCCCGAGCGAAGTCGAGGGAAGCGGAGCCGAAGGGAAGGCAAAAATACCCGTTATTTTTGACACCGACATCTGTGACGATATCGACGATACGTGGGCACTGGTTTTGCTTCTTCAGTCGCCGCAGTTCGATGTCAGATTGATTACTACGGAGGTGGGCAACACCGAAGCCAAAGCAAAGGTTGTAGCCAGGCTTCTGGAGATTGCCGGCAGAACAGATATTCCGGTCGGAATCGGCCTGCAGCACCATAAAAATGAGCACAGGCAAACGCTGTGGGCAAAAGATTATGATCTGTCGTCGTATCGCGGCACCGTTTATCGCGACGGTGTGCAGGCAATCATTGATACTATTATGAAGTCTCCACAGCCGATAAAGGTAGTTGCCACCGGCCCTCTGCCCAATATCGCGGCGGCGCTTGAGCGTGAGCCTCGGATAGCTGACAGGGGGCAGTTTGTCGGGATGCACGGCAGTATCCGCCGGGGATACGGCGGCAGCACCACGCCCAACGCAGAGTATAATGTCAAGGCGTTTGTCAAGGCCGCGCAGAAGGTCTTTACCACCGGCTGGGATGTCACCATCACGCCGCTGGATACCTGCGGCATAGTGCAGCTAAAGGATCAAAAATATCAAAAAGTCTGCGATAGCAGAAACCCCTTGACGCGGGCGTTAATTGAAAACTATCGGGTCTGGTACAGGCGAGGGATACTGGATGAGCACAAGGATTTGAGCCAGGCAGAGGTCGACAAAATGGTCGCTGAAAAAGTCGATTCCAGCAGCACAACGCTTTTCGACACGGTGGCCATTTATCTGGCTATGTCCACCGAATTGGTGAAGATGGGAAAACTGCCGATCATAGTTACGGACGACGGGTACACAAGAATAGACGATAAAGGCAAAGTCATTAACTGCGCAACCGAGTGGAAAGATTTAAGCGCCTTTGAGGACCTCTTAGTTGATAGATTAACGCGGGTAAAGCGCTAACGTGCGTTTGGGCCGGCGCGTTTGGTGAGGGGCGAAAAATCAGACAAGGCAAACCCAAAATTGTCGTGGTCGGCAGCTCCAACATGGACTTGGTAGTAAAATCCGCCAGGATTCCTTCCGTTGGCGAAACTATTCTGGGCGGAGATTTTATAATGAGCCCCGGCGGTAAAGGCGCAAACCAGGCGGTGGCAGCCGCTAAACTGAGGGCAGAGGTGTACTTTGTGGCCAAGCTGGGCGACGATATTTTCGGAGCACAATCTCTTGAGAACTTCAAACAGGAAAAAGTTGTCACTAAATACGTTAAGCAAACCAAAGAGGCTCCATCCGGCGTAGCGCTAATTATGGTTGATGGCAGCGGCAATAATATTATTGTTGTAGCCCCGGGCGCGAACCAGAATTTGTCCCCGAAAGACGTCAAAGAGGCCGAACCCGACATAGCCTCATCTGGCTGTGTTGTCGCTCAACTGGAAGTGCCGCTGGAAACGGTTGAGTTCGCCGCCCACTTAGCCAATACTTCAGGGGTGTCCTTTATTCTGGACCCCGCGCCTGCGCAAAAGCTGAAGCCAGAGCTTCTGCAGATGATCGATGTGCTCAAACCAAATGAAACGGAAGCGCAAATTCTTACAGGCGTAAAAGTGACAGGCGAAGATTCGGCCAGGGCCGCTGCCAAAAATCTGTTAGAGCAAGGCGTAAAAGCAGTTATCTTAACTATGGGAGCGAATGGTTTTCTGCTGGCTAACCTCGACCAGATGCGATTTGTCCCTGCGATTAAGGTAAATGCCGTTGATGCCACCGCTGCGGGAGACGTTTTTACAGGAAGTCTGGCAGTCGGCCTGGCTCGAGGGCATGGGCTTTTCGAGGCAGCTTGCTTTGCCAACTATGTGGCTGCTTTATCCGTCACTAAGATGGGTGCGCAGTCTTCCATGCCGAATAGGCAAGAAGTGGAGAGTTTTATCAAAGAAAAACGCTTAAAGGAGTGAGCGATGAGAAACGGTAAAAATCTCGTGGTGCACACATTTATCTTGGGCGTGGCTTTTATATGTGTGCTGTCGGCCGGCTGCAAGCAGCGTGAGACGGCCAAGCCGAAGGTTGCTCTGGTTATGAAATCGCTGGCCAACGAATTTTTCAAGACGATGGCGGAAGGTGCTCGCACGCACCAAGCTGAGCACGCTGACGAGTATGAGCTTGCCGTAGTTGGCATCAAAAATGAGCTGGATGTCGCCCAGCAGATACAGTTCGTTGAGCTGATGATTGCCCAGCGGGTGAACGCCATAGTGATTGCTCCTGCCGATTCCAAGGCCCTGGTGCCGGTTTGTAAGCGAGCAATGGATGCAGGGATTATCGTGGTCAACATCGATAATAAATTCGACCAGACTGTGCTTGCAGATAAGGGCGTCAAGATTCCGTTTGTCGGGCCGGACAATCGCAAAGGCGCGAGACTTGCCGGCGAGTATCTGGCTAAAAAACTAAAACCAGGCGACGACGTGGCAATTATCGAAGGAGCGCCCAATACCTTCAACGGAATCCAGCGCAGACTCGGCTTCGAGGATGCAATGAAGGCGGCAGGAATAGACATCGTCACTTCCCAGTCGGGCTATTGGGAAATGGAGAAGGCTAATCAAGTCGTATCCGGCGTCATCATCGAGCATCCCCAGCTTAAGGCGGTTCTCTGCTCCAACGACAGCATGGCGCTTGGGGCGCTGGCAGCGCTCAAAGCGGCAGGCAGGGCCAACGATGTCCTTGTAGTTGGCTTCGATAATATCTCAGCGGTGCAGAAGTTGCTCAAGGCCGGAGAGATCGTTTGCACCATTGACCAGCACGCGGATAAATTGGCGATATATGGCATCGAGTATGCCCTTGAAATGCTCAAGAATAAGTCCCTGCCAGCAGACAGGGAAACTCCGGTCGATCTTATCACGGCAGAAACTCTCAGATGACGCTGGCCGCAGGCAAAACGTTGTTGGTTGATGGTTGTTATTGCGAGCGAAGGGAAGCAATCTTTTTTTTCGGCGATTGAGATTGCCGCGGCCTTTCAGGCCTCGCAATGACAATTTTGCCCGACAAGGAAACTTCTGTTGACCTTATCACGGCGGAAATCGTCAAATGACGACCGGCGACAGCAAAATGCTCTTGAATGTTTCAGGGATCAATAAGTCATTTCCAGGTGTGCAGGCCTTGTCCGACGTGGAATTCGACCTGCGAGCAGGCGAAGTTCACGCCCTGGTGGGCGAAAACGGCGCGGGCAAAAGCACCCTGACCCGGATTATAGCGGGACTTGAACAGCCGGACGCCGGGCAGATGCTCCTTTACGGCCCGCCCCGGCGTCTCACGCCGAAAGGTGGAGCGGCGGGCCAACCCTATCAACCACAAAGTAGGGCGGACGCCGAAGCGCACGGCATCCGGATTGTGATGCAAGAGCTGCACTTAATCGGCAACCTTACGGTCGCGGAGAATATTTTCATCGAGAAGCTGCCCAATACGTTCGGGGTCATCAATTATGGCAAGCTCAATGCCGCCGCAGGTGAAATAATGCAGCAGGTGGGTCTGGGTGATGTGGACCCGGCTGCACCGGTGAGGACTCTGGGTATCGGTCGGCAGCAGATGGTTGAGATTGCCGCGGGCCTATCACAGCGATGCCGAATCTTGGCGCTGGATGAGCCAACTGCGTCACTGACCGATAAAGAGATAGAGCTTCTTTTCGCGCAAATAGGTAACCTCAAGGCAACGGGTGTCGGCATTATTTATATTTCTCACCGCATTGAAGAAGTGACGCGCATCGCTGATCGGGTCACTGTGCTCAGGGATGGAAAAGTTATTGCGACGCGAGCAACCGGTGAATTGGGCATAGATGAGATTATTCGGATGATGGTGGGACGAGATTTGGACAGGGTTCATCTGCGTCATAGCGGCGCGCCGGGGAAAGCGGCCCTTAGCGTAGTAGGACTTTGCCTGGGCGATAAAGTCAAGGATGTCACTTTTGAGGTCCGCCGCGGCGAAATACTCGGCTTTGCAGGATTGGTTGGCTCAGGCCGCACCGAAACGATGCGGGCGATATTCGCAGCAGACCGCCCCGATGCCGGCCAAATCTGCCTGCAGGGGTCGAACCGACCGGCCAGAATCAACAAGCCCAGTGACGCGGTCCGCAGCGGCATAGCTTTTTTGACCGAGGATCGCAAAGAGCAGGGGCTGCTTCTGCCGCTTTCTGTGCGGGTGAATATTTCGCTGACGCGGTTGTTGGATGTGAGCCGGTTCGGCTGGATAAACACGTCACAAGAGCGGGATGTTGCCGGCAAGTACGCTGCCGTTTTGTCGGTGCGATATTCATCGCCTGAGCAGCCTTGCAGTCAGTTGAGCGGCGGCAACCAGCAGAAAGTCGTCATCGCTAAATGGTTGTATAAAGATTCTGATGTGCTTATTTTTGATGAGCCGACGCGGGGCATTGACGTGGGCACGAAGTTTGAGATATACCGGCTGCTGGCGGAACTGGCAGAAAAAGGAAAAGCCATAATTCTGGTTTCGTCCGACCTTAAAGAGCTTATGGCTGTCTGCGACCGCATCGCGGTAATGTCCGCCGGGCGTCTGGTGGCGATTTTCAGCCCGGACCAGTGGACCGAGGAAAAAATCATAGCAGCCGCGTTCAGCCAGTACGTTGGTGCCGCAGCGGGCAGGTAAAATCTTCGGTAAAACCGCCGAATAAATTCGGCGGCTAAATACTAAAAAAATATTTAGCCCCGCGTTTCACGCGGGGTTGTGGCTGATGAACAAAAGAGTAATAGACCTGCTGGTTTTCTTCAGAGATTACCTCGGCATGGCGGCCGCGCTTGCTGTGGAGCTGGTGATATTCGGCGTTTTTGCGGAGAATTTCTTTACTCTTACAAATTTCAAGACGATTGCCAATCAAATCCCGGATAAAACAATTGTGGCGGTGGGCATGACCTTTGTGTTGATAATAGCCGGGATCGACCTGTCGGTAGGCTCGGTGCTGGCTCTGGGCGGCGCAGTGCTGGGCGTTTGTCTGGTCAAGTACAATTTGCCCCTTCCAACTGCGATTGGCGCCTGTTTGGGGGTCGGCATTCTGTGCGGCGCAGCCAACGGATTGGTGGTCATAAAGTGGAAACTCCCATCTTTCATTGTCACTCTGGGTATGCTGGAGATCGCCCGAGGCGCCGCCTACCTTGTCACCAATTCGGAGACTAAATACATCGGCTGGCCCGTTGGGGTAATCGCCGGCACTTCGATTCTGGGTCTGTCGCTTCCTTTTGTTCTGGCGGTGCTGATTGTGGCTGTAGGGGAGTTCGTGCTGGCACGGACTGTTTTTGGGCGTTACATGGTTGCTATCGGCACAAACGAGGAAGCGGTGCGGCTTTCGGGAATAGACCCTCGCCCGATCAAGCTTGCGGTTTTTGCTCTGTCCGGCTTTTTGACATCGGTAGCTGCGGTCATAAACACTGCTCGGATGGAAGCGGCAGATCCGAACGCCGGAGAGGGTCTGGAGCTAAATGCCATCGCCGCTGTAGTAATCGGCGGCACGAGCCTTATGGGCGGTCGCGGCTCGGTGATAAGCACATTTTTCGGGGTACTGATTATCGCGGTGCTGGGGGCCGGGCTTACCCAGATGGGAGCACAGGAGCCTACAAAACGGGTCATTACGGGCTGTGTTATTGTGGCCGCCGTCATCCTGGACCACTATCGCCATCGCATTCGAAAATCCCACAAGAAGGCATAACCAGCACCGCAAAACAAGCCTTTTAGCGCTTCTGTGGGCGAAAAATTACGCTCCTGGGCTTACATTTCAAGGCGACGCGGCAAGTATTCTGCTTTAATCGTTCTGCCGTTTCAACTTTATATGGGTCGTCTGATAATAGTTTTCTTGACAAATCAAGGTGGATATCGGATAATCATAAAATAACCTTGGAAATCTAAAGGCGGAGGTCAAACTATGCGCGTGCTGGTAAAACAAAAGGACGGACAGACGAAACAATATCAATTCGTCGAGGGCCCCATTTGCATTGGCAGGGCAGCCGACAGCCATATTTTTCTGCCGGATAGAACCGTCTCGAAACAACATGCCACCATTTTTATAGCCGATGACGGCAAATGGATGGTCCAGGATATGGCTTCAGCCAACAAAACATTCTTGAACGGTGAGCCGATCCACAAGGTTGAAATCAAAAGCGGTGATTGTCTGCGCATAACTGACTTTACAATCGAAATCCATCTCGAAAATGGCGTCGCTGTCGACGAGACCGCTCAACTTGAGGATACGTTCAATCTGGAAGCTGCGCTGGCAACGCCGCCTCACGAGATTGTGGTCAGAAAACCCGATGCCGGCCACGCGCCGGCGATGCGGTTAGCCGCTAAGAGATTGACGGATTTTTCCCAGGCTACGGAGGCCATCTCTGGGGCCAACAATATTGAGCAGTTGCTGCTGACCCTGTTAGATGTCACGCTGAAGCAATTCAGCGCATTTCACACCTGGTGCGCCTTGAGAGAGCAGCCCAGCGGCCCGATGACATACCACGCGGGCAAGACGAGAGATGGCCGAGCGGTAGACCTGAGCCAGATAAAGCTCAGCGACAAAATCAATCAAGCAGTTGAGAAAGGCCAGTCCTTAGTTCTGCCGCGAGTCGCTGCGGATATAGAGGAAAAAGAAAGAATACGCTCGGCGATGATCGCAGCGGTCAGGCGGCCAGTCGGCTGTTATGGGGTGTTGTATGTCGACAACGCCATGGTACACGAGCACTACAGCCTCAGTGACCTGGACTATTTGATGCTGCTGGCAATGCACACAGCGGCATCGCTAAGAAAGCTTCTAAAGGAGTAAGTCAAAGCCTTAAACGGCCCGCCCCAGCGTCTCACGCCGCAAGGCGGGGCGGCGGGCCAATTTGCTTGGAGGGAGCAACCAGTCTTCAGAAGTTAGGATGGCCCGACCTCTGCTACTAAAATCCCGCTGGTTTTGAGAACACAGAAGCCTGCCCTGAGCGCAGCCGAAGGGACACCACTTGCATAGCGGTATTCTGCCTGCTGGTCTGCTCGGCGGAGTTTTTCTCATAGATTTATCGGGCGTCGTCCTTCGTCCGAAAACGTGCAGTTGTAAACGTTCATTATGAGCATTCAGACCGCTATTTGTGGCCTGCAAGAAATTGATAAAAGATGACATCAAAACAGCCGACATAGTAAAGGCAAAATTGAGCAGACTTCACTGAGTGTTGGCAACAACCGTGTGGGCATGTGTCCACACCACTGACGGTCATAAAGACAAAGAGCACACAGGTAGTAAGAGGTAGTGGAGAAAGCTATGAAAATGTTGGAAATCAAAGAAAAGGCCAAAGGTCTTGGCATAACTCCTGGAAAAATGAAAAAGGCTGACCTTATCCACGCTATTCAGGCAGCCGAGCGCAACAGGCAGTGTTTCGGAACATCAAACGGTCAGTGCCCATATACCAATTGCTGTTTTATTGAAGATTGCCTCAAAACGCGTGTTCTGAGTCTGGCTACATGCTGATTTTCGCTTGCTGATATAGAGAGCCCCCAGGATGCTCCAGCTATCTCAGTATGTCGGCTTCTGAGCAGCCTGTACGAGAGGTGTATAGGTGTCGGGCATACGATGACGTGGGCCGATGGAACGCCAGTAGCCTACCCAGGGAAGCATTTCGCGCGAATTCAGGTCAATCTCCGCCCAGAAAACGCCCTCTTTTGCCTTGCTTGATGCCAGGATTCTGCCCATGGGGTCGATAATAAGACTGTTGCCGTCGTACACTGAAGGCACCATATAAACTCCGTTGTCCCGGGCCCGCACACGAAATACGGTTTCACCGTTGACACATCCATCCTCATCGGGCAGCGTATTGCCCCAGGTCGGAGCGAAGATGATTTCTGCGCCTTGCAGGGCGAAAATTTCTTCCGGCTCGGGAAAGAACCAGTCATAACATATCTGAATCGCAATCGTTCCGAAGTCGGTGCGAAAGACCGGATAAGAATGGCCGGGCGTGATTCCTTTCTTCCATTCTTCGCGGGGCAGGTGCACTTTGCGGTACTTGCCGGCCAATTGCCCTTGGCGATCCAGTAAGACAGCGGTGTTGTAGATGAAATCACCCTCGCGCTCGGTAAGACCAGCGACGACCCAAATGCCGTTTCTTCTCGCTGCCTCACCGAGCCGCTGCGTTGAGGGACCTGGGATCCGCTCGGCGCAGTCTTTGACAGAGCGGTCCGTTCCGACCTGCGTAATTGCTTCACCCAAACAAACTATGTCCAGGCCCAATTTGCCAGCCGAGTCGATCTGTTCACAAAAAAGCTTCAAATTGTTTTCTGGCGTGCTGTTTCTGGGCCGAAGGTATACGGTGCCAACCTTTACTCTGCGAGCAGGGCAAACTGGTGTCGGACGCATACTTACTTGTTTCCAGAGCACTGAGCCTTTGCCCGGCCATTTCACCTCCAGAGAAAGTTCTGCCCCATCGGCTTGCTTAGGCGCAACCAGAGTGTCTTTGAACTGCGCGAGATCGCCGTTAGCAATTGGGCCCCGCGCGAGCATACCGGCAGGATGAATTAATTTACCTTGGCGAGTCCAACTGATACGAACCAGCGCGGAGCAATAGCCAGCAGTGATATTTTGCACTAGGCAAGTCGCTTCGACTGCGTAGCTCTGCCCGCCGTGGATGTTTTTGATTTCCTGTACGATGCCTCCCACAGCATACGGATTTGACGGCGCTTCGATCAGAAGTCCGCCAGGAACAGTTTTCACGGTACAGGCTGCTTTCTCCCAAACCGGCGTCCAGATAGACCAATGAGTAGGTAATCCCTTATCCGCAGATAGTGCAAACGTGGGATTTGATACAAGCTCGACCCCGACTCGGTCGGGGCTCCGGCCCAGGGCACATGAAAATAGAAATGTGACGGTAAGAGCAACAAAAACACACTTGTTTCCACAAATATTCATCCGGCGTGTACCTCCATTTGCATTTAAATACTGTTACATCAACCGGCTGCGCACTTGCGACAGTTGAGTCGGTCCGGCTTCTGCACATAATGACTTGGCCGTTCCAAACTGCAAGCGTGCTGCCCATTTCTACTTTCGGGTCAACATCATAGCTCCTAACTGCCCGAGGTCAACAACATAATTAACCTGCGGGGCTGTGCTGGCTGGCGGTGCTGCGCACTCGTCTGTTGTTCATTTGACACATATTTGCGTTGCTTTTTGTAAACATCTCTTAATCGTTCCGTTTACCAAAGAAGTGCACCTTGTAGTCGTGAGAATATGGGATATTTGGGAAATATCGGTGTTGACAAAAAGCAACTTGCTGTTAAAATGCAAAAGCGCGTGTCTTCTCGCTGTCAAAGCGGCGTGCGCGAGCCTAATTGTTTTGATTGTAAGCCGTTAGGTGTAACAACACGTAGGTTATGTCTGTGTTGGTCTTTTGTTGGCACAGTTTTTGCTAATCCTTCCCATTTGCGATTAAATGATAAGATGGGCGGAACATCCTAAACGCACGATATTATGTGGAGGAGGAAGATGAATCCGCCCTTCTGTGCAGTAATCCGGAATCGGCATCGCCAGGCTTAAGGGTGTGGCAGAGCTGGTTCGGATCAATATAATTTACGGGGTCGTTCCGGAGGAGGGTCGACTCCGTTTTTCTTTGCGCTGCAAAAGCATCTGTTTGTCTATTCAAGATCGGTATGGATTCAACAAGCTGGGGCGAGTGTGCGCCGGCAGGTAGATTACAGCACCATTGGGTTGGGAAAAACACCTTGCTTTTGTTAGGTCCTTGTGGTAGTCTTTGCCGAGTGCGGTTCCGAGAGGGCAACATTTAGCAAGGAGCTGGGAATCAGAAGAAGATAAGGCTTGGACTCTTGCTCTGGTCGCGCGCACAGAGACAATTCGTCCTGTCCTAAGTGAACAGATCTGTCGATTTGCCCGTATCGTGAGGGTGAAAGTCAAAGTGGTCGGTTGGAAGCTCAAATTAATAGGGGAATCATGGAATGAAAAGAGCAAAGTACACTTCATCGGTCTGGCAAGTGACTCATCATAACAGATTTGCGCATAGAGTTGGGAATATGACACGCAGGCATCTTGGACTCAACGGAAAATATCGCTGGCTAATAATATGGGCGTTTCCTATTATCGGCTTATTATCCTTGATCTGGTTTTTGATTCGCGTGGTGCCGAAGCCTTCCCGTGCCACGTATCCCTGCCAGCGCGTAGCGGCACCGCTGGCGGGAAGTTTTGTCGCCTGGCTTGCAGGCCTGATTGGCTCAACGTTGGCTTACCGCAAAGCCAGGCGATCGCTTCATCAATCGCGCTATGTGGTGGCAGGAGTTTGTGCCGCCGCGGCTGTCCTGGCGGTATGGTGGTCTCTTAGCGTAGCTAACAGCGACCGGGCCGGGGCGGCGTTTATCCCAGCCGAACCCCCGAACAGCCCGATGGGCGTAGCCAAAGGCATTTATCCAGGGCGTGTCGTATGGGTACGCGACTCTGATGCGACCAGTTGGGATGGTTCCACCGGCAGATGGTGGGACGACGATAACACTAATCAAGATGTTGTTGACTATATGGTCTCCAAAGCCATCCAGACTCTGATCGGGCAGCCCAATGATAAACAGGCGTGGGACGCGATATTTCGACACTTCAACCAGACGAAGGGCTTTGGAGACATGGGCTACCAGAAAGGAGAAAAGGTCGTCATCAAGATTAATATGAACCAAGATTCCGGTGGAAACTGGGGTCCGGCTGCTGGTATGCCCAGTCCTCATGTGATTTACTCGTTTTTGACTCAGCTTATAAAGGTAGTTGGAGTACCAGGTTCAGCAATTACCATTTATGATGCCTCTCGTTACATCGGCGACCCGATTTACGACAAGGTCAGAAGCAACCCTGACCCGAATTTTCAAAGCATCACGTTCGTCACCAGCAGCACACGCAACGGGCGTATCGGGGCGACTCGCGACAC
>Ga0315296_10002035_pt1 | contig 17367 bp, 15 predicted proteins | sample YL17G14_18_MG_FD_203921 | JGI IMG/M metagenome (GOLD analysis project Ga0315296, IMG submission 203921) | Sediment microbial communities from Yellowstone Lake, YNP, Wyoming, USA - YL17G14_18 | ecosystem: Environmental > Aquatic > Freshwater > Lake > Sediment | place: USA: Wyoming | collected... | reverse complement strand
TGAAATCAAGAGGTCGAAATTGAGGGGGCGCGGCGGGGCAGGCTTCCCGGCGGGACGTAAATGGCAGGCCTGTCGCGACGCTAAAGGAACACCGAAATACATCATCTGCAACGCCGACGAGGGCGATCCCGGCGCCTTTGTCGACCGCGCCATACTGGAGAGCGACCCCCACTCGGTAATAGAAGGCATGATTATCTCCGGCTACGCCGTCGGCGCCCGTTACGGCTATATCTACGTCCGCGCCGAATATCCCCTGGCCGTAGAACGGCTGGAAATTGCGCTGCGTCAAGCAAAAAAGCTAAAGCTTACCGGCACTAATATCCTGAGGAGCGATTTTAACTTCGATATCAGGCTCTTCCAGGGTTCCGGCGCCTTTGTCTGCGGTGAGGCGACCGCCCTGGCTAACTCCATCGAGGGCAGGCCGGGCAATCCCCGCCCCAGACCTCCCCGTATGACTACGGCAGGACTCTTCGGCAAGCCGACGGTCGTCAACAATGTCAAGACCCTCGCCTTCGTACCGCAGATAATCAAAAACGGTGCCGAGTGGTTTAAAGGAATCGGCACGAAAGATAGCCCGGGCACGGCCGTCTTCGCCCTGGCCGGCAAAATCGTCAATACCGGCATGGTCGAGGTACCCATGGGCACCACCCTAAACCAGATTATCTTCGACGTGGGCAGCGGCATTCCCAAGGGCAAACGTTTCAAAGCCGTCCAGATAGGCGGCCCTTCCGGCGGCTGCCTCCCGGAATCGTCCCTGGACCTGCCCGTCGATTTCGACTCCCTTCAGGTGGCCGGCGCCATCATGGGCTCCGGTGGCATGGTAGTCCTCGACGAGGACGACTGCATGGTGGAGATAGCCCGCTACTTCCTGGAGTTCACCCAGCGTGAGTCCTGCGGCAAGTGCACCTTCTGCCGACTGGGCACCAAGCAAATGCTGGAGATATTGACCGACTTCACCCAGGGCAAGGGCACGATAGAAGATATCGACGGCCTGGCAAAATTGGCCGAAGAAGTAAAGGCAGGGTCGCTGTGCGGACTGGGACAAACGGCACCAAATCCCATCCTGACCACCCTGAGCTACTTCCGGAACGAATACGAAGCCCACATCCAGATGGGCAAATGCCCGGCACTGATGTGCCAGCACCTCATCGCTTACTATATACTCCCCGACAAGTGCGAACGCTCCTGTGATGCCTGTGTCGGCAGCTGCGCCGTGGAAGCCATCAGCCCCAATAAGAAGAGAATCAAGGTCATCGACCAGGAGAAGTGCGTCAAGTGCGGCACCTGCCTCAAAGCCTGTCCGCCGCAATATAACGCCATCGTGAAACTATCGCCGCCGAGCGAGGTGCCCGCAAAATGAAGATGGTAACGATTACCATTGACGGAAAAGTAATAAAAGCCCGCGCCGGTGAAAAGCTACTCTGGACGGCGCTGGAGAACGGTATCTATATCCCCAACCTGTGCGCCATCCGGGACAAACCTGAGCCGAACGCCGCCTGCCGACTCTGCTTCGTGGAAAACGATGGGGAAAAGGAGCCGGTCACCGCCTGTACCGTAGAAGTAACCGAAGGCATGGTGGTAAACACCAGAGGCGAAAAGTCACTGGCCCTGACACGCGCCGGATTCGAGCTTTTAATGGCGTCTCACGCGCTGGACTGCGCCCACTGTCCGGCTAACGGTACCTGCGAGCTACAAAAAATAGCCCGCGCACTCAAATGCAGCCTTAAACCAAAACGCCTGCGGCTGCTTTTAAGAGACCTGCCGATAGATAACAGCAATCCGCTATTCACTTATAACCCCAATAAGTGCATCCTGTGCGGGCGGTGCGTCTGGGAATGCCGGAAACACCATGAGAAAGCATTGCTAGGGTTCGCCCACCGTGGCTTCGAGAGAGTGGTGGCTACCTTTGGCGACGAACCCATCGGCAAAGGCAGGTGCCTCGATTGCAGCGAATGCGTTAAAGTGTGCCCCACGGGGGCGTTGGCGTTTAAAAACTCAAAGCTTAAAGCTCAAAAGTCAAAGCCATAACTCAAAAGCAAAAACCAACAGAAAAACCAGGCTATGAAAGTGCCGTCTAATATTGCCGGTACAGCGTATTCTGGAAGTCCATGTACCCGTGTTTTCTCCAGAAGGGACAGGCGGCCTCGTTCCTAGCGATAACCTGAAGTTCAACACGGTCAATGTCTTTTGAATGAAACCATTTCAGGATTTCAGCGTACATTTTTTCGCCGGTGCCCCGGCGGCGGTAGTCTTTGGTGACGAATAAATGTTCTATCAGACCCCATTTTTTACGTGTGACTACGCTCGGCGGCTCTTGTACTTGTGAATAGGAATAGGCGACTGTTTTCTTCCCGTCCAGAGCCACCAAGACAAGACCATTTTTATTTTGCATCGCCGGCCGAGGTATTCTTTCTCAAAGCCCGGCAACGCGCCATCGCGCGTCGCGAAAATCGGGTCAATATCATGAGAAAACCGCATGAATTCTAGCCAGAGCTTACAGATATCGGGTATATGACGTTCCTCAGCTTTAATAATTACAATCATCCAGGTCTCCTTGCCATGGGGATATTGTAGAAGGAATTACTATATTTAGCAAATCATCGTTCTATTACCTCACCCCTGCCCCTCTCCAGCCTGAATTATCGTGCGAACCAATGTTTCCATTGGCTGGAGAGGGGACAAAAATTGAGAGGGGGCTGGCGCCCCCTCTCGCTACGCACTCCCCTATTGGAAATGGGGATAAGGAGATTAAAAATCCCACTATGCCCCCTTTTCGAAAGATGGTAGAAACACTTAAGCTAGAGATTGTTGCCCGTCCCGATAAAATCAGGACTCCTCGCAATGACATTTAAGACTGCCTAGCGTTAACGTCCCCTCTTCTCACGTGAGGTTGCCCGCTTCTGTCCGGGACGCCTTTCATTACGAAAATCGGGCGCCATGATATTGAAGGTGACGCTTATCTGCCGGTCGACCAGGCGAGAGCTGATGGAGGCATCCAAGCCAGCCATAATTTCATCGAGGGAATAACGGGTGGTGATAACAGTGGGCAGCCGGCTGTTATATCGGTAGTTGATAAGCTGATAAAGCTTCTCCCTGACCCAGGGATTGGTGGACTGCTCACCGAAATCGTCCAGAACGAGCAGCGGGGCTGTCTTAACACTTTCGAAAAGCTGGTCATAGGATACCTTGCTCTCCGGATTAAAGGCGGAGCGGAGATGGTCGAGGAAGTCCGGGACCACCACGAAAAGGGCCGGTTTACCTATTTCATAGCGATAGTTGACAATCGCAGCCGCCAGGTGTGTTTTACCACAGCCGGTCTCTCCCATAAAGACCAGCCAGCCTTCGGGGTTTTTAGCAAAATCGAAGGCAAGGCGATAGGCGGCATCCATATTATCCTGCTGTTCCATGGATAAATCATTACGGCGTTTATAATTGATAAATGTCATATTTTTCTGGAGCTCGAACTCCGGTGCCCAGGCATACACCGAGGACGGTGACTCTTCCTCAAGGACAAAGACCTGGCAGAGACGGGGGTCGGTCAGGCGGGTACGCAGCCTATCGTCCATCTGCTCTACAGACGTAATAGTAACAATAACCGTCGGCAACCCACTATTGAAGCGGGAAGTCAGCAGCTGGTCGAGCTTCTCTTTAGCCCATGACGTGCCGGACTGCACTCCTAAATCATCCAGCACAAGCAGCGGGGTATTCCGAACATGGTCGAAGAACTCATCATAAGGTATCTCACTATCAGGGTTGAAGGAAGCGCGTATGCGGTCGAGAAGGTCGGGGACAGTGATATAAAAAGCCGGGTGGCCCTGCCTGATACGTTCGTTAACGATAGCCGCCGCCAGGTGGGTCTTGCCGCTGCCGCTGGGCCCACCCAGTACCAGCCAGCCCTTCGGTTCGGCGGCGAAGGCCTGGGCGGACTGGAAGGCCCTGGCAAACCGCTCCTGGCTTCTTTGATTGCTGCTTCTACCTTCGGGCATGAGATTATCGAAGGTGAAGCGGGCTAAAGAGCCCAGATTGCTGTACTGCCCCAGACGCGCCTGACGCTCGTCATCCTGCTCGCTTTGAACACAGCGGCAGGGAACGACCTGACTATAGTCCGGCTGCCCCGAAGGCAAACGGGGATGAACGATACGGGCACCCTTACAGACGGGACAATCGGGAGTTATCGCTGGCTCTTGGTCAGCGCTGGACCATGTGTCCGTATTTTCCTTTGAAGTACTTGTCCGGGCCTGTCTTTTTAATATCTCGCTGATATGTTCCATCACTTCGGCCTTCTACCGACCAGTTCTCCAGAATCTTGGCAATATATTTAATGCTCCGCTTATTATGTAAAACCGCTTCTTTAATGGCATCCCGAATCCAGTCCTCCGGATACAGCTTCTCGGCGTCACGGAGCTCATCGGCAATCATCGGGGTCAACATGCCGATGTTCTGCTCATAAAGGGTGAAAATATCCGGCAGTTCCTCAGCCTGGACAGGAGCCGGCGCTCCGGCCTTCAATCCTGATAATTTAAGTTCACCGCTCTCGATTTTCGCCACTACCTGACGGCCGTTCCCATCGTTCAGAAAATATATTTCTTCCTCCTTCACATGTGAAGGGCTGTCCTTTTCGACGGCCAGACTTAACAACGTACCCCGTTCAGTGGCCATTTTCAAAGCTTTGCGCAGGACTTCCTCGGGTAAAATGTCAGACCCTTTCAAGCTGCTCATCAGGCTGGCATTCCCCAGCAGCTCGCTATAGCTGACAAAGCGGGGATAGCCTTTCTTACCGTACAGCAGCGCCATAACGTGCAGGGTCGTCTTCAGCTCGGCGATATCGTCTATTTCCGGCAGCAGGCTGCTGAAGAAGACATTGGGGATGGAGGTATAAACCACCCTTCCGCTGGAGGGAAAACCCTGAAACTGCCTCATAGTAAAGTCGGCTCCACGCTGCCTAAACTTTCGAACCTGGCCAGGTTTTGACGGAAACGCAGCTTTATCCGGCCGGTGGGCCCGTTGCGGTGCTTGGCGATAATGACATCGGCTTCTTCACGCGGGTACTCCCTATCAGGGTGAGCGGCTATCCATTCCTCTTCGCTCTTGTAGTAATACTCATCACGATAGATGAAGAGGACGACATCCGCGTCCTGCTCGATGCTGCCGCTCTCACGAAGGTCGGAAAGCTGTGGTTCGTGGGAAGCCCGCCACTCTACGGCACGGCTGAGCTGCGAAACCGCCAGCACCGGGGCGTTGAGCTCACGAGCCAATGCCTTGAGGGACCGGGAAATGTAGGTGATTTCCTGCACCCGGTTCTCACCCCTGACCCCTTGCCCCTCCATCAACTGGAGATAGTCGATAATGACCATATCAATACCGCGCTCATAGTTGAGGCGGAGCGCCTTGCTGCGCATCTCGGCCATACGCAGGAGCGGTGTGTCATCGACATAAATATCCGCCGTGGAGAGAACGCCGGTGGCTTCCATAACACGCCTTTCCTCATCCTCGGTATGCTCTCCGAACCGCACCCGCCGGGAGTTAACGCCGGACTCGCTGGACAGCAGACGCAGCACCAGAGAGTCGCGCGCCATCTCCACGCTAAAAAGGGCGACACACGCCCGGTGCTCAACGGCGGCATTACGGGCGATGTTCAAAGCCAGGCTGGTCTTCCCCATGCTAGGCCGGCCGGCGATAATGACAAGGTCGGAGCGCTGGAATCCGCCGAGGAATTCATCCAGACCGGCGAAGCTGGAAAGTATATAGGGCAAGCGCTCGGGCCGCTCTTCAGAAGTCGGCGGCGTCACTTCAAAATACTTGTCCAGCACCTGCCGTATATGGGTGAGGTCGCCGGTGCCCTGCCCGCGACGCAGTTTGAATAATATGCCCTCCGCTTTCGCCAGGCTATCCTCAACATCCGGCCCGACCTCATAGCCTATGGCAGCAATGCGGTCGCCGGCGGTTATCATCTGGCGCATGACCGAAAGCCGGTAGACTATCCGGGCATAGTGCTCGATATCGAGGGAGGTGGGGACTATTGAGATGAGATAGCTAAGACGTGCAGCACCCCCGCACGCCTCCAGCCGCCCCTTGCGGGAAAGCTCCTGCGCCAGCGTAATCTGGTTGATAGCTTCGTCACGCTGGTAAAGCGCCATACAGGCCTCATAAAGCCACTGGTTCTGTTCAAAATAGAAATCAGCCGGCTGAAGAAAGCCGGCAATCTGAAAAATAGCCGTGCCATCAATCAGCAGCGAGCCGATGACCGCCTCTTCGGCATCGTTATCATTGGGCGGCAGCCTGACGTCATTCACGCTATTCCGTCTCCTTCTTTTCCTCTTTCGCCTCTACATCCTCTGTTTTAGCTTCCGTTTTCTTCGCCTTCTTCGCCCTGGGCTTCTTTTCTTTCTTTTCTTCTTTTTCCGGCTTTTCTTCCTTTTCGGCTTTCTCTTCGGCTTTTTCGGGTTTCTGTTCTTTTTCCGCCTTCTCTTTCTTGGCGGGTTTGGCTTCTTTGGGAGGCTTCTCTTCCTTGACGGCTTTGACCGGTTTTTCCTTCTTTTCGGCTTTCCCGGGCTTTTCTTCTTTTTCCGCCTTCTCTTCTTTGACCGGTTTTTCTTTCTTCTCCGCTTTCTTCTCTTTCTTAGCCGCTTTTTCTTCCTTCGGTTCCTCGGCCTTTTCAGCCTTCTTCTCCACCTTCTCCGGCCTGGCGGCGCCCTCCTCATCGGACATCACCGTGACGCTGACCACGGCGGTAATATCATGGGTAAAGCGGATGGTCACGTCATAAACACCGACCTGCCGGATGGGCTCAGCCAGGTCCACTTTTCTCTTATCGACCTCGCGGCTGATGGTCTTGCTTAACTCAACGGCAATATCAGCGCCGGTGACGGAACCATAAAGCTTCTCATTTTCGCCGACCTTGGCTTTCAGGGTAATTTCCACGCCACTTATTTTCCTGGCTACTTCAGCCATCTCGGCTTCTTCCAGCGCCCGCTGCTTGACTATCTTCTTCAAATGCGCCTCAACCGCGGCGGCCGCCTGAGAGTTGGCCAGGACAGCCAGCCTGCGGGGGAACAGATAGTTCCGGGCATAGCCGTCGGCCACTTCCTTGGTCTGTCCGGCCCTGGCTACGTTAGTAACATCCTCGATAAAAATAACCTTCACAACACTCTCCTTTTTTCAATGACAATTTAATTTACCCGATAAACGAAAAAGGGTCAACATCCGCCACACACACCATCCAGAAAATATTTTTCAGAAAAATGCCCTATCCGCTGATATATTTGCCGGCATTGACGGCAGCCACGGCACCATCGCCGGCGGCACCTATTACCTGCCGGATAGAGTTACTGCGGATATCGCCGGCGGCAAAAATACCGGGTACACTCGTTTCCAGTCTCTCGTTGGCAACAATGGCCCCGACCTCGTTTAAAGTCAAAAGCCCTTTGAGATAGCCGGTGGCAGGCTGAGACCCGACAGATACAAAGACCCCGGAGACAACGAGAACTGATTCCTTTTTAGTATTTATATTACGGACCCGGATTTTATTGACGAAAGCCTCCCCTAAAATTTCTTCAACCACAGTGTCCCAGAGAATTTCTATCCTGGGCTCAGACATAACCTTTTCCTGTAAAATTTTGGTGGCGCGCAGCTCGTGACGACGGTGTATCAGCATTATTCTGGAAGTGAATTTTGTAAGCTCGAGAGCTTCGGTAACGGCGGCATTGCCGCCGCCGACTACGGCTACCGTTTTATCCCGGAAGAAAGCGCCATCACAGGTGGCACAGTAAGAGACACCTTTCCCGGTATACTGAGCTTCGCCGGGGACTCCCAGTTTCTGTCGTTCCGAGCCGCCAGCTATAATTATCGCCCCTGCGGTGAAGTCTCCCTGCGATGTCTTGACTATCTTCTGCTGGCCGTTTATTTCAATGCCGGTGACCTCAGCCGCCAGCGTCTCCAGCCCGAACCTCGTCGCTTGCTGGTGCATCGCCTGCGTTAAATCAATACCGCTAATACCCGCGGTAAAACCGGGGTAGTTTTCCACAAGCTCAGCGTTAATTATCTGCCCGCCGACCGCCCTTTTTTCGATAAGGAGACTGCTCAGCCTGGCCCGGGAGGTGTAAACACCGGCGCTCAAACCGGCCGGCCCACCGCCGATAATGACGACGTCATATGTCTTGAGGGAACCCATCTGATTTCAACCCCTTTTCTAATTGAAATAATCAATAACCAAGATACAAGTACCAAACAAATATCAAATCACAATATTCAAACGCACAAAGTATTTGGTTATTCTAATTTGGTTATTGGTCATTGTTTGGTTATTGTTACTTGTCACTTGCTTATTTTCTCTCGTTTCGTATTCTAAATTTAGAATGTCGTATTTTCTCTTAAATTACAGAGCTGTGTCGAGGTTTTTCTTCAGTTCAGCCTTCGGCCTGTAGCCGACGATATTGGAAACGGGCTGCCCATTTTTGAAAAGTATCAGCGTGGGAATACTCATCACGCCATACTGGTTAGCAATCCTGGGATTATCGTCAACATTTATTTTAAAGAAGGCAACCTTGCCATCATACTCATTAGCCAGCTCATCAACGATAGGCGCCACCATCCGGCACGGCCCGCACCAGGGTGCCCAGAAATCGACCAGCACCGGTACCTTCGCCTTTAAAACAGTCTCACCGAATTTGGCTTCTTCAATCTCCACTGGCTTGCTCATAACTTTCCTCCGCGATTTTTTCGATTATGTTCCGTTCAACAGTTTCCCTGGCCAGACCGATAGCATTCTTGATAGCTTTGGCCTGGCTGCGTCCGTGCGCGATGATGACATTGCCGTTAACGCCCAGAAGACATGCCCCGCCATATTCGGAATAGTCCATCTTCTTCGTCCAGGAACCCAGACCGATGTCACTCAGGAGGTCACGCGCTTTCAGGCGGGAGACGCTGGAAAAGACACGCCCCAGCTCCTTTACCGAGGTCAAGAAATTGTCATTGAAACCCTCGATAGTCTTAAGAACGATATTGCCGGTAAAGCCATCGGTGACAATGACATCGGCGGTCCTTTTGACAATATTCTGACCTTCAATATTCCCGATGAAGTTTAAATCCCTGGCGTCTTTCAGAAGCTGGTAAGCCTCCTGAACCAGACGATTGCCCTTGCCCTCCTCAACACCGTTGCTGAGAAGGCCGACCCGCGGCGACGGAATTTTAAGAAGGTATTTGCTGTAAAGAGAGCCTAACCTGGCAAACTCCAGCAGGTGCTCCGGACGGCAATCGGAGTTGGCGCCGGCATCAACCAGAAGAGCCGGGACTGCCGATATGGTATCCAGGAAACAGCCGATAGCTGGCCGGCTGACCCCTTTGGCTTTACCCAGAGTGAGAAGGGCTGAACCGACCACCGCCCCGGTATTCCCCGCCGAGACAAAAGCCTCAGCATCGCCGCTCTTCAGCAAATTGATACCGACAACAATCGACGAGTCCGGCTTGCTTTGAATCGCCTTCATCGGGTGTTCGTTAAAGTCGATAACCTGCTTGGCGTCGACGATGGTGATGCCGGTCTTGCTCAGGGATTTCTCCGCCAGCTTGTTGATTACGTTTTTCCTGCCCACCAGGATAATCTCCACCCCGTATTCCTGAATAGCCTTGAGGGCACCTTTGACTACCTCATGAGGAGCGTAGTCACCGCCGGCAGCATCGAGAGCAATTTTCATATTCTTCAGTTAATCTCCCTTATCTAGGGGTGCTTCCTTCCCATATGTCACATTGACCTCCCCAGCAGGCAACAACATGGTCGTCTTCCGAAATCCTGACAATTTCACAGGAAGTCGGACAGGCCCGGCACTCAAATGAGGAAGTCTGATACTCTATTTCGCCGGTGGCGAATCCCCGGAACCGTCCCCGACCTGCCGGTGCATTCTCATGAACCAGCAGAGCCGCGCCTATCGCTCCCATGACCTCGTGATGGGGAGGCACGATAATTTCCGTCTTAAGCTCCTCCCGCAGCGCCCTGACGATTCCCCCATTAAAGGCAACCCCTCCCTGAAAGACTACGGGCGGTTGTATATCTTTACCCGAGCCTACATCGCTCAGGTAGTTACTTACCAGCGCCCGGCAGAGACCGTAAATAATATCATCGACACCGTGCCCCATCTGCTGCTTATGTACCATATCCGACTCGGCGAAAACGGTACAGCGCCCGGAGATACGAACTGTCTCCCTTCCGAGCAGCGCCCGCCGGGATAATTCCTCAATACTCAGGCGGAGACGCGCCGCCTGATGGTCCAGGAAACTGCCAGTGCCGGCGGCGCATACCGTGTTCATCCCGAAGTCCGCTACCATCCCATCACGAATGATGATAATTTTACTGTCCTGCCCGCCGATTTCAATAACCGTCCGCACCTCAGGGACATAGTGAACAGCCGCCACCGCCTGGCAGGTGATTTCATTCTTTACCAGGTCGGCACCCACGATGGCCCCGGCCAGATAACGGGCGCTGCCGGTAGCCGCCACGCCTTTAATCTCAGCTTCAGCCGGCAGCTGCTCACCAATTTGCCGCAGCCCCTGCTGTACCATAGCTAAAGGCCTGCCTTCAGTCGGAAGGTAAAGGTCGGCGAGCAAGTCGTCAGCCGCATTCAGCACGGCAAACTTGGTAGTAACAGAGCCGACATCAATACCCAGATAGGCTTCCATAAATTTCTTTCCTTACTTATTTAATGGGTTGAAATAATTTGATACTCATTCTGTCATTGCGAGGAGTCCCGACAAGTCGGAACGACGAAGCAATCCGTCATATCGGAGTAACGGATTGCTTCGCTACGCTCGCAATGACAACCATAATTCCTAACTGACTTTTTTCATGACTTGCTCTTTCGGAACTCCGCCTGGACGTTTTCTAACACTTCCGGGCTGGCGAGGAGGTCGGTAGCGGTCATAGCCATAGCTCTGGCAGCATCGAGAAGACAGCGTAGAGCGTCTTCCGCAGCGGCGGCCGCGGCAAACTCGGGAGAATGTATCAGAACACCGCCCGGTGCTATTCGTACCTGCGGCTGGATGGTCGGCACAAGCTGGCTGACATTGCCCACGTCCGAGCTACCATCCCACCTGGTAGGGTCTCCCAGCGTTATACGATGTCCCAGCGCCTGCATATTCTTCTGGAATAAACGCCCCAGGGTAAGATTATTCCGCATAGCCGCATAACGCACCTCTGCCCACCGGTATTTCAACTCGGCACCGGTGGCTAAAGCCGCACCGACGAAACAATTTATTACTTTTTCTTTTAAAACGTCGAGATACTCATCATCCTCAGCACGCACTATGAAATTAGCGGCGGTATGGGCGGGAACGATATTGGCCGCTTCGCCGCCATCGGTAATGATGCCGTGAATACGGGCATTCCTTTTTGCATGCTGCCGCAGCGCATCGATAGCATTATAGGATAGAATCATAGCCGCCAGGGCGTTGATACCAGCCTCCGGTTCCGAAGCGGCATGAGCGGCTTTACCGAAGAACTCGACATCCAGAGTCTGGCAGGCGAGGGCATTCATTGTCACCCGGTGGCCTCCGCCCGGATGCGATATCATCGCTATATCCACGTCTCTAAAGGCACCCCGCGCCGCCATGATGGCTTTACCACCGGTCAATTCTTCACCGGGCGTGCCGAAGACCATAACGCTGCCTCCCAGCTCATCCACAGCCCGTCGGGTAGCCACACTGGCGGCAACGGCACTGGTGGCTATCAGATTATGGCCGCAGGCATGGCCCATTTTGGGCAGGGCATCGTACTCAGCGAGAAAGGCAATAACCGGTTTCCCGCTGCCGTACCTACCCTGAAAAGCCGTGGGCAGTCCACAGATACCCATCTCTACGGCAAATCCGTTCTCTTCCAGGTATTCCGCCAGCCAGGCTGAAGCCCGACGCTCCTCCATAGCCAGCTCAGGGTGCTCATGTATTTTCTTGCTCAACTCACCAAGCTGCCGGTAACGAGCATCTATCTCTCCGGCGACCGCAGCCTTTAACTCACCAATATCCAAATTCCATATCTCCTCAACCGCACTAACCTTACCTGTGCCTAGTCGGCGCAGGGCTTATCGAAATTGATAATGCTACTGGTGCGGAAACCAGCCTTCTCAAAATATTTGATGATTTTAGCATCATTTTGAGGAACAAGGGCACGAATGGTTTCAATCCCTTCGGACTTACAATGCTTCTTCAAGGTGGCAATCAACATGGAGCCAACCCCGCGTTCCTGATAATCAGGATTGACCGCAATGAGAAAAATCACACCCACCCCGGTCATCGGCATACCCGCATATACCTGTTTAGCCAGGATAAACCCGACCAGAAGGCCCTCGTACTCGGCGATAAAGCTCAAATCAAGAGGCCCACGCAACTGGGAGGCCACTATCTCCTTGTTAGGGATATTGGCCCACCAGATACCCAGAGTGGGGGTAATATCGCTGGATACCATACGACGTATTTTTACCGCGTTTCTATCTATAGGCTTCATTTCGGAACTCCCCCTTTCCACTTTTTATCCGGAATTCAGATTAATGGCATATAATTCTTATTATAACCCAGTAAACAAGGGATTGCCAGACGCTTATTTCAGGGTACTGTTTGCATTTAGTTGCTGTGTCATTGCGAGCCGAAGGCGAAGCAATCCCGATGATGCTTTGTTGAGATTGCCACGGGCACTAGCGTGCCCTCGCAATGGCAACCTCCCAAGGGGGTGCAACCAAAACCAAACAAAACCTATTTCAGGCTGGTATTTTCTTTTTCTCCTTTTTCCACTACCTAAAAATAAATATAGAGATTATTTTAAATATTATGGTGATTGTATTGCATCCTTAGAAAAACCATGTTATAATGAGGCTGCCTGGATTAGAATAGCTGTGATGTAAAGTGGGTTTGATTCCCACTTTTTTAATTATTGTAAAAAGTATATCGGAGGTCTGTATCCGAAATGAAGAGCGATTTTTTGCTCGCCATAACACAGCTTTCGGCGGAGAAGAATCTGCCGAAAGACGTGGTACTTACCGCCGTTGAAGCGGCCCTGGTATCAGCTTATAAGAAGGATAACTTTGCCTCCAACCAGAACATCGCGGTCAAGATTAATCCCAACACGGGTAAAGTCGAAGTCTGGGCAGAAAAAACCGTGGTTGAGAAAAATGCCGACCCGCGTTTTGAAATTGCCCTGAAAGAAGCAAAAAAAATCAAAGATGATATCCAGATTGGCGGCGCTGTCATGGTCGAGGCTACGCCGGCTAATGCCGGACGGATTGCGGCACAAACAGCCAAGCAGGTTATACTGCAGCGCCTTCATGAAGCAGAACACAGCGCCATTTTTGAAGAATATGCCGATAAAGAGGGGGAGGTAGTCAGCGGGGTAGTCCAGCGTTTTGAAGCCGGACAGGCATATATCGAGATGGGCAGGACCGAAGCCGTACTGCCGACATCCGAGCAGGTACGCACCGAGCGGTATCGTGTGGGGCAGCGCCTGAAGGTTATCCTCTTGCAGGTAGCCCGCACCAGCAAGGGCCCCAAAGTAATCGTATCACGGTCTCATCCGGAGCTATTGCGCCGGCTTTTCGAGCTGGAGGTGCCGGAGGTATACAACGGCACCGTCGAGATTAAATCCATAGCCCGTGAAGCCGGCTTCAGAAGCAAGATAGCCGTAGCCGCGAAACAGGAGGGCATTGACCCGGTCGGCTGCTGCGTCGGCCTGCGCGGCATCAGAATACAAAACATCGTCAGCGAGCTGAACGGCGAAAAAATAGACGTCGTCATGTGGAGTCCAGAACCCGCCAGTTTCATTGCCAACGCCCTGAGTCCGGCCCACATCGTAAGCGTGGAACTGAATAAAGGAGGGCAGGTAGCTACCGTTATCGTCCCGGATAAACAGCTATCCCTGGCTATCGGGAAAGAGGGACAAAATGCCAGGCTGGCCGCCAAACTTTCCGGATGGCGTATCGATATCAAGAGCGCCTCAGTAGCCGAATCCGAGAAGATTAAGGTAACCAAGGCGGCTCCCGAGGAAAAGGTGGCAGAAGAAGAAGTCATCGAAGCCGCGGCGAAGGCGCCTGTTACCGAAGAGATACCCGAAGAGATACTCGCCGAACTCGAACCCCTAGAACTCACCGAGGAACCCGTCGCGGAAGAGATAGAGGAGAAGGCGGAAGAGGTTGAAGCCGAACCGGTCGGCGAAGAGATACTTATACCGCCGCAAATACTGCTCGAGCAGCAAGCAGCCAAAGGCAAAAAACAGCTTCGATTCGCGGAAGATATTATGGCACCCAGACGAATCAAGGAAACGGATAAGGCAGCCAAATCAAAGAAGAAAAAGAAGGGCGCTTATGCCAGGGATACCGGCGAAGACGGCGTAAAAGCCAGAAAAGGCCGCCGCGATTACTCCGTGGTGGAGGAAGAAGAAGATTTTCAGTAACCGCCCTATTTCGACCAGGCCGATACCCCAGCGAACCTGCGTGGCCTGCCGACGGATAAGAGCCAAGCGCGAGATGATACGCCTGGTACGTACCTCCGGCGGCGATGTGGAAATCGATACCTCCGGAAAAAAGGAGGGGCGAGGCGCTTATTTATGTCCGGACCGGTCATGCTGGGAAAAAGCCTTAAAAGGCAAACATCTGGAACATGCTTTACGTGGTAAATTTAGACAGGTCGACCTCGAACAGCTTTTAAAAAGCGGAAAAGACCTGCTGAAGGAGTTGATTAGTGGCTAAGGCCAGCAAACAGGAAAATACAGTCGAGCCCGTGGCGGAAAAATCAGGCCAGGAACCAGCAGAGGCCAAAACGCCCGTAATCGATATTCCACGTTCCATAGGCTTACGGCAGCTGGCCGATATTTTGCACGTCGACTCCATTAATATCATCAAGCAATTGATGCGCAGCGGCATCATGGCCAACATCAACCAGATAATAGACTATGATACCGCCGCCTCCATTGTGTCCAGCTTTGGCTACAAACCGCACCTGACGCCGTTAAAAGAACAGATGCTGGCCACCGCCGTCGAGGAGAGCAAGAAACAAAAACGCCGGTACGGGAAAGAAGCCGAGAACCTGCAACCGCGTCCCCCGGTAGTGACGGTTATGGGGCATGTCGACCACGGCAAGACCAAACTACTCGACGCCATCAGGCAGACCAACGTGGTAGACCAGGAAGCCGGAGGTATTACCCAGCATATCGGCGCCTACCAGGCAACGATAGACGGACAGAAAATTACGTTCCTGGATACTCCCGGCCATGAAGCCTTTACCGCCATGCGGGCCCACGGAGCCAACATAACGGACGTCACCATTCTGGTGATAGCTGCCGACGATGGCGTCATGCCACAAACTCTCGAAGCGATAAACCACGCCCGGGCCGCCGAAGTACCTATCGTCGTGGCTATAAATAAAATCGATAAGGATAATGCCAACTCGAACCTGGTAAAACAGCAGCTGGCCGAGGCCGGACTGGTCATCGAGGAGTGGGGAGGGCATACCGTATGCGTCGAGATTTCAGCCAAGGAGAAAACCGGCATCAAGGCACTGCTGGAAAGCGTACTGCTGGTCGCCGAAATGGAAGAATTGAAGGCAAACCCCAACCGACCTGCCGCCGGAGTGGTAATCGAAGCCAAGAAGGACAAGACCCGGGGTCCGCTGGCATCAATACTGATACAAACGGGGACGTTGAAAGAGGGGAATACGATTGTCGTCGGCACCACCTGGGGCAGGGTAAGAGCCATGTTCAACGATACGGGTAAGCGGATAAAGAAGGCCGACCCGTCTACCCCAATCGAAGTCCTGGGTTTGAACAACGTACCTCAAGTGGGGGACACTTTGACAGCCGTAGTCGACGAACGCCACGCTCAGGCCCTGCTTGCCAGGAAAAGGGCGGAAATGGAGAAAGAGTCTTCCCAGGCGGCGAAATCGGTCAACCTCGATAACCTTTACGACCAGATAAGCTCGGGCAAAGTGAAAGAACTCAATGTCATTCTCAAGACAGATGTCCAGGGCAGCATCGAACCGATAAGGACCTCGCTTGAGCAGCTGGGGACAGATGAAGTTAAAGTCAGGATTATCCACAGCGCCACCGGGAATATCACCGATAGCGACGTCATGCTGGCGGCGGCTTCAAACGGGCTTATCATCGGCTTTAACGTCAGCGCGGGGGAAGGAACGCGTCGACTAGCCTCCACCACACGCGTGGACATCCGGTACTACGATATCATTTACACGTTGACCGATGACGTGGCCAAAGCATTGAAGGGAATGCTGGAACCTACTTACGTCGAGGTGATTGACGGACGTGCCGAAACAAGGGCGGTTTTCCCTGCCGGCAAGGGGGCAAAAGCAGCCGGCGTATATGTCACCGACGGCAAGATATCCCGCAACGCGTCCGTCAGGGTAAGGAGAGGTAAAGAGGTGCTAACCGACTCTACGGTAAGCAGTCTCAAGCGATTCAAGGATGATGTCAAAGAGGTGGCATCGGGCTACGAGTGCGGCGTGGGCGTAAAAGACTTCAACGATTTCCAGGTCGGTGATATACTGGAATTTTATAGAATGGAGAAATCCGGATAACAACCGGCATCCGGACCTCAGGTCATGGCATATCACATCGAACGCGTCAATACGCTCATCAGGCGTGAAATCAGCGAGCTTATTCAGCAGGAACTAAGAGACCCGAGACTGGACGAATTCATCGTGGTAACGGAAGTCGATACCTCGCCGGACCTTAAATATGCCAAGGTGTTTGTCAGCTGTATGGGCGGACAGCAAGAAGAACAGAAGATACTGGGAATATTGAATTCAGCTTCAGGCTTCCTGCGCACGGAGCTGGCCAAGAACGCAAGACTGCGACGCACCCCCGAGCTAAGCTTTCACTGGGATAACTCCATCGAGCGTGGCGACCGCATACTGCGTCTTATCGATGAAGTAACGCAGCAGGATAATCCTTAAACCAGCCTGCGCAACACGATTTTTCAGGGGGTTATAAACGCATGAGATTTTCACCTTTACTGGAGCGGATTCCCGACTACCCTTTCCGGAAAGTGGGCAGGATTTCCAGGGAAGTCGAAAAGAGGGACGGCATACCCGTCATCAATGCCAGAATCGGGATTCCCGACAGGGAGGCACCGAGGACTATCAAGGAAGCCATGGCGAAATTCATGCTCGCCGATAAGTCGACATTAGGCTACCCCATCGATGCGCACCCGGAGAGAGGTATCCCGGAACTGATAGAAGCCATCATCGAAGATTACCGCGAGAAATATTCGGTCAGTCTGCGACCGGAAAATATCACCGTCACCGGCTGGGATAAAGAGGTCCTGTACAATATAGTGCATCTCTTCGAGCAGGGAACGATATATATACCCGACCCCGTTTACCCGGTCT
>Ga0315296_10002034_pt1 | contig 17370 bp, 15 predicted proteins | sample YL17G14_18_MG_FD_203921 | JGI IMG/M metagenome (GOLD analysis project Ga0315296, IMG submission 203921) | Sediment microbial communities from Yellowstone Lake, YNP, Wyoming, USA - YL17G14_18 | ecosystem: Environmental > Aquatic > Freshwater > Lake > Sediment | place: USA: Wyoming | collected... | reverse complement strand
CCAACATGGGTTATACCTTCGGCGTGGCCACGGTCTCGCTGGTCAAAGACTCCCTGGGCACACCCAACCGGCGGTACGTGGCCTTCCTGCCCGGAGGATATGACTGCGCGGGGATCGGAGGGCGGGGGAAGGGGTATTTCGTTTTAGCCCTGGACGCCTACACCGGGCAGCTGCTCAACAAGATCAATTTAGGGAGCCCACCCAATGACTTTGGGGTGGCGGCCCAGGTGCGGCCGGTGGACCTGAACTACGACGGGTTCGTGGACCGGCTGTACGTGGGGGACGTGGGAGGGACCATGTGGCGGATCATCTTAGACAACCCGCCCTCGATCAGCGCCTGGCATGCGCGGAAGATGTTCCAGCCCAACGGGTCCTATGCCAAGCCCATCTTCGGAGAGGTCTCGGTGGCCGCGGATTACCAATACGACCTGTGGATCATGTGGGGGACGGGAAACCGGAACGAGCCGTTGGATGCGACGGCGCAGAACGCGAACGCATTCTTCGGGATCCAAGACCTGGACACGTCCAAAACCTATGCCCAGACCGTCGATCTGGACAACGTGACCAATGCGTTTGACTGCAATACCAGCCGGGCGGGGTGGTGGGTGGATCTCTACCGCGGCGCCACCAATTTCAAGGAAGTCTTCACCAACGCGGTGACGGTGAGCGACACGGTCAGGGTCCTGGGCTGGAGCCCGGACACCACGGGCGGAGGCTGCGCGGCCACCGGAGCCGGGGTGGACACCCTGCTCTCCTATGCCTTCGACTGCGGGGCCTACAAGAAGAAGGAATCCGCGGGCCGGGGCATCCCGCCTTATGAGCTGGCCTGGGGCGTGGACAACCGGGGGAATGTGACCGTCCTCCTGCCCAACCTCAAACGGAAGACCCTGGGGACCCTGAACCGCGGGAAGTTCATCCGCGTATGGAGGGAGGTCTACTAAGGCCTGAAACGGTAAATCCTCCCAAAGAGGACGCGGCCCTGCTGAGCAGTTCCAAGAGCGGGGCCGCGCTTATTTAAAGTGCTCATCCATAGAAAGAGCTTGAAATGAAAGCCCTGGATGTGAGATAATTCAGTTCAAAGCCAATCGGACCTGTTTTTAAAGAAAAGGCTCCAAAGGAGGAGGAGATGAAAAAAGCTTGCTTTGCTGGGGCAGCGGTTTTGATTTTGATCGCGGGAGGATGTTCGGGGAGAAAACCGGAGAGCGGCGGAACCCCGGCGACGCAAGGGAGTTCCGTCATGGACATCGTCCTCATGCCTGAGCAACCCCGCCTCGGAGACCCAATTGAAGCCCGGGTGGATGTGCGAAGCAACCCCGGAGAGGCGGTTGCGGTGAGGTATCAGTGGCTGATAAACGGAACCCCTGTTGCCGGAGCCAAAGCCCGTATCTTCGACACCCGAGGGGCGCATAAGGGCGACCAAATCTCCGTGCGAGTCGGCATCCAAGGCCAAGCCGGGGAGGTGGAAAGCCGGAAGGTGACGATAGCCAACACTCCCCCCAAGATCCTCTCCGTCACCGTTTCTCCCGCCAAGCCGATGGTCGGCCAAGACCTAACCGGCGCGGTGCAGGCCGAGGACAGAGACGGTGACAATCTTCGCTATCAGTATCAATGGGTCAAGAACCGAGGCGATGTGTCCGGGGCGACCCAGGCGACCTTTCCGGCATCCCAAATCAAGCGGGGAGATGAGGTCTCGGTAAAAGTCGTGGTCTCCGATGGTGAGTCCACCAGCGAGAATGTCCAATCTCTGCCGGTGACCGTATCGGGGAGACCTCCGATCATTCTCTCACAGCCTCCTATGGAAGCGCCCCAAGGCGGCATATTCCAATACCAAGTCGTCGCCCGAGACCCGGACGGAGGCCCGGTGACCTACGCCCTGGTCAGCGGCCCTCCGGGGATGACTATCAACTTCCAGACCGGCCTTCTGACCTGGACGCTCCCAGAGGCCCGGGGAGGCATCTATTCGGTGACCGTTCGGGCTTCTGACCCGGATGGATTCACTGACCAGAATCTCAACATCCGTTATTAGATCATGGCGTGACCTTCCGCTATCAGTGGATGCGAAACGGCCAAACCATTCCCGAGGCCAAAGCGGGGACGCTTCCGGGGAATCTGTTGAAACGGGGGGACGCGATCGAGGCCAAGATCATCCCCTGGGACGGCTCGGAGGCGGGGAGCGAAAGGGCCCTCGGCCCGGTCAAAGTCCAGGGCCGGCCCCCGGTCATCACCTCGGAACCTCCGGCGGACGGATTCGCCGGGGGCGTTTTCTCCTACCGGGTGACGGCCTCGGAGCCGGACGGGGAGAGGGTTACCTTCGGCTTGACCCAAGGGCCTTCGGGCATGACCATCAACCCCGGAGACGGACTCATCCGATGGACCCTTCCCTCGGACCGGGGCAAGACCTACGCGGTCACCGTGAGGGTCACCGACGAAGAGGGGGCCTGGGAGGAACAGAGCTTCACCCTGCGGTACTAACCCTTTAAATTTGAAAAGCGCTGAGAAGGGTAAAGCCACCTTTTCAGCGCTTTTCGTTACCCAGGGCAAGTGGACACCCCGTACCGTTCGGGGTGATGAACAAAGGAAAACCTGGAGCACAAGGCAGGGAGAAAAGAAGTGAAGGGTATAAAGATCTTTTTACACGGGTCGTCTTCTTACCTCTTGGGGTTGGGATGCTTAATATCTTTGACCACGGCCACCCACGGCCAACCCAAGCTGACGGTCAGCGAGGAACGGTGGGATTTCGGAGAGATCACGGCCGCCTTACCGGTGGGCCATGCGTTCAAACTAAAAAACATCGGGGAGGCCCCCCTCCTCATTCTGCGAGTCGAGACCAGCTGCGGCTGCGCTGTGGCGTCCTTAGCGGACAGCGCCATCGAACCCGGGGGCGAGGCACCTCTCCGGGTGACCCTCAATGCGGAAAACCTTGCTCCCGGGGTCCAATCGGAGAAGACCGTGACTCTGACCTGTAACGATCCCCGGGACCCGGTCAAGACCCTGACCCTTCTGGCCAGGCTTTCCTATCAAGGCGTGAGCGGCATCGCCATTGAGCCGAGGTGGATTCAGAAGGAGAAGGGGGAGAGGGTCCGGAGAGCCTGGGAGAGATTGGTCGTTACGAACCAGGACATGGGTCCCTTCGAGGTCAAAGTCTTAGAAGCCTACGGGGCGGTGAAGGAGGCCAGGGTGACCCGGCACCGGGTTCACCGACGCGGACGGACCGTGGTGAGGGTTTTGGTTGACCGTAAGAAGCTCAAGTTGCAGCCCCAGGAAGGGAACTCGGTGACCCTGGCGTTTCGAGGGGACGGCTGGGAGGAGCGGGTGACGATTCCCGTGGAAACGGCCGTGGACAGCAGCGCTGCGCAGACCGGAGCGGGGGAAGGGAGGAAGTAGAGGCTCTTCAGGCGCTTGAGCGGGGCTTGAGGCGGCCTTTTCGGACAAGGGGAGAGCGAGGGATTGTATCGCCTTGTCATTTAGGCCCTTAGGCACAGCCGGTTCAAGTGGTTGTGATTAAAGACATCTTTCTATAGCTAACCATATACAATGGACCATATTTGCCTGTAACGAGGTGTGAGGAGGGCGTGAAGTGGGCGTGAATACGGCGTGAAGTGGGCGGAAACCCCTCTTGGATTGCGGAGCTTTGTCGGCCCTCTCTCGGAGAGGTAAGAAAAAGGCGTTGGCGGTAACCTATCGTTGTCGGCCTTCTTTAGGCGCGGAACTTAAAGTACGGGTCAGCACACGGCTCACTTTGAACCGAACGAATCGGAATACGAATCGATTATACAGCAGAAAAATGAGAGAAATAAAGGAATGTTAAGTATCGCAATCTTCTTACGAAGGGTGCGTTCATCCCTGTTAGGGTTAGGATGGCTTTTAGCTTTGTCAACAGCCACCCAAGCTGAGCCCAAGCTGACGGTCAGCGAGGAGCGATGGGATTTCGGAATCATCACGGCATCCTTCCCGGTACAGCACGTCTTCAAACTCAGAAACACAGGGGACATGCCTTTGAAGATCGGGCAAATCACCCCGGGATGCGGCTGTTTGGTGACCTCCCTCAAGAGCGACGTCATCGGCCCGGGTCAGGAGGCTTCCCTGGGGGTGACCTTTAATGCCGCCAACGTGATGCCGGGAGAGACCGCAGAGAAAACGGTCACCCTGACGTGCAACGATCCCCAGGAACCGGTCAGGACTTTGGCCATTCACGGAACGCTTTCCTACCAGGGGCTGCCCGAGGTAGCGATCCAGCCGATGTGGATCTGCCTGAAGAAGAAGGGAAACGCCGGAACAGCTTGGACAAAAATGGTCCTCATCAATCATCGGAAAGAGCCCTGTGATATCCAAATCCTGGAGACGTCGGGGGCGATCCGCAAGGCGACCCTTCCCTCCCGGAAGATCCCCGCCCTTGGCCGGGCCGAAATAAATCTTCTGGTGGACAGAAAACGGCTCGCAGAGGAGGCTAAAGAAGGGCATTCGGCAACAGTTTTGCTGCAGGGAAAAGAGTCAAGCAACCGTGTAACGATTCCAGCCTGTATGGAGGCAGTGAAAGTGAGTCCCCTCCGGATAAGAAAGTAGCTTAAGGGAGAATCTTCGACTGAACACAAGGGGAAAGGGCGAAATAGCATCCTGTATCGTTTGACGACTCAAAGCAAGAGGCCCCCTTGAAAGGGGGCCTCTTGCTTTGAACGGTTCGGGGTTATTGGAGGCGGGCTATTGGATGATCCCTGTATCCACGACGGCAAACTGTTGGCGATTGTACAGGTCCTTCCAGTCCGCCTTCACAAACGCCTGACCCCGATAGCCAACCCAAATGGTGTCCACGGCCATGAAGGCGTGTTGGGTCGGGGGACTGCAGACGGTAAAGCCGTAATGAGCAGAGGTCGGGCTGGTATAGCCTTCGGGAGAGATAGAGAAGGTGTAATCCCCGGGGATGCCGATCCCGTGATCGTCCTGTACCGTCAGCGTGAACAGGATGCCGCCGGGTTTCGTGATGGTCCAGGGAGAGGGGGAGAGCGAGAAGACGGCGATGGGGCCGTAGTTGGTTATCCGGAGGGATTTGTAAATCATGGTCCCCGTGCTGTCCCGGGTCTGGGCCGTCACCGTGGCAAAGGAGCTGTCGTTAGGCAGGGAGGTGCGGAATGTGTTGGTGCATTTGCCGGTCTCATCCGTGATGGCGCTGCCGGGGTAGATCATGCACTGGTTGGTGTAGAACCAGACCGCGGTCTGGGGAACAGGGTTGCCCCAAATGTCGGCGAGATACACCGTGATGGTCGCTTCATCCCCCACGAAGCCGGTGCGTCCCGGCAGGATGCATTTGTCGGTTGAAATGGTGAAATGAGGGGGATCCGGAGGGCCGCTGCGGATCGTGACCAGGGTGGGGGTGGTGCGGATCGTCGTTCCATAAACCGTGGCCACGAACTTGACGGTTCCTGACCTCGTCCCGGTATTGAGGGCCGTCGTCAGGGTCCCGTCCGTGCTGCTGGTCAATCCGCTGGAAGGAGCGAAGAATTCTCCCCCTCCGAGAGGTTGGATGAAGGTGAAGTCCACGCGCACAGCCCTCTTGATGCCAACCCCATTCCGGTTGAGAACCTGGATCTTGATGTCCGACTTCTCGGTGCCTCCGCCTCCCCGAATCATGAGGAAGTATGAGGAGACCGATTGGATGATGATGGAAGCCGGGATGGTGTCCTCGGGGGTACCTCCGCCAATCGAGATGAAGGTCTGAGTGGTCAGGCTCCGTTTAGAATCCGTGACCGTCACGGTGTCAAACCCGATGGTGTTGCCGGCAAGGTAGGCGGCGCGGGCGTGGCCGGAGTCGTCGGTGACATTGGCCGGAGGCACGTTATAGATCTGGGAACCGTGCGAGGTGCCTACGAAATAGTTGAGGGTGTCGCCCGGAACAGGCACCCCGCCTGTTTTAAGGGTGGCCCGCACCACGGTGCCCTGGCCGGGAGGGACCGATTGGGACAGCGAATCAATGACGAGGGTGTAGGAGGAATAGTTGATTTGGACGGTCGCTGTCCGGGAGGCCGCCGTGGCGGTGATGGTATCCACTCCCGCCTGACGGCTGCGTAAGCTGGTGACGGTTTGCCCGGCAGAATCCGTCAAGCCGGAGTCCGGGCTGAAAGTGACGTTGGTGCCGAACTTGGAAGTATGGGAGAACTTGACCGTCACCCCGGCGACGCCCTTGCCGAGGGAGTCCAAGGCGGTGGCCCGAAGGGTGGCGTAGTCGACCCCGTTGGGTTGGATCTGTTGCTTGTCCGTGGTGAGGGTTACGGATCGGACTTGCGTCGGCGTAGGCGTTGGGGTTGGAGAAGGCCCGGTAGTGCTCTTCTTGGAGCAACTGAGTGCGAAAGGTAGAAGCACGAGAGAAACTAAAGCTACTTTCCAAGCTGGCTTGGTCATGACCCTATCTCCTTCTTTTTCAATTCAATCGCGCGATCACTTTGAGACCGTCCCGGCGTCAGGCAGAGAAAGAAAGTCGCTCAGTTGTAGGAAAAAGCAATGGAATCCGAGAAGGTCTTGCCATTGCCGTAGGCGTCCTCCCCGTAAAAGATAACTTTTGATGTACAACCGATTAAACCTTGGGAGCTCTTCTTGACAGTCTTGGAGTACTTGATTTCAAGGGCTGAGCCCGTTATCCCTCCGGTGGTGTCTTCCCTGACATTAGCGTTGATGAAGAAGGACAGCTTGGCCGGGGCGTAGCGTGTGACCAGGGCGGAATCCCGGTAGACCGACTCCTGCATTGAAGTAATGACCGCATCCACTCCGTTGCGGTTAACGAAAGTCACCAGCAAGCTGGAGTCGAGGGTGGTATCGCTAATGGCGACGGAGAGAGGATTGACATTCACCACGTCAATCTCTGGAGCCGGATGGAGTTTGCCGCAGGCTCCTAAGGCTACCCCCAGGGCCAACGCCAAAAGCCCGCACACGATTGTCAACGACTTTGGGTTCATTTTTTCCTCCCTTTTCGGTTTTTGCGCTTTAGTATTAATGTACTGGCCTTGTTCAGCCTACCCGTGCTTCCCTTACCCGACTATATAATATAACATTTTATAAATTTAATGTCAAGAGGAAAAAAAGATAATTATAAAATAATTTAATTTCCCCCTTGACAGTGCAAACAAAAAATACTATAATATATGCGTTGCTCAATAACGTTAACTATCTATAAGTACATCTTAAATATGCGTACTTTATATTTTCATTCTATAATCTGAGGAGCAGACCATGCCTCTTTCACCCAAAGATATCGATGTGGTTAAATTATATACCGTTCTGGAGTCTGCTCAAATTTTTGCCGTTACAGAGCAAACGGTAAGAAAATTACTTCGTGAGAAGCGACTGGTTGGGAAAAAAATAGGACGGCGGTGGCACATACGGGGAAGCGAGCTAAGGCGGCTCATTGGAGAATAAAAGGATTGCCTCATTCCAAGCGAGTACCCTCTTGCGATATTGTTTCCAGAATTGCACTTGACATTTTTGGGCAAAAGATGATAAGATTTCATATCTTTAGTCTTGTTAATTAACGCTACCCTGATGAGGAGTAGGCTATGTTTTTGAAGAAACCACAAATCGGCGTAGGTCTGGATATCGGGTCGAGCCTTATAAAGGTTGTTGAGATTTCTGGAAGCGGAAAAACAGTAACCTTAACGAACTACGGCATCGCAACCCTTCTTCCAGAGGCCATTGTGGAGGGGGAGATAATGGACCGAGATGTGGTAATCGACACGATCCGCACTCTCTTTGACACTAAAAATATCAAGAAACGTGAGGTGGCTTCGGCGGTTTCGGGGCGGGGAGTGATCGTCAAAAAGATCCTCATGGAGCGTATGAAGGAGAGCGAGGCCCGCGAAAGAATTCTGTGGGAAGCGGAGCAACATATACCATTCGACATCAACGACGTCACCTTGGATTTTAAAATCCTGAATCCTGAAGCAAACGCCGAACAGATGGAAGTCCTCCTGGTGGCCGTCAAGAACGAGACGGTTAATTCCTATTTGGGCCTCATCACCAGCGCTGGCCTTTCCCCATCGCTTATCGATATCGGCTTTTTCGCCCTTCAGAATGCTTTTGAATGGAACTATACCTCTCCATCGGGAGAGGTCGTTGCTTTGATTAATATCGGAGCCGATGTTACGAGCATTAACGTTATCAAGGATCACTCCCCGTTTTTTACCCGAGACCTCCCCACGGCAGGTAATCAATGCCTTCAGCTCTTGCAAAAGAACCTGGGTCTTTCATCGGAACAGGCCGGAGCACTGCTTAAGGGAGAGACTCTGGAAGGCCTCTCCTTGGAAGCATCGAGGCCCGTTTTCGAGAGTTTTGCGAGTGAATTTGCCTCAGGCCTGGAACGAACATTCTCCTTTCTAAGTGCTGCGGGTGAGGCCATCAAAGTTGGGCAGCTGTATTTGGCCGGTGGCAATGCAAACACCCCTGGGCTGGTTGAGTTTCTGCAACAGCGCTTCACCATCCCGACGTCCATTCTGAATCCGCTTCAGCGTGTAACTTATGACTCTCGACTTTTCTCCGGAACCTCAACAGCAAGAGTCGCTCCTATTCTCTCGGCAGCCGTAGGATTAGCGTTACGTGAAGTCCTTTAGCGCAAAAAGGGTCCTTCTCGAAGGAAATTTAAAGTAAAACTAACCGTTCACAGAGGAGTAGCACGATGATTGATATTAACCTGATGAGACGCGAGAAAGGCAGGCGGGAAACGGCCCCACGCAGGGCTCGTCGACCTGGTGTCAGCTTCAAAGTGCCGTTTAACGTAGCAACCCTGTTCATCGTCGTGATCGTTTTGCTCCTCGTCGTAGTCCTGGGGGGGATCTACTTAAGCCAGTCCAGCACGATCCAGGGCCTGAACCGCTCCATCCGCACTGCCGAAGCAGAGCGTACCCGACTTCAGGATAAAATCAATCTGATCGAAGATCTAAAACAACGTGAGGCTCGTCTCAAAGTGAAATTCGGGGTGATTGCGAACCTGGATCGAAACCGGTTTTCTGAGGCGCGCCTGCTGGAAGAAATCTCAAAGAGCCTGCCGGAGTACTGCTGGGTAACCGCTCTTTCAGAAAGTCCGGGTGCGGTTTCGCTGGAAGGGTCGGCCTTTTCCAACATGACGGTGGCCGAATTCATGGACCGGCTTTCCTCTTCTGCCATGTTCCAGAACGTTGAACTTTCGGGGACAGAACGGCAAGCTACGGAAGGAAAGCAGACCATTAAATTTGTACTTTCAGCCAATACGGTTGCAGCCTCTACCTCTTCGGCGGAGACCGCGCCGACCGGCCCAGGAGCTCCAGCGAAAGGAGGGAATTAAGATGGCGGTCAGCCTACGCGATCGAAAAACGCAAATCCTGATCGTGGTCGTACTTTTGGCGATCCTCATTGTGTATCTATTTTATTCCCAAATCTATAAACCCAATGTCATAAAGATAGAGGCTCTTCAAGCGAGAAAGTCCAAAATCGAGGCCGAGCTTCAGCAAGCCAGAGAAGCGGTAAGCCGCCTTCCTGAGATCCAACGCCAATACGTCATCCTGATGCGAAAATGGGAGCAAGCCCAGCAACTTTTGCCTTCGGCCAAAGAACTCTCCACACTCCTCAAAAATATCCAGAATGTGGGTTACGAAGCCGGAGTACGTTTCAATGCATTCAAACCTTCAACTGCTGCGGGAGACTCTTTGTACTCGCAAGTTCCGGTTTCCATGACCGTTACGGGAAACTACCATCAGCTGGCTTGGTTCCTAGCGAATATAGGGAACCTCCCACGGATCGTTACGTCGTCCAATGTTAAAGTGATCCCCAACAGCGATGCTAAAGAAAGGTCGCGCGATCTGACTATCAAAGCAGATCTTACTACTACAACTTACATCTACATCGGACAGGCTCCTACCGGGCAGATAGACATTTCCACCTGGCAAATCTCTCCTCCGATTACTGAAGCTGAGACCCGCTTGGAACGAGAGACCTATTCTTACAACCCAATGAACCGTCGCGATCCTTTTGTTCCTCTGGTGACAAAGGAAGGGTATATGGCGACAGCAGGCGCACTGAATACCGAAGATCTCGCCCTGATCGGGACGATGTGGGGGTCTACCGGACGGGTCGCATTGGTTAAGGACAGCGGGGAGAAAGGTTATGTGCTCAAGCCCGGAGACCGCGTTGCTGGAGGAAAAGTCTTAGAGGTTAAAGAAGACGCGGTCATTTTCGAGATTAATGCCTACGGCACAATTTCTCGGATGACATTACGACTGGTTCCACAATCTCCCCAATACACCGGGCCTTTGGGCGGAATCCCCGGAACAAGTGCTCCCTCATGGACACCTCCTCCAACCTACTCTCCACCTCCCGCGGGTGCAGGTAAGCAGAGCGGAGGTGTCAATTGAGATTCCTGAGCGTTATCCGAAATGAACGCGGTATCACCGCTAACCATGAACACGTGAAGCACCGCGGAGTGCTTCTATCGTCCAGGCAAAAGGAGGATGCTATGAGACGTAAAGTTGCAAGCGGGTGGGTTGCGCTGTTGTGCGCATTCACGGCCTCCACCGTCGGAGCTCTACAGCTGAACGATATCTTGGTTCGATCGGGGGCTGAAGGCACGGAGGTGGTCCTGCAATCGGATGGGCCTTTAACAATCCAGCCCATCGTTCTTAACCACCCAATGCGGTTGGTCTTGGATTGTCGTGACACCCGCCTTGCTGAGGAACTTCGGTCTCTTATTCCCTTAATGGTCAACCGAGGAGGGATCGAATCCATCACGGCAAGCCAATTCACCGAACAAAATCACTCCTTGAGAGTAGTTGTGGAACTTAAGGAACAATCCCCCTATTCTTTGGTCCAGACCGGTAACGGGACTGTTCTGCGCCTTCTGAACCATGGCGCCTCTTTCGAGTCGTGGCAGGCAATTCGGGGCAGCGGCCTTTCGGGAAAATTCGCTCAACTGGACATCCAGTCATCGGGGCAACCGAAGAATGAGCCTGTCGTGTTGCTGGAATCCGCAGCAAGCCCACTCGGCGGGGGTGCCGGAGAGTACGGAGGCAGGGCCGTTTCCCTCGATTTTGAGAATGCCGATATTTTGACTGTTCTCCGGGGCCTTGCCGAATACAGCGGCAGAGACATTGTGGTCGGAAGTGAAGTTAAAGGAAACGTCACTGTCCGACTCCACAATGTGCCCTGGAGAAGGGCTTTGGATCAGATCCTAAAGGCAGCTGGGCTTGGGGCAACCGAAGAAGGCGGTGTCATTCGCGTTTCCTCCCTTGCCAATCTGAAGTCGGAACAAGATGCTCGAGAACAGGGTGAGCCACGAGTGACCAAGGTTTACAAACTGGAATACGCCGTGGCCAACGAAATAAAGACTCCGATCCAGAACACCTTGTCTCCTCGCGGCAAGATGGAGGCCGATCAGAGAAGCAATACCATCGTGGTCACAGAAATTCCCTCCAACCAAAGCAAGATCGCCGAGCTGGTTCGACTCCTGGATTCTTCAACCCCGCAGGTGGAGATCGCGGCCAAGATCATGGAGGTGAACGTGGATGCGGCCAGAGCCCTCGGCATCCAATGGACCTTGAGCGGAATTCAAAGCTGGCAGAACAATTATAACGTTGGCCTGGACGTAGCGGCCCCTCCCAGCGAAGTCGCAATCGGAAGTTTGACCCTTGGGACCGTCCGCTCCTTTGCGCAACTGACCGCCACGCTGGACGCTCTGGAGCGAGAAAGCAAGGCGAGCACGATATCAAGCCCGCGGATATCGGCCACGAACAATAAACAAGCCGTCATGTTCGGCGGGAAGAAAGTTCCGATTGTGACTCGGGATGTTTCAGGGAACCTGGTGGCGCAATACATTGATGCCGGGGTCAAGCTTACAGTCACTCCCAATATCAACTCGCTCGAAGATGTTACCATCACCATGATCGTGGACGTCAGTGAGCCCGACCTTTCCTCCCTGGTTTTAGGGCTGCCGGTGATCACAACAACTACGGCAGATTCACGCATGGTGTTGAAGGACGGTGAAACCGTTGTCTGTGGGGGGTTGAAGAAAACGACTACGAAGAAGTCGGAGAGAGGAGTTCCGATCCTGATGAAGATTCCCATCCTCGGCTACCTGTTTAAGAGCTCTACGGTTAGCAAAGAAGATCGCGAAATCCTGATCTTCATCACGCCCCATATCATCCGGCCGAGCTGATAACGGATGGAGACCCATCGTTAAAAGAAGTTAACCCCTCAGGGCCGCCAAAGCATTCCCCAGGCTTTGGCGGCTCAGCTTTGAGGGATTTCAAATATGTTATTCAAATGGAGTGTGGAACGTGAAAGTAGCGATTTACCCCGGAACATTTGACCCTATCACCTACGGACATTTGAATGTAATCCGACGGAGCGCCGGTTTGTTCGATCGTTTGATCGTAACGGTCGCGCGAAATCAGAAGAAACGGCCATGCTTCTCAATTCGAGAGAGACTCGAGATGATCCGCGAGGTCGTCCGTTCCTATCGAAACGTTGAGGTGGATTCCTTGGAAGGATTGCTTGTAGATTATGCGAAGAAACGCAAGGCAACCGTCATCGTTCGAGGACTTCGAGCCGTTTCGGATTTTGAATATGAATTTCAAATGACCCTGATGAACCGCAAGCTTAACCCCAATGTAGAAACGGTATTTATGATGCCTAATGAGAGTTATACCTATCTCAACTCCGGCGTCGTCAAGGAAATAGCCATGCAAAGAGGTGACGTCAGCCGATTTGTTCCGGAGTCCATTGCGCGGAGGCTGTACAAGCGGTTCGGGGTAGTTCCCCATTCCAAAAAGAAAGGGCCCGAACGCCTTCGTGTTCGTTGATCAAGCAGACATCCTCGTCATCGCCGGGTCCGGGGGGAAGGGGTGCATCAGCTTTCGGAGAGAAAAGTTTATTCCCAAGGGGGGACCGGACGGGGGAGATGGCGGACGCGGGGGGGATATCTTTTTCCAGGCGGAACACAATCTGGCGACCCTCATGGATCTCAAACACCGCAGGGAGTACCGGGCGGAAAACGGCGGGGACGGACAGGGAAGCAACCGTAACGGGAGAAAGGGCAAGAGCCTCGTTGTAAAAGTGCCCGCGGGAACTGTCCTTTTCGATCTGGAAACCAAAAGTCAAGTTTGCGACCTGTCCTTTCCAGGGGCCCGAGCACTGGTTGCTCAAGGAGGCCGGGGAGGGCGGGGGAATGCGAGGTTCGCGACCCCCACCCGACGGACGCCAAGGATTGCTGAAAAAGGCGAACCCGGGGTCCGTTGCAAGCTTCGTTTAGAACTCCGTCTGATTGCCGATGTGGGGATCATCGGGCTTCCGAACTGCGGCAAATCGACGCTTCTCAAGGCCGTCTCTTCGTCAAGGCCCAAAATCGCGTCCTATCCTTTTACTACGCTTTATCCCAACTTAGGTCTTCTCTATGATGATTCCCACGCCCGCGCCCTTATTTTGGCTGACCTGCCCGGCATTATCGAGGGCGCCCACCAGGGAAAAGGCCTGGGAGACCGTTTCCTCCGTCATATCGCCCGGACCCGCCTCCTGTTAGTGGTTTTGGATTCAACAAACCCTGATCCGGTCAGCGACTATCGGATCCTCCTCAAAGAGCTTGTTTTCTACGACCCGAAACTTCGCGAGAAGCCCCGCCTTCTCGTCCTAAACAAGACAGACCTTTTAAGGGGCAGAAGGCGAAAAATGAACTTCGGAGGGGAACCCGTCTCCTGGATTTCTGCTTTGACCGGAAAGGGCCTCGAGGAAATGGTCTCCCGATTATGGAGCCTGATAAACGGCATATCCGGAAAAACAGATGGCCGAGAATGAAATCGCCGAGGCTTTAGAAAGCCTCCGCAGTAAAGACCTTATCCGGCGGATGGCCGGACTGGCCAAGATCGTTGAAGACGGCGGGAAGGAAAAACTGCCGATTCTGATCGAGGTCCTTCAGGATCAAAGTTGGCATCTCCGGGCAGAGGCCGCCAAAGCGATCGTCGTAGAAGGACCCCGGGCTGTCTCGCGCCTGCTCAAATTACTTGAAGGGGGCGTGTGGTACGTTCGGGCTATCTCGGCTCAGGTCTTGGGGGAGATCGGTGATGAGCGGGCGGTGTCGCCTTTGATGGGGCTTATCGGAGACGGCAACGACACGGTGCGGAGAAACACCAAGGAGGCCCTGAGAAGGATCTTTGAGGTGGGGGCCGTAGCCCGGTTGGCGGTCGCGCTTCGGGAATGCAGTCCCGGGGATAGGGAAACGGCTTTAAAGCTCCTGTCCGCCGTGGATCCGATCAAGACCGAGATGATCACCAGCATCAAGGAGGAGGCGGCGATTCTCCTGGATGAGGAAGCGCCCCCGAAACCGGCTCCTTCCGAGGGAGATTCCACCACCGAGGTCATGAGGAAGCTCCGGAAGGTCCTTCAAGAGTTGAGTTCCGGCAAGGAGAGGGGCGGGGTTGGACAATGACGAGGTAAAGGACTGGATTCAACTGCTGTTAGCTCCGGGGATCGGGGAGTGGCGGGCGAGAGTACTGGTGCAAAGATTGGGGTCGCCGAGGGCGGCCCTTATGGCTTCACGGAAAGAGGTCGAGCGGATCTTTGGAATGGGGCCGAAGACTTGGGAGGGACTGTCCAGGCAAAGCGAAGAGAAGGAGCTAGGGCGACAGGTCGGGTTGATCGAAAAGCACGGCGTCACGGTCGTCTCCTTTAAAGAGGAAGGGTACCCCAAGGCTTTGCTCCAGACCCAGGAGCCGCCGCCAGTGCTTTTCATGAGGGGAAGGCTCCTCCCGGATGACGAACTAGCTGTGGCGGTAATCGGTAGCCGTGGACCAACCGTGTACGGCAAGCAGGTCGCGGAGCGGTTCGGAGAGGGCCTGGCCCAAAGGGGGGTGACGGTAGTGAGCGGAATGGCCAGAGGGATTGACGCCTGCGCCCACCGGGGAGCGTTGAAGGCAGGGGGGAGGACGATCGCGGTCTTAGGGTGCGGAGTGGACAGGGTCTATCCGCCGGAGCACAAGAAACTGATGGAGGAGATCGTCGCCCAAGGGGCCGTGGTCTCCGAATTCCCCATGGGGGCGGAGCCGAAGGCAGGGCACTTCCCCACCCGGAACCGGATCATCGCGGGACTTTCCCGGGGGGTCCTGGTCGTGGAGGCAAGGGAGGACAGCGGGGTGTTCAGCACCGTGAATTGGGCCCTGGAGCAGGGCAAAGACGTCTTCGCAGTGCCCGGACCCATTACGTCGCCGGTCTCCAAGGGGCCGAACCGGCTGATCAAGCAGGGAGCCTGCCTCGTGGAGAGCGTGGAGGAGGTCTTAGAAGCGCTGAAGATAGCCCCCAGCGAGAACGGCAGGGTTAGGGCTCAGGAGGAGGCCCGGATGGACCTCACAGAGCCTGAAAAGAGGCTTGTAGGCCTGCTCACCGAGGCGCCCCTGCATGTGGACCTGATTTCCGAGAGGAGCGGGATGGCGGTCAAGGAAGTCCTGGGCATCCTCTTGGGGCTTGAGATCAAGGGTATTGTAAACCAGCAGGCAGGCAAAGTATTTGCCATAGCGTAGGTTATGCGTATTCAGCAAAAGACAAGCACCCCGATGAAGGGGTGCTTTTTTGCTGGTTGGTCTAATTGGGGCGCTTAAGGCGTCATTCCCGCTTGCCCTCGGACTTTCGGGGCGAAGGCGGGAATCCAGTGACTTACCCTCTCGTTCTTTAATCTGTGTTATCTGCGCAATCTGCGGATAGTGCATTTAGGTTCGGTTTCTCGCCATTAGGTTCTCTCGTTTCCACCGTTTCAACCGTAGCGCAGCGTTCTACCGAGCGTAGCGGTCCAGCGGTTGTTTAAAGGGCGGCCCTTGACCTTTTCTTCACTTTCAGGTATAATGCACCAATAGTTTGATTAGCCTCTCGGGTCTCAGCCGCGGCCCCTGTGGGCTCGGCTAAATTCTTTTATTCAACAACTCCCTACCTTAGGAACCTTTCCCAATGCCTGGAAATAACAACGCCATCGAAAAGCGCCTCTGGGAAGCGGCTGACGAGTTCCGTGCCAATTCCGGACTCAAGGCCTCGGAGTATTCGGCCCCGGTCCTGGGCCTGATTTTCCTGCGCTACGCGGACCACAAGTTCACCGCCGCCGAGAAGATGCTTCAGGAGAAGGCCTCCGGCAGGCGCCGGGGGGTCGAGAAGGCCGACTACCAGGCTCTTGGCGTGATGTACCTGCCCGACAAGGCCCGTTTCTCTTACCTCCTCAACCTCCCCGAGGGTGCCAACTTGGGGAAGAAGCTCAACGAGGCGATGAAGGCGATCGAGGAGGAGAATGAGGACTTGAAGGGCGTTCTGCCTACGGTCTATTCCGGCTTGGAGAGCGATATCCTGGTGAATCTGCTCAAACTCTTCGGCTCGGTTCCAATGGACATCGAAGGAGACGTCTTCGGTAAGATTTACGAGTACTTCCTGGGCAAGTTCGCGATGGCCGAGGGCCGCAAGGGCGGAGAATTTTTCACCCCCACCTCCATAGTTAAGCTGATCGTAGAGGTTATCGAGCCGTTCCACGGGCGGATCTACGACCCGGCCTGCGGTTCGGGCGGGATGTTCGTGCAGTCGGCCCGGTTTGTGGAGGTCCATAAAAAGAAGCCCACATCCGAGATCATGGCTTACGGCCAGGAGAAGACCATGGATACGGTCCGGCTGTGCAAGATGAACCTTGCGGTGCATGGCCTTTCCGGGGATATTCGCAAGGCGAACTCCTATTACGAGGACCTTCACGAGTGCGTGGGCAAGTTCGACTTTGTGATGGCGAACCCGCCGTTTAACGTGGACAAGGTAGACAAGGACCGGCTCAAGAACGACTCCGCCCGCTTTCCTTTCGGGATGCCCTCCGTGGACAATGCGAACTATCTCTGGATAGAGCTCTTCTACAGCTCGCTAAATTCCTCCGGTCGTTCCGGGTTTGTGATGGCGAATTCGGCTGCGGATGCCCGGGGTTCGGAGTTGGAGATTCGGAAGAAGCTCATTCAGGCCGGCGTGGTGGACGTTGTTGTAGCTATTGGGTCGAACTTCTTCTTCACCGTGACGCTCCCTTGCACCCTGTGGTTTCTGGACCGGGGGAAGAGGAGGACGGAGAGAAAGGATAAGGTGTTGTTCGTGGATGCCCGGCAGATTTTTCATGAGATTGACCGGGCGCACCGGGATTTTACCGAGGAGCAGATCCAGTATATCGCGGACATCGTGCGTCTATATCGCGGTGAGGAAATCTCCGGAGGTTCCCTGCCCGATTGGTCTAAAACCTTTCCCAAGAACAAATACGCCAATGTCCCTGGCTTGTGCAGGGTCGCTACGATAAAGGAAATGGAAGCCCAGGGTTGGAGCCTCAATCCTGGAAGGTATGTGGGGGCGGCCAAGCGGGAAGAGGAAGACGGG
>Ga0315296_10002033_pt1 | contig 17393 bp, 13 predicted proteins | sample YL17G14_18_MG_FD_203921 | JGI IMG/M metagenome (GOLD analysis project Ga0315296, IMG submission 203921) | Sediment microbial communities from Yellowstone Lake, YNP, Wyoming, USA - YL17G14_18 | ecosystem: Environmental > Aquatic > Freshwater > Lake > Sediment | place: USA: Wyoming | collected... | reverse complement strand
AGAATTTCGGCCTAATAAGACACTCCACAAAGAAGTATTACCAAAAACTGCATGACACGGTCTCGGACTGGATGGAAAAAGATGTTCTCCCCAAGATAAGAAGGGCAGAGGCGAAAGGCGAGTTTGACTCTGAGACCTAATCATTTGAGTTCTCGAATGAGGCTTCGGGCATAATCTTCTCGAATCTTTTCCTCTTCAATCATCTTCCTTGCGATCAGGTCGATCAGGTCACCCGTGCGCGCTAGCTCCTTGCAAAACTATCTTCTCCATGTCAATTTCGTGAAGTGGATTGATGAGCGTATTCTGTGTGGGAGGGCCGGCGGCCGGCCGTAATGTGGCCAACTGAGCATGTGAAGTAGTGCTTACTCTCAGTCTTCTCTCCTAGTCTTATGCTGTTCGCATTTCTTGTTTGGGGTTTTCAGGTGCTCGGTAAAGCTCCATTGGTTTTCCGGGTTTTCGTGTCGAGTTTTGCATGAAGATGTGCATCTAGCTATATCTGCTGAGGTCGTGAAGTTTCTCCCTAGGCCTTTTCAGGGTGATCGTGTTTTGCCTTGGGCCGTGAATGGCTCCGTGGCACGTTGAAAGCATATGCCACTGAACCAGGCCTATCCATGGCGTGAGGGTGACAGATGACTGTGAGTTCAACTTCGAGGTATGAGATTGTGGCCGCTGCGGCGGTGAAGAAGTTCAGGGAGATGATCGAAGAGTACAAGGGGCCACCGAATGGGTTGCGAGCGTACTTGCTTCGAAGGATGCAGAAGATGGAAGGGCGGGCGGATGAGTTGCTTGCTGGCATAATGGACGAGATTCTCTAGCAAAGGCTAAATTCCAAGGGCCGGAACGGTCTCATGGGGCCGGTTTGCGTCTCAGGGCGAGCCGGCCGTACGGCCGGCCGTAGGCTCTTGCGCATCTTCTTTGTCATGTACTGTCCCGCCATTGTTAAGCTTCTGCCAAACCTCAAAGGAGTGTTGTATCTCTTCACATCGGAGACAACGCAGACAAGCATTTTGCTGGTCCTCCTTTCCCCGGCGTATCTCTCGAGTTCTTCTCGTGTCAAGAACAAGCGATCACTGAATTTCCGCAACACTTCCTCAAGAGTGCCATCTGTTAGGTCGATGATTTTCGCCTCGCCTACAATCTGCTTCTTGCCTCCTGACTCGTAGAAGAATAGCCTAGACCCTGGGCGCAACATACTGGGCCTTCTCGGAACAAACTTGACGAATACATCCTTTCCATCTTCCAGAAGCCTTTGACAGTGATCGTGAAGAATTGGATAGATGATTCCTATGACATCGCCATTGTTCTTTGCGGGCATAGAAATTACATCGCTCTCCTGCGGCTAGTTCTGAAGCCAGCACCAGCAGACTCTCGTAAGCTTCGTCTCGTCTTCTTCTTTCTTTACCACGCCTGTCGTGTTCTGATCTTCCTCAGATGCGACCTCTCTCATCAACAAGTCTCTGGCCTTCTCTTCGAGATCACCTTCTCTCATGGCTCTCTGCAAAGCTCGTACAACATTTGCATTTCCCGCGGCCTTGCGGAATGCAACCGCTAGCTTCTCTCCATCCGATCCAGACTTGGCCAAGGCGTCATAGATCTCTCTAATGCTTGCCGTGGCTCGAGCCACAGTGCCCTCGATCGTTGCTTCTCGCCTTTTCTGTTCTTCCAATTCAGACTTGAGGTCAGCTTTCATCTCCCGCAACAGGCCTATGAGCGGCTCATATGAAATGTTCTCTCCGCTGTTGTGGTTTTCACCTTGCAGTAGTGTGTCAATTATTTCGTTGGGGCTCGTGATAGTGTCGTTCTGGCCGGCATATTTCAGTCTCCAGTAGAAGTCTTGACCGTCTGTGAAAAGCACGAATAACCCCGATGGTGCATTTTGTTTGTACGCGCCCAGTCCTTTTGGCAGTGATTTCAGCCATTCGAGACCTCTTTCATTCATAATTCTGGCCAGGGTGTCTATGGGGCTGTTTGTGAATTGTTCAAGTTGTCTAGTCAATAGGTCGATTATTCTTGGATCGTTCTTGGCTATTGCCGTCTGTATGCCGAAGTCTTTCGGTATCGCTGTCTCTCCAAGTGTCGTAGCGTCAAGGCCTATTGTTGCTCTTATTGATTCGAGTCTGCTGTAGAGTCTGCTCATGAGTCCAAGGAAATATTCTAGTGTTGAATGATCTTCCGGGTCGCCGTTCTTTGGAAGTACATTGATTAGGTACACTTCGTTGTGAGAGGATCCCATTCGGTCTATTCTACCAATACGTTGAATCAGTACCACGGGATTCCAAGGGAAATCGTAGTTCACGACATATTGTGCGTTCTGCAGGTTTTGTCCAGCACTTAAGACATCGGTGCTGACCAAGATTCCGCCTCTTCGCTGGAAATCTCTGACCACTTCAGACTTCGTTGCGGATTTACCTTCTGAGTCGTAGCAGGCCTGACCGGTGGTGAGCATTATGGAGGACATTATCTTCTCTCTTCGAAGCCTCTCGTAGAGGTAAGAAGCCGTATCGACATATTGCGTGAATACTATTACGCCATTGTTTGTGGTCTTCTCCATCTCTTTCGGAAGGTCGCTTACCCTACTTGAGAAGGAATTGCATTTCTTGTCGTCTTCGGGAAGTAGCGAGATTATTTTTCTTATTGTCTCTTGGTCTTGTTTACCCTTGTTCTCGAAATCAGCGATCTCTTCTGGCGTCATCTTGAGACGGTTCATTGCGTTCTTGTATTTTGGTTTGCTGAATAGTTCCTCTGGTGCGAGCATTTCCTCATCTTCCTGCTCTTCGTCTCCAGCTTCCTCTTCCAAGCCGAACAGTAGGCCGCTCTTGAGGGCGGGTGGCACGAAGTAGCCGTTCTGCTTCGCATAGACGATGGATTTCGCTATGTATGTACCCAGATTCCTCAACGTCTTGGCGAAAGCCGTTGTGCTACTTTCGAGTCTCTTGAACATGTTTATGATGACTATGGTTTTGACCAGTTTCTTCAGGGACTCTCTTTTCTCTTCTTCAACAGCCTTGGCCATGGTCGTGCCGTCTGGAAGTCGGAATTGTCCTCCCAGTCTGTCGATAGACAGATCGTAGAAGGCAAAGTTCATGTTGCCAAGAGCTTCATCGATCTTCAGATAATCTACATCGTTGGAATACTTGTCTCTAAGATCTTGGTCTAGGATACGTTCTGGGAAGCCTACGCGACCTTCTCGATCGAGTGCTTTTGCAAGTTCTCTCGAGTGTCGCACAATGAAACGGTTCAGTACCGCATCCATATTGATTGGTTCCCCATTAATGACCCGTTTTTGGTTGGCCGTGAAGTAGCCCTTCAAGGTCTGATTGCAGAGATCGTTCACGCAGTCTTCTTTGAGGTACAATGATAGAAGGGAGTATAGGTCCATCAATGAGGTGTTGACTGGTGTAGCAGTAGCAAGGACGACCTGTGCCTTGTTCTTCGTAATCAGTTCGCTGAGTGCGGCGTATCTGCTTGTTGACGGACTGCGGAAATAGTGTGCCTCGTCGACAACGATGAAGTTCTTATCCGCATGCTCTTTCAACACGTAGTCTGGGTCGCTCGAAAGTTTTTCCGAACTTTCCGTCTCTAGATGTATGTTCGTTGTCTTCATCTCGTCGCGCCAGGTTGTGTCGAGGATGCTTTTGGGAGCAATCAATAGGACTTTCTTTTCGTCCCGGATGGCGTCCAACGCGAGTCTGAGAGCGGTTCTGCTTTTCCCTAGGCCCGTGGAGTCGGCTACGACCACTCCGCCATATTCGGTCAGTTTCAGAGATGCGTCTCGATATGAAAGGACTTGGTGAGGCAGTAATGTCTTTAGCTTCAAAGTCTCTTCTGATGCAAGTATTGGGTCCTTGTATACCTCATATAGCGCTTTGGCGACAACTTCGTAGGGGCTTCTTGTAGTGATGTAGTTCTTGAGGAAGGAGAGGAATGTCTCTTTGAAATCCTTGGCGCTCTTCCACTGGTCTTCAAACCATGCGATGAGTTCTTGGACAACTTCTCTGTCGGTGTTGAACATATTCAGCTCTCTGTTTGAAATCAAGCCACCGTAGGTGAAGTTGCTGGAGCCCACAACGCCGACGCCGTTTCTGGCTTCCTGTAGTCCTGGAGAGGCTCCGATGTAGGTCTTACCGTGAAAGAACGGTCCTTCAAGAAGTCGTATCTGCCTCTTGGGAGATTCGAAGTACCTTATCGTCTCCTGAAGCAAATCAAAGTACTCTGTGTCATCCTCCTCTTGCTCCAGCTCCCTCAATAGCTCCTCTTCCCATTTCACGCTCTCTGTTGGCTCTCGTCCCAATAGGAAAAGGAGAGGTCTGTCCGCCAGCCCCTGTTTCAAAGCTCCGTAGCCACGGATGTTGAAGTAGGCCGATGCAATCGCGATTTCATCAAGATGCTTGAACTCAGCCTGGAGTTCTGATGCAAGTTTCTCCTTAGAGTTGTCAACTATCTTGGTCATTCTGAGAACCCTCGACATTGTCCTCTGTTTCTCTTCTTGGAGGACGGTCTGCCTTGATGAGTCGGTCATCAACGGCCTCCAAGAAGGCGTTGTGGAGTTCGTTCAAAATGCTTTCAGGCTCGTCAAATCCTAGAGCTTTGAGGATGGCGATGTCCAATGCTTTCCTGTCCGGCTGTCTGATTTCTTCATAGTATCTCATCACTTCTCTCCTCAGAAGAGCATCTGGCTCATACTGTATTGTCAGGCTTTCAAGATCAGGCACTGGCATAATCTCATAGTCTCCGACCATTATGTCGGTTGCACCTCCACCGAGACGTCGACAGAAGACTTCAATCGTAATCAGGAATATCGTCGAATTGAGATACATCCACAATATCTTGGGATCTAGTTTGGGGTTCTTCGTTGCAACAGCATAGAGACGATGGTCGCAAATGACTGGTTTTTCAGAGTATGAGATAGCAGGCCTATCCATGACCGCCATTGGCAAAAGAATATGCGCAGGCTTTAGATGCGGAAGCTTGAACCATGGTCTTCTATTCTTTGTTGTTTCTAGCCTGTGGTATCCTCGCACTGTTCTTGTGTCTTCTTTGTCTTTGACTTGAACGCTTTGCCTTTCGCCCCATTCTATGTATTTCTCAGTCATTCTTCCAGGTGAACTTGTATAGAGGCTCAACGTAGTTGTTTCAGTGATAGAGTAGTTCTTCAATTCCCTTGGGCTTCTTATGATTGGGGCCACATCTTTCTTGTCGACAACGACTTTTATCCCCCCTTCGTTCTCCACGTAGATTAGTCCGGCTCTGTTGAGTTCCTCTACTGTTCTCGCTTCAACGCCCAACTGCTGGAACTTCTTCGGATTGGCCAGATAATCAGCCTCGTAGAGATGGCTTATGTCTTTCATGTAGAAGAAATCGTTTGCACCCGTCTTGATGCCGAATTTTACGTCAGCGAAATCCTGCAGCTTGTGTGTCAGCTTCGGTAGAATCCTGTCGAGGAAAATTCGTGGTGCCCTGAGATAGAACCACTTTCCAGGTTTCAGACTGTTCCTCGGGATCGCAACGTTTCGTCTGACTTCGCCGCTTCCGTACGTTTCAAGATAGGTGAAAGCTACAGGACTTGTCCGGGCCTCTTTTCCATATACAACTATGGCGGTGTTGATGTCTGCTCCGAAGCTTCTGTGTCTCTGACCGTAGACTGATATGAGGTGGTTGCTAAGTTTCTCTTGTAGTTTGACGCCGTAGTTCGTCTCGAGCCACTTATCTGAAGCGATTACCGAGGCTATGCCGCCTTTGGAGAGAAGCTTCAGAGATCGAGCGAGAAAATAGGCATATAGATCAGATTTCTTATCGAGGGAGTACACGCTTGAATAATACGTTTTCTTTGCAGGCGGTATTGACTCTTGTCGAACATAGGGAGGATTCATGACTACTATATCCGCGAGTTGCCCCATGTATGACTCAATAGTCTCAGGGTCCGTCTTTGTCTTCTTCTCGATCCTGTCGGATATTGATTTACGTTCTTGCTTTAGCTCTCTCTTTTTCCTGCCATCATGTTCATCTACGTATTTGGCGCTAACCTCGTTCAACTTCTCCCTCAGGCCTTCAATTGCCGGGTCAAGAGTTGTCTGAGAATACGGCAATGATAGCGAGTCCTTTATCTCCACAAGGTTTATGTCCAGATTGGGTAAGGGTTCTGGCTCCTTCTGGTCAATTATGAGTGATAGCCAGAGTCTTAGCCTCGCTATCTCCACCGCTTCCGGTTCTATGTCAAAGCCATAGAGATTGCGCAGTATCCTATTCTTGAGATCCCAGGGGGGAGTTCTCCACCCGCCGGTTCGTTCTGCTTCATGAATCAGCGCGATCATTTCCTGCATCATTACCAACAGGAACCCCCCGGAACCCACTACAGGATCCAGCACTTTCAGCGACAGAAGCTTGCTTGTGAATTCTCTGACTTCTTTCTCGCTCTTCTGCTCGTCAAGTCTCCTGATGTAGGCAGATAGTCCGTCACAGAACTCGTCTTTGCCATCAGCGGATTTCTTTATGTCATCATTCAATCCTAGATAGTTGACTATGGCGCGTCTGCAGATGAATGATATCTCGTTTCTGGGCGTATAGAAGGTTCCTTTCGCTCCACGCTCATGTTCGGGAAGCATGTTCTCAAACACTGAGCCTATGAGCATCGGGTCGATACTCACTTCTACCTCCAGAGGTGACGATTCATCCACAGTGAAGTTGTATTGGTTAAGGAAATCGCGAGCTTTCTTGAAGATCGGATCGATTTTTGAGAAGAGTCGGTTTTCCATCGCCTGCGTCAGGTAGTCTTCTCGTTCAAAGAGGGAGCCGTTGAGGTAAGGAATGCCCGGTGTCCCTTCCTTGTTCAGGCTTTCGTAGAAAAGTGTGTTCAGCTCTCTGTAGTCGCTGACGGTGTCTATGAAACGTCTGTTTCCTTTGAGCCAACCTTTCTTCTGAAGGAAGTAGAGAAACATCAATCTGCCTAGGAACCGTTGGGCAAACGATGTGCTCTTTTCTCGAAGCTCCTTCCTTATCGCAGTCTCCAGATCGTGATAGAGGTCGCGATATCCCTCGAAGAACTCAGTTCTGACCTTATCGTATGGGAAGAACGTGCTGTCATACTCACTGACAAGTGTTTCTGCATTCCCGGGAAACTTCATTGACTCCAAGACTCCGAGATCAGTCCTGTAAAGTCTTTCAGACAAGTTCAGGACTTTTGCTTCTCCTCCTATCCCTTTTCCAGGAATGATTATGGCGAAGCTCTCCTTTCCGTCAGTTAACAGAAGTATCGGCCTGATCATTCTGTTCTCTTTCCACATTCTTGCTGCTCTAGTACACACACTTCTCGAGAGCCCTCCTTCTGTTTCGATCAGGGCCACCTCAACGTAATCGTCCGAGTACAACCGGGTTACTCTAGACGTGGAGAATTCCTGCGGAATCGCCTTCTGGTCCTTCAGAGTTTTACCATCGAGCTCTTCCTCTTTCAACGGATACAAAAGGTCGAGAACGGTTTCTATCCAGAATTCTCGGTCAAAACTGGTTTCTTTGAGAAGATGTTCTTGAATCTTCATTGATTCTCTGTCCCAGACACAATGAATATGACGCCAGTCACTATATAGTGTATGTTCCATAGGGGCCCAACAGATTACCCGTCTTCTACCGTTCCTTTGGTACGTCGATAAATCGCCACAGAATGACTCTAAGCTCCTTCTTTTTGTTGTTTGTCAGAAAGACTAGGAGAGCGGATTCTTGATCGACTGCTTGCCAGACGAAATCGCGCGCGCCTACGAATCAACGTAGCCGAACTCCTTCATGAGCAAAGTTCTCCACGACTTCGATGTGGAATGGTTTGGATCGTACTTGTGTGGACCACTATACTCTCTGTGGATCTCAATGCTGCAGAAACGTTCAAAATCGGTGTAGCACCCGTCAATGTCAACTCCCAAGATATCTTCTAGCTTCCTCTCCACATACGCGTAGAGTTCAGTCAGGCTCATCCCGGAGACGGCTGCCCAATGATCGCTTAGAATCCTTGCGCGATCTGCAGCTGTTATAGGAGAAAGTGAAAAATGCTTCCCGAGATATTGGTTCAGCGCATCTTCCTGTTTCTCGTTGAACTCCAAGATCCGTTTGATTCTACTAGAGGCGTTGCCCAGCAACTTTTCGCTCACCTGTTCTTCGCCCCAAATAGCTGGAGTCTCCATAAGTAGTGTTGCAGGAGTCAATGGGAAGGTATGATCTGACTTTATTCCTGCAAATGGCTTGAGCTGTCTGTATACGTTGGCTTCGTCAGCGTCTGTAGCTCTCCAAGCCAAATCTAAGATTAAGCCTCTGCTCCTTGAGTCGCTCATGATGAATGCGCAGTGACAAAACTCATGAATGAAGGATTGAACTAAGACAGGTTCACTACCAAGTCTTTTCAGACCATCAATATAGTATGTGTAAGGGCTGAACTCCACCATAGGGTTAAACACGTGGACCATTCTTTGGGTTTGGTCTACTTTGGCTGGCACAAAGGAGAAGGCTGACCCGAAGAAGGCGTGTCCGACAATTCCTTTTCCAACAAGGATCCAGATCTTGGGGATTGGCTGATCTCCTATCTCGAAGATGCCACAAACTTCCTGCCAGATATCCTTTATGGTGCTTTCTGATTGCGTTATCTCATTCTTAAGAGGCTCCTCATATCGCTTGTGAACCGCATTGCATGACAGAAGAATCTTCAATGGTTTTCCTTCAAAGGATATCTCTATGCTCGGGATCGAGATCTCACGTGGATGTACCTTCATCAGATGTGTCGGCAGATTGTCTGTTCTAACAGAAGCACCACAATACTTACACTTTCCCAATCTACTCTTGTCGCGTATTGCTTGAGATTCCTCGTATGTCAATGTCAATGACACTCTGACAAGAGACCTCAGGACACCACAAAGATACTAAGGTTGTGGGCACAAAGGAACTAGCGGCGGTAACGAAGTGTCTTGGCCGGCCGTCAAACCATATCATGAGCGCTCTTCTATGTCGTTTGATGAGATGAATTATCGATCCAAATAGAAAGATGGTTATTGATGAATGACCAATCATATTGCTGTGAGGCCTAGAGTACTCCTTGTGAAAGTGCTGCCTTCAACGGGTAGGCGTTAGCGCGATTGAGGATGATCTAGATGCGAAGCCATCACGAATTCCCAGTAGCGATGAGAAAGTCAAGAAAAGAGCAAATCCACCTGTCGCGTATTGCGAAGCTAGACGAACAACGTTCTCCGGTGATTTCAGTCCTCAACAATAGGTCCCCACCAGGCAACGGCAACCTAGATTCGATATTGAAAGCGAACAAATATGAATTAGAAGACATGTTGATGGAAGCATCAATACGTGAAGAGAGCGAAAAGCGCACTCGTGAAACGACGCAACGGCGTGAGCAGGCTCATGATTGAGCGGATTAATTGGCCTGAACCTCATCTGCTGCGAAATGGTCAGCTGCCCAGTCCGTTTCTCAGAGGGAGACAAGAACGCTCGCTCAGGATCACTTTTCACATATCAGCCTTAGCCACACTGCCCCAAACGGAAGCTGAGGCCCTTGCAGCATTGAGAGAATTGGCTCACCTGCCTGAGATCGAGGCGCTGCAGACTGAACTTGGTGATTTTCCGTGCATTGAAATTGGTGATCTTGGAGATGATGCCGATCATGTTCCAATCAACGTCACATATGAGAATGGCTCCACCATGAGTACCGCTATCTCACCTCCTCGGCAATTCCGAAGGATTGCTGTAAAGCTTGTCCACGAGGCTAGATTGGATCATCCGAAAACCGAGGCCATACTGAGTGATCTCTTGACCGCGCAAGCCCACTGTGCTCTTGGCCAAGACATCTTGGTTACCTTATCTGACACGCTACTCGGGCATCGTGATAAATCTATTGTGGGCAAAGCAAATCCGAGGAAACCAACCGAAACAGCGCAGATTGTCGGGTTATTCCTGCGCTCCCGCGCCAACTACACTTACCGGGCGAGTGAGAGCAGCAAGATGGGGTTCGATCGTGGGTTATTCTACTGGGTTCTAGTCCGGCATAGACTCCCAGGAATGTGGCGTTACTTCAGCGCCTGTGTCAGAGCTGCAGAAGCTAGATCTGACGACACCTCGGGTTTGGGCCAAAGCATTCTGGTGAGATGCGCACGCGCGATGCAGGCGCGCGATGCAATAGGAGAACAGTTCTATTGCCCTCAGGACAACAACACAAGAGACAGCATGATGTACCATTTCGACTACCTGACCATGCTGCTTGCAGGCTCCCTTGATGCCCAAGCTCGCATTGCTCACCGTGCCTATGGGATGAAGGGATCAGAACGATCTGCTAGCTTTCGGAATTCGCAATTCGTACGGTGTTTGAAATCTCACGGAGGTAAAGATCTATGCTGCTTGGCCTCTGGACAGAACTTCCGAGACATCATGACACTTCTCTACACGCTTCGGAACACCATTCACGGTTCACGCTTGCCCAGTCTCGCATACGGAGTGTCCGCGCGACGGCAGGAATCATTTGCTGCAGTTCCAGCAGGGTTTGAGAAGTCAGTATGGGAAGCTGCTGTCCGTTGTGGGTCTCCTGAGAAATGGGGCCTGATTAGAGAACACGGGCTATTGTTGGAACCGTATACTTTCTCGCTTGTCTTGGTGGAAGAGTGTTTCAAGATTATTGATGATGTGGCGAAGGCAACGGATGTTAGCGCGCTTTTTCCAAAGGCGTCTCGGATCCCAACTCTACTGGAAAAACCACCGGACAACAACATCTTCAGGGAACAGGTTCGAAGACGTCTAGCAGTGCTTGGATAAGGGTAACAGATCCTTACTGATCCGTTGTGTGATCTTTGGCGTGGTGTGGGATTCGCGCGCCAGTTTATCAGTAAAAGGAGAGTCAGAAAGCACTTCTCATGGAGTTGATGTGGCGGGCCCGCGGGGACCCACAACCTTCCATGAGTGGCAGTACCTTTTTCCTTTCGCCAGTCACTCGATCCTTCACGATTACGGCCGTAGACAGAACCATGTACGTTCAATTCGCTCCAGGCCTTACTATTCTGCTATTGGGAGCTCTTACTTCCTGAAGACCAACCGTATTGGTCAACTATATTCGCTGGCAAACCCAAGATTTTCGTAAGACATCGCACCCACAGTACTCTTTCAATTTTTGATGGACGATCATTATCCTCGGGCAGGTGTATGACCCTCTTTCCACTCTTCTTTTGATATATTTCCAATATCTCGTGCACCAGACATAGAGTCAGCTCGATGACAAATTGGTCGTCTTTTGCGTCAACTATTTTGTTCCAGTTCAACTCAATATGATGAACGGGAATTCTACGCCCTTCGATATTTTCGATGGCTTCTATCTCTCCTGCGAGTCTGTCAATTGGATGGTGCTTCGCAAACTCCTCAGGCTTCAATCGTCTCACTCTTACTTTGTACTTATCATCATAACTCCATTCAAGATGCAACATGATCAGGTCAAGAAATCGCCCCGCATATTCGTCTAGGCTCTGTGACAGACGACGTCTTATCGCTGTCCACGTTGCTTGAGAGATCAGTCCTATCACCAAAAGAATAGCTTGAAGAGGAAACCGAACCTTCTTGCTGAAACGCTAATTAATGGAACTGGCCGGCCGCCGAAGGGCGCATCGGTCTCAGAAGATCTGTCGTGCATAGAATGTCCGGTCAGGGTGTAATTGTGAAATCTTTAGGTGGCAGTTCAGCGACCAATTCTCCATCTTTCGAATAAAGAGAGAGTTTCAGCTGATAGACTCCCACAACTGCATTCTTCGACTCCAACTTGAATTTGTAATTCTGTGATTCAGCTAACGGTCCTAGAGGTTGGATTCTTTGGGTGGTGGGATCAATTGAGACCCCAATGTTCTGCGCCGCAAGAAGCTCGACCCTGACTTCCAGTCCCGTATATATAACTGTAGCATTTCTGTGCTTACTTCGCACCTTGACAGACAATTCAGTGTTATCGTTTTGACTGATTCTATTTTTTCCAAACGGCTGCCATATTGTGAGCATCCAATTGACATCCGAGAACTCAATCGAGGGCAGGAGCGTAATGTACCCAGTCCAAGCCTCTGTTCTATGTGTCCCAAAATCGTCTGAGTATTGTACCTGAATGCTAACTGGATATTTGGCATCGGCTACGTCCTTCCCGTTGACTGCCACCACGATTCTTTCCGTCGTACCTACTCTTATGACCCCCTTCTGATCACTGCTTGCAACAAGGGCCTGACAAGATACCAGGACTGATACAAGGTTCGCATCCGCATCTCTGCAGGTTAGGTCGACATACGCCTTCTTCTCTACGCCCATGGATATTGTGCGAGGAAAATCAACATTGAATGACACGACAGCCTTCTTCCTTTCGGGCGTAGGAACAGAAAAAACCAATGCAAGGACAATGACTACGGCCGCAGCAAGCAAGAGGTACCTGATTGTCGTATTCCCGCTCATATTCACGCGCAGCCAAATAGTCTTGACCTAATTGAATCTAATATCACTTTAGCGACGATATATGGTGGTCGGCATATAGATGCTATGGTGGTCGTGAGTAACCCACATCTAATCATCGAGAGTGTCACAAACATGCATGAAAGTGTAGGCACTGGGCAGAAAATCGTGCAATACCTAGTCATTCTTTCTCTCCCGATATCTGTCGCTCTAACTGCGTACTTCACTGCAAGGTTCATGCCGATGTTTCTCTACTACGATACACATTCTGCGCTCCTGAGAGCCATTATTGATGTCTCTGGTGTGCTGATCGGATTCTCCGGCATAATCGCTACCTTTCAAGTCAAGAGAGAGCACAGCGCACAGTCTGAGAATAGGAATCTGAATCTAGTGTCCTTCCAACGAGGTATTCTCATCGGTGCGGCCGTGACATTCCTCTTCCTTGTCATCTCTATCTTGATTGGACTAGCTGGGCTTGCAGCACTCAGACAAGGCGAGTATTCAACAACAATCTTGTCTCAATTCTCGACTTGGTTTCTAGTTGCAGGGGTTTGGGGTATCCTCTGGATTCTGTCCCTTCATGTGACAATCCAACGTTGAAGTAGTGGGTAGGCGATAAGTGGTTATGCCTATGGGGATTTGGTGATGGCTGCAAACGATCTAGGTGAGATGATACCTCATGTGGAAAGTCAGTACAAGGAACGATGCGGCAAATGTCCGCTCAAAGCGCGCGCGCTATGATCTTCTACGGTTCGTAAGATAGTGCACGCGCGGGTTCTCCTGGACGTTTGATCTTTGGTCTAGACCAAAGCCCTCAACAAGCCGGAAGACAGATTACCTCGTTCTCATCATAATCCCTATACGATGAACCCGGGAACCAGTCGCCCGTGTCTCTGGTTCATCTAGACCTTGACTAGGGGTGCGGACCGATGGATCTTGATGATTTGGTCGCACAGATAAGACAGAGCCACGCCAGTCTGTTCTACGGCGCTGGGGTTACATGTGGTTGCGGTGGGCCGACTTGGGATGAACTGTTCTCTACTCTCAAAAGCAAGTTTTCGGGTGGGAGATCAAATAAGTTCTTTGATTATGTCCAAGAGATAGTTGGTTATGATGACTCAAACAGGGCTGAAGTTGAAGACCTGATAAGAAATCGTCTCGCCTCCGTCTCACCGCGAGACGAACAGAAATACCTATTCTCAATCCCTTGGAAAGCGGTCTTGACCACGAACTATGACCACCTTCCCGAATCTGTGAGCACCTCTCTTGATGGGAGTAGGCAAATTGTATCTATCTCTGACCCTGGAGATCAGATAGACCAAACAAAAGGTGACTATTTGTACTGCTTCAAGTTGCTCGGCGACTGCAGATACAATTACCCACAAGGAGGATGGATGGTACTCTCTAGTACAGACCTTTTTGCGGCCAGCGAGCGGCGCTCAATTTTCTTCAGAAAGTTCAGAAATCTAGCGTCTACAGGGCATCTTGTCTATTTGGGATGTTCTTTCAAAGATGACCTGGTTTTCAACATACTGTATCACATGAAAATCGCTCTTCAGGTTTTTCCTTGGAAGGGCTTTGCTGTCATGAAGTCAGAACCAGATGAAGAGACGAAGAAGAAACTGGAACAAGTCGGGATCACGGTGATTCACGGCACGCTTGAGGACTTCATAGCAGCAGCAAAGAAAGCCCTTGGCGAGAAACCATCTAGTGCTCCCGCAACCATGCGCTCTATTACTGTTCACAGACAGACGATTGAACCAGATAGATCCACACTTTCAAACATTTGGAGAAAGTTTAGTGTCCTCCATGATGAACTGATGAGATATTCTTCTGAAAGGCCCATCGATTTTTTCAGTGGAATCTGCCAATCCTTGTATCCCTATGTAATGAACTGGGATTTTGGGAGAAGAGCAGAACTCATATGGTCTCAGAAAGACAAGTCAGTGCCTCGCAATTTGGCCGATTTCAAGGACAAGGCGTCCAGTAGTCAACTGTCAGACAACGTCTTTGTGGCTCTAGTGGGGATCGCTGGGTCAGGCAAGACCGTTATGGCTAATCGTTTGGCATTTGAATGGTATCAGACCGGCAACCCCGTGATCTATGTCAATTCGGAGAATCTATCAATAGATACGGATGCCCTAAACGGCTTGATAGAAGACATCAGAGACAAATATCTTCAGGGAGTAGAACAGTCTGAAGTCAAGAATCCTCGTCATTTGAGATGGTTAGTGATTGCTGACGAATGTGGCTCTCTCCTACCTGACCTGAGAATGCTCAAGAACTATCTCATGTCGACAGGTAGACCTGGGGATTTGATATTAGTATCCCGAGAGACTGAGGCGCCAATAGAGCGCCTCAAAAGCTCCGGGCTAGATGCAGTTTACAGAATCGACGACACCGTTCACCAGGACCAGAGAGAGCTGTTCTACAATTATTTGAAACGGTATGGAGTTATCGAAGATGAATCGTTAATCAGCGCAAACTTCCAGGACTCAGAAATCAATTCCTCTTTCTTTGCATTGATTTATTCCACAATTAGGGACTCTAGAAAGACGATGAAGAGGCTGCTCGAAGAAGAATACGTGAAGTTAGACGAAGACTCGAAGCAAGTCTATAGAACTGTATCGGTTATTCAATCGTTTAGGCTTCAACCTCTGCTATCACTGGTACTAAAGAGTCAAAGTTCCGATCAGAATTGGCTGGATCACGAAGCGAGAATCGGACGACTAAGTGGAGTGTTGAGATTCGTAGATTATGGAAACGCTCTAGTAACAGTTAACAGGGTTGTCGCAGAGGCAATTTCAGATATTGTGTTTCGGAACTCAGAAGAACGAAGGCGTGCGTTGGAAGTCATAATATCAAAAGTTACAGTTGGAGACACGACGGAAATGCAGCTCCTTGAAAACCTTCTTAATCGTCGGATTGAACTAGATATTGGCCCTAGATTAGCTATGGCCGATAAGATTTCACTCTTTCGCAGCGGCATAAAAGTTGTCAGATCAAGGCCTCTACTGATTCATCTTGGAAGACTTCTAACTAATGCTCAGGATTTTCCGAATGCAGCCCAGGCACTTAGAGAAGCTCACGATGCACACGTACCGGGCTTTGAGGAAATTCATGAGCATGTTTTGGATGCTGAAGGTCGACTTGAACTTGCGCGTGCAGAGACAGAGGCGAGTGCGGGTAGAATTGAGAATGCGTGGGATCATCTTGAATTAGCAGAAGCCAAGTTTCTTGAGGCCCAGATTGATCCGAGAAGAACGCCGCATCCTTACGAGGGTCTGGCCAGGGTGTATCTGTCGAAAGCCAGAGTGTCAGATGACGAGGGAATCAGATGGCAGTTTATTCTTGCTGGGATGCAAGAGGCCAACTATGTAGAAGACTACCTGGGTGAGACTTCCGATATAGCCCTTCTGAAACTGGAAATCGAGAACATTCTATCACAGGTGGGATTCAACGAAAGCCACATAGGGAGAATTCAAGATCGCATTGGAAAAGCGAATGGTTATGCTTATCTTGCTGAGAATGAGATCGTCCGCGGTAGGTTCGAACGTGCTCTGGAACTTGTGGAAACGGGTTTAAGATCTGAGGCGTTCTCCATCTGGCTCATGCGTTTGCGTGTACGACTTCTAAGAAGGTTGTCTCCTGACAACCATTCAACCATCATGGAAACTCTTGATGACTATGCATCGGTTTCTGATGAGAGGTACGACATAACGTTGTCTTTTGAACTTGCAAAAGAGGAGTACATGTCAGGCAAAGTGCGCGATGGAAGAAGAATGTTTCGAGATCTGTTTACTAGAGCCAAGCACCACCCCAGAAGACTTATTCCGAGGGACCCGGAGGACCGTTGGATAGAGCAAGGGAGGCCCAAGCGTCTCACAGGCACCATTAAGACTGCTCCAACCGAGGAGCGATATGGTTACGTCGAGACAACGTTCCCCACAAATCGTAAAGACGCGCTGGTTATTAGACGAAAAGACCTCCAGTTCCAGAATCCAAGGCCAGGCGACCGTGTTTCATATGAGATCGTATTCAACATGCTCGGACCAGAAGCAAGCAGGGTGCGAAAAATCTAGAACAGTTTATGACACGCACTAGTTGTGGTGAGGTTCAGCGAGGCATATGCTGTTCTGCCCTTGTCGGCACATTTGCCGGTTATCTATGTGATCTGTGTCAAATATTCCACGGAGCGTGTTTACGATCATGGTTTTGAACCCTTTTGGGTGTGAATCCCGCTCGGTCCACTATTCTTCTCCTTGGCTCAAGACATTAGGGAGTCTGAGGTAGTCAGCATTCGCGTGTTCTTTGTGGTTTCGAACCCAAATGGGTATGCGTCCCAGCGGCCGCATTCCGGACATACGAACAAGGTTAGGTTCCTGCTTTGGTGGCTTGTTCGATTTGGGCGATGAGTTCTTGCAGTTCAGGGTCCCGTGTTTCCTCGAGAAGAGTGAAAGCTGAGGGGAGAATCTTCTGAATCTCTTTGAGGAAGTCCAGCTTTGCTTTCGGTTCACAGGTGCCGAGCACCCTAACGAGTCGTTGAAGTTCGCTTTTGATGATGGTGATCTGGATCTTTTGCAGGGTCACGTTCTGGAAGATCACAGGCCTCGCGATCCCTTGCTTCATATAACTCTCGAGAGAGGCCTGGTCCTTGTTTTTGCGCAGCCAGTCTTCCAGGGCTTGCCGGGCGGCCTCCTGCTCCTTAATCCCCATCAATGTGCAGGCTTTCTCGAACTCCGCAGCTAGGTCTAGGGGGATTCGGAAGCCTTTCATCTTCATCCTAACTGACTACGGCCGGCCGCTAACGATTGCTTTCCCTTACGTGGTTCGGATGGGGTGAAGTCTCGCGCCGTGAAAGGATACCCGTAGTAGATGCCGCTGGGCCGATGCCAAGATTGAACGTGGCTGCAAACATCACTAGGGTGAATGAACCAGCAGGTGCAGGTGGG